>Ga0105240_10011707_pt1 | contig 12189 bp, 14 predicted proteins | sample KBSC54metaG_FD_80426 | JGI IMG/M metagenome (GOLD analysis project Ga0105240, IMG submission 80426) | Corn rhizosphere microbial communities from Kellogg Biological Station, Michigan, USA - KBS C5-4 metaG | ecosystem: Host-associated > Plants > Roots > Rhizosphere > Soil | place: Michigan, USA...
AGAAACACGGCGTAAAAATTACGGAAGATAATTCTGAAAAAAGCTTTGAAGAGTATTTAAAATTAATGATTGAAACAACAAGTCGTCAGGGGTTTTTTGCTCACACCCCAAGGTATCATAGGAATTTATTCGAGATATTACCCAAAAAGACTAACCAAAATTCTTTATCATACCATCTGATAAATGCACGTTTTAAATCTAAAACATTAACATCTTGGGTTTTATTCATTTTTAAAGATACCTTATATTATCCATATGGTGCGTCTAGTCGCGAACATCGCGAAACTATGTCCAATAATTTGGTTGCATGGGAAGCAATAAAATTCGGCAAAAAATTGGGATTAAAAAGATTTGACATGTGGGGGGCACTTGGTCCAGAACCTGACAAAAATGATCCGTGGTACGGCTTCCATAGGTTTAAGGAAGGATATGGAGCAGATCTTGTGGAGTTTGCAGGAAGCTTTGATCTGGTTATAAAACCTGCACAATACGAACTCTACAAAGTTGCAGATAAATTACGATGGGGGTTCCTAAAAGCAAAAAAAATACTTTCTAAGTAATTTTATAAAGGTACATTTCGTTTTTTTTATCAGAACCTATTAGTTTTATCTTTGAATCTTCTTTAAATTTATATCTATAAGATATTATTTTTGCTCCTTTACGTAATTCTTTAAAAAGTTTAGGTTTTAGTTTTTCAAGAACTCTTGGTACAAGATAAACGAAGACTATAGTTGCATCATTTAGTTTGTAGTCAAATAAATTCCCCCTTTTTAATATTACTTTTTTTCCTACTTTGTTGATAAAAACATTTAACCAAGCGGTGTAATGCCTCACTGGATCAATTTCTATTCCAAAACATTTGGCCCCAAAGTTCTTGGCTATTGTTACAAGAAATGTTGCGTCTCCAGAACCGAGTTCATAAACCACATCCTTAGAGCTAATTCCTGCAAGTTTTGCGGCCGCTTTTGCTTTCTTAGCAGAAGTTCTCCACCACGGACTCCAGGGAGAATCGGGAGGCCAAACACAAGATAGAATTATAAGAAGAAAAATTACAAATAAAATAAGGCCTACATTAATTATTATCATTAAACTTTAATCAATACTTTTCCTAATATTCTCGCGATAGGAATAGAATTAAATTTCAAAGTATCTAGCTTATTATCTCCCTCTAGATTGACATTCTCGCCAGAAACTTTTGATATTCTCTTGATTAATATTTTATCATTATATTCAAATACTATTATGTCTTTAATTTTGGGTTTTGAAAAAAAATACGGGACCTGGCTAACAATAACTCTATCCTCTGGTTTTAAAAATGGAAGCATACTGTGTCCGGATATCTTAAACAATCCAAGAATCATGAGGTTATTTATGCATTACGATTTCTCCACCGGTTGGGTATCCGGACGGGGCACGTAGAGGTTCAAAGTTTTTTGTTTTGTAAAATATCTCTGCAATTCTCTGACTTGCATCGAGAAGTTTATCTGCAGATTCTTTATCAATGTTCTGTCTAACTTTAACAGAGAGCTTGACAGCTGAGGATATAAGATCTTTAAGTTCAGGATATTTTTCGTGATGCTCAGGTTTAAAATAATCGTTTTCAAGCGTTCCCAATTCTTTTTCAACAATTCCCCCGTGTTCTTCTTTGACGTGTACTATTCTTGCAACATCGTGTTCTGCTTTTGTCTCATCTTCCCTTTTTAATTCACTCAGCATTCCAGTCATTCTAATAACCGTATGTGCCGCCATTTGCAAAGCCTGAACGTCATAAATTCCACAAGGGATGTCGCAATGTGCATAAGCGGTTCTTGCGGGGACCAACTTAAGAATCGAAAGAAGTACACTCATAATGCTATAATAGCCTAGCACAGTGTCAACAAAAATTCAATATAATACTGTAGGAAATTTATGAAAGCAGACTTAGAAAAAATAGTCAGTCAATATAAATTTTGCTTCAAATGCGCAGGTAAACTTAAATGGAAAGAAAATAAACTTTTAATTTGCCAGAACTGCGGTAGTAAAAATTACTTAAATGCAGCTCCCGTCAATGCAGCGATCCTAGTTAATAATAAATCTCAAGTTTTGCTTGTTGAAAGGAAATTTGATCCAAAAAAAGGGTTTTGGGATTTACCAAGCGGATTTGTTGACTTTAATGAAAATGCTGAAGAATCAACTACTCGAGAGATAAAAGAGGAGCTCAATGTTGAAATACGTGACCTTAAATATTTTTCATCAGAATACGACTTGTACACCTACGATGGCGTTACCTTCCCTACTTTGGGAATTATATTTACAGGAAGCGTTGGGAACCAAAAAATTCAAGTATCAGATGACGTATCGGGATTTAAATTCTTTGATAAAAAAGAAATCCCTTTTGACAGAATCGCCTTTGAAGGCCTACAAGATGCATTGAGAAGATATATAAAAAAATAAATGTGGTTCTTATATTCACTATTTTTTGCGCTTTGGTCTGCCATTTCAATATTCATAACAAAGAATCTAACAAAGACATTCCAACCTTTACCTCTGCTTTACACGGTTTTTTTGTTTTATTTACCTTGCACTTTTATTACCATGTTACTTACAGGAGGAATACCACACGCTTCAGGTAGTTTTTATCTATTTATGCTTATCTCAGCAATTATGGATGCAGCAGCTTTCAATTTTTCATTTAGAGCCATTAGTCTTTCTCCTATTTCACTAGTCGCTCCCATTCAGTCCTTCGCTCCAATAATAACTACGTTAACAGCAATTTTGGCACTAGGGGAGACTCCCACATTTCTTAAATTTACCGGTATTTTATTTACTGTTGTTGGAGCTTATCTTCTAAATGCCTCTGATGTAAAGAAAGGAATACTTTCTCCTATCAAAAATCTCGCACAAGATAAAGGAACTCAATTATCTTTTGCAGCAACTGTTCTCTGGGGATTTACTCCAATTTTTCAGAAAAAAGCTTTATTCGAAATTTCTCCACGCGTACCATTATATGCCTCGTTTGTGGGAATCTTTTTGGTTACCCTGATCCTGACTCCTTTCGCATTCAAAAATACATGGAAACATAGAGGAAAAATTCCTATGAATCTTAAATGGTTCTTTCTGTGCGGAGCAGGAGGAGCACTTGCCCAACTTGCTGCATACAATGCGTTCAGCATTATAAACGTGGGGTACGCAAGTGCTGTATTTAAAACGTCTACTTTTTTTGTAGTTCTTCTTGGTGGGTTATTTCTTAAAGAAAAAAGATTTCGAGAAAGAATGGCTGCTTCTCTAGTAATGTTCCTTGGAGTACTATTTCTTGTTACTTAGGATTACAGATAAGCTCGGCTGAGTTTTTAATTTCTACAATTCTTTTTTCATCTATCATATATTTATTTTCGAATTCGCGGTCCGGAATTTTCAGAAGGTCATATGCTAAAACCACATCGTTATTAATGAGCCTTCTTTTCTCTTCAGTTGTTAAATCAGTCATAATTGTAATTGGATACATTTTTGGTCTCTCAACAAAATCTTGTAAATTATTGTTTTCAGGATAATTCCATGCCAGAGTTTTTATTCCTTTACATTCTGCATATGTAATAGCGTCCACTGTAAGCTTGGTATTTGTTGCAACCCATACGGCATCAATATTGTTCCTTTCTCTGACGTCAAGATACCTAGCATAAGTATAGAGCAGAACATGCACATCTGTTTTTCCAAATGTTTGGTTATGAAATTTTGCCTCTACTATTTCTCGCCTTCCTTCCTTTTGAATTAACAAATCTATCTCATGGGAAACACACTCACCTTGCATTTGCAGATCAGTTTGCACAGTATATCCTTGCTCTTTAAAAATCTGGGCTAAGTACTGTTCAAAAGGAAAGCCGGTTGGGCCTAGTTCAAATATGCCCTGTCGCAAGTTGAAACGCAAAGCACTTTTTTTGTCTTTCTTTGTGAGAAATTCACGGATATGATAAAAAATCTCATCCGTTGTAATAGTATTATCCCGCTGGACACGCTCTTTTATGTGCTCGAGGGCTCTGTCGTGAAGCTCTTTTGGAACACCAGAGCGTTCCATGGAGCGAATAACACGCGCATCATCAAAGACAACTTGTTCACCGTCTCGCTTGATAACAATAATCGGACCCTGGGCAGCCATAAAATTAGTATAACGTATTTAGTATAAAGTATTAAGAATCCTTATAATGAAGCAATAATTGATTGCAAATCGGAGCTAATAATACCATATGCATTATTATCCACGTGTTTTCCTTTTTGCGCATCCAAGTCATTTTCTAATGCTGCTAAAATATTTTTCGCTGAATTTTTATCAACTGCTAGTAAATCAGAGGCATTTTGAGCCTTAGAAAGCAGATCAAAGCAAATTCCACTATTATCAATATCTTTATTATTACAAAGTTCATTTATATCTGAAATCAAATTGGTAATTGTGGATGATGACGTTATTGAAGTATTTGATAAATCATTCTTATCGAAATAAATTGAATATATGTCTGGATTACCTGGGGATACGATACCTGTTAAATTTACTATCTTTACCTCACCATTTAAATCATAAAAATAAACATTTAAATTGTACTTGCGTGTAAATAGTGAAGATATCTGTATCGAGTAGTTTCCAGAATTTGGAGTAGGTAGATGTAAAATTTGAAATGGATCTCCTGATAGTTGTCCATTGCCCTGATCATCTTCAAGGGGTTTTTGAATAAAGTCATCTCCCACATCTGTATTAGAAGAATCTGTTAATGAAATATTGACGTCTTTATCAGTAGATAATACTATATAAGAAAGATCTGAATTTGCCGGTATTAACCTAAGTAAAGCATTGTATTTATTTGAATATGAAGTAAGGTCAGTTCTGTTATTGGCTGGATCATTTATAGTAAATGTTCCATTATTTTTACCTTTTGCAACTATGAAGTGCTCTGGATTTGATTCTTCAAGAATTCCAGGAATTCCGCTACTTAAATCGGATGTAAGCTGTGAATCATCCTGTCCACCTATTCTTTTATATTCAACGGTGTCATAAGAAAAATTTGGATTTTTATTTTTTGCTTGTTTTGCAAACCGCCCTAAAACATACCACCATAAATTCCCTCCATTTACATATCCGTCTGGTTGACTCTTTAACCATCTATTTAATGTTCCAGGATCCAAATTTTGCCCATCTGGCATTTTAGTGATTCCATAGTATTTTAAAACCATCACGGCAGACGTTATAGCACATCCCCAATTAGATATACTTGTTTGTGATGGTTCTGCCCACGTGTTGGCAGAGTCAAAAAGCTGATTCCCCCAAGGTTTATCATACTGTTTTAACAAAGGAACATTTAGATTAATTGAATTATCATCTAATGTTTGAACAACAACATTATCAAACCACGCCTCTGATGGAAAATCGGAACCCGTACTAATTCTAAATCCGATTTTCTCTTCTCCAGTAAAGTTATATGCAGCTACTACATAATCTATTATCTTCGTTCCATCTAATATAAACTGAACGTTTTGATTTTGTAGAATGATGGTAATATGATGAAGTTGATTTGTAGTAAGTGCAACTGGTGAGGGAATAATTTGTATACTACCATTCGGATATCCGAAGTTAGTCCAAAAAGAATTCTCACCAAGAAAATGCACCTCATACAAACTGCTATCTGTCCACCTGAAGTCTAAATTTCTATCTGTTCCTGCGATTGGCAAATAATCGAAGTCTATTTGGTAATTTGGAGTGTTAATAGAAGGACCTGTAGTGTCGATTAGCGTGCCCGAGGTTTCGATTCTGGCACCATACATATTGTTTCCGTTGATATTTTTGACTTGCCAAAGATTAGCTCCAGAAACTGGAGTCCATCCATCTGAATTTCCATCGTCAAAAGAGTCCTGAAAAACTACTGCAGCGTAAGATTTACTAACGAAAATGAAAGAAAACAAGAAAAAAAAGAGAGCGAATAACACTACCTTTTTCATAGAATTTTCTTTATTGTATTTAGTATAATCACATATATGGAAAACATGTCAAGTAGAAAAATGCTGCATGAGATTTATCACAATAAGATCAAAAAACAACCTAGAAAAATTCTTCCCAATAACTTCACGTATAGGTTAATCATCTCTGTTTTGGATAAATATGTTAAACAAAAACAGAGAGTTTTGGATATTGGGTGTGGTGCTGGCACCCTATCATTCTATCTTGCAGACAAAGTGAAAAGCGTTACTGGAATTGATATATCTAAAAAAGCGGTTGACGCGTGTAAAGAAACCGCGGTATCTCTTAAAATTAAGAATACACATTTTAAAGTTTTAGATTTTCCATCACAAAAATTAAGCGGAATTTATGACTTTATTATCTTTTCTGAAGTTATTGAACACATACCTGACGATAAACTAGCTCTCAAAGATATAAATAAACTTCTTTCTCCCAATGGCTTACTTTTTATTTCTACGCCCTCTATCGACGCACCTCTGCATCGCTTAGGTGTTACCAAAGATTTTGATAAAAGAGTAGGTCATGTCCGGCGCTACTCGGAAAAGGTTTTAATCGATTTACTCGAAGCTAACGGATTCAAGATTATTGAGATTAATAAAACAGAAGGAATAATTAGAAATTTTCTTTTTGTTGACCCTGCAGCTGGAAAGTTTGTAAGATTTGTTAAATACTTCTTGTCTGACATAATAACATTCCTAGATAATGTAACAATTCCGCTCTTTGGTTTTTCTAACTTCATTATAGTAGCGGGAAAAAAATAATAGTTTCATCCTCTATTTTTCAGGTTTAAGCGCTTTTTTGGTATAATTCGTAGCAATGAGAAATAAGGAAAATCCATTACAGGCGCCTTCAGAAATAGTGGACCGGCATCTGAGAGAAAAATCGACCTTGCCGATTATTATCCCATCAATTTTGGGTAGGCGGGTATCAAGAAGAAGTGTAATTATAAAAACTGGTGAAGTTGGAACAGGACTTTTACTTGCAGCAACCGGATTAATTGGTGAAGAAGTCTCTCAAGAACAGATAGGAGAACAGGCGAATTCTCCTGCGCAAAACATTACAGATGTAAATAAACTTTCCATATTGGAATTTGCGAAAAAACAGAAAGAATTGAATACAAAACCCCCCAGTAATAATTCTAAAATTGGATTGGTTGTTGCAGGGGTATTCTTTATAATTGACGGCGTATTACGAACTACTCCAATCACGCACTTTCTGCCAAGAAAACGGGGATCTACATCCCCTGTAAGATAAATTGTTATTGCAGCAGTGGATAATGACAGTAAGGGTCAAGCGGTTTTTTGTTATGTTCTTTGTAAATCCTGATTACAGATTCTGAAAGACAAATAGTCCCTTTTTTTTCACTTTTATTTTGATATTGTAGATTAAAAAAAACCGAATACTTTTTGTTAAAGGTTGTCAGATTAAAATAAGACAGTACAAGAATAAAAAAAAGTGTTAATAGTTTGAATTTTGGATACTTTTGTATAAAATACCCAGTTACTAAAACTGCTTGAAAGAAAAAAAGTGCAGCATACATAAGTATGTGAGAACTTGGGCGAGATAGAGCAAATATAATAATCCAAGCAAATGATGTGTAGATTTGAATTGGTCTCAACTTTTTAACAAAAAACGTTGCACCATAAGTAACGAGCAGCCATATTGCCGCTGGAGCACTCATATAGGTAAATAAATAGGTAAAGCCCGTGAAGTAATAAGGCTTACTCTCAGAAACGCGGGAGAAATAATAAAATAATCCTCTATTTGAAAGGTAATGTTGGAATCCGTATTTAAAAGCAAGATATGGAAATAAAATCCAAATAAAGAAGTAGACTGCAAGAAAAAGAGTAATCCCACCAACTATTAACAATTTTTTCTTTTCTTTTAAAAACTTATGTTTGATAATTGTGTAAATAACTCCCGGTAGAAGTACAGTTGTATCAAGCATTGTTAACATTCCAGCTGCCCAAGAAAAAAAGCCAAGACTCTTCCCTTTCCACAGAAAATAGAATGAACAAAGTATGAGAAAGCGAGCCAATGCATCGCCACCACCGCTTCTATCGTTTACACTCATCCCCGACACGGAGTAGGCAAGAAGAGATAAGACAATGAGTGTCTTTGGAATTTTCTCTTTTAATGCGGCCCACGCCATAAAAAGTACAGTAGCAACACCAAACAGAATTCCAGGGATTCTCAATAGTACTCTGTCTGGACCAAAAAAATGCAGCAAAGTCCCTGAAAAAATAGACCTGTAAGGATCCAAATAAAAAAGGTATGGAAAAGCTAAGAATCTTATATCCCCATTTATAACTCCGCTCCACATTCTATCGATTGAATACATAGGGGATGCTTCATCACCCAGAAATTCTTGTTGGGGTAGGCGATAAAAATGCATGAAAATGAAATAAAGAAGAATTACTAGGAGAGAGATCTTGAAGAGTTTCATTTCAAAAATAATTATATCATTATTGTCCTCTGCAACTATGCTTGCTATAATTGCGTGAATGATTAACAAAGAAGTTTTTTTGACAGGAGGAACAGGATTCATTGGAGCAAACCTTATCTATAAACTTCTGGAAAAAAAGTTTACCGTTCATATATTAGTTAGGAAAGGGTCCAACCCCTGGAGGCTTAAGAAAATAATTAGCAAACTAAAAATCCTTGAAATTGACTATCTTAATCTAGAAGCACTCTCAAAAACTCTTCACAAAATAAAACCCAGCGCGATTTATCATTTGGCAGCATATGGAAGCTCATCATCTGAAATGGATCCACAAGAGATAGTTAAAGCAAATATTAATTTTACTGTAAACTTGCTAATTGCAACTCAAGACATTCCGTATAAAGTATTTGTGAACACCGGTTCTTCATCTGAATACGGATTCAAAAAATCAGCAATGTCAGAAACTGATCCACTTAATCCAGAAAGTTTTTATGCTGCTACAAAAGCTGGTGCAACTTATTTCTCTAGAGCGTTTGCACGCAAATACAAAAAGCCTGTTGTTACACTACGGCCATTCTCAGTGTACGGTCCATTTGAATCTACCAAACGATTCATTCCAACTATTATCAAAAACTTGATAAATGAAGAAAACATAAATGTTACAAAAAAACCTGTACGTCGTGATTTTATTTATATTGATGATTTGATAGATGCTTATGTTAAATGCTATGCGCTCGGAAAAAAACTATCCGGAGAAATAATTAATATTGGTACAGGAATTGAGTATTCAAATTGGGAGATTGTTAATGAGCTTTTTAAAGTAACTGGAAAAAAGTTACCAGTTAAAAAAGTTTACCCTGAAAGATCTTGGGATACCCTACATTGGAAAGCAAATACTACGAATGCACGTAAAGTTCTTTTATGGAAACCTAATTATGATATTGAACATGGTCTTAAAAAAACTTTTGATTGGTTTAAAAAAAATTCATCTTTATATGGATAACAATATATCATCCAAATTAAAACGTTTCATTTCAAAACTTACACCCGAACAAAAAAAGTTAAGGAGGAGGATTCTTGAAATCTCACATGAGGCACATGCAAGCCATATCGGATCTTGTTTCACATCTGTTGATATAATCAATGCGGTTTATAAGATTAAGAAACCTTCAGATAAATTTGTATTAAGCAGCGGTCATGCCGGTGTGGCTTTGTATGTAGTCCTTGAAATTAATGGCATAATGAAAAACCCAAGTCTTAAAAAACTTCATGTTCACCCGGACCTTGATATGAAAAACGGAATAGAAGCATCTAGCGGGAGCCTGGGACAAGGACTACCTATTGCTGTAGGTATGGCATTGGCACAAAGAAACAAAAACGTCTACTGTCTAATTTCTGATGGTGAGTGTTATGAGGGGAGTATTTGGGAATCTATAAACATTGCATCAATTTACAAACTCGGTAATTTGAAAATATTGGTTAATGCAAATGGGTATGGAGCATATGGGAAAATTGACCTAAAAAAACTTGGGGGTAAATTCAAATCATTCGGCGCAAATGTATTACGTGTCAACGGACATGATGTATTGAAAATTAAAAAACTGGTCTCTATGAAAACTGAAAACAAGCCTTCTGTAATCATAACCTCAACTCTTATTGAACAATTGCCGTTTCTTAAAGGACAACATGCTCACTACAAAATAATGACGGGGGATGAATATAATCTTGGAAAGAAAATTCTAACATGAAAGACACAAAGCTTGACATAAAATATCGCCACCCCTCAATGAGAGGGTGGTTTGCATATGAACTCTATAATCAAATGATTATTGATAAAAACATCTATCTAATAGTTGGAGATTTGGGATATAAAATGTTTGACTTTATTAAAGAGGATTTTCCCGATAGATTTATAAACACCGGTTCTGCGGAACAAGCAATGATAGGAATTGCTGTGGGACTCGCGCTTCAAGGGAAAAAGCCTTTCGTGTATTCAATAACCCCCTTTCTTCTATATCGGCCGTTTGAAACTATCAGAAATTACATAAATGCGGAAAAAATTCCCGTCCGTCTTGTTGGAGCAGGACGTAACAAAGATTATTTCATTGATGGTTTCTCTCATTGGGCAGATGAAGATAAAAAAATAATGAAAATTTTTGACAACATAAATGCTTTATGGCCAAATGATAAAACTGCAATCCCATTGTATGTTAAAAAAATGGTGTCACAAAACAAGCCGTGGTATATTAATCTTAGAAAATAAATATGAAGAAGAAAATATCTGCAATCATTGCGTGCTACAAAGATAGCCAGGCTATACCTATTATGTATAAACGGCTGTCTGAAACTTTTAAACACATGAGAGTTGATTACGAAATAATTTTTGTTAATGACGGAAGCCCCGATAATACAGAAGAGATTGTACACAGGCTTGTTGAAAAGGACGGGCATGTCATAGGCATTAATCATTCAAGAAATTTCAGTTCACAAATGGCATTTACAAGCGGCATGAATGTTGCAACGGGAGATGCTGTTGTATTCCTGGACGGAGACCTCCAAGACCCACCGGAGATGATCGAGAAATTTTATCTAAAATGGATTGATGGTTATGACGTAGTATATGGCTCGAGAATCAAGCGTGAAGAACCTTATTATATGCAAGTTTTATACAAGCTTTTCTACAGGGTTTTTAACAAGCTTTCTTATGTCACGATTCCATTAGATGCAGGAGATTTTTCCTTAATTGATCGCCGTGTTGTGGATGTTTTAAAAACATTTCCGGAAAGAGATGTATTCATGAGAGGTTTACGCGCTTGGGTAGGATTCAAGCAAATCGGAATTCCATACGTTAGACCCAAAAGAATGTTTGGGAAAACAACAAATAGCCTAGTTAAAAACATTAACTGGGCATTCAAGGGAATCTTTTCTTTCTCTTATGTTCCTCTTCAAGTAATGACATTTGTTTCATTTTTTGTATTCGTTCTTGCACTTCTTGGAATAATCTACCAAATACTGGTCAGGTTGTTCTTTAATGTCACGCCTCAGGGAACAACCACTATTTTGATAATAATATTATTCCTTGGAGCACTCCAACTTCTTGGTATAAGTATTTTGGGGCAATATATTGCAAAAATTTTTGAAGAAGTCAAAATGCGCCCCAAGTTTATTGTAAAAAGCATATTCAGACATAGAACCATGACCCACAAACATAATGGTTAAGGACTTTAATTCAATATATTGCGCGGTGTGTGGCCCGAAAGCAAAAAAAATAGAACTTTACCCTGCCACATTTGATTTAAAAAGATTAACGGGAAAAACATTTTCTGCAAGACGTATTCCGGACCGTATGCATCATAGGCTCGTAAAGTGTGTCACGTGTGGACTTGTTTTTTCAGATCCAGTTCTTTCGGAGAGCAAGTTAAACAAATTTTATAAAAAAAGTTCATTCCACTATGGAGTAGAGGCAGAATTCTTAAAAAAAACATACGGAGAATACCTTAAAAAAATTATTAATAAAAATGATAACCAGAAACTTTTAGATATTGGCTGTGGTAATGGATTCTTTATGTTGGAAGCAAAACAATTAGGGTTAGGTGAAGTTTGGGGAATTGAACCTGGCATATCTTCTGTAAATAAAGCTTCAAAAAGTGTTCGCAAAAATATTAAGGTTGATATTCTCCGTCCAGGTATTTTTAAAGCAAGCTCTTTTGATATAATCACTTGTTTTCAAACTTTGGACCACATTCCAAACCCTAATAGTTTTTTA
>Ga0105240_10011708_pt1 | contig 12188 bp, 8 predicted proteins | sample KBSC54metaG_FD_80426 | JGI IMG/M metagenome (GOLD analysis project Ga0105240, IMG submission 80426) | Corn rhizosphere microbial communities from Kellogg Biological Station, Michigan, USA - KBS C5-4 metaG | ecosystem: Host-associated > Plants > Roots > Rhizosphere > Soil | place: Michigan, USA...
ATGTTGAATGTTCCAAAATCACTCCCCGGTTCAGATGCGGTATCGTCGGGCGCTGTGATAGTCACCGTTGTCTTTTCGTCATCGCGCAAAGTTAAAGTAGCGCTGCCCGGCGTGCCGATGTCGTAGGCCGAATTCGTGGAAAGCACCAGCGTCACCGATTCATCGCCTTCAACAATCCCATCGTTCATAGCGGTAATAACAACGTCAGCCGAAGCTACACCCGCCGGGATAGTGACCGTACCGCTGGGCGATACGTAATCCACACCGTTGCTCGCCGTTCCGGTCATGGTGTAATTCACCACCAGATTCACTGATTGATCGCCGTCACGCTTGATGGTGAACCGCCCGCTGCCGGATGGCTCGGCCAGTCCGCCCGATGTTGGCGCAACCGTTACGACAAGCACGTCATCGTCCAGAATGGTTTCCGTCGCCGAAGCAGTACCGATGCTGTAACTCGGGCTCGAACTGATCGTCACAGAAACCGTTTCGTTGGGTTCCACGTCCTTGTCATCACGGACTTGCAGGTCGACGGTTGCACTGGAACTGCCAGCGGGAATAACTACCGTGCCCAGCAACGCGGCATAATCTGCTCCGGCGGTAGCCGTGCCGCCCACGCTATAGTTCACTGTCAACGGCCCCGCCGTGCTACCCGAGCGTGTGAATACAAACCCGGCGTTGTTCATCCCATTTTCCAACACTGGACCGTCAAGTGCCGCGACAGTCACCGTCGGCGTAACGACTTGGTCGTCGTCGATTATGGAAATGTGCGCTTCCGCCAATGGTGCGACCGCGTACGCTGCCGAATCGCGAATGGTGACGTACACGCTCTCGGTACCTTCAACCGCGCCGTCGTTCACCGGTTTGAAATCGAAAACAATCCGGTTGGTTCCCGCTGGAATGACCACGGTGTTCGACCCGGCCACCAACGGCGGCGTGATGATGAGATCGGCAGGAATGTTCGCCGAACCGGACAGGTTAAGGTCCACGCTCAAATCGTTGCTCACGCTCCCGCTGCGCGTCAGAATGAGTTGGTTCGTCGACAGAACATTCTCAATCACGCGATTAGTGCTCAGCGTCAGCCACACATTTGTCATCTGTTGTGCGCGGAAGTCGGCTCGGGCAAAATTTTCGGTGATGAAGACGGGGCTGCTCCAACCGACCGAATTGAACGTGTAGCCATATTTTGCAGCCGTCATCTCGAAAGGACCGTTGACACCCGCCAGCACATAGGCGCCATCACTATCGGTGAAGCCAGTCACCGGTTGGTTGTTGGCATTTGTAAACGTCGTCTTGATGAAGACGTCTTCCAGTGCATGACCGTTTTCGTCCAGCACGATGCCACTCACGCGAAAATCCGTCGCTCCCCCAACCGTGGCGATCGCATTTGCACTGGCCCGGCCACCGCGCATGTCGCTGACTTCGCAACGGACGACATGTTCACCGGTAGTCGTCCAGCTCTTGTAGGCCCACGGCTGATTATTGGTCGAAAACGTTCCGTCATCAAACGACCACGCGTAGGCAAATGACGTATCGTCACGATCTGCCACGGTTGCATGGAAGCGCACCAACTGTCCAGGTGTCGCGTTTGGCGGATCGACCTCCACCTTGAGGCAGCACGGCATGTTCGGCACCGCGGTCTCCAGATTGATTCGGACATCAATCCACGGGTCGGTGCCCGTTGCGCCACGAGCCAGCGGTGTGATGTAGACCCCCGCCAACGTATCGCTGAAGGTGCGCCCAATCACCACCGCCGCGTCATCCAGCGTTTCCGTGGCTGGCGTGGCATCGATGAGTTCTACACCGCCGCTTTGGGACCACGGTGACCAGTTGAGCAGCACGCCATTTTGCAACGACGGATTTCCCGTGAAGCGATTGCGGAATTCTATCCAGTAATTGCGCTCGAAATCTTTTCGTACGGCCGCCGCGTAAAAACGCCCGCTCGTCCGCAAGCTGGTATCAAGCGCGTAGAGACGATAGACACCATTACTCACCACGGTCTGCACCGATGGATCCGGCAGCCAGCCGAGTTCGTTTTTGTAGAACGAATTGAACTGATTATTGTTCGCCGCCGCATTGCCCATCGTGTCGAAGATGTTGCCGTACTCTATATTAGTGCCGAGGCCGTTGATGCTCGTGTACTCCGCGTACGGGTCCCAGAAATTGGCATGGAGCGCGCCAAAGTTGTGCCCGAGTTCGTGCGCCGTCACTCCGGCACCGGGGCTCTGCAGCCAGACACCCTTTCCGCCTACTAACGCCAGCCCGCCGAAGTCGAAATTGGGAACCGTTGTATGGCTGACGATATCCAAATTGTAATTTGCCGTGTCATATCCAGCTTTGCGCGCGATGTCGCGTGCGTCGGCCAGCAACGCACCCGCGCCGGCAGTGCTGTACCAAGCCTTGGTCTCTGGCAAGGTGAGGAGCGGAGTCACCGTCGTACTTAGCCAGACTTCGTTGTAGGCATTGTCTACGAAGAACTGATTCACGGTGTTCATCGCGCTGTAAGCCGCCGTTTCGGAATTCGGCTCGGTGAGGTCGTCCGGGAAATTGGCGCGTATATACAGCACATCCTTGCGGCCCATGGTCCACGTGGTGCCACCCCCGGCGACCGCGTTCAGTCCCGGGCTTGAACCTGCGCCGGAACCGCCCGAACGCGCGAGACTCAGGACGGCCATCTGCGCGTGCTCGTCACTGCAAAACAAGCGCGTCTCGCCACCGATATCACCAATCTTCCCCTGCTCTCCTGCGGCTAACGCCTGACTACACACTGCACAAACTGTTCCTGCCGTATGACCTCGCGTGTGGTTCAAAGATTCAGCCTCCGCGTGTCCGATGAAGCGGATGGTGTCGGAAGTCAGCGCGATCTTGTTCGCCAGCGCAACGCCGTGCAGCGGAGTATTCGACTGTGTTTTTTGCGCCAACCGTTGTCCGTAAACAAAGGCGTTATACCGCTTCCCGCCAATTACCGCCCAACGGTAAACGATATCGCGTTTCGGAGGATTGCTCTCGGCCATGGCCACCTCCAATGAACCGCGCGCATCGACCCATTGCTCGAAGTGGCGCGTCACATTCAACGGCAACGCCTGCCGCCATTCAAACGGCACTGCCAGAGCGAGGGCCTGAGCGGGGTCGGACTCCATCAGTTCGAGCATTGCCTGCCGTCGTTTCCACGCCAAGGCCTCGCCTTGAATGTCGTTGGCGGACGGATTCCCCGCCCGCTTGAGGTCTACCCAAGCAGCAAAGTCGGTGAACGGCGTGCTGGGTGATTTCGGTGCCGGCGTTGCGCTGGTGCTAGTCGATGGAGTCGGGTTTGTCGGGGTTGGAATCGTTGCGGTAGTTTGTGGCGCCGCGGTTGGCTTGGCGACACTAGATTGCATCCGGATAGCGGGTTGAACCGAAGACTCGCGGCGTGCTTCTGGACCGCTTAACAAAAGCACAACGAGTAGCGACAGGCCGACCAACAGGACAAAAAGCACTCTCCTTTTCATGGTCTTTGAATCCAAAAGCGTTTGAGGGACAATTAGAATCTGCCTGCCCGGTTTTGCGCCGTCGAGAAATCATTTCAACCAATCTAAGTTACACTTAAACCTCACGTTGCCCTGTTTTTGTCCCTTTTCCCGACTTCCAAAATCTCCTTGCAACAAATCGTCTCCTGCCCTGTCAATCCAGCAGGTAATTTCCAGATCCGACCGGGGCACATGCGCTTTATAACTTTAGCGGAACGGGAATTGCGCGCCGCAACGCGCCGCAAAGGGACGTACGTCATCCGCTGGCTGACTGCTGCCGGCTTCTTCCTTCTTCTGATCTGGGTATTGTGGGTTACCGACGCATTGAGGTACCAGGGACACGCCCACGAAGTCTTCATGATGTTTTCCGTCCTGGTGTTCCTTTACTGCCTGATTGTGGGTGCGGTTCGGACCGCCGATTGCCTCAGTTCAGAGCGGCGCGAAGGAACCCTTGGACTCCTATTCCTTACCAACTTGAACAGCCTTGAGATCATCGCCGGCAAACTCTGTTCCAGCGCAGTGCCAACGGTCTATGGGTTGCTTTCCATCATTCCCATGCTCGGTCTGCCACTCTTGTTGGGGGGAATAACCTTTGGAGATTTTGGGCAAACTGTGCTGGCGTTGCTCAATGCGATCTTGTTCTCGCTGGCCATGGGGTTCGTCGCTTCGGTTTTCTGCAAACGGCAGTTCACCGCGGTGGCGCTCGCCATGGGGCTCGTGCTTGTGTTCGGCGTGGGGTTGTTTGGCGTTGCGGCCATCATCCACCAGTTGCGCGGATCGAGAGCAAGAGAATTGGTGGATGCGGTTTCGGCCATTTGCCCGCTCTACACATTGAATGCCGCCGAGGGCGGAAAACCCTTCGGCAGAAATCATTTTTGGTCTTCCCTCGCGAGCGTGGCTAGTGTTTCGGTGATTTTGCTTGGTTTCGTGACCTGGCAACTGTCGCGATCGTGGCGTGACCGGCCTAAATCCGTTCGCCTCTCTACAAATCCCAAATCTGGTCCCACGTCGCATGAGCGAAGCAATCCTGGCCGCGCCGCGCTCCGGCGTCGGCTGTTGGACATCAATCCGTTCTACTGGCTGGCCGGACGGCGCAAAGTGAGCGCGCCGATTTTCATGTGCTTGGTCATCGGATTGGCGTTCATCACGAACTACGCCACGGTACCTTATTTCGCCAAGGTCGCTTTCGCTGCGGGCCTCTAAAGCCGATGTTGGGCTCGTTCCTGGCTTGGCTCTTCACCGGACTGGCGATCCACGTGCTCGTGCTCTACTACGCAGCGATGATTTCCTCCCAGCGACTGGCCGAGGACAAGGAAGTGGGCGCGCTGGAGTTGATCCTCAGCAGCCCCGTTACCGAACGCCAAATCTCTCGCGGACTATGGATGGCATTCCTCCGCCGGATGCTGTTCCCGGCACTGGTGGCCGTCCTGGCCCACGGATTGGTTCTCTGGCAAGGAATGGTTTTGTGCACGCTGGATCCACCCGGCCCGATCCCTAAAAACACAACCACAGCTTGGACAATCTTTCGGGCCATACTGCTTGATGAACCCATTGCCGGTCGCTCGCTCGAATGGGGCTTTGTCTTCATGGTCCGCATGGCTCTCCTATTGGTGCCCATGTTGGTTCTTGTTTGGTTCACCCTGGGATGGGTTGCCCGCTGGCTGGGACTGCGAATGAAGCATCCCGGCTTTGCCCCGATGGTGTCGCTGGCGTTGGTGTTTGTTCCTCCTATTCTGCTCTTCAGCCTCGTTTGTTACATAATCGAGGAGACAAAGTTGAACCGCATGCCGCAGCGACAACTGTTACCGCTGATGCTGGGGCTCGCCATCGGAATTGGCCTAGTTCATTGCTTGCTACTATGCACGTGGGCAGCCCGACGTTTGCGCAACGATTTCCGCGATACTGTAATCGGTCGGTTCCATGCATCTCCTCGCCGGTGGTTACCAAATGGCCGAACCGTAATGCATTTTATGCTGCGCACCGCAGCATTTGCCGGCGTGCTGACTGTTCTCGGGGCTGCCTTCTACGGCTGCCAAAACTATCGCAGCCGGCATGCTTGGTCGGCTTTCCAAGCCGAATTGAAGCAACGCGGGCTGTCGCTGGACTTGGCTCCGTTGTTACCCGCGCCAGTTCCCGATGCTGACAATTTCGCCAGTGCACGAGCGTTTCAGGATATTTTATCCGTAAAGAGCAAAACTGCGCGCCGGCTCCTTGATTCGCTACAGTCCGATAACCAGACTTATCCCGCAGCGGGACAGGCCAAAAATACCACTGTATGGACCGAACAAAGTTACGCGCCGCTCGGCAAATTTGGCCGCTGGATGAGCGCGGAGGCGATGCCAGATGAGAATACTGAAAACGCCGTTGCGGCGCCGGTTCTCTGAAAGCTGCTGCAGCCTGACGACGATATCTGGCGCGCCATCAGCGCCGCGGCTCTACGCCCGTCGTTTCAGGTGACCACGAATCGGAGCGCCCAAGCCGTGCTCCAATCCCCAGGGGACATCATGGAGCGATTGCACCTGGTTTTCACGATTCGCGCGAGCGCCCGACTCCAGACCGGACTCGTTATCGGGGCTGGCGACGACTTGCTGACCAGTTTGCGCCTTGCCCAACTCGCGCGACAATCACCCGATTCTTATTCCACTACCCGCGAACAATTCATGCTGATGCGTTCGTTTCAGCCCTTGTGGGAAGGTCTCGCCGGGCACCAATGGAACAAACCTCAACTCGATGCAATCCAAGCAGAACTCGACCGCTTCAACTTGCTCGTTGACCACACCAATGCTGTGCACCGGCTGGTCCTCGCGAATATTGAGATCTGGAAGGCGATTCCCAACTCTTCGGCGGCACAAATTTCCGTTCCCTCTGGCAATGGTGGATTTCGCGTGAACTCCGATTGGGAGGCGCAACCGCGCGCCTGGTGGTATTACAATTGCATCCAGCTTTACCGCTTGGGCGAGAATATGATTGCTCAGATGGATGTGCCCGGCGAACGGGTCTGGCTCAATATGAGTTGGAACGAATTGTACGATCTGCCGCTGGACCACGAATCCCAGCAGTTTTTCTGGCAATACCAGTGGAACGGCATCACGCCTGCGGCGGTAACTTTTGCGCAAACTTCCCTGAATCAGGCGCGCATCGCTTGTGCTCTCGAACGCTTTCGTCTTACCAATGGTGCCTATCCGCAAAAACTCGACGAACTTGTTCCCATCTGGCTTAAGCGCATCCCGAACGATGTCCTCCGCGGTTTGCCGATAACTTACGAACCAGTCGAAAACAACAGCTACCGCCTACGCGCCTTCGGCCCGAACTTTGTGAATGATCGAACCAACTCCGTTTCCGACGACTGGCTCTGGGCGTATCCCACGAACGCCCCGGCGGCAGTGCAATCTCCCTAGCGCGCGTGACGAAGGAGCGCGGCATTTATGCCGCTTCAACGCACAAATTAATGGTGACTTGAAATTGCAGAGGCGCATCACCGAACCACGCAAAACAGTCCAACGCGGCGAAGCACGTCTCCTTCCTATACGCATCGACGCGCTCCCCTCTTGGGAGGGGTGAGGGGGTGGGTTCGGGCGCACTACTCACTACCAAGTCACCCATTCACGTACGTCGTGCCACGCCACCCTCTCCCCTTCGGAAGGGGAGAGGGACGGGGTGAGGGGGCGAACCTGCTAAAGTATCAAAAAGGTTTAGCCAAGGTTCGTGGAGAGAGAGAACGTGTAATCCATACCGTGCGACTGCCCCAGCTCAGTCTCGAGCAGCATTCGTGACACTTTCGATAAACCGCCGCAGCTTGAACTCGTCCAGTTTTCCGTTTGTCCTCACACCACTACATATATCCACGCCGTACGGCCGCACGTGCCCAATAGCCTCCGCAACGTTGTCAGCATTCAGACCACCAGCGAGAAACACCGGAACCGAAACCGACTCCACAATCTTCCGACTGACACGCCAATCGTGCTTGCGGCCCGTGCCGCCAAGTTCTTTCACCGCCAGATTTTGATTTCCTGAATCGAGGAGAATGGCATTCACCTTATCTGCCACAGCAACAGCCTCAGCCACCGATTCCTCGCCACCAACGTGAACAACTTGAACGAGCCCAATGCCGGGCAATGCGGCGCGCAATTCACGCAGGCAATCTGCCGAAACACGATCGCAAATCTGAATAGTATTCACGCGGCACCGACGCTGTTGCGCAATGATGGCGGACGCCTCCGTCTCGCTGGTTAGCAGAAAGGTGGCAACGGGCGGTGGCACCGTGGGTGCAATTTCCGTGATCACTTCTTCAGCGATGACGCCCGGCCCGCTCGGCATGGCCGACACCAACCCCAAAGCATCTGCGCCACAGCGAACAGCCAGTGCGGCCTCAACTACGCTGCTAATGCAGCAGATTTTGATACGAGTGTGCATCGGATTAAATGCCAGCCGTTTCGCGGGCTATTTTCAGCACTATCGGCTTTGCCTTCGCGAATGCATCGCGGAGTTCCACCAACCCAATTGGTTTCATCTTACCGAAAGCCTCGAGCAATTGGCTTTCGGTGATGCCGTCATGCCGAATCATAAAATCAGCATCGGTCATATCCTGAGGATCGTTGCCACGCATCATCTTGGAGAGAACAAGATCGATGGTAGCAGGCCGGAACAGCCTAAGGTGACGAAGTTGAAGCGTCACAATCGGAACAATTTCTGTCAGCCAATCATGGCGAAGGAACACCCCACTTTCAGGAAACAGATGAGTGATATAGAGGCCCTCTGACTTGAACCGCTTGTTAACAGCATCTCGCGAATCCCAGAATTGCATATCATCCGCAAGCGTTTAAACCTGTTCATTTGGAATGATCGCGTCTACATCCTGTGTGGCGGCGGCTGCTCCCGGCGGATTTTCAAACCCGAGCCATACGGCACTGCGCCCGTAAATGATGAGCCGAACCTCATGATTCAATCCCTCGTCCAACGCCGAAAGCAGACGTTCGGGATGTGGAACGAATATGCTCACGTAGCAATTGGAAGCTGTGGACGTATCCAATGTTGCGACACCCCTACCTTGCCGCGGTCTATTCCAGTCATCTCGACAAATCGCGTCGGATGCGGATACCCATTTACGTCAGCAGCCACTACAGGAAGCTCCGCAAGCAAGCCTGCCCAAAATCTATTCTCTGCCTCGAAGTGTTGTCCGCACTGCGCGATATAGCGGATTACTGCTTCGCAGTTCTCCTCACGGGACAACTGTACAACCTGAGCAACTTCGAGACCTGGCGTCCCCAGAAGAGCCGCAGCAAGTCGAATTTCGCGGGCACCGGGCGACAATGAAGGGATTACCAGCGCCACCGCCAGCTCCGCGTTTGAAAACGGACTTGCCGAGAGTGGTGGCACCCGCACTCCCAAATCCCGTTCATAATAAACGCATCCCCGGGATATGGCCAAACGCTCCAAATCAGTTGGCAGCTGCAACCCGAGATGAGCAGCTTTTTCCAGCAAACGCGAACCCGGATTGGCTGGGGGGTGCGCTTCTTGAATTGCCCCGTTCATGCAACCAAAATGCCCCAAACCACTCCGTCAGTAAACTCCCTCCACAATATTCTTCTCCATCGCCCCAAATGGACGCACCTCCGCCACCCCATCCCACGCGTATGGCGCACGCGGTGCTCGGCGGATGGCTTCGTCACGCTCTAGAAAACGCGGCATGAAGAATTCCTTTGTAAGCGTTGTAAGCTCCACGCGCCCCCATTGGTCGTATGGCGTCGTATTCGTCGTATTGTTCGGCTCTACCACTCGCAACACAGCACGCGGTTGCGGCGCGTAGTAAGTGATGGAGAATTTGTCCTCTGGTCGCAACGGCACACTCGCGGCAAGGCCCATCAACGTGTTGCCGTAGGTCGGATAGAAACCAATCTTTCCTTCGAGCACTTCCTCGACGATGAAGCGCACATACTGCGGCGCCATCGTGGTGCCGCCGCAAAACACTCCCCGGATACCAGCTTCGTAAAGGTTCACTTTTTCAGCGAGCGCTTCAAGCAGCTTCGGCGTAGTGAACAGGCCGGAGACCTTGCGGTTCTGTAGAATGGTCGCAGCCTGATCCACGACGTGCGCCATGTATTGCTTCGCCACATCGAACTGTTTGTTTGAGATGACCTTCTTCACGAAGCGTGGGTCCAGATCAATAAAGTAGCACGAGCTGCCGCGCACATTGGCAAGGTGCTCGATGGCGAGGCGCAACCGACGCGGTCCGGTCGGTCCCATCATCAGCCACGCCCAGCCGCGGGGAAAATGGTCATCGCTGATCTTCGTGCTGAACTCCTCGTAATCCACGCGGAAATCGTTCCAACCGATACGTTGCTTGGGCATGCCGGTGGTGCCGCCGGTTTCAAAAATATTGAACGGCTTGCCTTTGAACTGTGCGGGCACCCAGACCTCAGGCTGCAAATCGCGCAACGACTCGTCCGCGAAGTGCGGGAACTTCAACATGTCGGCGAACGTGTTGATCTCTTTGCGCGGGTCAAAATTCTTCTTCGCCCAGTCGAGCCAGAACGGGCAGCCGGTCTCGGGCGAGAAATGCCACGTGATGATTTCGCGCAGATGAGCATCGAGCTTCTGTTGCGCCAATTGGATCTCTGAATTCGGGACTGACATAAAATCAATTTTTAACTGCGGACAGACGCAGATTCAGCCGGAGCGCGGACCGCCGAGTCCGCGACTTCCTCGAAGCGTTACACATTCTCGCCCACTCGGCGATCCCCGCTCCTATTTTGCATCTTTTCCATCCGTGTTCATCGGTGTCTATCCGTGGTCAACCTTTTGGAAAATTAAAATACTTCTCAATTGTTTTCTCACTCGGCGGGCGCGTGAAGAGTGAGAAAAGAATCATGCACAAAGCGGAACCAAAAACCATCGGCACCACAGTCAGATAGCCGAAGAAGCGCACGTCGCCATTCGGTGCGAGAGTTAAGACTTGGATGGCATCTTTACCCTCACCGATCTGCCAGATGACGTTCTTAGGTTTGCCGGCGGGGCTGGCGGGAGCGGTTGTCGCGGCTACTTTATTCGTAGCAGTTAGATTTTCAGTGGGGACGGCCGGGGTAGATGCGACTGGCGGCGGCAGATTTGTTCCAACCACTGCCGCAGACGCGTTGTTCGTGCTCGTGGCGGCGGTCGCGACTTGCGCTGGCTTCATGGCGGCCGGTGGCGGCGTCGGCGAGCCTTGCAGGACACCAAAAAGAATCAAGGTTGCACCGACAAATAGAGTGGAGGCTAGCGCCCCCCATTTCGTGCTACGTTTCCAAAATAACGCCGCGACCATCACGGGCGCCATCGCAGCGAAACCGGAAAATGCATAGCGCACGGCAATCTCGAAGATGCCCTGCTTGTCCTTGAGCTGGAGCGCGACTAAAAACGCCCCAGCGGTCACCAGCACAATGAAGATGCGCGCGAACAACACGGCGCCTTTTTCCCCAAATTTTTTGGTGCCGCCATAGTGTTGATAGATGTCTTTGGTGAACATGGTGCTGAGCGCAAGCACCTGATGCGCGTCCGAGCCCATCACGGCGGAAATGATGCCTGCTCCGAGGATGCCTGCGAGCCATGCGGGAGCATATTGTTCCAGCATCAGCAACAGGATGCCGTCGGGGTCACTTACCTTGCCGAGGGCAGCGTAGCCCAGCACGCCGAGGAACACGCAGGGCAACCAGATCATCATGATGGCGAGCGGGTACAACACCACCGTGCGCTTGAAGGCCGTCACTTTGCGCGCGGAGAAGCACAGGATGGCCATGTGCGGGAACATGATCGAGGAGAGTGGTATCAGTGTGTAACTCCAGAAAGAGCGTTCGGGCATTTTCTCTCGTGTCACCAGTGCACTTGTCTTTGGATCGCTCGCGAGTTGGGTCATGTATTCCCCAAAGCTTTTGGGTAAATGCTTGCTGATGACCCACACCGCCACGGCGCCGAACAACAGGAACAAGCTCGTTTGCAGAATGTTCACCCACACCGTGCCGCGCATACCGCCGAGGAAAACGCCAATGGTTACCACCACCGCGACAATCCCGCAGCCGAGCCAGTAAGGAATCAACGGTTGCCCGCCGCCTGCGGAAGTCGAGATGTGCGCCAGCACCGTGCCTCCGCCCATGATGCTGATGATCATGTAGGGCACGAGCATCGCGGCGCAAAGGGCGAAGATGGTGGTTCCGATACCGCTGCATTCCCAGCGGTCGCGGAAGAAAGCCACCTGTGTCTGGTGGCCGAAGCGTTTGCCGATCGCCCACAGCCGTGTGCCAATGAAAAAGATTGTCAACGGAATCACCAAGCCAGATGAAGATGCCATTAAGCCATAGATGCCAATGCCCTGCCGATATGACTGACCTGAGCTGCCTAGAATGGCAAATGCCGTCATGTTCGTGGCGAACAAAGATAGGAAGAAAACCGTCGAGCCGACGCCACGGTTGGCGAGGAAAAAGTCCTCGGTATTCGATTGTGCGCGGCGAAAAGCGATGCCGCCAATCACTGCGATGAGGCCGAGATAGACCAGGATAACGATGACGGGGATCATAGGAGCGTGGAATATGAAACGCGGAACGCGGAATGGGAGCGCCGAGCGCCGCCTCGGCTCGTTTGAAATTCAAAACACAACACGCCGAGACGGTGCTCCGCGCTCCAATGCTGGTGCCCGCATTTCATCAATGCCCCTCC
>Ga0105240_10011709_pt1 | contig 12187 bp, 13 predicted proteins | sample KBSC54metaG_FD_80426 | JGI IMG/M metagenome (GOLD analysis project Ga0105240, IMG submission 80426) | Corn rhizosphere microbial communities from Kellogg Biological Station, Michigan, USA - KBS C5-4 metaG | ecosystem: Host-associated > Plants > Roots > Rhizosphere > Soil | place: Michigan, USA...
AGCCGTCGCCGAATGGCACCCCGGCGCACTACGGACGCGCCAACCTCGAGGAGACCCTGCGTTACCGCCCGGTGCAGGTGCAGCAGCATGCACCCGGCTTCAGTCCGTATACGGTAACCAGCTGACCACGGGAGCGGAGTCGCCGCGGTTCGTCAAGGACGAGTTCGACGTCTTCCACGCATGAGCCATTCTGGCGCATGGCTTTCCGAGGCTACTTGCACCAGGTGTGCTCAGCGGTGGGACGTTGGGCTCAGCGATCGGGCTGCCAGGGCCGCCACGCATCGCAGACTTGCGCCTTGTGGCGTTCAATGAAGATGGCAAACTCCACGGATGACCCGTCCTGCTTGTACATCCCCTCTGCGTACCAGTCTTCGGTCCTGACGTATTCCCAGCAGATCCGCCACCGGAATGCGGCAACGCTCGTTGGGATATTCAACCTCGAATGGATCGTCAGTGGTCGCCGATCACCAGGGTTGACCGCAAAAAAGGCTTCCGCCGAGCTGCCGAAGGTAACGCCCGAGTGGTCGGTGACCGGTGCGACGCTCACGGCAGTGACTGCATCGGGGCTCGGGTTGTAGAGGGTGACGTCGAAGCGCAACGCGTTCGCTTCGGTCGCATTGGGATCTTCGCCCACCTGCACATTTTCGATGACGGGCGGGTGTAGCGCACGACTGACCTGGTCCCCCAACAGAGCAGGCCCGGTGACGTAAACCTTCCACAATCCGCCGGCAACCAACATCGTCGCGGCGGCGCCGGCCAAGAAGCGATTGCGTTGTCGATTGCGCCTCAGTGCTACCAGCTCCGCCACGGCATTTAGCGTATCGGCAACCGGCTCCCCTGACGGATCCAGAATGGACACGGCGCGCAGATATGGAGGCAGTTGTTCGACAGAGACTCGCTCGATGAATACGGGCAGCACAGCCCCGGAGGGGCGTGGCCAGAGCTTTTGAGCTTGGCCCAGTTCGGTCAACGTGTAGGCGCCTTTGGCGACCGCCTCGCGACTGATGAGGAATATGAACAGGTGGGAGCGAGCGATGGCGGCCGCGATGCGGTCATCGAAAGACTCACCTGGTGGCAGAGCGTCGCGGTCGAAGAACGTCTCCACGCCGAGATTTCGCAGCCCCAAGGCAAGCCGGGTAGCAAGGTCCCGATGTTCGCTCGCATAGGAAAGGAAGGCTCTCACGCGGCATTGTCCAGAGTAGGATCGGGAGGCGGGCCATCTCGCGAGGGGTGTCGCGAGGGGTCGCGCACGGGCACAGTCTACGGCATCCGCTTGATGAAGCTGCTCAAGCGCCGGGATGTGCCGGTAGAAGAGATGGGGCTGTCCTACTTGGCCGAGCCGGATCTCGCCGGGGACGAGACGCGCGCACACTGCGGCCGCTGTAGGCAGTCGCCCACCAGTTCGGGCCACGATGGGTCAACTGAGGCAGCGAACCGGCGGAAGATGAGTTTGATAGACACTGCGAGCATTGAGGCGCGATAGCGACGCGCCATTACATGACCCGGTGCCGGCTGCGAGCCGGCATCGTTCATTCACGCCTGCACCAATGACCGGTTCAGCGCCGTGAAACTGGCCGATCGAGTGGCGCTTGTGGGTCGGCAGCGTCAGTTGCAGCCGTTGACGAGCAGACATTCGACGGGCCTCCAGCGCCGGATGGCGTCGGTCGCGATTGAGTCGCCCTCCTGAAGCGAGCGTCGCGGCGCGCCGACGACCGGCAACGTCAGCAGTACCTTGAGACCGGTCGTTGGTGCCGCGGTCTCCTGGACGCATGAATGACCGGAAAAGAGCAGAGACCGTGAGTTCGCCGGACGTGGGCGAGCGGCTGCATACGCTGCATAGCAGGCACTCGCTTTGCGCCTTGGCTTACCGGTTCCCGCCGTCATTCAATAGCAGCAGCAGGCAGCAGGAGCCGGGGATGGCCGAAAAGCCGATATTTGTTGGAAGTTGGCCACACCTTCCCGGCCGACTCCTGCGGCACGCTCGCGCATGCATCTCAACCGCACCGCTACTCGACAACTCGCCGCCCCGGTCGACTCGGAGAGTCGGAAGGTCCGTCCGCGTTGCGCCCGTCCGCTGTGAACAGCCGGACGACAGTCGCTTTGCGAATTTGCAACCGCCTACCTCACTTCATATAGCGAACCGCCACTGTCAAGCAGCCGAATGATCGTTGCGGGCCCGAAACAGGGCAAGGGGTATCCGATCCTCAGCCGCCGTTGCGCTGCACCGCGGCAGATAGCCGCGGCGGCGAGCGCAGCGTCTGGAAGATGACGCAGTAACGCTCCGTCAATTTCAGGAGCGTGGCCAGTTGCTCATCGCTGGCTTCCGTGTCGATCTCGAAGCGCAAGCGAATGTCGGTGATGCCCACCGGGACGTCCTTTGCCAACCCCAGCGTGCCGCGGAAGTCTCCCTCGCCTTCGACCACCACCTGCGCCGAGCGGAACGCGATGCCCATCGCGGTCGCGACCACGTTGAAAGTGACCCCCGCGCACGCGACCAGGGATTCCAGCAGTAGGTCGCCCGAGCAGGCCTCGGTACCGCTACCTCCAGCCTTCTCGTGCAGGCCGGCGTCGTAGCGCGCGAATGCCGTCTCGACGCGGATCGAAGGGCGGTCGGGCAGAAGTTGGCCGGTCGCGCGGAACGTGTGTTTGGCGGCCTCGGGATGCTCCTTGTAGCGAGCCTTGATCGGAGCTTGCAATTGGCGCAGTTCGTCGGGGTTCATGCTGCCAATGCTAACCCTGCCTCCGGCACAAGGGCCCGCGGTCGATGGAGGCTCGGTGACGCCCCGCGAGATCGGCTGCGTCCCATGGCTATGCCAGAGAGCAGCTGTACTGACCGGCAGTGCGTGGCTACATCGGCTTGCCGCCCAGGACGGTCGCGCTCCGGGCTCGTTGGCGTGCCGGAGAATCCACGCCCATGCCCGACCTCAAAGCCGATGCCGCTCACGACAATACCCGATGGCAGCCCTGCTTGGGGCCAACCTTGCGACGCGACCGATCGAACAGGAATGTGAGCGTCCAGACGCTCACACAGGAATTGCATCCTGGCTGGACCATCACGATACGTGAACATCAGCCCATCGAATTGAGTGATCACACTCAACGTGCTGCCGGCAGTCTGCGCGATGGTTCGGACGACATATTTGCGGACCACAGCGCGGTGCGGCTGGGGGGCCTGGAACAGGCGCGCCAAGTGATGCACCCCGGAGCAAGCCTCCATGCCGACGACACGGGGCGGCATCGACGCGATCAGCGAGTGCAGCCTGCCGCGGGGGACCCTGGCCTGGTGCAACTCGGCGCCTCCGGCCTTATCACCCCGTGCATGGCAAGGACGTTCTTATCGAGGTCGAGGACAACGTAGAGAATGCTTATGACTTCCCAATCCGAATGAGTGGATGAGACTTCGCACTTCCCATCGTGGCACTGAGTTGGCGTTTGCGGCCACGCGGCTAGTTTGGGGACGGGGAAGTCCATTCGTTATAATTAGGCGCCCACGGTCTTGCAATGTGCCGCCATTCGCGTAGGTCGATCCGATTCCTCGTTCTCTGTATGTGTGCGAGCATTTCCCTTACGACTGGCTGCGCCACACCCGGGTCGGCATCCGAGCCCGATGAACGCTCGGTACGAGATTTCGCTGGTCAGTTTCTTCGCGCCTTCGAGAACCTGGATATGCCGCCATTCATCGACTGCTTTGCCGATGACGCGACCGCCTTCTTTCCGGAACCCGAGCCGCCCTTGCGGTTTGAGGGCAAGGCCGCCATTCAAGCGCAGTTTAAAAAGGTCTTCGCCGCGATCCGCGGAGGCGCCGCCGGCGGGCCTCCGTTCCACACGCTTCGCCCGCAGAACATGACCGTCCAGTTCGTGAGCGGGGAGTCGGCGATCGTTACTTTCCACCTTCGCGGCGAAAAGCGGATCGCCCGGCGGTCGTTGGTCCTGAGGAAGACAGGAGCTGGGTGGCGCATAGTCCATCTTCACGCGTCCAATGTGGTGGTCGACGAACAACGTTAGACTCCACGGCAGCCCTCACGGCACCGTCTGGCAGGTCACCGATCCCACCCAGGACGCCGCTAAGTGCTTGAAATCCTTGCAAATCAGGCCGCCACCGCCGGTGCTCCCGCTGCTCCGAGCCAGCCCAGTTCCATAGATCACGGCGATCTCCGCGGCTTGGTCGGGATGGCATTCGTAGGCGTCTGGAATCGAAGCCTTTCCCCGCTCCGACGCTTCGGTCGGATCTATCCCGGGCAGCAGTGCGCCCAGGCGACTCGCAAAGCGATCGATCCAATCCGAGGCAACGATGTGATGATGTTGCACGAGGGGGAACCTTCCTGACATCGCGATCAGCTCTGAACGCAGGGACAAGAATAAGACATCTGCGCGACTGGCGTCTTCTTCAACGGTTCATGGGGCTTCCCAGAGGCGGCCGATGTCCATCGAAGCAGAGCCTCTTTCAGACCACCCAACAGCTCTCGGGGGTGCATCGACGAATGCCCGGACGTTTCCGGACGTTGACAGTCGCCCGCTCGTACGCCTTGCCTTTGAAATCCTATCAGCACCAGAGCATCGCGTGCCTCGCGCGACAGGATGGGCGGCTCGTTTCGACAACACGGGGCCACGCAGCGATGCCACCACCGAGCCCACCCGCGACACCGTCATCTTCGACACACCGGCCCGCGCCGCCACGTAGGCCATCGTGGCCTCGGCGGGTTCGCCGTGTTGCGCTTGATCACCCCTCGGCCGCTTACCTGATGTTACCGATGACGAGGCGATGTCGCCGCAGCCGCGGGCAAGCCGCGAAAGGCCACCTGCCGCAAGCGCTGCAACTCTTGGAGTCGGCATCGCGGGCGCTGCCGCCGCTCACCACAGCGTCCGCGGCTCGCAGTACGTGTCGATCCGCTACGGCGAGCGGCTGGCCGAGGCCGGCATCGAGCCCTCGGTGGGCAGCATCGGCGACAGCTTCGACAACGCACCGGCCGAGACCATCAACGGGCTGTACAAGGCCGAGATCATTCACCGACGCGGGCCGTGGAAGACGCGCGAGGCGGTCGAGCTGGCGACGCTGGAGTGGGTCTCGTGGTTCAACCACCATCGCTTGCTGGAGCCCATCGGCTACATCCCGCCGGCCGAGGCCGAGGCCAACTACTGGCGCCAGCAAGGTCAGGCCTCGGCCACAAACAAGCCCGCGCACTCGGCAACGCTGCAGGAGGGTTGAACCATGAGTACATGGCCCAACCGGGGGCCTCCGGCGGCCCCTGCGGGGGGCTAAAAGAAGGAGAATCCGAACAGCCAACACCAACTCAACTTGACCAGACCACGCCGGTCTGACTCAAACCAACAGGCCTCCTCGGAAGCCGGTGCGGTTCATATCGTCTGGGCCGTTGAGTTTGTTCGCAGAACGAGAGCGGCCGCACCGAAAACCTCTTCGCGCAGGGTCCACCATCAGACCGAGCAAGGTGCGCGCCTCGGCGTCCTCGAGCGGCGGCGCGTTCAGCAAGGATTCGAAGTCGCGGCCGGCCAACTCGCGCTCGATCTCAAGCCGCACCTGCCAAACCCGCGCCGGCGCGTCGCTCTCGAAGGTGATGCCGAACAGGGCCAGCGCATCCAGCGCCGCCACTGCCGCGGCGCCGAACTGGCCCGGCACCAGGCGAATGCGCAGAGCGTACAGCCGCGCGCGCTCGCCCAGCGATCGCGCGCGTGACAGCAGTCTTTCGAGACGGGCGTCGGCGTCGTGAAATCGGGCGATCAGGAACTCGCACTCGGCGAGGTCGACCTCGAGCGCGAAAGTCTCGTCGAAGCGCGTCCGCCAACCATCGGGCGGCCAGGCGGCGCCAGCGTGCACCAGATACTCGTGCGCCGAAGCGAACGCCAGAGCGGCCTTGGCCTTGCGGCCGGCGGCGGCATTCAGGCGCGCAAGCTGCAGCAACTCGTCGCCGTCGGTCAACAAGGCGCTGCCGCGGTTCAGCTGGGCAACGACGTCGAATATGCGCTCGTCCAGTTGATCTGGCGCAAGCACCGCCAGCAACCGGCGGCCAATGCGCAAATGCGCAGAGTCACGGTCGGCTGGCGCGATCAGAGCGTACGTGGCCTCCCGCACGCGGTCGTGCGCGAATCTGTAGTCGCCGGCGGTGCGGGTCACAAGGCCGGCGCGCACCGCTTCGGCAATCACGTCGTTCAGGTCGGCCGGAGTGCGTCCCAGCGCCGCAGCCAGCAGTGCGAGCGAACTGCTCGTACCCAGGCAGGCGGCATGCTGCAGGACCTCGCACACGAGCGACGGCAGACGCAGCAGCCGGCGCTCAACGAGATGGACGACATCGTCGGCCAGCTGGCGTGCGCGGATTCGTTCCAGCTCCCAGGCCCAGGCCCAGGCCTGGCGTTCGGCGTCGAATTGCAGCAATTCCTCGACGCGCAACTCGGCTAGCAACTGGAGGGCCTCACCATGGAATCGGCGCGTGCCGCGCGAGCAATGTCGTCGGTCGGCGCGCCCTTCGAGGTGATCACTGCGATCGGGGGCGGCGCGAAAAGCTCTCTGTGGGTTCAGATGTTGGCCGACAGCTTGGGATTGCCCGTGGGCGTTAGCGAGACGGTCGAGGCCTCATCTCTCGGCGCCGCGATGATCGCCGCCTTCGGTGCAGGATGGTACCCGTCGATCGACGTGGCTGCCGCCAGCATGGGTTCAAGACTGTCGATGACGCAGCCAGTCGCATCTCGCCATTCGCGTTATCTCGAGCTGATGGACATCCATGCGTCGGTGTATTCGTCCAATGCCGCGACGGTCAAGGCTTTGCGCGCATTCGGTGCGGCGTCCGTATGACTGTCGTAGTGGCCCGCGAGGCCAGCGAACCGGCCTGATGCGACTCAGTTCCCTGCAATGGTCGCCCGCCTCTCTCAGGTCGTTTGTCGCGCCGGCAGCGCGAACCGCGGTTGGCCCAGCACGTAAGTCGCCACCCGCGACGCAAACCGCCGCGTCAAGAAGCGCACCCCAAAACACGACAGCTTGTTGAACAGGCCGGGCACCACCGTGCGCTTGCCGCGCAGCATCGCGCGGATGGCGGCGTGCGCCACGAATTCCGCGCTTTTCGTCAACGCGTTCGCGATCCACGAGTAGTCGCCGCCGCCGGACGCGGCGTGGAACGCCGTCTCGGTGCCGCCAGGGCAGACGCAGGTCACCGACAGCGGCGTACCGCGGTGCTCGTCGTGTAGACCTTCGCTGAAGTTGCGGACGAACGCCTTCGACGCGGCGTACAGCGCCATGTTCGGCACGGACTGGTACGCGCCGGTCGACGCGATGTTCAGCATGTGCCCAGGTCCGGTGCTGGCCTTGCGGGCATCGACGAAGCACCGCGCGAGCGCCACGAGCGAGGTCATATTGAGTTGGATGAGCTCCGCGTCGCGCGCCCAGTCGACCTCGTCGAACCGACGGAAGTAGCCGAACCCGGCGTTGTTGATCAGGATGTCGATCGGGCCGCCGGCGGTGGCTGCGGCCCACAGCGAGTGCGCGGCATCAGGCTTGCCGAGATCCGAGGTCACGATCTCGACCTTCACGCCCTTGCAGGTCGCTGCGACCGCTTCGAGCGCCTCGCGGCGCCGCGCCGTCAGTATCAGATCGAAGCCGAGCGCCGCGAGCTCACGCGCGATCGCCGCGCCAATGCCGCTGGAGGCACCGGTCACCAGCGCACGCTTGCCGCTGTTGACGGCTGTGCTTGTACCCAAATCGTTCTCCTGTCGTGTGGAACGGCCGAGGAAGGCCGGCAAGGCATCCTGTTGCGAAGAGATGGTCGTCGCTCTCGCGCACTACTGTATCACCGCTATAGTATTAGTGTATCCTCGATATGGCATGCCTTGCCTCCCCACGACAACGACCTGCCAGGCAATCTGGACTCGAAACTCGCCCTCCACGCGGCGTCTGTCGGGACTCGAACGAAGCCGCCGGACACAAGCCGAATCAAGTCCACGGTCTCGTGCAAGGCATCACAGCGCAACTCTGCAAATCATGTATGATGCGCATCATGCGACAGACGAAGCACGACGCCAGAGCCGCAGCCAAGGAAGCCTCACGCGAGCGCATCGTCTCTCCAGTGCCGCCTGGCACAGTGCGTTCGCCAGCTTAGGTTCGTCCGAGCACCTCACGTCCACCTGAACCCACCGAGACACGCTGCCAACTTGTTCGCCACTACGTATGATGCTCATAATGCGATACATCTCATTTCAAGCGTCATCACCTTCGAACCCTGACCGACAAACCTCATGAACGCAAAAGCCCAAACGAACAGAATTGCTCTTGTGACCGGCGCGTCGTCGGGCATCGGCCAAGCCACCGCAGAGCTGCTCGCAAGGACTGGCTACAAGGTCTACGGTACGAGCCGCCGCGGCGGCGATGCGAGCGGACGGTCGTTTGCAATGCTGACCCTCGACGTGACCAGCGACGAGTCGGTCGACGCTGCCGTTCAGACGCTGATGCAGGCCGAGGGACGCATCGATCTGCTCGTCAACAACGCCGGCTTCGGGGTCGCCGCTGCGGGCGCGGAAGAAAGCTCGATCAGCCAGGCGCAGGCCATCTTCGACACCAACTTCTTCGGCATCGTCCGGATGACACGCGCGATCGTGCCGCACATGCGCCGTCAAGGCAGCGGCCGCATCATCAACATCGGCTCGGTGCTGGGCTTCCTGCCGATGCCTTACATGGCGCTGTACTCGGCCACCAAGCATGCGGTCGCCGGCTACACGGAATCACTCGACCACGAACTGCGCACGCAGGGCATTCGTGCCTCGGTGGTCGAGCCCGCCTACATCAACACGCCGTTCGACGCGAACCTGATGACGCCCGATGCCCCCCTCGACGTATATCGCGAGATTCGCGCGAGCGTGGCAAAGCGCATCAAGGAGGTGCTTGTCGGCGCAGACGGACCCGACGTCGTGGCCGACGAGGTCTTGAAGGCGGCCATGGCGTCGCACCCGAAGATTCACTACACCCCCGGGCTCGCGAGCCGCATGCGATGGCTGCGCAGGTTTGCGCCCGCCAGCGTACTCGACGCGGGGGTTCGCAAAGATCTGCGGCTCGCGGCCTGACCAGACACGCCGCTTCACACCACGGCCCGACAGGGCCGATCAAGGAGACATCGATGACCTTCCAGGCGCTGCTCGCCACCAAGACCGGCGACAAGGTTTCAGCCAGTGTCGTCACGCTGAATGAACAAGAGTTGATGCCGGGAGACGTCCTGGTGGCCGTCGACTATTCGACGCTGAACTACAAGGATGCATTGGCAGTCACCGGACGCGGGCCGGTGATCCGCCAGTTCCCCCTGATTCCCGGCATCGACTTTGCCGGTACCGTGCAGGCGTCTTCCTACCCGGGTATCGCAGTCGGCGATCGTGTTGTCGCGAACGGCTGGGGTTTGAGTCAAAGCCATCACGGCGGATACGCACAGAAGGCGCGCGTCAATGGCGACTGGCTGGTCAAGATACCCGACACGTTCTCGACCAAGGACGCGATGGCCATCGGCACGGCCGGGTACACCGCGATGCTGTGCGTTCTGGCGCTCGAACACGGCGGTCTCACTCCGCAGCGCGGTGACGTCCTCGTCACGGGTGCCAACGGTGGCGTCGGCTCCATCGCGATCGCGCTGCTGTCGGGCCTTGGGTACCGCGTTGTCGCGTCCACCGGGCGCTCTGACGAAGGCGAGTATCTGCGCAGTCTCGGCGCGGCAGACATCATCGACCGCAAGACGCTGTCGGAGCCGGGCGGGCCGATCGCGGCTGAGCGCTGGGCCGGTGCGGTCGACTCCGTCGGCAGTGTCACGCTGGCCAACGTGCTTGCAACGACACGCTATCGAGGCGTGGTCGCCGCCTGCGGCCTGGCCCAGGGCATGGATCTTCCGGCCTCGGTGCTGCCGTTCATCCTGCGCAACGTGACGCTTGCCGGAATCGACTCCGTCAATGCGCCTCAGGAGGTTCGGATCGAGGCCTGGTCGCGCCTGGCTCGGGACCTGGACCTCGGCAAGCTCGCTCGCACGACTCATGTGGTCGGCCTTGCCGAAGTGCCGGCCCTCGCCAGGCGGATGTTCGAAGGAACAGTCCAGGGCCGCACGGTCGTCGATGTCAACGCGTGATCGCGTCCGCCCAGCAAGGCCACCGAATCGCACATCCGTGTGGCCTCGATCCAGGTCATGCGTAGGTAATGCCCCCCATCCTCAACCAAGAGAGTAGACACATGAGCACCCGTTCCTCCGTCCTCATCACAGGCGCTTCCACCGGCATCGGCGCTACATACGCCGAGCGCTTCGCGCGCCGAGGCCACGACCTCGTTCTGGTCGCGCGCGACAAGGCACGACTGGATACCCTCGCGACCCGCTTGCGTCAAGAATGCAGTGTTTCGGTCGACGTCATCCAGGCCGACCTCACCAAGTCCGGCGACCTGAGCACCGTCGAGGCCCGCCTGCGCGACGACGACCGCATCGGAATCCTCGTCAACAATGCCGGAGCCGCCCAGTCGGGCAGCTTCATCGAGCAGACCGCCGAGGCCAACGAGCGGCTCATCGCGCTCAACACGACCGCTCTCGTTCGACTCGCCAGCGCGGTCGCCCCGCGATTCGCCAAGGCCGGCGAAGGCGCGATCATCAACATCAGCTCGGTCGTCGGCCTGGCCCCTGAATTCGGCATGACGGTCTATGGCGCAACCAAGGCGTTCGTGCTGTTCCTCTCGCAAGGCCTGAGTCTGGAACTCACGCCCAAGGGGGTCTATGTCCAGGCCGTGCTGCCGGCCGCCACCCGCACGGAGATCTGGGAGCGTGCCGGCATCGACATCAAGAATTTGCCCGAGGTGATGGAAGTGGGCGAACTGGTCGATGCCGCGCTGGTCGGCTTCGATCGCCGCGAACTCGTGACGATTCCGCCTCTGCAGAACGCCGCACGCTGGGCTGCCCTCGACGCCGCGCGTCAGGGCTTGCTTTCCGAAGTCAAGCAGTCGCAAGTCGCACAGCGGTACCAGACAGCGAACTGAAGAAAGTACAACTGGAGTTTCGACATGCTCTTCGACAAGTTTGACTCGGGTGCCCTGGCCCTCTCGAATCGCGCCGTGATGTCGCCGCTGACGCGCAGCCGGGCCGTGGTGAACAACACACCGAACGCGTTGATGGCCGAGTACTACGGCCAACGGGCGACGGCTGGCTTGATCGTTACGGAGGGCACATCGCCCTCCCCGAATGGCCTGGGCTACGCGCGCATACCCGGCTTGTTCAACGAAGAGCATGTCCGCGGTTGGAAGCTCGTCACCGAGGCCGTTCACTCCAAGGGCGGCAAGATCTTCGTGCAGCTGATGCACACCGGCCGCGTTGCCCACATCGCGAACCTCCCGGCAGGAGCCGAGGTGATCGGGCCGCAGGCCGACGTCTGTCCTGGAGCGATGCACACGGACTCCAAGGGCATGCAGCCGCACACCGCGCCACGGCCGATGACGCACAAAGATATCGCGACCGCAGTGGCTGAGTACGCGAGGGCGGCAACGCTCGCGGTCGAAGCCGGATTCGACGGAGTCGAATTGCACGCGGCGAACGGTTACTTGATCGAGCAGTTCCTGAACGCGAACGTCAACGAACGAACAGACGGCTACGGCGGGAGCATCGATGGCCGGAACCGATTTGCATTGGAAGTGGCGCGAGCGACTGTCGCTGCGATCGGCGCCGGGCGGGTGGGCATTCGACTTTCACCTCACGGTGCATTCAATGGAACCGGCAGCTTCGCGGAGGTCGATGCGCAGTACCTGGCGCTGACGTCCGTGCTGTCGGAGCTCGGACTGGCCTACGTCCATGTCCTGGACCATTCGGCGTTGGGTGCGCCGCCAGTCCCCTTCGAACTGAAGACTTCGTTGCGAGAAGCATTCAAGGGTGTGTTCATCCTGGCTGGCGGATTCGACACTGCGAGTGCGCAGAAGACACTCGCTGATGGACAGGCCGATCTGGTGGCGTTCGGCAGGCCGTTCCTCGCGAACCCGGATCTGGTCGCCCGCATGCAAAGGAACGCACCGCTGAACCCGGTCGACATGTCGACGTTCTATACGCCCGGGTCCAAGGGCTATACAGACTACCCGACACTGTCTTCGTGACGGGCGCATCGAGATCCCGGTCCTGATCGCAAACGGAGAGTGGCAGGACCCATGAACAGCCTGGCCTTGCGCATTCCTTCGAGTGGCAATTCATCG
>Ga0105240_10011713_pt1 | contig 12186 bp, 11 predicted proteins | sample KBSC54metaG_FD_80426 | JGI IMG/M metagenome (GOLD analysis project Ga0105240, IMG submission 80426) | Corn rhizosphere microbial communities from Kellogg Biological Station, Michigan, USA - KBS C5-4 metaG | ecosystem: Host-associated > Plants > Roots > Rhizosphere > Soil | place: Michigan, USA...
CCAAGCTATGTGCTCGGAGGCCGCGCAATGGTCATCGCTTACGACGCTCAGGCAGTCGCGGAGTATATGAAGCAGGCAGTCGAGTACTCGCAGGAGCGCCCGGTCCTCGTAGATCACTTCCTGGAGAATGCCGTGGAAGTTGACGTCGACGCCTTGTGCGATTCAGAGGACGTCATTATCGCAGGGATCATGCAGCACATTGAGGAGGCCGGCATCCATTCCGGTGACTCCTCCTGCGTCCTGCCTGCCGTGAGCATTCGCGAAGAGACGCTGAACACCATCCGCAAATATACGCGAGAATTGGCGCTGGCATTGAAAGTTGTCGGCCTCGTGAACCTTCAGTTTGCGATTCAACGCGATGGCGACGGAGAAGATCACGTCTATGTGATCGAGGTCAATCCGCGCGCATCCAGGACAGTTCCGTACGTATCGAAAGCTACCGGCATCCCACTGGCAAAGATCGGATCGCGGCTGATGACCGGCCGCAAACTCCGGGAACTGCTGCCCGAGCAACTGAACTCCGGCAAAGACCTTGAAGTGGGAGCTTATTACTACGTGAAATCGCCCGTTTTCCCTTGGAGCAAATTCGCTGGAGTCGACACGGTGCTCGGACCGGAGATGAAGTCGACCGGAGAGGTGATGGGTGTTGCGGAGACTTTTGGCGAGGCGTTCGCGAAAGCACAGCTATCCGCGGGTCAGATTCTGCCCGCGAAAGGAACCGTCTTCTTCACGGTGAACGATCACGACAAGCCGGCGGCAATTGAACTCGCACGCCGCTTCGTCCATCTCGGCTTCCAGATCATCGCCACCGAAGGCACAGCCAACGCTCTGGAGCGTGCAGGGCTTTCAGTTGAGCGTGTCTTCAAGGTCAAGGAAGGCCGCCCCAACGTCGTCGATCTTATTAAAGGCGATCGCATTCAGCTGATCGTCAACACGCCTCGGGGCCAGGACACCTTCTTCGATGAAAAGGCCATTCGACGAGCTGCCGTCCTGGCTCGCGTTCCGACGATTACCACAATCGCCGCCGCGCAGGCAGCCGCAGATGGAATTGCGGCAATGCAGACGCAAGACATCACGGTCTACGCACTGCAAAACCTGCACGCCGCTCGAAGAGAAGACCAGGCTCCGGAAAGGGAAGTCAGTCGCCTCGCCTAAAATAGAACCATGCTGATAGAAGGCGTTTTCGCCGCAGTTACCACGCCGTTCTACCCCGACGAGCGTGTCTACTATCGCAAGCTGGAAGCGAATGTAGCGCGATATTCGCGCAGCCAGCTTGCCGGGATGGTTGTGCTCGGTTCCACAGGCGAAGCGCCGGCGCTCGATGATGCGGAGACTAAAGAGGTGCTCCGCGTCGCAGCAGAAGCCGCATCCGCGGAAAAGGTCCTTATCGCGGGGTTGAATCGCGAGAGCTTGTGTTCCGTCTTGGAGCTAGCAGAAACAGCAGCCAAAAGCCAGTACGACGCCGTGCTTGTACGGACCCCGACCTACTATTCGACTCAAATGACCCCCGAAGTCGTAGCGAACTACTTCCGCGCCGTGGCGGATCGTTCACCACTACCAGTCGTCCTCTACAACATTCCGCGCTGCGTTCCTTACCAGATTCCCGTGGAGATGGTCGCTGAGCTGGCCCATCATCCCAATATCATTGCCATCAAAGACTCGAGTGGCAGCCTCGAGCGGATCAAGGGAATCGTCAGTGCGACACGCGATACGCCCAAGCGGACGGTGACCGTCACGCCCGTTTTCGAAGCCGTAACTGGCCGGATGCTGAAGCAGGTGCTCGCCCAGCCGGCCACGTTTGTTCCCGCGATTGATCTGTCTGGAGGGCAGGCCGTTGCAGTTGCGCCTCCCGCGTCGCCGATCAAGACTCGGACCAGGGAAATCGGATTCCAGGTCCTGACCGGCTCGGCGTCGATCATTCTGCCGTCCCTCGAGGCCGGTGCATCAGGCGCAATCCTCGGTTTCGGCGCCTGCGCGCCGGAAGCCTGCTATGAGGTCTATTTCGCCTGGAAAGATCGCGATCCAAAGCTGGCAGCAGAGAAGCAGGATCAGATCGCAAAAGTGAGCCAGCACATCACAGCGGAACTCGGAATCGCGGGCGTTAAGTATGCCTGCGACTTCAACGGTTACTACGGCGGATATCCTCGCCAGCCACTCCTTCCGCTAACGGCTGACCAGAAGACCCACGTCGAGGAACTGCTGTCGGAGATCCGAAACTAACCCATCCAAGGTCGGGGTTGCTGAGCCAAAGCATGATGTTCCAAGGCTACTTTGATCGCGGCTTCGAAGCGACCGAGACTGAAGTCGCCCGCCTTACTAAGCTTCTGGGCCACGCGCCACGCAGCTACGAAGCCTTGGCAACTCAAACCGCAGCAATTTGGAAGGCGTAATCTGCCTGCCTGGGTAATTCCAAGAAAGGGAGAAATCACATGTCTGATGCAGAATCTGAGTCCGCTCCACTTCCAGCCGACGATCTTAGCCGTGGCCTTGCACTCGCCCAGGGGAATGGTCCGGCAGCCCAGCATATTGGTCTTGCAGGAGATACATATACCATCACCGTCGCCGGCAAAGACACTGATAATCGCTTCTGCGTGATCGACATGCACGTGCCTCCCGGCGGCGGTCCGGGCCCGCATCGTCACGACTTCGAAGAAACCATCATCCTGCTCGAAGGCGAGTTGCAAGTGACCTTCCGTGGTCAGAAATCCATCGTGCGTGCTGGCGACACAGTCAATATTCCGTCCAACGCCCCGCACCAGTTTCACAACTCAGCCTCGCGCCCAGTCCGGATGATCTGCATCTGCTCACCGGCTGGCAATGACAAGTTCTTCCAAGAGCTCGGGGTTCCAGTCGCGACCCGCACAACGCCTCCACCCAAATTGGACGAAAAGCAGATGGCCGAATTTCTAGGGAAGGCGAGGGCGATCGCGCCGAAATATCGCACGCAACTCCTGGAGACAGCCTAGGACACGTAGAGGGTACAGGGGGAGGCCCCGTTGAGTTCTTCGTCGCCGACCCTCCAGACCCAATCACCTATCAAGCTTGCATCGCTCGGTGAATTTCAGATAAGACCCCGAAAGCGGGCATCGCGTCCCGTTTTTTCCAGAACCGTTCGCGGCCAAATCGCAGGACACTCGCCGACTTGCCGTTCCCGATCCTGCCTCGATGAGCGACTCGGAGAGTATGCTTTGATTGACGTCAATGAAAATGCAGGAGCCGAAATCTGCACGACGAGCATGGCAATCTGTCGCAGACCGACGACTTCCTTGATATCGTTGAACCACAGATTCGATTCCGTCAAGAGTGGATTCCAAAGAGCGCTGCGAAGCGGTACAGACCCCAGGCAAGTACGGCGGCGCCGGGAATGGTGAAAACCCAGGCCCATGCAATGCTGAATGCCGTATTCCAGCGCACAGCGGAGACGCGGCTCACTGCCCGGGTGCCCGAGATGGCACCGGTGATTACGTGTGTCGTGCTGACCGGGATGCCGAGCAAGGTGGAAAGAAAGATGCTGGCAGCGCTCGCAAGTTCGGCGCAAAAACCATCCAGCGACCGAAGTTTTGCAATGCCATGGCCCATGGTCTTCATGATCCTCCATCCCCCGAAAAGCGTCCCCAAGCCCATCGCGCCGTAAGCCGAAAGAACAACCCACAAGGGAATGCGGAATGCGGGAATAAGCTTTGCGGAAAAGAGAAGACCAGTGATAATGCCCATCGTCTTCTGCGCGTCATTTCCGCCGTGTCCAAGGCTGTAAGCTGCGGCGGAAAGCAGGCGAACACGCTTCAGCCAAGGGGCGACGCGCGATGGCGATGACTTCCCCCATTCAAGAATCCAACTCGTGACGACGAGCAGAAGGCCGCCAAGAAAGAACCCGATGAGCGGCGCAAGGACGATGAACAGAAGGGTCTTCGTCCATCCTCCGGGGAGTAGAACGCCGAACCCGGCTTTGGCGACCGCCGCCCCGGCGTACGCACCAATGATGGCATGCGACGAACTGGTCGGGATTCCGAGCGAGAGTGTAACAATATTCCACCCGATTGCTCCCAGAAGCCCCGTAAGCACCACTAACGGAGTCACAGTATGAACGTCGATCATGCCGCTGCCGATGGTCTTCGCCACTTCCGTCCCAAACAGCCAGAATGCGGCGATGTTCCAGAACGCCGCCCAGATGACCGCCTGTATCGGCGTGAGCACCCGCGTGGCGACAATCGTTGCGACGGAGTTCGCGCTGTCATGCATCCCGTTCGTGAAGTCGAAGCCGAGCGCGACGGCCACGATGATACCCACAAGCAGTGTCTGATGGCCCATCCGTCAGTTCCATTTAATGGCGATGCCCTCGATTCGGTTCGCCGCCACCTGAAAGGCGTCGACGATCTTCTCGAGATTAGTTATGAAGCGATTCGTTGCAAGGACCTTCAGCGTGATCACAGAATCGGAATCATCTCGAAACAGAGCACGGAGACGTTCCCGATCGCTCGTGAAGAGATCATGAACGCTTTCCTTATAGAGAACGTCCGCTTGATGTTCGATGCCGCGAATCTTCTCCACTGCGTGCGCGAGTTCCGCAACGTACTTGCGCCGCTCGAAGACCGTGAGCAGCTGCTCTAGCTCTCCTGCAGCTCCTTGCATCAGCGAGACAAATGCGTCCATGATCGCTGGCTTTTCCGTGATCCCGTATAGATACGTATCCTGGACGGCTCGGTTGATCAGGTTCACGATTCTGTCGAGATCCAGCATGAGAGGATGGATATCCTCCCGGTCGAGCGGAGTATTGAACGCCTCCGCCAGCTCATAAGTTAGTTTCCGGACAAGAGCGTCCCCGTCCCGCTCGAGGGCTTTCGAACGGGCACTAAACGATTCAAAATCGCCGAACCTGTTCGCAAACTCCGCGAATAGTTCCGTGGCTTTCTTGATCACCGTTCCCTGAGCCCTGAAAAGCTCAAAGAATGTGCTCTTCCTGGGCAACAAAGAAACCATAGGACCTCCTGGTGCTCATTTGAGATTCAAGCGTCCTGAGACGTTCTGGTACGCAATTCGCATGAGCTAAGGTTAATCCAAGCAGTGACGAGGGAACCGAGTCCATGCTCTGAGGGCGAGTCCAGAGCGGACCCATACGCGCGTTAACTGCGCGCTGGGACAAATCGCCCGAGTCGTGATCAGGATTTACGCAGCGGAGCAGATCTACCCAACCTGGCAGGAGGGCTGGTGGTACTCGGGCGTTATTGGGATCGCTTTCACTTCGTGGCAGACGTTGCCGGCAATGATCAGGTGCCCAAAGTGTCCGTGAGTTGCCTTGAGCGTTTTAGCCGCTATGTGAGGTTTCGCGGATATGTCGGTCAAAGAATTGCTTCCGAATATCGAAACTGCAATCTCTTAGGTCAGTAAACTGTAGAGGGTCTCGCCGAATACGGCCAGGTACAGCAACGCGAGAACTATTCGAAATTCGATTTTGAGTTTTTGTTTCGTGAGTGCAGTAGTCTCGCCCAATCCGATCGATGCAACCCATCCGCGCGCCATCAGCCAAAAAATACCGGCTATCATTGGAGGCGCGCTGAGATCGAACACGATCTGCTTCGAAATCTGATACGTCCCAAAATTCATCAGGATTCTCCGCTCGGAAACAGTGGCCGAAGCCTAACACCGAGAGTGACTAGATCTGGCTCCATAGATTAAGCGATGCGATTGATTGCTGCGCGTCGGACCAGGGGTATCTGGCGAACCGAAGTAATACTCCCCCAGCAAGTTGGAGGACGCGGAACTCGTGGCGGCCATTCAGCCTGTCTCTGGCTTCCAGCATCGTTGGGTTCATTTTGGACATCGCGAGAGGATTGTCGCTAGCCGGAAAGTTCCAAATGGCTAAACGATCATAAGGGTCGTCGGTTTGGAGACTTAAAGAGGAAGTTGACCACCCCAGACCAATCTTTAAGGGAAAAGGTAAAGAGCTGCCCAAAGACTTCCCGATATGAATGCGGTCGATGATGGATTCACCACATCGACCGTTGAATTCCCTGTGCAACTGAATTGAAAGCAAGCTTATCCCCAGCAGCAGTAAGGTGCTGCAACTGAAACAGGTTCAGTGACCTATGTACCAGTGACTTGCAAATGAGTATCGGCAAACGCCCCAGCGTCATGGAGCGCTCTGCGACTTTCACTCGACGGCAGGTCATGAGATTGCAGTCGCGATGCCGACATTTCGATGCTTATATGTGCCTCGGTGAGTGACTCGGCGAATGGAAACAAGTGATCATGAACCGGCCATACGATGGAACAGAGGATTGTGAAGCGGCATGCGCTCCGGCCGGTATCGAGAGCGATCCTACTTCTGCTCCAGCGTTAGCGCGTAAATGTCGTTGCTGCCCGTGTCGCGCATGACGAGCGGAGCGTCGCCTGGGTCCAATCCCATCCAACCCCACCACCCTCCAATGTCAATACTTTTCAGGTTGGCAACGCGCTCCGGGTCGCCGCCGATGGTGCGGATGCGAAAAATGCCCTTGTCGCCGTTTGCCGGGATGCGAGTGAAGTAAATGTATTTTCCATCCCTCGACCAGGACGGAAATGCTACCGTCCCCTGCGTATCCTTCCGAACCAGCTCCGACCAATGCTGGGACTTGAAGTCGAAGATCCTCAGACTCGTCGCGCCCACTGGCATCCCGGCGATGTACCGGCCGTCGGGTGACCAGCGGGGCGAGTAGATGGCATCCGATCCGGGCACGACAGCGATCTGATGAGTGGCAAGGTCCAGAATGCGTACGTTCCCCTTTGGATTGAAGGGGCCCGTTGTCGTAAAAATAACCTTCCTTCCGTCGCCCGACCAGCTCGGATCTCCTAGTGCGTCGTGTTCTCCGAGAAGCCTTTGCGGGCTCCCGCCGCTGGCAGCGACAACGAAGGCGTTCATCTGGCCCGCTGAGAAGTCCGAGAAGAGGATCTGGGAACCATCAGGCGACCAGTGAGGCAATAAGGCATTGATCGGAGGGTCGGTCAGTTGCACTGGGTGGGTTCCATCGCGGTTAGCTCTCCAAAGGATGCCCTCGGGGTACCGCACATACGCGACAAACTGTCCGTCTTTGGAGAAGGAGACGAAATGGGCGGAGATGCCGTCAAGGAAAGGCTCGAACTGTCCCGTTTTCCGGTCATATCGAGAGAGCGAGCCGCGGAGCGTATTGCCGGTAGCGAAGATCGTCTTTCCATCTCTGCCGGGAGTGGGCTGACCCCATGCAATCGGACCGGTGGTCAATTGAACCGGCTGGGCGGGGGAACGCGGAATCAGGCCGCGCCGCTCAGAGAGCGCCCAAATCTCCGGGTGCGCGATGGGTCCCCTGCTTATGTCCAGGAATACAAAGAACCGGCCATCGGATGTCCAGCTGCCGCAACATTGGCTTGAGGAAGGGTGCCAGCCGGGAATTACCTCGTGAAGATTGGCGCCGCTTGAAGATACTTCCCAGAGCCGGTCGCGACTCCCGAACCGGAGCCGGCTTCCGTCGGGCGACCATGCAACGCGACCGGAGAAGAATCGAGTCGACCCGTCGGCCGACGATACGACGAAACGACTGGGGAAGGATTGTCCCCAGAGTAACTTCTGAGCTCCGGATCCGTCGCTGCGGGCGGCCCATACCTCGCCTTTCTCTGTCTGAAAGGCGACCGAGTTCCCGTCTGGCGAAAAGGCCGCCCCTCCTCCGTCGGGCAGCCGGTGGAGCGATCCTCCCGACACGCGAACATTCCATTGCGGGCGGTCGAGGACGAATCCTTTTTCGTTGGTAGCGATCAGGAAACTGGATCCATCCTGAGAGACGTCTTCAGGAAAAGCAAAGTACGGGATGGGAACGGGAATGGTTGAGATCGCTCCGCCGGTAACGGCGACTTGACTGATGGAATCCGACCACGTGCTTTCGAAATAGAGCCGGCTGCCGTCCGTTCCGACAAGGGCCTTCGGGGCGCCGTCATAAGTGATCTTGGTATACGTGCTGACGCCCAGGCCAACAGGTGGGGCCCGGAAGATATGCAGCAGCCATCCCAAAAAGAAAGTAAGCAAACACGCCGCCGCCACCACAGCCCACCAGGCGGAAAGATGCCCTCGATTCTGAGCAGGTTCCCGGTTGACTTCCTGAGCCGGCGACTCTCTCGTGGGGATGTGCAACGCGGCAGTTGCCGCCTCAGGCAGTTCAGAGATTCTTTCTACGGGCGCCACAAACCGAAAACCCTGTTTCGGAATGGTTTCGATGTAACGCGGTGTCCCTGCATCGTCGCCTAGCGCCTGCCGGAGCTTCCTGAGAGAAGCGCCCAGCCCCTGGTCAAAATCGACGAAAGTGTCGGGCGGCCAAAGCTTGCTGCGGATTTCCTCTCGTCTCACCACTTCTCCCGCGCGATCCAGCAGCATGAGAAGAAATTGAGCGGGCTGCTCCTGCAGCCGGATGCGCAAACCTCGCTTGCGCAACTCCCCGGTTGCGGCGTCCACCTCAAAGACTCCGAAACGGAAGACTCGCGCCGATTTTTCCGTCTCCTGCATAGCTTGATCCTGAGAAAGTCCAAATATAGCACTCGCGATATTGGAAAGAAATCGACGCAAAGCGGATCGGCGTGTTGGCCGAGCAGGATCACCCGATCATCTAACCGCTTCGGCTTCAGTAAATTACAGGATCATGCGCAAATCATCCACGGTAAATGCGCAGTCCATAGACGCGCTTGCTGTCCTACGCCAGACTCCGCATGCACAACGAATTGTTTTGGGAACCGTTCTCCGCATGCCCCGAGATATGGGGACTTCAAAGTTCGGAAGGATCAACGGCCATGGAGGTCAAAACGCGATGAAAGCCACTATTACTATCCTGGTGCTTGCCGCCACATTCTCGAGTTTACCTGCGCAGCGAGGCAGTTCTGACTCGAGTGAAAAGAACAGGCGCCTGTTCACAAATGAAACCTTCGGCGGGAACGGCCGTACGTGCCGGACGTGCCATAGCTCGGACACTGGAACCATTTCGCCTCAATCCGCCCAGAAGCGGTATCAGCGGAACGCATCCGATCCCCTATTTTTGTTCGACGGAAGCGACGATGGGCAGGGTCACGGCGTCAACCGCATGTTGACCGACGCGACCGTCCTGGTCGAAATTCCCTTGCCGGCGAATGTCAGCTTGGGGAATGATTCCAGGGTCAGGTCCGTGGTCTTTCGGCGAGGCATACCGACGACGCTGAACACCCCCGCCCTCGACCCGGTTCTGATGCTCGATGGAAGAGATCCGAATCTTCCCACCCAGGCACTGCATGCGATACAAAGGCATGATCAGGCGACTAGGACACCGACACAAGCAGAGTTGCTCGGCATCTCCCAATTTGAACAGAGCGAGTCATTTTTCAGTTCGTACAAGCTGCTGGCTTATGCAGGAGGAGGCCCACAGCCGGCCCTGCCGCAGGGAACTACGGCTTCTGAGAAACGAGGCCGGACCTTCTTTGTCACTGCGCCATTTGTTCCAGGAGGGAACACGGGTGCTTGCGCCCTCTGCCATAGCGGCCCGATGCTTAATCGGACCGACTCATCTTTCGTTGCCGCCACCTTCGGACTGGTCCCGGCAGGATCACGTTTTCAGAGCGTCGGCGTCTCGGAATTGAACGAGGCTGGGAATCCCGTCCAGCAGTTCAATTGGACGAACCCTGATGGCACGAAGATAGTTGTGTGGAGCCCAGACCCAGGGCGCGCTCTCATCACTGGCAGAATCGACCAACCTGGACCTGCATCGGACTTGAACTCATTCAAGATACCGTCCTTGTGGGGCGTCAAAAACACTGCACCGTATTTCCACGACAATTCCGCGAAAACGCTGGAGGATGTGGTCGCTCACTACGCGCGGTTCTTTTTGACGCTTCCGAACCCCGTAGTCCTCACGGAGCAGGATCAAGCGGACATAGTCGCTTACATGAAGCTCCTGAATTGACGAACGTAGCCCGGGCGCTCTCCCCAGATCGCCCGGGCAATCTGTCCTTACATTGAGTATGTGAACGCCGGAATCAGAGCTGAACCGGATAAAGAACTCCTATCCCGTGGTTGATTTCAGGCCCAAAACGCACCGACCTGGATTGGCTTCCGCCAGTAAAAATCAGGATAGGTATCCAGAAACGCCCAAGGGGGCGATAGACGAAATTGCGAACAGGGTCATGCTTTTGCCACGGCGAATGGAGGCCGTTCCGATGGCAAAAGGCAAGGAAAGGCGCAAGCGGATACCGAAGCATGTTTTGAAGCTTCCAGACCTTGAGCAATCGAAGTCAGCCGTATTGAACAGCCTGACGTCTCGAAGCTCACAACGGACCTACGATCACGCAATCCGAGAATTCATCGAGTGGTACTGTTCGGAGCCCAGGCTCGCATTCAACAAGACTGTGGTATATCCCTTGAACAGAGGCACTACGCGTCGACCACTATAAACCTGCGTTTGGCTGCAGTCCGGAGACTGGCCTACGAGGCTGCTGATTGCGGCTTGCTCAGCGCAGACCTGGCGGCTGGAATTCGCCGGGTAAAGGGTGCAAAACGATTGGGAGTTCCCATTGGTAATTGGCTCAGTGCCGAACAAGGCAAGCGCTTATTGTTGACGCCAGACGTTACAAGCCTTCGAGGTAAGCGAGACTATGCCACGTTGGCCATTCTGCTGGGTTGCGGTCTCCGCCGCGCGGAGTTGACTGCACTGCGCGTTGAAGACATACAGCAGAGAGAGGAGCATTGGGTCGTCGCCGATCTTGTCGGCAAGGGCGGCCACATACGAACCATCCCGATTCCGGACTGGGTGAAAGCTGGAATTGACGTCTGGATGACGGCCGCCGGAATTAGAAGCGGCACGCTCCTTCGTTCGATCAACAAGGCTGGCCGGATTTGGGGTAACGGATTCAGCCCCAAAGTCATTTGGGGTGTCGTGAAGGAGAAACCGAAGGCTTGTGATATCCAGTCTCTCGCGCCACACGACCTTCGTCGGACTTGTGCCCGTCTTTGTCATCAAGCCGGCGGTGAGCTGGAGCAGATTCAGTTCCTTCTTGGGCATGTCTCTGTGCAAACGACGGAGCGGTACCTGGGCTGCAAACAGCGTTTCCGCAACGCGGTGAATGATCGGATTGGGTTGGAGCCCGACCCGCAGGGATCTCCGTAGATCCCGCACCGCTGGCCGACTTCCCGATACAAAATCTGGCTATGAGTGTGACTCGACGATTCACCGTCAGGCAGAGGCTCGCAGCCGACATGTGGTAAAGATCACTTGTCCGGGAAGCCGGTTTTTACGGCCATCTAGCAGAACTCAGCCTTGCAGCTGCAGAGATGTGATTCGCAGCGAATGTCCACGGGAAACGAGCGGGAATCCCACGCTTGCCCTGCTTAAAAGAATGCCTGCACGAGAGCAGGACACTGCGCGCATTTCAGAGAAGGTGACCAAAAGTGAACAGACGTCTCGCTGAAGAGGTGCAAACATATGGGACAATACCGCGTAGAGTGTGAAACGGCGCAGATTGGCATTAATCTTCAATAAGATTAGCCGTTTCAAGCATTTGCCTTCGCGATTCTTGCCCCGATGCCCAACTCGGTTTGGTACTACGCCGATGGGCGCTACATATTCGCTGGTGCACGAGGAAAGGGGCATTCCGAATGATTCAACCCGGTGGACCGGAATTCGATACTGCCTCTTACTTGGCACACGCCGGACCAGGGCGAAGAATCGTGCAACTCGAGCCAAAGCAGAGCCTCTTCTCGCAGGGAGATCCCGCGGATTCCATATTTTATTTGCAAACTGGCCAGGCAAAGATCACGGTCGTATCGCATGCGGGAAAGGAAGCCACCATCACGATCCTCGCCCCAGGCGACTTTGCAGGAGAGGAGTCACTGACAGCGACCCATGGGCTGCGATTGGCCACGGCTACAGCCATCACAGCCTGCAGCGCACTCAAGATTGATCGAGAGGAGATGATACGCATAATGCACGAGGAGCATGTGTTCTCCGATCTATTCTTGAAATTCCTGCTGGCGCGCAGCATGCGAACCCAGGCTAATCTTGTCGACCAGCTCTTCAACTCCAGCGAAAAGCGTCTGGCGCGCATCCTCCTCCTGATGTCGGCGATCAGCAAGACTGGCGAGCCCGAACAATATCTCCCCAAAATTTCGCAAGAGACTCTGGCGGAGATGATCGGGACGACCCGCTCCCGGGTGAGCTTCTTCATGAACCG
>Ga0105240_10011715_pt1 | contig 12185 bp, 16 predicted proteins | sample KBSC54metaG_FD_80426 | JGI IMG/M metagenome (GOLD analysis project Ga0105240, IMG submission 80426) | Corn rhizosphere microbial communities from Kellogg Biological Station, Michigan, USA - KBS C5-4 metaG | ecosystem: Host-associated > Plants > Roots > Rhizosphere > Soil | place: Michigan, USA...
GCCGGTTGCCACGCCGGTTGGCGCGCGGCCGGGCTTGACGACGGCTACGCTCCCGAAGTTCCTTCACGTTAACAAGCTCGGCAATAATTGGTAACCGGACGCACTCCCAGGAGCAGACGATGCCCACCCGCGATCCACGCATCGACGCGTACATTGCCAGGTCGGCGGATTTCGCCGGGCCCATCCTGACCCACCTCCGGGAGCTGGTGCATGCCGCCGGCCCTGACGTGGAGGAGACGATCAAGTGGGGTGCGCCGACGTTCACGTACAAGGGCATGCTGTGTGGCATGGCCGCGTTCAAGCAGCACTGCGCCTTCCACTTCTGGAAGCGGTCGCTCGTCGTCCCGGCAACCGAAACGTCATCCGAGACGGCCATGGGCCAGTTCGGCCGGCTCACCAGTGTTGCCGACCTGCCTTCACGCAAGGTCATGATTGGCTACGTGAAGAAGGCCATGGAGCTCAACGACGCGGGTGTCAAATCGCCCACGAGAGGGAAGGCAAAGGCTGCCCGAAAGCTGGTCGTTCCTGAGGCGCTCGCCGCGGCGCTCGCGAAGAACCGGAAGGCACGGGCCTCGTTCGACAACCTCAGCCCCAGTCAGCAGCGCGAATACTGCGAGTGGATCGCGGACGCAAAGCGCGAGGAGACGCGCGAGCAGCGCCTGGCTACCGCCATCGAATGGATTGCCGAGGGCAAGTCGCGGAACTGGAAGTACACGAGGAGCTAGTGATCTTCACCTCTCTTCGTTCATGATGCTCGCGGGGTTCGCGCTCGGGCGATGGACAGGATTCAAAGGCTGGCAGAATTGAGAAAGGATTTACAGGATTTTCAGGATTGACAGGATTACGCGGAGCCGAACCTCCCAGTGCAGGTCCGTTCGCTGATCGACCGCAACTGCTTTGGAACGGCTCCTTGAGAATCCTGAAAATCCCCTAAATCCTGTCAAGTTATTCGCAAGGGCGTAGCACGCAGCTCGCAATCTCGGATGAATCGGAGGGTCTGTAAATCCTGTCCCGCCGTTAGCAGGGCTGCGGCGCGGTCAAGCACCAGTCGTGAGCCTCGCTGGTTCACCCCAGTCGCGCCGGACTGGTCGTCACGGCTTCGGCGCGCTAGCGTTATAGCGTATCCAACACGCCCCTGGAGGCAGGATGGACCAGAAGCAACTCGAGGCGCTTGCGCGGAAGAACGCCGCCAAATCGCAGATCGTCCAGAAGAAAATGAAACGCGTCTACGATGCCACCCTCGACGCCACGCGCCCGGACGAGCCCGACCCCGATTCCGAGGCTCAGGAAATCTTTCGCGAAATGAAGAAGCGGGAATTCTGAATTGCCCAGTTTTTTTGTGGAGCTGCGGTCTCGGCCGGCACCAGCTACCAGCTACCAGCGACCAGCGACCAGCGACTAGCTACCAACCACCAGCCACCAGATCCTTAGCGTATACCCCCTTATACCTGCTCACCTCGCTGCGCTCCTGGTCCAGCTCCGGGATGTGCCGCGCGACGAAGCCGCGCGCGAGGAAGTACTTCTCCGAATTGCTCACCGCGAAAATCGTGTGCACGTGACGCTGCACCGCGAGGTCCTCCGCGGCCTTCACAAGCGCCATGCCAACGCCGCGCCCCTGCATGTCGGGCGCGACCGCGAGTGAACGGATCTCGCTCAGGCTTGGCGCGTACTCGTCGAGGTGTACGCACCCGACGATCCGGTCGCGATCCGTGACGACCAGGAAATCGGCGCAGTGCTCGCGAATGAAATCCTGTGTCCGCGGGAGCAGTGTGCCATCGCCCACGTAGAGATCGACCAGCGCCTTGATGGCCCGCGCATCGCCCGGGATGGCCGCACGAACGTTCACGTCAACTGTTCCGGTGAGGAAGTGAGAGGGGAATGATGCACGCATCACCGGCCGTTGCGAAATGTGAGCGCGCGCTCCATGTTGGCGACCGCGCTGCCGAGGCCGCCATCGCATCGAGCACCCTGGTGCAGTTGCCGTCGTATTGGATCCCACCCTTTCGGGAGGTTCACGTGCCTGGTCTCTCCGAACAGCAGGGCCCCCTGATCAAGTCCACCGCCATCGCGACCGTCGTCCAGTTGATCATGGTGATCGCCGGCCACAGCATGCCGGCGGTCGCCGGGGAATTCGCGGTGATCGGCACGACCATTTCGGCCCTGGCCGGCTTGCTCTTTTCGTTGATGGCGCGAGGGACAACTACCGGCACTGCCGCGGGCGGAGGTGTGATCGCGGGCGGCCTTTCTGCGCTCATCGGCATTGTCGTATCCCACGTCCTGGGCGACGTGCCGCTCGCGACGCTTGCCGTTGGGACGGGCGCATCCGGCGTGGCGGGGATCGTGGGCGCCCTGATCGGTCAACTGGCGACGAAAAAAACCGCGGCCTGAGATGCGGAGTCCCACGCAGGCAGCATGTCGCGACCTGCGCGCCGGCGACGGAACCTGGTGCGTGGCGTCCCTGGTCTTCCGCTCGGCGCCCGGCACTGGCAAGTTGAACTTCTCACCAGCTTTCGGAGGTACCCATGGCGGAACTGCATCCACGGGTCCAGCAGCTCCTTGACGATCTGGAGCGGCAGCGCGACGAATTACGGGTGCGGATGCACCTTGCCAAGGCCGAGGGGCGCGAGGAGCTGGCGAAGCTGGACGAGAAGCTCGATGAATTGCGCGCCCGCGCCGGCCGGGTACGCGGCGAAGCACAGCAGGCAGCCGGCGACATCAGCGACGCGGCCAAACTGCTGGCCAGCGAGATCCGGGAAGGGTTCGATCGCATTCGCGACGCGATCTAGCTGCGCTGCTGTCCCGGGCGCAGCGCCTCCGCGTGCGCATCCGACCCGTGGCGGTCGGCGAGGAGCTTCGTCGTGAAGCGCTGCCCCTCCGAGATGCGTTCGGTCTCGACGGCGATGGCATCCACCGCCTGCTCGATGCGATTCAGCCGCTCCTCGATCGCATGCATTTCCGGTGGAGCCGTGAATTTCCTGGCGCGGTAGCTGAACCACATGCGCGCTAGTATCAGTATGCTTCCAAAGGTGATGGTGACTACCGCGATGACGAACGGTGCATCCGGATCCATGATAGGCTCCTCGCTGGAGTGAATTCCTCAGTTCCGTACGTTCTTCAACCACTACAGGTGTCATGCCCGAACGCCCGCGCGACGCGCGCAGTTACCCGCTACCCGGCAAGGGTCAGATGGAACACGACATGACCACCACCTCCACCGCGCTCGACGGCTATCAGATAGTCAGGTCGCTGGGTCTGGTGCGCGGCATTATCGTCCGCTCACGATCGATCATTGGAAGCATCGGCGCGGGACTGCAGACGCTGGTCGGCGGAAATATCACGCTGCTCACGAATCTGTGCGAGAAAACGCGTGAGGAGTCCTTCGACCTGATGCTGCAGCACGCTCAGCAACTGGGCGCGAACGCGGTGGTGGGCGTGCGCTACGATGCGACGGAGATCATGAAGGGCGTGACCGAAGTGCTCTGCTACGGTACCGCGGTCGTGGTCGAGCCGATCCGCCGCCAGTAGCACCTCGCGCGCTCACGTGGCGACGCGGTGCTCCTCGTCCAGCCGAAGCTCGCCATCTACGTCGTCGTAGGTGAACAGCTCCGCGTAGCGCCCCCAGTCCACCACCGTCTCGAACTGGCGGCGTGCTTCCTCCTTGCTGAAGCTGTGGCCCAGCTCGGAAAGCACGCCATCCGCCTCGAGCGTGTGCGACTCGGCGGCCGCGAGATCCCCTACGATCTTCTTCATGAGAGCGACGCGCTCCAGCACGCGCTCGCGAAACAGCGCCTTTTCCTCGTCCAGTTGCACGTCGGCGAATCGAGCTCCCGCCTCCGTCAGCGCTATCATCCGTCCCTGCACGGTGGCCAGCCCCAGCAGGTCGGTCGCCTCCGAAATCGCCAGCAGGTCATCGCCACGCATCTGCAGATCGCGACCCAGTTCGTGCAGGACGGCCTTGCCTCCCATGCCGGCGAGGTACTGCACGAAACCCGTGAGATCGTCAATGCTCACATCCGGAATGGACTGCTGCCGGCGGCGTCGCGGCCGCTTCGGCGCGGGCCTTCCTGCCTCGTAAATGGCGCTCGCATCCTCGCCCGGATTGGTCATGATGCGGTAGATCGCATCAACGAGCTGCGCCCGCGCGGGTCCCTTCCGTGCCCGCTCGGCGACCGGCAGTCCTTTGAGCTCGATCCGGATGCGCCCCGGATTCGCGCCGAACACGAGAATGCGATCCGCGAGGGACACGGCCTCCTCGATGTTGTGCGTCACCATGAGCACCGCCTGCGTGGGGATGCTGCGCGATGCCCAGAGCTCGCGCAACTCCTGGCGCAGGTTCTCCGCGGTGAGCACGTCGAGCGCCGAGAAGGGTTCGTCCATGAACAACACTTCGGGCTGCACCACCAGTGCGCGCGCAAACCCCACACGCTGCTTCATCCCGCCCGACAGTTCCTTCGGAAATGCCTCCTCGAAGCCGTCGAGTCCAATGAGATCGATGGCCTTGAGCGCGCGATCGCGGCGCTCCCGCTCCGCCAGCTCCGTGGCCAGCAGGCCCAATTCCACGTTCTGCAGCACCGTGAGCCACGGAAAGAGCGCGAAGCTCTGAAAGACGATGGCCACCTGTGCGTTGGCTCCGTGCAGTGGCGTACCGTGCACGAGTACGCTTCCGTACGACGGCGGCATGAGGCCGGCCAGAATACGCAGCAGCGTGGACTTGCCCGATCCGGATGGCCCCAGCAGCGCGACGAACTCGCCCGCGTGCAACGACACGCTCACGTCTTCGAGCACGGGCGCGCGGTCGTTGCCATAGTACTTGCCCACGCGCTCGGCGCTGAGCAGGGCCTGCGCCGGAATCGAATCGGGCTGTGGGTCAGTCAGTGTCGTCATTGGCCGTTAGTCCTACTGCAGCCGGTAGCGTGATTCCGCGAGTACGTACAGCCGGCGCCAGACGAGCCGGTTCACCGCAATCACCACGGCAGCCATCACGAGGGTCGCGGCCAGCAGGAGCGGGAAGTCCCCACGCTCCGCGGCGCCCGCGATCAGGGATCCCAGCCCCACCGTGCGCACCGTGCGACCGCCAAAGGACACGTATTCGGCGATGATCGACGCGTTCCACGCGCCACCGGTCGCGGTGAGCATGCCGGTGACCAGATACGGGAAGATCGCCGGGAGAATGAGCGTGCGCCACCGGCGCCACCCGGTGACGTGATAGTTCACGGCGGCTTCCTTCAGCTCGGACGGGATGGACATGGCGCCCGCAATCACGTTGAAGAGCACGTACCACTGCGTGCCCAGGAGCATGAGGGCGACGGCCGCGATGTTGAGGCCGCCGGGCAGCGCGAGCAGTGCGAGCAGCAGCACCGGGAACACCGCCGTGGCGGGCACCGATGCGACTACCTGCACGACGGGCTGCACACGGCGCGCCCAGCGCGGGTTCGTACCGATGGCCACACCCAGGGGAATGGTCCACGCCGCGCCCAGCGCGAGCGCAATCGCGGTGCGAAGGAACGTGGCGGCGGCACCCACGCCGACCTCGCCCCACTGGCGCGCCGAAATGCCGGCTACCTCGCGCGTCGCCGCGAAGGCGCCCCACAACACGATCATGATGACGACGACCAGCGCGGCATAACGCGCCAGTCGCATGGCTCGCGATCGCGCAGGCGAGTCGAACGTGGTGGCGAATCGTGGCCGGCTGGCGCGTGCGAGTGCGACGTCGAGTCGGTGCCATGCCGGCGTCACGAATCGCGCGCCGGTCCACTCAACGAGCCGCGACGCGCGCAGGAAGTCGAGGAACGTCGAGTGTGCGACGTCCGCGGCGGACGACTGCTCGAGTTTGAAGCGGTCCGCCCATGCCACCAGCGGGCGCCAGAGCACGTGGTCGAGCAGCACGATGATCGCAATCAACGTGAGCAGACCGAGTGTGATGGCGCGGACGTCGTCATGCTCCGCCGCCGTCGCGAGGTAGGAGCCAAGCCCGGGAAGGCGCAGACTCTTCGGGCCGATCGTGAACTGCTCCGACGCCATGAGAAAAAACCACCCGCCGGCCCAGCTCATCATGCTGTTGGCGATGAGCGCGATCACGCCCGAGGGAAGCTCCAGCCGGGTGAAGCGGCGCCAGAAGCTGAGCCGACTCATCGTGGCGGCCTCCCCGAGCTCCGGCGGGATGGTGCGCAATGACTGGTGAAAGCTGAATGCGAGATTCCAGGCCTGGCTCGTGAAGATGAGCAGGATGGCCGCGAGCTCGAGCCCCAGTGTGCGTCCCGGAAAGAGCGCCACGAGTCCCAGCACGACGCCCGGCATGAAGGAGAGAATCGGAATGCTCTGCAGAATGTCGAGCAGGGGAATCATGACCCGCTCGGCGTTGCGGTTGGCCACGGCGATGCGCGCGTAGGCCAGACTGAACGCCAGCGAGATGAGGTACGCGATCGCCATGCGCAGCGTGGAGAGTCCGGCGTACAGCGGCAGGTGCGATGGCGACAGATCGATCGTCGTGCCCGGCGCGAGCGGTTCCGACCAGCGCGCCGCCGCACGCACGACACCATAGCCAACCGCCGCAATGAAGCAGAGCAGCACCACGTCCACCCAGCGCGATGCGGCGTGGGACTCGACGTCGAGAACGCGACGGCGGGATGGGAAGAGCGGTTGAACCATCCGATGAGGTGCGCGGGTAAACGAGAGGCGGGACGGTGCGCCGCGATGTGCGCGGCGCGCCGGGAAGATACGCGCGCACTCCCGCGTGTGAAGTCGCGCCGCGGCGGACGCGGCCATGCCGGACCTTGTCGCACCCGGGGCGTGAGCCTATCGTGGGACGGCGGGCACTGCGGCCCGCGACTTGATCACACGGAGGAAGGACATGGTTTCGAGACGGGAGTGGCTGCGCCTGACGGTGAGTGGCGCGGCGGTGGCTGTGGCGGGCGGAGCGCTGCCGGCGTTCGCCGAGTCGCCCACGGCGATCACGGTCTACAAGGATCCCAGTTGTGGCTGCTGCAAGAAGTGGGTGGAGTACATGCGCGCCAACGGATTTGCCGTGACCACGCACGACATGAACGACCTGAGTGAGGTGAAGGCGACGTTCGGCGTGCCCAAGGCACTGCAGTCCTGTCATACGGCGACGACGGGCCAGTACGTGGTGGAAGGACATGTTCCAGCGGATCTGGTTCAGAGGATGCTGCGTGAGCACGCGAAGATCGCGGGTCTCGCGGTGCCGGGAATGGTGACCGGATCGCCTGGCATGGAAGGTGGCACGAAGGAGAGCTATGACGTCATCGCGTTCTCGAAGAATGGCGCGACCAGCGTGTACGCGAAGCGCTGAGCCGCATCGCGGCGGCCCTGGGGGATGACTCATGATGCACTTGTTCCAGTGGCCGGCCACGCCGTCGCCGCGCCATGTGCGCCTAGTCGCGGTGGCGCTTGCGGTGATTGCCGGAGCATGCACCGCATCCGCGGATGCCGGGGGTAGGATGAGCAGTCAGGGTGCGGCATTCACGCTGACGTCGTCCGCGTTCCAGGCTGGGGCGTCCATTCCATCGCGCTTCACGTGCGAGGGCGCGGGCACCGCGCCGCCGCTCGCATGGAGCGGCGCGCCGGCCGCCACGAAGAGCTTCGTGCTCATCACCGATGACCCCGACGCGCCCGATCCCAAGACACCCAAAATGACCTGGGTGCACTGGGTGCTCTACGACATTCCCGCCAGCGCGCACGCACTCCCGGAGGGCGCCACCGCGCAGAGCCTGCCTGCCGGCACGCGCGAGGGAAGCAACGGCTGGAAGAAGCCGGGCTACGGCGGCCCGTGCCCGCCCATTGGCCGTCACCGCTACTTCTTCAAGCTCTACGCGCTCGACACGTCACTCGGCGACCTGGGCGCCGCTGACAAGGAGAAGGTGGAGGCGGCGATGAAGGGGCACGTGGTGGGGCACGCGGAACTCATCGGGACCTACGAGAAGGGCGGGAAGTGATGATCGGGCGACGATCGAGGGTCAGAGAGAATTTCGACTGGTTTCCGTCAGCCGGTCAGGCTGATCAGCGAACCCTGGACCGCTAACGCCACACACGCGCTCATCTCAGCGCCGTTCGCCGTCGCGCGGGCTATCCGGCGTATCCGATTCGGCGGCTCGTGCCAGCGCAGGCCGGGCCGTGGGCAGGTGCCAGCCGTAACGGATCGCCATGAAGCGCAGCGCGAAGCACAGACCGCCACCGGCAATCGCGGTCGCGACGGCCGGGGCGTGCAATCCCTGACCCACCACGACGACGCTCGCACCGGCAAGCGCCGCCAACGCATACAGGTCGGAGCGCAGCACCGCGGGAATCTCGGCCACCAGCACGTCACGCAGCATTCCGCCGCCGATACCGGTCAACATGCCAAGCAAGGCCGCCATGACCGGACTGAGGCCATGGACCAGGGCCTTTTCGGCACCGGCGACCGCGAAAAACGCCAGCCCCACCGCGTCGAACCACAACACGTCGTCGCCAAAGCGGCTCGTCACCGGATACCAGAAAAATGTGATCAAGCCGGCCAGGACGGACACGCCGAGATACTTCCAGTCGGCAATTGCCGCTGGCGGCACCGCGCCGATGAGCAGGTCACGCGTCATCCCGCCGGCGTTCCCCGCGGCGAACGCCAACACCAGCACCCCGAACACATCGAGCCGGTGCTTGACGGCGGCCATTGCACCGCTGATGGCGAACACGAACGTGCCGCCGAGGTCCAGCACGGGCAACAAAATGTGAAGCATGATCTCCGTTGTTCCAGTCAGCCGTCGCGGACTGCAAGCTGTCGCCGAATTACGCCGACAGCCACGCCTGGGCAGCAACCATCATCGCCTCCACACCCGTCTCCAACGTTGGGTGGAGAACCGGCAGAAAGCGCGGGTTATGATTGGTGGGAATCTCATTGAGCCGGTTTTCGGCCTTCGCTTTCGCGTAGATGTCCGGGTCGGTGCCGCCGACGAACCAGAATACCGATGGCGCATGCCACTCGGCGCCGAACGACCCAAAGTCCTCACTCGCGGACGCAGGCCCGGTTTCCCGGATGCGCTCCGGAGGGAAGTGTCGGCGGAATGCCTCGAGAACCCGCGCGGTCGCTTCTGAATCATTTGTCACCAGGGCATAGCGGTCCAGCGGCGTAATCTCAGGTGCCCTGGGCGCACCGGAGGCCGCGGCTTCGGCGTTGACGATACGCGTTATTGCGGCAAGTACGCGCGCGCGTACGCCATCGTCGAAAGTGCGGACATTGAGTTTGATGACCGCCTCATCAGGAATCACGTTCTCCTTGGTCCCGGCCTGCAACGAGCCGACCGTCACCACGGCCGCCTCGGTGGGCGCCACTTCACGAGCGACGATGGTCTGCAGCCGCAGCACCGTTGCCGCCGCCATCACCACGGGATCGATGCTGGCTTGCGGCATCGACCCATGCGCGCCGCGCCCGAACAAGCGGATCTGCAGGCTGTCGGCGGCCGATGTGATCACCCCGGTGCGGCCACCGAGAGCGCCAGCCGGACCCACCATGACATGTTGCCCGAGCACGACGTCCGGTTTCGGAAAGCGCGTGAAGAGCCCGTCGTCGATCATCGCCTGGGCGCCTTCCGCCGTCTCTTCCGCCGGCTGGAACACTGCCATCAGGGTTCCCCGCCAGTTCGCGCGGGTCTGCGCCAGCAGCGTCGTTGCGCCCACCAGCCAGGTGACGTGCATGTCATGGCCACAGGCGTGCATGACCGGCACGGTCTTTCCCTCACGGTCAACGGCCTTGACCGTGCTTGCGTACGGCACGCCGGTCGCTTCTTCCACGGGGAGCGCGTCCATGTCGGCGCGCAACATCACGGTGGGTCCGTGGCCGTTGCGCAGAAGGGCAACGACACCCGTCTTTCCGATCCCGGTCGTTACGTCATATCCTGCCGTACGCAGGTGTTCAGCCGCGAGGCCCGCGGTCCGGGTTTCCTGCATGGAAAGTTCCGGGTGCGCATGGATATCGGTGTACAACTTCTCCAGCTCCGGGAGCAGGGCCCGGAGATCTTCCGGCAAAGACACGGAGGAATCTGTTTGCCTCTCGTTCATGGTCGTTTGCCTCGCGGCACCGTGCCCGAGTTCGAAGACTGCCTCGGGCAGCGGTGCCGTCTGATGTCGCTCACGATCAGGCAGTGGTTTGCGCGGCTGTGAGCTCCTGGAAGCGACGCTGCATCTCCGCTTCCGAGACGTCCTCCTTATGCGTCGCGATGGTCCAGCGGTACCCGAAGGGATCGCGTACGGTGCCTGATCGATCCCCGTAGAACTGGTCCTGTACCTGGCCGAGCGGCTTGGCGCCGGCCGCAACCGCCCGAGCCACCACCGTGTCGGCGTCGGGCACGTACAGCATGAATCCTCCGCATGTGCCGCCCAGGGTGGTCGGACTAACGTAACCCATCTCGGGCATCTCTTCGCCGAGCATCACGACGGAGTCGCCGATCTGCAGCTCCGCGTGCGCGAGCTTCCCCTGATGCATGAAGCGCGTGGTCTCCTTCGCATCGAACGCCTTCTGGTAGAACTCGAGGGCGGCCACGCCGGCGCCGTCCGCGATGGTGAGCGTTGGCGTGAGCGTGTGATACGGCTCCGGCTTGAATCTGGTGGACATAGGCTGCTCCTCGCGGGTGAGGTGGTGGCGTGGCTGCGAATTTCGCGACCGGCCACGATACCGAACAAATGCCGAAGACGCAAGGCCCTCGCGCGCGGATCCGCGCCGGTGTTCCACTTCAGCGCATCTTCTCTACCGTCGACTTGATCGTCTGACTGATCGGCGCACCGGTCGTCCCCTCGAGATTCATCGACAGGTCGATCCGCTGCGTGGACTCCGACCTGAGAAAGACACCCGCGTCGCTCACCAGCCGGAATCCCGTCACCGATCCGTCGCCCGTCAGCTTCACCTTCTGGCCGTTCTCCGTCTTCTCTCCCGCCTGCGCGATGCTCGAGTGACGATCCACACGCCAGGCGTGCGAGCCCGCGACCGTCGTGTCGCGCGTCACCTTGGACGACGTGATCTGTCGCGTCAGAATGTTGAAGCCATCCTTCTTCGCCCGATCCGTCACCGTGTCCTCCCACGCCGTGCCCACCGCCAGCGGCTTCGCCGGGAAGACCGTCAGGAAATTCCGGAACGCTCGATAGAGCGCCACCGTCTGGGCGTCCGTCGTGCCGGCCGGCGGGTCGAAGCTGTAGACGCGACCCTGCGGCGAGACGAGGCCGTTCACGGTCTGGCCGAAGAACTTCTTCGTGTCCGGCTGCGGCGCGTCGAAGGCGGACTTCACGTCCACCGAATCGAGCGTGATGCGGAGCGCGAGCGTGTCGGGGCTGTGGCGGATCAGATTCATCGTCACGAACTGCGTGGTCGTCACATCGAACTCGAACGGAGCCCGGCCACCGCCCTGCGCCTGCTCGCGGTGCACTTCCGTGACGAGCCGATAGTGCTGCGTGCCCGGCGCATAGGCGAACGTCGCCGTCTGCGCCGCCATGGCTGACGTTCCCACTGCCGCAAGGCCGAGCAAGCTGATTCCAGTGAACACGAGACGCATTGCGACTCCTCCCGTACGATGTGGCACGCGCCCGAACGCGCCGTCTGGCTTTACTCGGAGCGATGCACTATCTAGATAATCATACACAACGATACCCCAACTGTCCCGCATCCGCTCTCGCTCGTGACTTCCACTCTGCAGCCGTCGCTTCCGGCTCCCCTGGCGGAATTTCTGGACCGCTTCAATCGGGGCCAGTACTGGGAGAGCCACGAAACCCTGGAGCACGCCTGGCGTGCCTCACGAAGCGAGTTCTACCACGGACTCATCCTCTTCGCGAGCGGCTACGTGCACGCCGAGCACGGGAATCGCCACGGAGTGTCCGCGCAGATGCACAAGGCCACGCGCCACCTGGCGCACTTCCGTCCCAGCTACATGGGACTCGACGTGGACGCCATCGTGCGCCACGCCGAGCGCTGCGAGCTGCTCGCCGACGCCCGCCCCGCCACCTTCCCGCGGTTCCAGCTCGAAGCCCGTCAGGAGCGAGTGCGCGGGGACGAGCAGGAATGGGGGATCGGGGGGTAGGGCCCGCCGCCACCCCTTGGAATTCGGCAAACGGCCTATTCTCACCACCCCTCCCTTGGGAATCGGCAATCGGGAATGGGGAATGGTGGGAATGGGGAATGGGGAGGCCGATTTCCTATTCCCGCGATTCCC
>Ga0105240_10011718_pt1 | contig 12182 bp, 17 predicted proteins | sample KBSC54metaG_FD_80426 | JGI IMG/M metagenome (GOLD analysis project Ga0105240, IMG submission 80426) | Corn rhizosphere microbial communities from Kellogg Biological Station, Michigan, USA - KBS C5-4 metaG | ecosystem: Host-associated > Plants > Roots > Rhizosphere > Soil | place: Michigan, USA...
CATTCATGGTCGGCTCAGCGCCGCCGGCGGCGGACACATCGGTGTCTTTGGTGCCCGGCGTTGGCTTTCCAATCTGCGTCCCCAGCGACCAGAGCGCGGGCGCCTTGACCTCGAACAGCAGCCACGCGCGATGGTTGGCAACGTCTTCGGACGTTTTGCGTACCACCACGCCGTAAGCGCGACGCCACTTTGTGAACAGCGACAACGCCGCATCGTTCAGAGCATCTATCCAGTAGAAGCCAGGAGCGAGCGTCACACCGCCTTGCGCGGTGTCGAATGCGTCGCGCAACTGGCGCGCGTGAGCGAGGTCAGCCTCGGTCGCGCCGTGCTGCGCGTACCACACCACCCAATCGGTGAAGGCATCGACGGCCGCGCCCGTGCGCCCCGGGTTCGCCAGCAGGTAGGCGTTGATGGATTCGATCTCGCTCGCGTTGCTCATTCGGCCGCCTTGGGCTCTTCAGCCGCCGACTCGTCGGCAGCGCGGTTCATGGCTTCAATGGCAGCGCGGTCCAGCTCGAGCGCGGTGCACAGCAAGTCGATCTCTTCGTCGCCCAAAAGCTTGTAGTGAATCAGCGCGGCGACCTTCGCGGGGTCCAGCTTTTCTTTCAGCTTTATCGCCGCATCTAGCCGGTCGGCGCCCGTCGTCGCCTGCAAGCCCTTGAGCAAATGCGGGCCCGCCTTTTTCACGCCCTCCCACACTTCGCGACGCAATTCGTGCTTTCGATCAAGCTCCGTCTGTTCGCGCAACTCGACACGTTGGTCACGTAGCATCGCCTCGGCTGCTTTAACGAAGTCGAGCCGCGCCGCGTCGCCGTCGGTCGCCCGCTGCACGAGTTGCTTATTCTGGTCGAGCACGGCGCCGACGAGCGCTTTCGAGCCCTCGCCCAGTTGGTCGAGCGGCTTGCTGAAAGCAGTAATCAGCGCTCGCTCATGATCCTGCGCTTGCTTCGTCTGGCGGAGGGCCATGTCCAGCATCGCGCGGTACCCGTCCGTCACGGCCTTGAACTCGGCCAGCATCGGGCTTGGCTCGTCAGGCTCGGCAACGCGCGGCATGCCTGCCAAGCGCTCCAAGTCTTCGACGCAGTAGCACAGCGAGCCGCGCACCCGTTGCGTGCGGACAAGCCCCGCGCTCACCACGGCGCGCAGCTGAGGCAGCGTGAAGCCGCTCTGCTCGCACGCGGCAGCAACCGGAATGAAGCCTTCGCCGCTGGCGTCGTCGTCATCGTCGTCGCGCATCAGGCTCCGCCTCCCTTGTGCTTCCACCACCAGACGGCCGCACCGATGCCGGTCGTCACGAGCAACGCGAGCAGGATACCGCCAGCGCTCTCAACGGCACCAGCGAGCAGATTCTTCCAGCCGAGCGCCGCGGTCAGGTCCGCGTAGTTTCGGCGCACGGCTTTCAAGTACTCGCTAGGAGCCAACTCGAAGTAACCGTTTGCGTGCTGCGCGTTGACGGCCGCTTCCAGGTCGCCGCGAGCGATGGCTTCCTTGAGCGCAGCCGCGCCGGCAGCGCCACGCGTGCCGCCGCCGTACAGCGTGCGCACGATGCTCTGAAAGCCTTTCTCCGGAGTCTAATGGCGCTTGTAGTTGCCGATGTACGGCAGCCACACCCGAGGCCCCTTCTTGTTCCACGGCGTGCCGTCCGGATTGCGCCAGCCGAAGTCGACGTGAGGGAAGCTGCCGGCGTCGCCTGAGCCTTGCTCGGCTCCCCAGTTGTTGGAGCCAGCGCCCTCGGTACCGGTCAGCCCCTTGGACTTCGCGAACGCGACCGCAACCGGATCGGTCGGCGCCTTGGACCAGCCCAGGCCGTAACGCCCTTCGCCGCGAGCCACGGTGAGAGCGTATTGCAGCTCTGGCTCCGTGAGAGTCGGCGCGGCCCGCTTTGCCACCTGGTAGGCGTTCACATCGCTCGGGTTGCCGGCTGGCGTGTTCGAGACCGGCAACGCGCCAGAGGCGCTCACAGGCGCCCCCACGGGGGCCAGCCCCAGGGCCGCCAAACTCTTGGGCCCCAGGGCGCCGTCGACTACCAGAGCGTGAGAGCGCTGGAACGCGACCAGCGCGGCCCGGCTCTTGTCGCCCCAGACCCCGTCCACCTTCAACGGGGGAGTCGCACCGGCCTTGTTGAGTGCCGCTTGTACGGCCTTGTAATCGATCATTCGGCACCTCCGGGTGGCGGGCGCAGGGACGCCTCTACGGCCTTGTCAGCGCTCACAGCGGCGCGGCGCGAGTGGCGCCCCGCTCGAGCGGCGAAGTACCCCGACAGCACCGGCCCCAAGGTGGTGATGGCGGCGAGCAAAACCTGAGTCCAATCGACTTGCATTCAGAGCCCCAAGAACCACATGACTTGAATCACGGCGTCGCTGCCCGAGGCATTGGTCACGCTCACGCGGGCAGTGTTGCCGGGCAGCGGAAGGCGAGCGCCGCCCGCACACAGCTGGATATCGTACCGAGTGATCAGCGAACCGCCGAGATCGATAAAGTCCAGGATGATGCCCGTCGGCACAGAGGGGTCATCGTTCCGGATATTGAACACCGTCACGGCGCGGGCGAAGTCCACCGCGTCATAAGTGGCAGTGTTGCCCAGCCCCGTGTCGAGGATAACGCCCGGCTCGGTGTACGTCAGTTGCGCTTGCGAAACGGTGGTGCCCTTCGCAACCGCCGCAGCCAAGAAGACCGACGCGCCGCTTGCCTGGTACGGCGACAAGGCGCGCGGCGCGTACGTCACCGCCTCGAGCGTGAGCGAGTTGCAGACGAGAGAGAATTGCGCGCCGTGAATCCAATCGAACTCGAACGAGTTATAGGCACCGCCGCAGCCGTACGAAACGCGTCCGCGCACGTCGGCATTGGCAGGCACCGTGCCATCACCACGCGCAACCTGCACCGAGTGCACAGCGGGCGGTCCGTACATGTGGGTGTTCTTCGCGAGGATGCTGACGACCTTCCCCTCGGACTCGGGGAGCGGGGCCGTGCGCTGGTCGCCCCAGAAGTTGTTATTCACCCACGCGCCGTCTTGCGGCTCGAGCATGCGCAGGATGCTCGAGCGCAGCGCAGCACGCGTGCCCGCCAACACCGCCCGTGCAAGCTCCTGAGCGCTGTTCACCGCATCCCCCACGGCGAGCACTCCGAGAGCGAGGGCCAGAAAGCTACGACGCCACACATCACGCCGCACCTACGCGCAGCACCATCCCGGTTTTGGCGTGCACGCGGAACCGACGCTTCACGCGCTGCGCAGCCGCGTGACGACCCAGGAAGGTCAGCATCTCGGCCGCTTTGGCGTCACCCTTTTCCGCCTTGGCCTGCGTCGCGGCTACGGCCTTCAGCGCGGCCTTACGCTGCGTCGGATTCTTGCTATTCACGCCGTTGAGCACCTTGACGACTTTCTTCGCGGCGACGTGGCTCTTCTTTTGGATGTTCGCCGCGTGGCCGACGGCGAGCCCCACGTGCACCGCTTTTTGGACATCCGGCGGCAGTTGCTTGAGCGCGGTATCCAGCACGATGGCGTCAACTCGCTCGCCCTTTCCGATCTTGCTCGCAACGCTGAGCGCCGTCTTCAGCGCCGCCTTCTGCGCGTCCGGCAGTGGGAGAGAGCTCAGCGCAACCTGGTCGAGCGACTTACCTTGCGCGACGGCTTGCACCGCGCCGAAAGCGCCTTGTGCGAGCTGCCCGCCAGGGATGGCTCCCTTGATGCCGCTCAGCACGGCCGCGCTCAGCGGTTGACCGTTGGCGAGCGCCGTCGCAGCGGCGAGAGCGGCACCTACCCCCGTGCCCACGCCGGGCACGAACGTCACGACCGTCTGCGCGTAGGGCGCAATCGTCTTAACGTCTTTGACCTGGTCCTTAAAGTTGGCGACGAGCGCCTTGTCGACGCGCTGGCCTCTCGCGATGCTTTCCGCGAGCGCAGCGGGCGCAACGGTCACGCCGTAGACAGCCGCAAGCGGCGACCCCACGACGGGGACTTTCTTGATCGCGTTTTTGATGCTCGAGAAAAAGCCCATGGTTTTCCTTTCAGTCGTTGTCGACGTGCGCCGCTTGGTTCCACTCTTCACGGCGCTGGGGGTCCGCCGCTGCGAACTTCGCGAGCTGCGATTGGTAGACAGCCTTGGCGCCCTTAATGTCTTTCTTTGGCCAGTACAGCGGATGAGGCGGAACGATGCCGTGATCTTGCGCCAGAGTGAGCGCCGACTTCGGGCCATACAAGCCATCGATGTTACCCACGTAGTGGCCGCGCTGTTTTTCCAGCAATTGGTAATCCTTCACGGCCGCTTGCACCGCGGTTGAGCCGCGCGCTTCCTTCAGCGTCATGCTCGACAGGAGTTGCGCCAAAGTGCCCGCCTGCCGGCGTGCGGAGGCGCTATCAGCGCGCGGCGCGGGATTGAGCTTGCCGCGTCCAGTCACGGGCTGCTGCGCCTTACCAGGCTTGGCGGCGGGCGTGCCCTTGATGGCGTTGGCCAGCTCGTTCGCAGCATCCTCGAGTGACGCGGCTTGCTTGGCGAAGCCTTCGTTACGGAGCGTGGTCGCCACGCTGCGCATCACGGTGGGGTCACCACTCTTGACCGCAGCAGCCACGGCTTTCACCACGCGTTCAGGCACCGTGTCACCAGCGGCGCCGCTTGCTGAATGATCCGCAAGCGCCCACCACATCAGCCCACCGAGACCAGCCGCACCGAGAATGACAGGGAGCATCGTTCGTTGTGTCCTTTCACAGCCCCAGGAAGCGGCTGGGGTCTTCAATCTTTCCGGAGTCGCTGCGCTTGCAGCCGGGGCACACATGGCGCCCGTTGACAACATTCAGCCGGAGCTTGCACGCGAAGCAGATTCCCCGCCTCACCTCGCAATGCATCTTCAACGGCCCATCCGGCGTGCGACCGCACGCCGGGCACTTGCCGGAACCGTCGTCCCACGCACCGCACTTGCAGCGACGGCGCCAGTAGATACGACAGTCCGCGGGTTCCCCCTCTTCTTGCAGCTCAGCCGCGCGAGCCGCGCAAAGGTCGTCGCAATCGCCCCAGCCGCGGCGGAGAATTGTCACGATGTCTGCGAACTCTTCGACCCCAACGGGCCACGGTTCGCGTTCATAACGGACTCCGCTCTCATACAGCTTGGGCAAGGGCCGACCCTTGCGCTTTGCGCTTCTAATCGCCACGCGGTTGCAGGCTACGACGCCCCTCAGAAACCCCTGAGTGAGCAACGCCAGCGTTTTCCCATCGCGGGTACCGACGCCGACGTTTGTGACTAGCCGAAAACCCATGGCGCTTGCTCCGTCTCAGACCCAGGCGGGCCCGATGATCGACGCGTAGAAAGGGTGGTCGTTCGTGTCGATATTCGTCACCGTCAACGTGATATCGATGCCGGGGCGAGCGATGAAGCCCAAGAGGGCCACGCCCACGCCCGTCTGCGAAAAGATGTCGCCGTGCGCAGCTTCGCTGTTCACGAACATCGAGTCGCGACCGATAACCAGGTCGTTGATGGCAAAGAACGGGGACAACGTCGACGGCAGCGCAAAGCGCTCCGTCTGGAACGGGCGCTGTGGACGAGCCGTCAGGATGCCGGTCGTGCCCGCAGCAACGAACAGGGTCCCCGAGGGGCCTTGGGGGAAGTTGCAGACCTGCGTCTGATTCACCGGTTGAATCCGGCTCACCTTCAGCTTCTTGCCGCGACGCTTCTTGCGACCGCCACCTACGACGATATCGTCACCCATGTCGTCGTCACCCATGTCGTCGTCGTCACCCATGTCGTCATCACCCACGCTCAGATCGTACATTGCTCACTCCACGAAAACGCCGGGCCTGATTGCCCGGGCGAGACTTTGAGGGAGCCCCCGACTTACGCCGCTTGCTTCACTCCCTTCGCAAGCATGGCTTGCTTAACGGCGTCGCCCGTGCCGTAGCCGAGCATGCCTTGCGCGAACGCGCCGACGTGCTGGCTGTGTTCATCGAAGACGCCCATCGCAACGCCGACCGCGATGGCAGTGCCGACCGCGAGGTCCGTGCGAATCTTCGTCTTCGGAAGGTGCGGCATCTTCACGGCTGCAACGCCCGCAACACCTCCGCCCGCGCTCGCGAGCAGACCACCGATGACAGTGACGCCCGCGTGCTTCGCGGTTGCCTTGTGCTTCGCGATGCCGTTGCGGATGTTCATCACGTGCCTAATCAGCTCGTGGCGCCCTTTCTGGTGCAGGTGGGAGGGAACGTTTGCGAGTGCGTTTGCAGTCATGCGTTGTGCTCCTAGCAGCGGGGCGGGTTTGCCCCTGGTTTTCCCTACAATTGGCGCAGAACTGACGGGCAGTCGTCAAACCGCCACCGTTTCTCGCGAAAAAAGCCCGGGGCGTTTTTGACCCAGACCAACAAAAGCGCCGCGCGGCGTATACTGCTGTTGGGTTTTGAGCGCGCCCAAAGTCGCTCGAGAAAGCAGGGGCCACATGGCCGCAAACGATCAGAAAAACACGCCGTGGGGTGACGCGCTTGCACCGTTCGAAAAGGACGGGAAGACAGTTTGGATCGACCTCGGTCCGGTCTGGCAAGGTGACAGTGGCGCGCTGCAACTCACGCTCGTAAGTGAGCCGCTCCACTGGCGAGCACACGCCGCAGAGCGCCGCATCGTCATCCGCCAGCGTGAGCAACCGACCGGAAGAGGTCGCAAGTGAGCGCCCGTGCCGTGCTGGCTCGCGGGGGTTACCGATGACACGCGACGAGCAAAGCACCGAGCGTGCACTATCCGACGCGGAATCAGCGTGGCTGCTCGCCCGCGGCTGGCAGCTCGTCAGTCGCGGACACGGTTCGATGTACACGGGGGCGCGCTACACGCACCCCGACCTCACGATGCCGGCGGACCTTGCGCAACGTGACGCGCTTATCCTCACACGTGCGGAGCCGATGCGATTCAGGAGGAGGCGCTAAATGCGGAAGCCTGACTTCGCATTGATTGCAATCACGAACGCGAGAGACGCCAGCGCCTTCCTCCGTCGATTCGGCATCGACGCACAAGTCGAGGAACCCAAGTGACTGCTCGCGTGCTCGAGGCGGAGCTAGCGCCGTTCGAGTCCGCGGTGAAGTGCTTCAAGGTCGACGTGCGGGTCACCACGCCCCAGCTGGAAGATTGGCTCTGTGTACACGAACGCGAGTTGAGCCTGTTCGATGCGATGCACATCTTCCGGGTGTGGTGCAGGCGCATCAGGCGGGGTACGCTTGTCGGCCGGGAGTACAAGGGGAGTGCGGTGCGCATTCGGTTCGTTGACGAGCGCGGCGCACTCACCGTCGTCTGCTGGGGAGAGTTCGGAGACTAGGACGTAACGCCCCCCGCGCAGCTCGAAGCGTTCGCGCGTCGGCAGCGGGGGGCGTTCTTCGTTGAACTGCAGGGGCTGCCGTGCGCGCCATTCACGGTGCATCCTGTCTTCCTCGAGCTCGAGCAGCATCGACGACACGTGACGCGCAACCGGGTCGCGCAGAACGACGAGAGGCACCGCGGCGTAAGCTGAACGACGCTGGTCCGGCAAGCGCCGGATTAGCGTGCCGGTGTAGTCCGGGTTTTTGCGACGCGGCGGCAGAAAGCCTTTTCCCGAGCGGAGCCGACGAAAACCTTGCTTGGCCGCGACGGGAGTTTGCGAGAGCTTCGCCAACTCGCCCATGGTCGCGTCTGCCATGCCGGCAAGCTTCGCGATGTAACTAACCAGCGCTTCCGTGCTCCGGCCGCGCTCTGCAACGCTCTGCGCGCCCCAGCCGGTTTGCATTGCGATGTCCAGCAACGCGCCGTCCAACACGGTCGCGTTGCGATGCGTCGCGCCGCGTGCACGTCGCAGCTCGTAATCCGCTGCCAGCTCTGCCGCCAGCTCTGGGCAATGGATAACGAAGTTCATGTGCGGCCAGCTCGAGCGGTGCGACTCGACCGTTGCAACCCACTTGCTCCCGAAATCCGCCCAGCCCTGACTCGCACCGTAGCGGCGAAGCCGCTTCAAAAAATTGCGGCTTTGCTTGCTCAGCGCGGCGTTCGCTTCGTCGGCGGTTTTCCACCGCGCCTCCGAGTAGACGCCGTTCCGGTCGAGCGTGAGCACGAGCAGGACGTTTCCGTCTTGGGGGAGCGGCGCGAAGGCCTCCCGCATCCGCGCAAACGCGACGGACGCGTTGTAGCGAGCACAGGGCCCGTCGTGCCGCCAGGAGCCGCAGAGAGACGGCCTACGCGCTACGCGGGAGGGGTCAGCCTTTGCCCAGGTGTAAAGCGCATCACACCCGCACCGCTGGACGTACCGAGGGACGACCCGTGGGACAGCCCTAGCCGGAGTGCTGGCACGCTTTCCGACGGGAAGTGAGCGGGACGTTGCTCCGCTCACTTGTTCGTATGTATTGCCAAGGGGCGCGCCGACTGGCACCGCGTCTTTTCTGCTGTCCCCAAAACCACACGGCTGGCCGGTCCGGGACCGCGCTCGCGCCAAGCGTGCTCGTTCGAGCATCGCAAAGCGGTCGGCAGCGGCGGTCCCGTGCATCGGCTAACGCTGCTTTGCTCTTGACAGGCGCACCGCAAGCGTGGGTGCGAGCGGGGGACCGGGGTTGTGAACGGGGCAAAGCCCGTCGTACTGGCAGGCGCCACACCACGCCGGCTCGGTGGACCGACGTGTCGACGGGAAAAGCGGATCGTGCCGGCGAGAGGGCTGACTAGGGGGACGGTTCGCCGACCGGGCGGGGCGTCCTGCTAACGCTGCCGAAAGCGCCTTTTCAAGTAGCTGCGTCAGGACGGCAGCGGCTCCGCTCCGCTCGTGCCTCCGGCGGGGAAGGCGCGCCGTCAATGCTTGACCCTCCGACGCGCCCGCAGCGCTCGCCACCACAAGGGCTGCAAGCCGCCCGCCCAGTGCGAGCGAAGCGCAGCGGCGCTGATAAAGGTGTCACCGCACGCCACGCACGCCACGACGTGGCGCAACGGCCGCAACCGCCTCACGCGCGCCCTCGCGGCTTTGCCAGCGCCGCATTGGCAATGGGCGCCAGCTGCAACGCCCCCTCGAAGACCGTCCGGATGGTGTCTTTGCTATGGCCAGTGCTCAGGAGGAGCGTGGCCGCAAGAACAAGCAGAACAGACGCAGCGTCGTCGTCAGTCGCGCCGTGCTTCGCAACGACATCACCAACAGCCACACCGATATCGCACGCGAACAGTTCGGGTTCACGACGCAGAGCTTCGAGAAGAGCGCCGGCACGCGACCAAACGAGACGACTTTCCGCAAAAGGCTCCGGACCGAAGTCCCCGAATTGCACCGCCAAGGCGTGCCCGTCTGTTGTGTGTTCTTTCGAGCCGCAACGTTCGCACCGGCTGCTCATGGCTTTGGCCCCAAGAAGTGAAACGTGTACGTCCCCACATCGATGGCGCTGCGCCGGACAAGGTCCGGGTTCATCGAGTCGACCAGCTCCGCGCGACGAAGCTCAATCTCGTCGGAACGATGCAGTTCGAGCAGCCGCGCACGCGCCGCTTGCGGCGTCGTACCGAAGCGCTCGAGCAACGGCGCAAGAAACACGTTCGAGTGCCAGCGCCCAGACGCGGGCACCTTTGCGGCTTCCGCGTACAGGTTTGGTCCGGTCAGCTCGAGCGCACGTACCGACTCGCGTTTCGTTGGTTTGGGGGCCACGCTCGAGCGCGACGGTTTGCGCTCGAGCTTCACGAGCAGCATTCCCAGCGCTTCGTCGGCCAGCGCCACGTCGACAGCCGCGGCGACGGCTTCCGGCTCTGCAAGCGGCGAAACGTCGACGCCGGCGCGGTCGGCTTCACGAGCAAGCACCTTGAACGCTTTGGCGTACGACGCACCCGCCGGAGCTCGGTTTGCAGTTCGCGAGCCCGCTTCGCTCGCATCCGTTGCAGCGTGCTCATGGGTTGCACCCCTCGAAGCACGACCAGGTCCAGCACCCGTCGTCGTCACGAACCGGGTCAATCGCGGGGAACGAGCAGCAAGGGCAGAGCGTTGGCGGTTTCGCGGCTGTCATCGCCGGCAGCAGAAGCTCCGCATCGTTCAGCGGCGGCACGCTCTCAGCAGAGGCCAGCGAGCTAAGGAGCCCGAGCCCCGCGACAAAGAGACCACCGAAGCCGGGCCGTGGCGGCCGTTGCTCCGCGCTCACCACCGCCCCCCTTCAAACGGCAACGCCGGCGACGTGGCGCGCTGGTAAGCCAGCTCGCACGCCGTGCAGTGCGCTTGCATGCGGTTTTGAATCTCTGCGTTTGAAGTGCTCGGTTGCCGGCGCGCGTAGCCCCATGCGAACGAGACCAGAAAGTCGAAGACGGCCAGGGGCGCCAGGCCGTGTTTCGACCGGTAGTCCTCGACCACCCGCCATATCTTGCCCTGCAGCTCGGCTTGCTGCAGGGTCGTCATCAGAGTTTTTTCCATTGGTCAACACCTTTCGTCTGAACGCAAAAAGGCCCAGAAAGCGGGCACCGAGCGGGCCGGGGGTGCGGCTGTTCACTCAGTGCCCGCTTTCCGGGCCTTGACGCTGTTGGGGTTCTAGCTAGTTTGCTCATGTAAGCCGCCAGCACGGCACCACGGCCCCCGGGCGTTTAGCGACGCCGCGGGGGCTATCTTTTGGCGCCTGCTACGCGCCCTCCGGAGTGCCGTTGTCGTCGCGCGTCGGCGGCGCCGGCTCCGCCGGCTCTACGTCGTCGTCTTCGTCGTCTTCGAGCGCCTGGTCTAGCGTGGACTCCACCGCGCGCATGCGGTTGACCAGGTCTTGCTGACTGTCCGTCACGGCCTGCTGGTTGCTCAGGAGCATCCGGAAGTGCCGCGCCTCAGCGGTGCTTTCGCAGAAAGTGAACAAGATGTTCTCGAGACGCCGCAAGCGCTCGTCGTTCGGCGTTCGCGCAGCGGGAGGCGGAACCGTGTCGGGCTTTTCGTTGAGCTCGACCTCGACAGCATCCACGAGCACCACAGGCGTCTCGACGGGCGCATTGTTGGACTCGCCTTCGGGCGGCCAGGCTCCCGCCGGTTGCTGCGGCCGCACGCGCTGGGGAGCGATGACGGCCGAGGACTGCCCCGCCGCGGCGCGCCTAGCTACCTCGTCGGGGTGATTGTAGTGCCGAAAATCTTTACCCTTGGACGCCGCTGGCTGCCCAGCGCGGAGCGCGATCTCCTCGGGTGAGTTGAAGTGACGCATCTTTGCAGCCGCCATTCAGGGGTTCCTTTCTGCGCCCGAGCGCGGCTCAGAGCTTCTTAGCCAGGCCGACGTTGAGAGAGATGGCGGTCTGGTTCAGCGTGCCCGCCGTGATGTTGAAGAAAGGAATCTTCACCACGTCATTTGCGAGAATGTACGGCTGCCCAATGAGGATGCCGGCGACGGGTGCAGCAGCCGGCGATACCGAGGGGATATCGCCGACGCGAGCGCCCACAAACGCGAAGTCGACGACCAGCGTTTGCAGAGTGGTGATGTTGCCCGGCGTGACGCTCGCAGTCTTTTGCGTGCGGCTGACGGGGCCAGACTGACCGGACCGAGACGAAGCGTTTTGAGCGACCATGAATTACCTGCTTTCGATTGGGGTTTTCACAACGTGCTAAAGCTGACTTCCACGAAGGCCGCCAGCGACGAGCTATAGCGGTACGTCACCGCACTGCCCGCCGGCAGAACCTTGCCGCCGAACACGGTCAGATTGAATGCGCCAGTGGCCGCGGCTGTCCGCACCACATCGAACTCGAGCCCATCACAGAGACTCGCAGTCGGCGCGGTTACGGTGCGATTGGCGGAGATCGGACTATTGAACAACTGCGTCCGAGCGCTATTCACGGTGAGCGTGGGGCTCGTGTCGCCGTTATTGCCGCTCACGGTCGGCTGTTGATAGATGCGGTGTCCCGTACCGCTCTGCAAGTCGAGCGGCGTATTGCACTCTTGCAGGTCGTTCACGCCCAGGCGGCAGTTTTGCGCGTTCGTATCAGCGAAGACGCCGCGAAGCCCCACGGGGGCATTGCCACCGGCTTGCACGCCTTGCACAAACACTTTCTGGCAAGCGCCGGCAGTGGTCGAATTGATATAAACGCAGATGCCCGTCGCCGCGTCAGCGTGCCGCAAGACGCCTGACACTTTCACGTCGACACAGTCACGCACACGAATCAGCTGAGCTGCAACCTGCGTGGGCTCGGAGACATTCACATCCACGTCGCCGACGAGCACGTTTTGCACCCACACACTTGCGTTGGCGCTCTTACAACCGACGACGACGCACCCCTTCAG
>Ga0105240_10011720_pt1 | contig 12182 bp, 12 predicted proteins | sample KBSC54metaG_FD_80426 | JGI IMG/M metagenome (GOLD analysis project Ga0105240, IMG submission 80426) | Corn rhizosphere microbial communities from Kellogg Biological Station, Michigan, USA - KBS C5-4 metaG | ecosystem: Host-associated > Plants > Roots > Rhizosphere > Soil | place: Michigan, USA...
CGCGCTCGACCGGTAGATGCCGCGGAACGTGGCCACGAGCCTGCGCAGCGCGCCGGCGTCGAGGTCGACGTCGGCGCGGACGCCCCGGTCGAGCTTGGCGCGGTCGAGCGCGTCCTCGAACAGGTGGCCGTCGACGCCCATGACGACGTCGCCGAACATCTGCACGAAGCGGCGATAGGAGTCGAGCGCGAACCGCTCGTCGCCGGCCTGCTTCGCCAGCCCTTCCACCGAGCGGTCGTTCAGGCCCAGGTTCAGGATCGTGTCCATCATGCCCGGCATCGACACGGGCGCCCCCGAGCGGACGGAGACGAGCAGGGGGTCGGCCGGGTCGCCCAACCGCTTCCCCACCCGCTCCTCCAGGCCGGCGAGATGCTCGGACACCTCGTCGCGCAGGCCCTCCGGCCACTCGTTGCCGGCGCCGAGGTAGTCCAGGCAGGCCCTCGTGGTGATCGTGAACCCGTCCGGGACGGGCAGCCCGATCGTCGTCATCTCGGCGAGGTTGGCGCCCTTCCCCCCGAGAAGGTCGCGCATCTCCTTCGACCCCTGGGAGAAGTCATAGACGTACCCGGGCACGGTGCGGAGTCTATTCGGGGCCGTGGGCTATGGTGAGCCGATGCCGCAGCAGCTTGCCACCTGCGAGTGCGGCCGGCCCGACTGCCACGCACCGCTCGACGTGCCCGCCGGCGAGCTCGAGCGCCTGCACGCCGGCGGCCTGCGTGTGATCGCCCCGGGGCACGTGCGCGGCACCGACGACGAGGTGGTCGTCTCCCGCGCGGACGAGCACTGGACGGTGCGCGACGTCGATCCCGTCGACGAGGCCTCGATGGAGTCGTTCCCGGCCAGCGATCCGCCGGCATGGCCGGACGACTGAGGCTGCGCCCGCCCGCCCCGGAGGACGAGGCCGAGCTCCTGCGGATCCACGCCACCTCCGAGGTGGCGAGCTGGTGGGACGAGCCCGAGGAGGGCTTCCCGTTCTCCGACGACCCGGACTCGACGCGGCTCGTGATCGAGGTCGACGGCGGTGTCGCCGGGATGATCCAGTACGCCGAGGAGCTGACGCCGAAGTACCGGCACGCCTCGATCGACCTCTTCCTCGACCCCGCGCTGCACAACCAGGGCCACGGCAGCGAGGCGGTGCGGCGGGTCGTGCGGCTCTTGATCGGCGAGCGCGGCCACCACCGCATCACGATCGATCCGGCGGCGGCCAACGCCGCGGCGATTCGGGCCTACGAGAAGGTCGGGTTCAAGCCGGTCGGCATCATGCGCAGCTACGAGCGCGACCAGGACGGGCACGGATGGCACGACGGGCTGCTCATGGAGCTTCTGGCGGAGGATGTGGCGGGCGATGGGCCGGGCGATCTGCCGCCCCCGCCCGACGCCGGCCGCCCCGCCAAGCCCGACGCCGGCCGCCCCGCCAATTGACATTCGCGTCGAGTGTCAATTGCGATGTTGAGTGCGGGTAGGTCAGTCGCCGGTCGGCACGACGCCGGACGGCTCGACCATCAGGATGACCGTGCGCACCGGCGCGCTCGTCTTGTGGGAGACGCCGCGCGGCACCGTGAAGCCCTGTCGCGGCCCCAGCCGCACCGTGTCGCGGCCCTCGATCTCGATCACGAGCTCGCCCTCGAGCACGAGGAAGAACTCGTCCTCCGCGTCGTGGCTGTGCCAGTGGAAGTCGCCCTCGATCACCCCCAGCCGCACGACCGCGTCGTTCACGCTCGTGAGCGTCTGGTTGAACCACGGCTCGTGCGCAGCCGCCTCGGCGCCCACGTCGATCAGCGCGAGCTGGCCGAACTTGTCGTCGAGGTGGATGTCGTAGTCGCTCACGCCGTCGTCCCCCGCACGCCCTCGAGCAGGGCCCGGCGGCGGTCGTCGACGAGCTCGGCGACACGCGCGGCCGTCTCCTCGATGGCGAGCCCGGTCACGTCGATCACCGGGCACCCGAGCCGCTTGTGCAGCGCGCGGGTGAACTCGAGCTCGTCGTAGATCTCCGCCAGGTCGGCGTAGCGCGCTCCCGCGCCGGCCAGCGTGCGCACCCGGCGGCGGCGGATCCCGGCCAGCTGCTCGGCGTCGATGGTGAGGCCGACGAGCTTCCACGACTCGACCGTGAAGAGCACCGGCGGCGGGTCGACGCCGCGGACGATCGGCACGTTCGCGGCCATGTAGCCGAGGTAGCCGAGGTGCATCGACGTCGGCGTCTTCGACGTGCGCGAGACGCCGATCAGCACGATGTCGGCCTGATGCAGGTCGTCGGCGCCGCGGCCGTCATCGTGCTTCACGGCGAACTCGATGGCGGCGATGCGGCGGAAGTACTGGGCGTCAAGTGGCGCGCTGCGGCCGGGCACGAGCGACGCCTCGCGGCCGGACGCGGTCGTGATCGCGTTCAGTGCCGGGCCGAGCACGTCGTGGACGACCAGGCGGCCCGCGTGGGCGATCTCGACCATCGCCTCGCGCAGCGACGGGTCGACGAGGGTATAGAACACCGCCGCGCGCCGGTCGGTGGCCGACTCGAGCGCCCGCGCCAGCTGCTCGCGGGTCTGCACCCGGGCGTGGCGGATCATCTCGACCTCGGTGTCGACGAACTGGCTCTGGGCGGCCCGCCCGACCCGCGCGGCCGTGTCCCCGGTGGAGTCGGACACGATGTGGATCTCGAGCCGGTCGGACACGTCGCCAGATCCTATCCCGGAACCCCGTGCCGGGCTGGGATACTGCGGCATGGAACACGATCGGGTCACGCTCGTCCGCACGGATGAGCTCACGGACGCCGCGCCCTACGCCTACGCCGCCACTTCGGCGACCACGACGCGCCCAGGACCCTGCTCGGCGTCGCCGTCCTCGGCTACCCCGACCAGCCGGTCGAGGTCGAGGCGGTGGCCGCGCTACCCGGGTAGCCGGCCGAAGTCCGCGAGCCGCCCCAGTGCGGCGGCGACGTTCGCAACGAGCGTGAGCCGGTTCGCCCTCACCGCCTCGTCGGGCGCCATCACGAGCACGTCCTCGAAGAAGCGGTTGACGGCCGGGACGAGCGCCGCGGCCGACTCGAGCGTCGCAGGCGGTTCGGCCATCGCAGCGGCCAGCTCGCGCTCGGCCGCGTCCTGGAGGAGCGCCGCGTCCACCGGGCCTGCGGCGGTCTCGCCGGCGATGCGGACGCAGCGGTTGTAGGCGTCGCGCACCCCGTCGCGCCGCGGGCCGGCGAACGCCTGCAGCGCCCGTGCCCGGGCGGCGACGTCGACGGGCTCCGTGACGCCGGCGCCACGGGCCGCCCGCAGCTCCTCGACCGTCACGCCCTCATCGAGCAGGAGCGGCTCCAGCCGGTCGAGCAGGAATGCGGTGGCGCCGTCGCCCAAGAGCGCGCGCGGATCGATGCGGTAGCCGCGGTCGAGCGCGATCGCCACGATCCCGGCGGCGGCCCGGCGCAGGCCATACGGGTCGCGGCTGCCGGTCGGCTCGAGGCCGCGCGAGAACGCGACCGCGACCGTGTCGGCCTTGTCGGCGAGGGCGAGCACCGCCCCGGCCTCCGACGCGGGCAGCGTCCCGCCCGCCTCGCTCGGCCGGTGGTGCTCCTCGATCGCGCCGCAGACGGCCTCGTCCTCGCCCGCCGCCCGCGCGTAGACCGACCCGGCGTAGCCCTCGAGGTCGGCGAACTCGCTCACGAGCCCCGAGACCAGGTCGGCCTTGCAGAGCGCCGCGGCCCGCCGGGCCGCGGCGGCGATGTCCGGCCCGATCCCGTTGCCCTCGCACAGCCGGGCGACGATCGGCCCCAGCCGATCGACCTTGTCGGCCAGCGACCCGGCCCCGCCGAGGAAGCTGACCCGGCCGAGCTCGTCCGCCATCGCCCCGATCCCCCGCTCCAGGTCGCGCCGGTAGGCGAACCGGGCGTCGTCGAGCCGGCCCACGAGCACCTCCTCGTTTCCCGCCCGGACGACGTCGGGATCACCGCCGTTGGCGACGAACAGGAAGCGCGGCTCGAGCGCCGCGCCCTCGCGGCGGACGGGGAAGTAGCGCTGGTGCGACTGCATGGCCGTGACGACGACCCGCTCGGGCAGCTCCAGATAGCCCGCGTCGAAGCGGCCCTCGAGCACCACCGGCCACTCGACCAGGTACACGACCTCGTCGAGCTTCCCGGCCGGGTCGGTCCACGGCGCGGCGGCGTCGAGGCCGGAGACGATCGCGGCGCGGCGCTCGGAGGCATCGGCCATCACCCGCAGCCCGCGCAGGTCGTCGAGGTAGGTGGCGGCCGTCCCCACCGGCCCGTGGCCGCCCTCGTAGCGGTGGCCGAAGGTCGTGCCGCCGCCGGTGACGCCCGCCAGCTCGAGCGGCAGGGCCTCGTCGTCGAGCTTCACCACGAGCCAGCGGATCGGCCGCGAGAAGCGGCCGCCCTCCCACCGCATCGACTTCGAGAACTGGATGCCCTCGATCAGCGGCCGCACGAGATCGCGGACGAGGTCGGCGACCGGCGTCGCGCTGCCCTGCGTGATCGCCCAGACGAAGCCGTCGCGGTGCTCGAGCGCGGCCGGCTCGAGCCCGTGCTTGCGCGCGAAGCCGGCCAGCGCCGGGGCCGGCGCGTCGGCCCGCGGCCCGCGCACCTCGGAACGTTCCGCGGCCCGCTCGGCGGGCAGTCCGAACGCGATCGCCGCGAGGCGTCGCGGCGCGACGTGGAAGCGGTGCTCGCCCGAACCGATCCCGGCCTTCGCCAGCGCCTCATCGAGCAGGCCCGGGAGCTGGGCCCCGGCCTGGCGGCAGGCGGCCGCCGGCAGCTCCTCGCAGCCGATCTCGACGAGCAGGTCAGGCAACGGCCTCGGGCTCCTCGGCCTCGAGATGGGCGCGCGCCACCGCCTGGGCCAGGCGGCGCATGCGCAGGATGTAGTCGGCCCGGTCGGTCACGGCGACCGCCCGGCGGGCGTCGAGCAGGTTGAACGAGTGCGAGCACTTGAGCACGCAGTCGTAGGCGGGCAGCGGCAGGCCGGCCTCGATGCAGCGGCGCGCCTCGGCCTCGAAGTCGTCGAAGTGGCGGGCGTAGACCTCGACGTCGGCGAGCTCGTAGTTGTAGGCCGACATCTGGCGCTCGTTCTGGAGCAGCACGTCGCTCCAGCGGACGTGCTCCGACCACTGCATGTCGTGGGCGCGGCGCACGCCCTGGAGGTACATCCCCAGCCGCTCGGTGCCGTAGGCGAGCTCCACCGAGATCGGGTCGAGATCGAAGCCGCCGGCCTGCTGGAAATAGGTGAACTGGGTGATCTCCATCCCGTCCATCCACACCTCCCAGCCGAGGCCGGACGCGCCGAGTGACGGGTTCTCCCAGTTGTCCTCGACGAAGCGCACGTCGTGGCGGGGCACGTCGATCCCGATCGCCTGGAGCGACGCCAGGTAGAGATCCTGGATGTCGGCCGGTGCCGGCTTCAGGATCACCTGGTACTGGTAGAACTGCTGGAAGCGGAAGGGGTTCTCGCCGTAGCGGCCGTCGTCCGGGCGGATCGACGGCTCGACATAGGCGGTGCGCCACGGCCGGGTGCCGAGGACGCGCAGGAAGGTGGCCGGGTTCGACGTGCCCGCGCCGACCTCGGTGTGGTACGGCTGCATGATGGTGCAGCCCTGCTCCTCCCAGTAGGCCTGGAGCGCCGAGAGCATGCCCTGGAAGGTGTGCGCCATCGCGGGCCGCAAGCTATCAGGCGGGGGCGGCCCGCCGGGCCCGGTTCAGGCGTGCAGCGTGCGCATGCGAAAGCCGCCGTGGTGGGCGTAGGTGGCCTCGACCACCCGCACCGCGTCGACGGCCGCCGCCGGGTGGAGCCCGCCCGCCCGGAGCGGCCGCTCGATCAGGGCCTCGATCGTCTCGAGGCTGCCCGGACGCAGCCGGAACCACTCCGGCCCGCCCGAGCACAGCTCGCAGACCGCCCCGCCCGCCGCGGCCGAGTAGCCGACGAGCGGCCCGTCGCGCCCGCACGACGCGCACGAGCGCAGGTGCGGCAGGTAGCCGGCGAGCAGCAGGAGCTTCAGCTGGAAGCCGACGGCCAGCGCGTCCGCAGCCGGATTGCCGGCCTCCTCGGGGAGCGGCCCGTCGAGCACCTCCAGGAAGCGGACGAGGCCGTCGAAGACGCGCGGCTGCGGCTCGGGCTCGGGGTGCAGCTTGAGCACCGCCTCGGCCCCGATCAGGGCGATCCCGAGCGCGTGCGGCCGCTCGCGCACCGCCGCGTGCGCCGAGATGATGTCGGCGCCCGAGACGGTGTGCAGCTCGCCGCGGCCCTCGTGCAGCATGAGCGCGGCACGGGTGAGCGGCTCGAGCCGCCCGCCGAAGCGCGACGTCGTCTTGCGCACGCCCTTGGCGATCGCGTTCACGCGCCCGCGCTCGGCGGTGTAGAGGTGCAGCACGCGGTCGGCTTCGGCGAACCGCATCGAGCGCAGGACGATCGCATCCGCGCGGTACGTGCGTCCCATGCGGCCAGTGTATGAGCGGGGGCGGCGGGATGGCTGCCCAGATTGCAATTGGCACACGTCACGAGTGCCAATTGGCCCGCGGTGCGCCCGCCGAAAGGCGCGCGGGAAACGCGCGGCTACCGTCCACCGATGACCGGCCTCACCGTCCCGCCCCCCGAGCTCGAGCGCGACGGCCACGCGGGGATCCGCATGCTGGCCGTGTCGCCGGCCGCGCACCGGCGCGGCGCCGGCGGGGCCTTGTCGAGGCGTGCATCGCCCGCGCTCGCGCGGACGGAACAGCCGGATCGTCCTGCACGCCGCCGCGTCGATGACCGCGGCACAAGGGCTCTACGCGCGGTTCGGGTTCATCCGCCGGCCGCACCTCGACGGCCGGTGCCGGCCGCGAACCTGATGGCATACACGCTCGATCTCGACGGCGGCGAGCCCGGCATGAATAAAAGGCGTCTGACCCCGGTTATTCAGCCGCGGCGACCTCGCGCACCTCGGCGTCCGGCAGCGCGGCGATCAGGGCGTCCGTGCGCACCTCGAACACCGCGTTCGGCGTCCCTGCAGCGCACCACACTGTCTCGAATCGCTGCAGGGAGGCGTCCACCAGCGTCCGCATCGGCGCGGGATGCCCGAGCGGCGGCACGCCGCCGATGGCGAAGCCGGTCGCCTGGCGCACCACGTCCGGCCTGGCCCGGCGCAGGCCGAACGCGGCCGTATCGACGCGGCGGTCGCCCGCGCACAGCACGAGCACCGGCCCCGCATCGTCGACGAACACGAGCGACTTCACGATCTGGCCGAGCTCGCAGCCGGCCGCCGCGGCAGCCTCCTCGGCAGTGCGGCTCGACTCCTCGTGCTCGACGACGGTGACGTCGAGGCCGGCGGCGGCGAGCCGCTCCGCTACCCGCTGGGCCGTCGGGTGCAGCGTGGGCATAGGTGTGTCCCCCTCTGAGCGACGCGGATCTTCTGGATGGGCGTCCCGCAGCGAAAGCACGGCTCGCCGGTCCTGCCGTAGACGGCGAAGCGCTCCTGCATCCCCCCGCGCTCCCCGTCGACGCCACGATAGTCGCGGATGCTCGCGCCCTGGTACTCGATGCCGCGCCCCAATGCGGCGACCACGGCGGCGTGCAGCGCCCGCACCTGGGCTGCCGTCAGGTTGCCGCCGAGCCGGAGTGGATGGATGCGGGCCTCCCAGAGCGCCTCGTCGGCGTAGATGTTGCCGACGCCGGCCACGATGCCCTGGTGCAGCAGGAGCGCCTTGATCGGCGCCCTGCGGCCGCGCAGGTCGGCACGGAAGCGGGTCGGGGTCCACTCCTCGGAAAGCGGCTCGGGGCCGGCTCGCAGCCGCAAGTACTCCTCGAGCTCGCCCGGCTCGAGCAGCCGCATCGTGCCGAAGCGGCGCTGGTCGCTGTAGAGCAGCGACGAGCCGTCGTCCAGATCGAACACGGCCCGCACGTGGGTCAGGGGCGGGTCGTCGCCGCCGGGCGGGCGGTAGTGGAACCATCCCGTCATCCGCAGGTGCGAGACGAGCGTGCGCCCTGTCTCGAGGCCGAACAGCAGGTACTTCCCGCGCCGGCCGATGTCGCCGAAGCGCTCGCCGTCGAGCTCCATGCCGACCTCGCGCGGATCGACCGGCGCCGTCAGGCGGCCGTCGCGGATGTCGGCGCGCACGACTGTGCGGTCCCGAAGTCGCGGCTGCAGCCCGCGGCGGACGGTCTCGACCTCGGGCAGCTCCGGCACCGGAGAAGCTTAGAGGGAACCGGTGAACCATTCCGCGGGCCGAGGCGAATACCCGATGGCGCCGGCAGCGTCATACGACGTCCATCTGGACAAGGGGGAGCACGGCTATGACCGAGACGATGGATCGAGCCCTCAACCGTGGATCGCTCATCCGCACCGCCGGTGCGGCAGGAGCGGGCCTCGCGCTGGGGAGCGGCCTCTTCGGCGCCACGATCGCACGCGCGTCGGGCGGGGTCACCAAGGGCGACATCGACATCCTGATCGCGGCCGAGATCGCAGAAGCACTGGCCGTGACGACGTACACCAACATCATCAACCGGGCGCCGTTCTTCAAGCATCTCGCGGCGGACGACCAGGGGTATCTGAAGGCGGCACGGCAGGAGGAGATGTCGCACTACGCCCTCGAGAAGTCCGTCACCGGCAAGCCCTCGCCGTTCACGGAGTTCTTCTATCCGCACGGCATGTTCCGGCACGCCCAGACCACGCTGAACACGCTGGTCACGCTCGAGGACGCGTTCATCGCCGCCTACCTGGTCGGCGTGCGCAACTTCTCGAACTCCGACCTGCGGGTGACCGCGGCCCGGATCATGGGCATCGAGAGCGACCACCGCACGCTCGCGCGCGTGGTGGGCCCGGGCGTCGCCAAGCGCGACGGCGGCCCGATCGAGCACATCACCGGTGCGCAGGGCGTGGCCGAATCGGTCGACCCGCCCAACAACAACGGCTACGAGCGGACGCTCAAGTGGACGAACATCGGCCAGGCGGTGGATGCACTGCTGCCGTTCGTCGACAAGGCCGCGGCCGCGAAGGCGGGCTTCGACACGAAGCGCTCCTTCAAGTTCCACCCGTTCATCCCGCACCTGCCCACACAGCTGGGCGCGTTCCACGGGTTCGGAGGTTAGTCGATCGAGACGGGCACGCGGGTGCGCGGTGCGGACCCCCTCCGGCGCCGCGCACCCGTTGCTCCAGATGGTTGACCCCGATTCCCCGCGGCGTCCTGGGCATCTGCCCTTGACCGCGGTCCGAGGCGTCTGCGATCACGCAGACGCCGAGGCGCAGCGCCACCAGCGCCACGCCCAAGACTACCCCGCTGTGCGTCCAGGCGTGCGGTGAATCGGGGTCAACCATCTTGGCCCCTGACCTCGATCACCACCGGCGGCGGCTGGATCCGCTCGTCGCCGAGCTCGAAGCAGGCCGCGACGGCCCCGGCATCGACGTCGCCCGGCGAGCGGGCGTGCACGGTTGCCAGCGGCTGCCCGCGCGACACCCGCTCGCCGGCCTTCGCGTTCACCACGATCCCGACCGCATGGTCGACGGCGTCCTCCTTGGTGGCGCGGCCGGCCCCCAGCCGCATGGCGGCGTCCCCCAGCCGCAGCGCATGGCACGAGTGGACGTAGCCGTCACGTGAGGACGGCACCGGCACGACGGTCGCGGCCTGCGGCAGCGGCCCGTCCGGGTCACCGCCCTGGGCCGTGATCCAGCGCCGGTAGGCCTCGAGCGCGGCGCCGGACGCAAGCGCGTCCTCGACGGCGGCGCGGTCGCCCGTCATGATCGCCGCCGCCGACACGCACAGCTCGACGAGGTCTGCCGGCCCGTTCCCGCGCAGCGTCTCGACGGCCTCGGCCACCTCGACGGCGTTCCCGACCGCACACCCGAGCGGCTCGTCCATCCGCGTCAGCATGCAGGTCGTCGGCAGTCCGGCTCTCCGGCCGAGCTCGATCATCGCGTCGGAGAGCTCGCGGGCGGACGCCAGATCGGGCATGAACGCGCCGACGCCGACCTTCACGTCGAGCACGAGCCGCGACGCCCCCGAGGCGACCTTCTTGGACATGATGCTCGTCGCGATCAGGGGGATGCTGTGCACGGTCGCGGTGACGTCGCGGAGGTGGTACATGCGCCGGTCGGCGGGAACGAGGTCGGCGGTCTGGCCGGCCACGGCGATGCCCACCCGCCGCACCTGCTCGATCAGCTCGTCCGGCGAGAGGTCGACCCGGAAGCCGGCGATCGACTCGAGCTTGTCGAGCGTCCCGCCGGTGTGGCCGAGGCCGCGGCCCGAGAGCTTGGCGACCGCCACGCCGCAGGCGGCGACGAGCGGGGCGACGACGAGCGTCGTCTTGTCGCCGACCCCGCCGGTCGAGTGCTTGTCGGCCACCTGCCGGCCGATCGACGACATGTCGAGGCGCGCGCCCGACTCGACCATCGCCTCGAGCAGATCGGCCGTCTCGCGCGGGCTCATCCCGCGCAGCACGACCGCCATCAGGAACGCCGCCAGCTGGTAGTCGGGCGTGTCCTCCGAGATCATCCGGGCGAGCTCGTCGGCGGTGAGCTCGCCGCCGTCGCGCTTGCGCGCGATCAGGTCGACGATGCGCGCGGTCACAGCACCGGCGTGCCCGGCAGGCCGTCGGCGCCGCCCGGCGCCAGCATGCGCAGCACCGTGGCGCCGACGTCCGCGAACGTGTCGCCGTCGTGGCGGGCGCCGACCAGCGGCGCGCCGGGCACGTGGGCGACCAGCAGGGCGTGCTCGCGGGAGTGGTCGGTCGACGGCGTCGTCGGGTCGCAGCCGTGGTCGGACGTGAGCACCAGCAGGTCGCCGTGGTGCAGCGCCGCCAGCATGTCCGGCAGGCCGGCGTCGAACTCCTCGAGCGCGTCGGCGAAGCCGCGCGGGTCGTTGCGGTGGCCCCAGAGCATGTCGGTCTCGACCAGGTTCACGAACACGAAGCTCGCGTCGGGCAGGGTGCGCAGCAGCTCCGTCGTGACGGCGATGCCGTGCGCGTTCGAGTTCGTCGGCTTGGAGTGGTCGACGTCCTGGCCGGCGAAGATGTCGCCGATCTTGCCGACCCCGTGGACCGTGATCCCGCGCGCCCGCAGCGCCTGCAGGTAGTTCGGCCGCGGCGGGGCGAGCGAGAAGTCGTGGCGGCGCGGCGTGCGCTCGTAGGCGCCCGGGTCGCCCTCGAACGGCCGCGCGATCACCCGGCCGACCGCATGCTCGCCCACGAGCTGCGCGCGGGCCGTGCGGCAGGCCTCGTAGAGCTCCTCGAGCGGGATCGTGCCCTCGTGGGCGGCGATCTGGAAGACGCTGTCGGCCGACGTGTAGACGATCCAGGCGCCCGTGCGCTGATGCTCCTCCCCCAGCCGCTGGATGATCTCGGTTCCCGACGCCGCCACGTTCCCGATCACCGGCCTGCCGGTCGCCTTCGAGAACGCCTCGATCACGTCGTCCGGGAAGCCGTTCGGGTAGGTGGGGAACGGCCGCTCTGTGATGATCCCCATCATCTCCCAGTGGCCCGTGGTCGTGTCCATCCCGAGGCTGCGCTCGCGCAGGCGGCCGTAGACCGACGGCGCATCGCGCCGGGGCGGACAGCCGCGCAGCGGCATGATGTTGCCCAGGCCGAGGCCCTGCATCGCCGGCACCTCGAGGCCGCCGACCGCCTCGGCCACGTGGGCGATCGTCGACGACCCGGCGGTGCCGAAGTCGGCGGCGTCGGGCAGGTCGCCCGCCCCCACCGCATCCAGCACGATCACGCACGCCCGTGGCACGCGCGTACCCTACCGGCCGCCCCGCCGTCCCCGCGTGCACCAGAAGGGGTCTGACCCCGCCTGGTGCGCTACGCCCTGGGGTGGGCCTTGAAGTACGCCTTGCGCACGTGGTCGGCGGAGACGTGCGTGTACACCTGCGTCGTCTCGATGCTGGCGTGACCGAGCATCTCCTGGACGCTGCGCAGATCGCAGCCGCCCTCGAGCAGGTGCGTGGCGAACGAGTGCCGCAGCGTGTGCGGCGTGACGTCCTTGGCGATCCCGGCCTTGCGGGCGTGCTCGCGCACGAGCTGGAACACGGCCTGGCGGGTGATCCCCTGGCCGCGGTGGTTCAGGAACAGGATGTCGCCGCGCTGGAGCCGGCCCAGATACGGACGGCCGCGCTGGAGGTAGATCCGGGTCGCCTCGGTCGAGCTCTTGCCCATCGGCACAATCCGCTGCTTCGCCCCCTTGCCGGTGCAGCGGACGACGCCCTCGGCGAGATCGATGTCGGA
>Ga0105240_10011721_pt1 | contig 12180 bp, 12 predicted proteins | sample KBSC54metaG_FD_80426 | JGI IMG/M metagenome (GOLD analysis project Ga0105240, IMG submission 80426) | Corn rhizosphere microbial communities from Kellogg Biological Station, Michigan, USA - KBS C5-4 metaG | ecosystem: Host-associated > Plants > Roots > Rhizosphere > Soil | place: Michigan, USA...
AAAAACAAAAAAAGCCTCCTGTCCAGGAAGGCATTTTTCTCATTAATCAAGGTAACTATAGAGTCGTTTATTTTTGAACGTCGGTAATGTGGATCAACTTTTTGCCTTTGATCAGCATTTTCATCCGGCGACGTTTGAGTGAGATTTGCGTGTTTGCAGTCTCATTTTCTTCAATGTGATGCTTATAGGCGGTCAACACATCCGGGTAGGTAAGCATTCCCATTATCTTGCCCCCTTTTGCAGCTATAACAGGAAGCGCCTCTGTATTGTGTTTCGCCATTATTTCTACTGCGGTGCGCAGGCTATCATTGTTTTTAAGGAAGAAGTGCACCGGCTTCAGAATATCTTTTATAGTGTGATCGCTTTTTACGCCCGGAGAGAACAGGTCGGTACGCTTCAAAATACCTGAATAAGAACCGTCATTGTCTACCGTCATAAAGTAGTTGCTTTGATCGTGGTTTTCTTCCAGCCATTGTTTTACTTCTTTAATAGGGTTTTGTGAAGTCAATACCACATCGCTTTCGTTCATCAATTGAGCTACTGTCAACTTTTGCAACAGATCCGGTTCGAAAGAATCGGGTGTAAAAACTCCTCTGCGCGCTATTTTCTCTGTCATGATCGTATTTTCCATCAGGAAGAAAGAAATAAGATATGACGCGGTACAAGCTCCCAGCAAAGGCAACAAGGCATGTGACTGCATGGTAGCCTCCAGCGCGAAAGTAATACTGGTAAGGTAAGCCCTTGACGCGCCTGCAAACATAGCCGACATACCGATCAGTGCCGCCATAGGTACGCTGATACCTACTTCAGGAAAGTTCTTTGAAACCACTATGCCGAGAATAGCGCCTGCTGCACCACCCATGGTCAGCAACGGAGCCAGTGTACCACCTGAAGTCCCACTGCCTAACGCTATGGCCCATGAAATAAATTTAAAAAAGCAAAGGCTTAATATAATGGTTAACGGAAAGCTTCCCGATAAAAGGTTGGTGATATTATCATAACCTACACCCAATGTATGTGGAGCAAAGTAACCAACCGCACCAACAGCTAAACCGCCCAATGCAGGCCACCATGCCCAGTGTATAGGTAGTTTTTCAAATGCGTCTTCTATCCAGTAAACGGCCTTGGTCAAACCCATCGCTAAAAATCCGATGATAACACCCATAAAGCTATAAATGGCAAGCGCGATATTATTCGGCACTGCAACATCAGGCATTGGGAATACGGGGCCTGATTCAAACAACAAATGGTGCCCGGCAGCGCCGGTGATACATGCTAAAGCAACCGGCAGGATAGCCTTAGGTGAAAACTCGAACAATAATAATTCAATAGCCAGGAAGACCCCTGCTATCGGCGTACCGAATATAGCAGCCATACCCGCTGTTGCACCGGCTGCCAATATGATCTTCCGCTCGTTAGAAGTGATCTTGAATACCTGTCCCAGGGTTGAGCCCAAGGCACCCCCGGTTGCGATGATCGGACCTTCAGCGCCAAACGGACCACCGGTTCCAATCGCTATTGCTGATGATACCGGTTTCAGAAAAGTAATTAGTGGTTTTATTTTACTTTGATTGACCAATATCTGCTCCATCGCCTCTGGTATGCCGTGCCCCCGTATCGCTTTTGAGCCATATAAAGCCATCAGCCCAACAACCAACCCACCGATGGCGGGTATAATAATCACCCACAAGCCTAAATGGTTATAGGCCGGACTTTGGAATTTCAGAGAGAAAGTCCCGTAAAAAGATATGTTGGTGATCAAGTTGATCAATGTCACCAAAAATTTGGCGATCAAACTTATCGCCGCGGCAACTGCAATACTTAATAGTGAAATAGTAATGAGCCGTTTTTTTAAAACAACACTTTTTTTGGCGTCCTCTTTAGTCCCGGGCAAGTTGTTTAATAAAGGCGAGATAGGAATGCCGTTTGCGTATCCTGTGATTTTCATTGCAATAATTTGCTTTTTAATGGTAATGAAGCTATCATGAGCTATTTTATTTCACTTTGTATGGTGGCTCATGATGGTTTCATTGAAGTAATAAAAGGAGAATTTACCGGCGGATAAAAAGTTTGGATGTCTGCCTGAAATTTGATGCAAAAGTAAAGAAGAATTTTGAAATAGTCAAGTAAAACATTGTTTAATTAATATTTTATTATCATAATTTATAATTTATAAACATTTTTCTATTGTTTAAACAAGATTTATGAGCAATTGACAAAACCACCTTTTAGCGAGCAATTTTGTTGGAGCAATGTAAATTTTTTGTTATATTTGATTTAACTGTTTGTCAAAAACTTGTTACAAAGGAGGTTTTTCTATGAACGTTATCCATCGAATAGAGAAATGGGGTGATAGTCACCATCCCCGTTTCCTGGACATCGTCCGCATACTTTTGGGCGTGTTTTTATTGTTAAAAGGCCTTGGCTTTATGGACAATACCGCCAATCTGAAATTACTTATCGAAACCCGTGCAGATATTACTGTCGAACCCTGGTTGCTGATGTTGCTGGTTTATTATGTCACTTTTGTACATATGGTAGGCGGAACATTGATCGCCCTGGGAATAATGACACGCTTCTCAGCTGTAATGCAGATACCAGTAGTTTTTGGGGCAGTATTCTTCATCAATTTCTTCCAGTCGCCATTTAATACCGATCTGGCTTCATCTGTAGTTGCGCTGATACTTTTAGTATTATTTGCAATTATTGGATCGGGCCGGTGGTCTATCGAGTGTTACTTAAAAAGCTGCAACGAATAATTTCATCCGAAAAATTTAATATTGTACCCGGGAATGAAAAACAATAACGGGTGCGACCTGAAAAGCTGTTTTATGTGCCGTCTTTGCCTTAAAGACTGGCTCCCCGCCATTGCCGCGCATAAACAGAATTTCTCCATCAAAAAAGGTCATCCAATTTTTCAGGAAGGCGAAGCTGTAAAAGGCATCTATTTTCTTTATTCCGGCAATGTGAAAGTCCATAAGAAATGGGATAATGAAAAAGACCTGATCATCCGCTTTGCCAAAGCTGGTGAAATATTGGGTCATACAGGCTTAGGCGATGATTCCAATTATCTTGTTTCAGCCACTGCGCTAGAACCTGTCGTGGTTTGTTATATCGAGATGGAATTTTTCGAATCTACTCTCCATGTAAACAACGATCTTACCTACAAACTGATGCGGTTTATGGCCAATGAGCTGCAGGAGTCGGAAAAGCGTGTCCGCAACCTGGTTCATATGCCGGTTAAAGGTCGCATAGCACAGGCGCTTATCAATCTAAAAAATCAGTTCGGTACCAATGCGGACAATTCTATCGGTATTGAGTTAACCCGCCAGGACCTCTCCTCCTATGCCGGGGCATCTTACGAAACACTTTTTAAGGTGATGAATGAATTTGCGGATGAAAAGCTGGTAGAAGCTACAGGCAAAAACATCAGGATAATAGATGAAAAGCAGTTAAAAAAACTGACGGACACCGTAAGCGGTTTGTAAACCTCATTTAAAAAAGGCATTTTAAAGTAATATTTTATTGCACCGGTATAGCGGCAAGTTAAATTGGGTTAAATTAGGGGATTCTAATTTTTCTCAATCTAGCTATGAACACAGGGATCAGGTCAATGATAAGCGAAACATCTTATAAAGCGGCGCGTTTGGTATCGGGAGCCATCGAATCGCATTTTGCATTGCAAATAGCCGAGGCCGGCACTCAGGGCGAGGATGGGATAGCCTGCCAGCCCGGCAAACGCACAATAGAAGCTATTATTGATACCGCTTTCTGGACCAGCCTGAGAAAAGAAGAAGGCCGCTCGCCAAAAATATCACTGGCGTTTCTTCCGCCCGCGCAATCATCTCAACCCTTAGTTTTCGAACAACGTATTGCACTAACCACCGGAGCTTTAATTAAACTGGCGCCTGCTGTAGAACGGTCGGGTATTCACCTGGGTGTTTGGCAGGAAGATGATGAGTTATACATTTGGGGTACCACACATGATATTCCGGGATTTTGTTTTGTGTTGGAAGTGGTTGAGCCAGGATTATTGGTGATAAAACACCGCCGTATAGACGGTTTCGGAAAGTTTGTGAACGTAGCAGTTTTAAAAGGTGACGAGGTAAAAGTGGTGGATGAGCAAAGCATTAACGTTCCGGATTGCCCGGCCTTGCTTTCATCACTGCTTGGATTTTCATCCCAACTATCATGGAACAACCCTGTAAATGTACATGTACAACTGGCAGTGTCTATGAGGGCACATGGCCATGGTGGTTTATTATTGATTGTACCTTCTGATAGCGATAAATGGCGTGAGTCGATCATTGATCCCATCTCTTACGCTGTTTCTCCGTCATTTAATGGCCTGTCCAGGTTGATGACGCAAAATATAAACGATCGCAATCTGACTTTATGGAAGGAAGAACTTTCGAAAGAGATAGATTGTGTAGCCGGGCTTACCGCCGTTGACGGCGCGACCATCATCAACGACCGCCACGAGCTTTTGGCTTTCGGAGCAAAGATCACCCGTCCGCATGGCGGTGAAACCGTGAAAGAAATTATGGTGACTGAGCCTATCATCGACAGCGAGGCACAATTAATGGCCCCAGGGCAGGATGGCGGCACACGTCATTTTGCTGCTGCGCAGTTTATATATGATCAGCGCGATGCCTTTGCCTTGGTAGCCTCGCAGGATGGCAGGTTTACTATCTTCTCATGGTCGCCATGTGATAGCATTGTGCATGCGCACAGGGTGGATACGTTGTTATTGTAACGCGTTTATGAGGGGTGTCACACTGAGGCTCTCGAAGTGTAGTGCGCAGAGGCCTTTGCCCGCCATGCTTCGAGTGCCTCAGCATGACACCTTACTCCTCCGGAATCTGCTGTATCAGCCAATGCGCCAGATCATTCACAGCCTTATCATTGTCAAACCCCTTTGGCAGTCTTCCATTGGTATATTCATTATAAACCCAGGGATCGCCTACCGCCAGCACCGTTCCTGCGCCATAATGGCAAACCCCAATAATAACGGCGTTGCCATCTTTCAATATCGGCTCGGCGGGAAAACTGAGTGTGAGCGAGCAAATATCTTTCATAAATATCTTCTTGGCGCTTACCAGCACCGGGTTACCTTCGTCTACCATTAAGGCTCCGTCTTTAAAATGCGCATCATCTTTTACATGATTACGCAGGTCGTCATTAAAGTGAATACCAAAACGCTCAGCAAGCGTGTTGAAATGCTTGAGCTCGACATTAGCGCTGTCATTGGCCAGCAGCAGCAATACGCCTCCTTGTTTTACCCAGCTGCGGATCGTTTCTACATTATCCTGGCTGATGTATTTCGGATTAGGACTTTCCTTTTTCGTGTCCGGATCGACAATGATATAAACATCGGCTGATGCCAAGACAGCTGGGTCGGGGGCGCGGTAAAGTTGGGTTACACCACTGGCCCCTGCATTTTTAAAAGCTTCTTTAAAAATGGAAAAACCATCATTGTCAACCTCGTTCCATTTGTAATGATAAGATATGCTCCTGCCGGCGTCATCTTTCTTATGCTCATTATTAAAATAGGAATCAAGCAGAACCTGCTTACGCTGCGCAACAGCATGACTTGCCAGTCCGGCTAACAGCACGAATAAGATCAATTGAAATAACTTCTTCATGGCCCAGGTGTTAGAATGCAAAGCAATTTATTCAAAGATTATTGATTTTTAACTATTTTGACCCGATTTATGATGCGCCCCCGCTATTACCTGCCTTTATTGTTCGTACTGCTGTGTTTTTCGTGCAAGAACTTCCGGCGTGCGGGTTTGCGATTTGGAGATTTTAAAAATATTCATTTTAAGGAAGTAAAACGCGTTTATACCAATGGGCTACAATTCAATGATCATGGTTACCAACTGGAGCCGCTATGGAAACTGTCATTTGCTTCGGACGATTCCGTAAATGTGTTCAGTCCGAAAAATAAGCGGTATTATGGCTTTCATGTTTATTGGGACCATGATTCCATCTTCAACATGGTCGATGCCTGGTTCAAACTAAAAAAACTCACCAGCGACAGTATGGTGGTACAAGCCTTACGGGTTGAAGAAAAAATTATAAAAGATGACGACGAAGGCTCCAAAGTTGTTCTCACTTTCTATTCTGACAAATACATCAAATCCCAAGACCCTAAAAAGATACAAGATATGGGGCTCCCCGGCAAAAAGGATACAGCTTTTATCAGGAAAAGAATAACCCAAACAAGCGTCAATGCTGACAGTTCATTTGCTGCGAGGGAACCAGTGGTTCTAAAAAGTATCTCTTCACAGATAAAAGTGGAGAAGGTACAACATGAGTCGACACCCACAGAGAAAATTGACCCTTCTGATACATACATGGAGCCGGAGTTTAATATCACCATTCATAAAGCTTATGAAGCATTCAATTACATCATGTATGTTTATGTAGATGACAAAGGAAAAATGGTGTTCCGAAATTCAGTAATACCGCTTATGCCTGAGTTTAAGGACAGCTATGAAAAGGTAATGCGCGGCATTGTGAATGGCTACTTGATGCACTACCTGGACATTACTCCCGGCAAAACGCTGGGCATACCGCACACCACTTATATCCTGTTGAATATTAATGGTACGGTAGACTAAATTAATTCACAGATTCCAGCATCGGGAAGCGGCGCGTATTGCCCTGCTTTCTGTTGATCAGGTCGATGATCATTTCTTTAGTTATCGGCTTCAGCATAAAAGCTTTTACAAACCAATATTTCCGGGCACGTTCTACATCAGCCGCAAATTTGCTGGAAGACAGGATATATATTTCCAACGCTTTAGGGAAAGTAGGATACAGCCATTTTATCCTGTCAAGAAAATCCCAGACATTAATTTCCGGATTATAAATATCCAGCACGATCATATCCGGCATATTCTCTTCACTCAGACTACGGCTCGACAGCAGGCTCAAAACGCCGATGCTGCTATCGGTGCACCTCACTTCGCAGGAAGTTCCGTAACGCGATAATACTTTTCTCAAAATGAATTGGTCTAAGGGGCAGGTTTCGATGTAAGTTAGCTTGCTCATAATGGTACGGGTTAATGAATAATCAAAATTATATCCCCTTGCTTGTATTAATGTTAGTGTTATTACGGGATTGCGTACGTAGTTTTACGGATTTGCGGAGGGGCTTTTTCACGCATTAAAAACGGCTTGTGCGATACCTTCCTCTTAATTTAGAGGAAGGAGGAGGATGGAGTAAAATCGTAGGACAAGCATCTTCGAAAAGACACTAGCGTTAGTATCGCTCGTATATCTACCCATCCGGTCATTGCTACGCTCGACCACCCTTCCTTCCGTAAACGGAAATGAAGGTAAAAACACACCTCTTGATTTAGAGGATGGAGTAAACGCATTTTTAATAACTTTGCGCCCTCATACTATTCATTATGCCGGTAAAAAAAGTCGTTCTATATTTCGTTCTGTTAACTTCATTGCTTTATTCATGCAGCCATAAAAAAGTAATTGAAGGATCAATCACTTACGAACTTGAATACAAATTACCGGATAGCTTGAAACGATTCGCGATCTACCTGCCTAAAACTGCCAAAGTATATTTCAAAGGCGATTCAGCTGTAAGCGTGCAGCAAATGAATGAAGAATCGACAACTATTATCACCCATAAGCCTACCAACTTTATGCGGGTTTTACTTACCTCGCGCGATAAGAAAATCGTTATAGATTACAGCAAAGCCGACCAGGAAGAAGAGTCGCCAGCTAAGTTGGGCTATAGTTATGTGGCAAGTGTTGATACGCAAACTATTGCGCATCATAAAGCATTGAAATATGTGCTGACCAACAAGGTGACCGGGGAAACCGATGAGGCTTGGTTTACCAAAGCAGTCCACCTTCCATCAAACTCGTTAATAGCAACTTTGGATACTGCAAAAGGGTTCCCTCTATCATTCACATCAAGCACCAACGGTTTGTGGACCAAAACCACTGTTAAAGAAATCAAATTTGAACCGATTCCTCCCGGCATATTCTCTACTCCTGCCGGGTACGAAAAACTGACGCCAAAACAATTGCGCGAAATGCCGGTGGAGAACTAATTTTTATAAATTAGCATAATGCGCAGAAGAAGAAAAACGATCATCGCATTATGCACAGCCATAGCAGTACTGGCGTTTACAGCGTTTGTTATACCGAAGAAAAAAGGTACTACTAAAGCCGCTTTTAAATTCACCCTGACACCAACCAAAAGATTTGTGTTCAATTCATTTGTGGATTGCAATATGTCGGAAGTTTGGGTAGCCGATACCTTCCGCATTTTCCCCGGCAAATATGGCGAAGACCCGCTTTGGGGGCCATCAAATAATTTAAAATTTGCCGATGGCAGTCATATCGATGAAACTTTCAATCATAAAGAAGACGAATTCATAGCTCCAAAAATGCCACCTAACACGCCGCCCGGAACACCGGGCTTGCATGGCGCAGTTTGGTTTGAGTCGATTTACCAGGATAGCACTGACCAGAGCGGAAAAACACTTTTTGCACTTTACCACAATGAAAACTATCCGGCTACTTTACCTTACGATGCCAAAACCGGTGAGGGCTATAAAAATGTAAAGTGGCCGCAGGGATTAAAGGGACCATCATCACCCTCGGCAGTGTGTCGCATAGGCATTATGAAATCAGTTGACGGCGGCAGAAGCTGGAAGAATAACGGAATATTTATTGAAGATGAACAGCCACGACTAATCCTTCATCCCGATAACACCGCAGCCAATTTTGCAGGTGGCACAGGCGATCCTTCTGCAATTGCCAACGGCAAATACCTTTACTTGTTTTATGGCGAATATGGTTATCCGGGAGTTTATAAGCGGTCAACCTATGATCCTAAAAAAGAATGGGCCGGGCAATGCATAAGCATCGCGCGCATACCATTAAGTGATTTGGATGATCCGCAGGAAAAAGGCAAACGATGGGATGGTAAAGGATTCAACGCATCATACAATGGTGTCGGCAAGCCGATTTCTTCAATACAAATACCTCTAGCGTTGGGTGGCGGACCCGCGTCATCGCCCAAAGGAAAATATTTCTGGGGACCATCCGTTAGCTGGAATACCTACCTGCAAGCCTGGGTAATGCTGATGGCCAAGGCTGAAGGGCCATCGTGGAAAGGAAGCAGCATTTATATTTCGTTCAATAAAAATACTGACCTGGGAAACGGTAACAACTCTCAGCAATGGAGCACGCCAAAACTGCTATTAAATAAGCCGGAGCATATTATTTGGTACCCGTCTTTGCAGCCAATTGACTCATCCGCTAATCCGAAAAATAAGTACTCATCAGTAAAACTTGGACAGAAGGCACGCCTGTTTTTTAAGGATATGTATGCAGACAAAGGTGACTATGTGTCTGAGTATACTATTGACTTTGGGAAATAATCGGGAAGGGTTACATGCGACGATTTGCCATAAGAGACATCATCGCGCCAACAGCCACACCGATTGCTACGCCCATACCAATATTTTTCATCGCAACGCCGACACCTGCTCCTATCGCGATGCCAAGGGGCAAAAGGTATAGTTTTCGTCTTCTCATTTAGTAAATATAACTTATTTACAAGCTTTTGCTGACCAATTGCCTCTGGTCATAATGATTTATAAGTTCTGCGATGACCAGGTTAGGTACCCAGCTCAAAAATGCTATAATAAGATAGTTGTTTTCAAAGCCCACTCCATGACCGAAAACGGTAAACAACCAGATATAAAAGCGTAGCGTAACCGCAGCAAATGCGAGTGCATAGCTTCGTCGCATCATCCGGATATGTTCGTCTATTTTGCGATTTCGGATTAAAAGCCATGCTGAAAGCGTAAAGGTCACCCATAACGTATTTTGCAGCAGGAAGGAAGTAAAAACACCTGCTCCGCGGTTGATAAAAAACGTCATCACATAGGCGCCGGGAGCGGCAAAGAACAATACACCAAATACATAAATTTTACCCAACAACTTGTGCAATCTGCGCCGACTGTAAACCCATTTAGAAAACTGCAGGAACCCGGCAATCAAAATTGTGCTCGCCCCAAAGATATGCGCATAAAAAGCCGGCAGGTAAATGCCGGTTTTTACAGCAAATTGCTTTAAGGCCAAAAAGGCGGTATCCGGCTTAAAAGTAAGGTACTGCATCGTGCCCGCACACAATACAAATACCCAGAAAAATGCAAATATCCTTATCGCCTTAATTGCCATTACCTATCGTGAGGCCAGTCCCTTCTCTTGTGTGCCTTTCAGCTTCTGGTTGATCCAGTTGATGTTGTATTTATCGATTACGGTTAGTGAGTCATCGACGCTCTTATTCCCATCCAATACTTCGCCGCTTTTTCTATCGTAAACCGCTTCAATGTTCTGAAAGACTTCTTTCCAACGCTTGTCTTTAAACTCATACCTGTAATCCGCATAGATTTCGTTCTTCATATACCGCAGAATTTCAGGAGTCAGTTGGTTGATGTCCTTTTTCTCTCCCTCATTATTCCGACTGGCACCAATTAAAAGGTTATAGCAGCCATTTAAATAAGAGTCGTCCATTTTTACATATTTTGTAAAACCGAACGTTCTTTTATTGGGCAATTCAACCAGTTTATTGTTCTCAATCATTAAGTAGTGATAGTAGGTACCACCTGTAATTGTTTTGGTAGAGTCGTACAGATCAACATACATTAATGCCCCGGCCTTGACTTCGAACAAAGAATCATTTATAGCTTTTACTTTTGTGACGTTACATACACCTTCCAATTGACCGTCACTACCTTCGTCTTCGCCATAATCTGTACGTATTTCATGGGACATTACCCTGTTCTTCTTTTTATCAACAATTACCAGATTTTTTGAATTATAGAAATCCCCCCGTCCTCCAATAAAATGATCTTTTAGGGAATAAAATGCCGCCTGGAACCAATTTTCTGGCTCTTCCTGTTTCTCTGTAAAATCTATTTGATAATCCACATGAACGAAATCATCCATTTGTTTACGTAGTGGATTTTTGACATTTAATACCTTATCTATCATGTTTAAGTCTGCTAAATAAGAGGGAGAAATATATAATGCTGCATTTGATTCCCGCGAATTATATTCCGTGATTACCTGAAGTTTTTCAGGACGGACATTCATCGGACCTTTATTAGCTGCGATCTTAGGGAAGAAATCGCCGACTTTTAAATCAACTTTTTCAGAAATCGTCGTATCCTTTTTTAAATAGAAATAATTATCACCATCACGTAAAACTGCAAGATTTTCATCATCTTCTATTGGGAATATCTGATCATATTTAATAGGAACTACGTTTTTTCCAGAGAGGTTATAAAATCCTCTTTTGTTATCCTTTTCAACTTCCACCATGCCTGGGAACGTGCCGTTGATATTATGTATCAGGTCATATTCGGCAGGGATTATTTCTTTTAGGTCCGGCCCGACTAATCCCATTTTATATGGGTCGATCACTGAATCTTTCATTCGCTCGATATCTTTATCCATATCCCACTTACCTTTCACTACATAGAAATAAGTTTTATTATCGAGATGTGCGAACCATACCACACTATCATATTTTGACTTCAGCTGCTTAGCTGTTTCAAAAGCCTTCAATGTAATCGGGCTATATAAATCTTTGTCCGACAGTATTTTAGTTCTAATAAGGCTCTCGTAAGCATAAAAATCAGTTAGAAATTCATTAGCATCAATCTGTATAATTTTAAACTGATGTGGTCCCAGTTGGTGTATTTTCAGGGTAAGTACCGACCATCTTTCGCTAACGGATGCGTGGCTAAGCTTTACCGGCACATATGCCATGATCAAATCGGAATTTATTATCTTAATGGTACTGGCATCGGCATTTAAATGTATTGACGCCAATGGCTTGTCTTTGCCATTGAGTTCAGATTTACCAATTAAGAGATTGATCAGTTTTTTAAGCGTCCTGGGTGGAGTATTCACGTCAAAATCAGCCAGCAGCGAATCCGTTCTGCCTTCATTGATCTGGTTGCTAAAGGCATATAAAAATTGGTTGATTTCGGCAGTTTGAGGCTTAACTAAGTTCCGGCTCCTGATAAAAAGGAATGCACCTGCAAGCAATGCAAGGATGACTACCGTGATAAGAATAGGTTTGGTTTTCATATCACCGAAGATAAATAATTATGTCTATTCCAT
>Ga0105240_10011722_pt1 | contig 12178 bp, 8 predicted proteins | sample KBSC54metaG_FD_80426 | JGI IMG/M metagenome (GOLD analysis project Ga0105240, IMG submission 80426) | Corn rhizosphere microbial communities from Kellogg Biological Station, Michigan, USA - KBS C5-4 metaG | ecosystem: Host-associated > Plants > Roots > Rhizosphere > Soil | place: Michigan, USA...
CGCGAGCACATCGTCTCCCTGCAGGCCGAGGATTCTCGCCATCGAACGCGCGGCATCCTCATTGTCGTCGACGATCAGGATGCGCTTTCCCTCGCTATGCGCTGGTGCGTTGTCGTTACGCGTTTCGACGGTTTCCATATGCGCTGACGTGGCGATCGGCAGCCGGACCGTGAACTGGCTGCCCTTGCCGCGTCCTTCGCTCTCCGCCACCACCGAGCCACCGTGCATTTCGACGAAACCCTTGACCAGGGAGAGTCCGATGCCGAGACCGCCCGATGCGCGCTCGTTGCTGCGATCGACCTGGGAGAACAGGTCGAATACGCCGGGCAGCGCATCGGCGGGGATCCCGATGCCCGTATCCCGGACCGAGACCACCAATTCGCTGCCGCGTTGCTCGCCCGTCAGCCAGATGTGTCCGCCATGTTCCGTGTACTTGGCGCTGTTGCCCAGCAGGTTCGAGAACACCTGCGCAAGGCGCGTCACGTCGGCATCGAGGATGGCGCTGCCCGCAGGCAAGGCGATCGTCAACTCATGGCCGGCGGCTTCGATCACCGGGCGTGCGGTTTCGACCGCCTGCTCGATGACATCCTTGAGCGCGACCGGTGCCCGACGCAGCTCGATCTTGTTCTGGCCGATGCGTGAAAGATCGAGCAAATCGTCGACCAGGCGCACCATGTGTCCCAACTGGCGCTCCATCATCGCGCGGGCTTGCGCGACTGCCTTGGCGTCGCCCGCTGCCAGCCGCATGACCTGGAGGCCGTTGCGCAGCGGCGCAAGCGGATTGCGCAGCTCATGCGCAAGCAGGGCGAGGAATTCGTCCTTGTGGCGATCGGCCTTGCGCAGGGCTTCTTCTGCCTGCCTTCGCGTGGTGATGTCGTGGGCCAATCCGAGGATGCCCACCGGGCGGCCCGCCGCGTTGGCGACCGGAACGATGCGCGCGTCGACCCACACCCGTGAGCCGTCCTTGCGCAATGCTTCATATTCCCCGGACCATTCGAGCGCATTGGTGGACTGCGTGTGGATCTGTTCGGCGATCAACGAATGGGTCGCATCGGTAAACCGCTCGGAATAGTGCGTGCCCATCGCTTCCTGGACGGTCCAGCCGAGCAGTCGCGCGGCTCCCTCGTTCCAATAAGTGATCAAACCGTCGAAGTCCACGACCACCATCGCATCCCGCACGCTCGCCAGCAGCAACGCGTCCCTAGCGTGGATGTCCTGCAGCCGCTTGCGTTCGGTGATGTCCCGCGCAATCTTGGACACGCCGATGATGCGGCCTTGATGGTCGCGCACGGGGGAGATCGTCAGCGAAATATTGAGTCGATCGCCCTGTTTGGACACGCGGATCGTTTCGAAATGCTCGATTCGCTCGCCGCGCCGGAGTTTTTGCAGGATCTCTTGTTCCTCCCCGATCATCTCCGGCGGTATGAGCAGGGTGATCGGCTGGCCGATGACCTCTTCCTCGCTGTATCCGAACAGGCGCTCTGCGCCGCGGTTCCACGAGCGGATGACTCCGTTGAGGTCCTTGCTGATGATGGCGTCTTCGGACGATTCGACGATGGCCGCGTGCATGACCTGCGCTTCATCGGCCAGCTTGCGCTCGGTGATGTCGCGGAAGCTCCAGACCCGGCCGACTTCCTTTTCGTCCAGGTACTGGATCTGCGATATCCGCTCGAAGATGCGCCCGTCGACGAATTCCAGCAGATCGCTGCTTTCTGGCGGCGCGGTCTCGTAGATCTCATCGAGTCTTGCGGCATATCGCGCGGGATCGCGGAGCTGGCGGCTGCAGGCTTCAATCGGATGGTGGTATTGCGCCGATTCCAGCAAGCCATCGGGCAGTCGCCACATCGCAATGTACCGCCGGTTGTAGTCGGTGATGCGGCGTTCCTCATCCGTGACCAGGATGCCGTCGCTGGTCGCATTGAGGGTTGCGCGCATCATCGCCAGCGCTCGCGCGAGCTTCGCCGATTGCGCCTCGAGTTCTTTTTTCGCGTGGACAAGTTCCTCGTCCGCGCGATGCCGGACCTGCAGGATGCCTTGCACGTCTTGCATGGCGGCCGAGCGCAGCAATTCTTCGTCGTCGCGTGCCATCAGTCGGCTCCGAGGGTTTCGGAGGCACGCGCACGCGGAACGCTGCCGATCAGCTCGGTGGAAATTGTCATCGTGCGACCTCGACTTCTAGCCCGCGTTTACACGCCCCGGCACCCCATCATGCGAATACCGCGTGATGGCATTTGCACCGCTACGGTAGCAGGAGGGCCAGCCGGACGACAGGCGGAACCTGAATACCTGGTTTGCGCAACACATGCGATCGGAGCACCTCCGACGGCATGCTTCATTGCATCGCAAGGGAATAGGAAAATTGTTCACATGCTTGCAAGGTTTACGCATGACCTGCAGCGAAACGCAGGCGGATTGCTTGATTCAATTGCTGGCACGCTCTTTGCAGTCTTCTCGACAAGCAAGGAAGAACACGGCCACGGATGGCCGAACGGTCAGGACGACCGGTGAACCCCGGCGATCGCAGGAGCGCGACGGGACAGGAAGTCCCACAGAGCATGGAATCCGTGGTGGATAGCCATCAAGAAAGCTTGGATGCTGGGTATACGGAGCGGGCAATCCCGCTCCGTTTTTTTTGCAGGCCGGGCGCGGAAGTTGGAAGCCTCCAACCGCAGGAAATTTCCGGGCGACCTAAAAGGGGCACGCGGCGTAGCAATGAACTTCTGGTTGCCAAGAAGCCTATAGAGGCATGGTCCGAAGCAGCCGCAGGCAACGATCGCAGCCATCCTCGATCTGACGCATCAAGGCGGAAACCTGCAGGAGTTGATGTTCCGCGAGTTCGCTCCTGGCCGCGCTCGCGGCGATCGTGACATTGCCTAGCGCATTGCGGAATTCATGGACCCAATCCTCATATGCCACGCGTGCATGGTTGGCCACGGGACCGACGAGATCCGCATGCCTGGATTCGGCGTGGGCGGAATCGACTGATGAAGATGGAGCTGGATTGCCAGGATCATTGCATCCTGGTGGCTCGATTCCAGACGGATTTGAGGGCATGGAAGCGGCCGCGCGAGAGGGGAGCCCGCGTATGGGAAGGAGGATCGCTCGCTGGAAACGAATTCTCAAGCTCTTCGTCGAGCTTGCGTTCTTCCTCGTCGTCCGCCGCACCATGCAACCAGCGCCCAATGGAATGTCCAGTGAAAAGGTTCATGAATGAGTCCTTGTTGCGCCGGTGATCGGAAATGTGCGAAACAGTCCGCATGCGAGACAATGAAGCAGCATTCATGCCAGCGGCGATCTTCGGTGTAATCCCGACAATCCCGGGGACAAATTTTCGCAACGTGGCGCTTCTTGGCGTACCCATCCTGCGGGCGCATTGCGGGGAGCCGATAGCCGTGCAGGACATACGATGAAACCTTCGACATCGCACGCCACTCCGATCAGGGAATGCACGTTGTTGATCGTCGATGACGATGTCGGCTTCGTGCATGCGGCCGCGGAGATCGCACGACAGAACGGCTTCGAGATCACCATTGCGGCAAGCGTTGCACAGGCGATCAACCGATTGCAGGGCGCTCGGTTCGACCTCGCGCTGATCGACCTGACATTGCCGGACGGCAGCGGGATGGAACTGCTCGATCACCTGGACCTGGCTGGGACGCAAACGGTCCTGATCAGCGGCCAGCCCACGCTGGAGTCCGCGCTGCAGGCGGTCCGCCTGAAAGTGGTGGACTACATCGTCAAACCGCTTCAGATCGAGCGATATACGGAATTGCTGGCGGATGCGCAGCGCCGCTGCCATGCAACGAGCCCGGCAGCCAGCGACTGGCGGGGAATGGTGGGCGGCACCGCGTTGCAGCCGGTGCGGGATGCCATCCGCCGCGTGGCGCCTTTGGAAGTTTCGATCCTGATCGTCGGCGAAAGCGGGACCGGCAAGGAGCTCGTGGCGCGCGCAGTGCATGAGGAAAGCGGACGTTCGGGCGCGCTCGTCGCAGTCAACAGCGGCGCGGTTCCACCCGAATTGCTCGCAAGCCAGTTGTTCGGGCATGAAAAAGGAAGTTTTACCGGTGCGCATTCGCGCCATGAAGGCTTTTTCGAGCAGGCGAACAAGGGCACGCTGTTCCTCGACGAGATCACCGAAATGCCGCTGCACCTGCAGGTGCACCTGTTGCGCGTGCTGGAAACGAAAACGGTGCGCCGGGTCGGAGGCCAGGCCGATATCCCGGTCGACGTGAGGCTGGTATCGGCCACAAATCGCCTGCCGCAGCAGGCGATCGACGAAGGCCGGTTGCGCGAGGACCTGTTCTATCGCCTCAGCGAATTCCCGTTGTCGCTGCCTCCCTTGCGCGATCGCCCCGACGACATCGCCATGCTGGCCGAAACGTTCCTTGCGCGCCTCAACCAGCGCTATGGAACGCGGCGGTCGTTCGCGCCGACGGTGCTCGCGCGTCTCGCGCGGCATCGCTGGCCAGGCAACGTGCGCGAACTCCGCAACCTGATCCAGCGCGCCTACATCCTCGCCGACGGAAACTCGATCGATGTGGACTTCGAAACGCAACATCCGCGCGAACCGATCGCCGAGGACATGCATTCGATCACTTTTCGCATCGGCACCACGCTTGACGAGGTTGAGCGCCGCTTGCTGTTCAAGACCCTCGCATATTTCGACAACAACAAGCTCAAGGCAGCCGAGGCATTGGGTATCAGCGCCAAGACGATTTACAACCGGCTCTCCCGTTATCAAGACGGCGAGGGCATCGAACCGCCGACAGACGCATTGGACGCAGGGAAACAGAATCCAGGGAGTTGACCGAGATGGAAAAAAAACACATCTCTTCTCGTGGTGCATTCAGCGAGGTCGAACACTCGATCCATGAGTTGCGCAATGGCATGAATTCGCTGCTGATGAACGCAGCCGTCCTGAGCAGCCGCGCCGACGATTTTCCGGAATCGCTGCGTCCGTTCCTCGAAGGGATTTCGCGGGCAGGGCAACTCTGCAGCAAAGAGCTCACCCACCTGTTCGCATTGATCGAGTCGCGAAAGACTTGAGGGATCAAAACACGCAAGGTGGCGCTTGCCGCAGCCTTTCGCATGCATTGCCACGGAGGTCAGGGAGCCTCGCCGCGTCGTTGTCTCCTGCCGTGGAAACCGTCGCAATGCGGCGTGGATCAGGCATGGTCGCCGGCATGGCGGATGTTCGATGCGAAGATCATCGCTGACAGCGGTGGCGATGCAGACGTTTTTTCAAAAATCGGAAAAACTTTCCCACATGGTTCTGCCGGGCACGGTGGGAACCTCGTTTTTTGGCGCCCGATGCGCTGAATCGGCAGGCTGCGCATCGAAGCGCACCAGCTTGCAAACATTGGCACACAGATTGCTATGACGGAAGAAGGCTCGCTGCCTTGGGCGCGCAGATGGTTGGCGAATCAGCGCCAGAAATGAAGGGATAGAACGAGGAACTGCGCATGCTAACGATACCCATGACCATGCAAGACATCCTGCATACCGCGCAATCCAGGTACAAAAACATCCCCCCGGTGCAGAGCTGCCTTGCTTTCCCCGACTTCGCCGGCGTGACGTCTTCCTTCAATCGGCTGGCATACACCGATTTCGCCATCCTGTCCGAAGCCGACGAAAGCCTGGAATGGGAAGACTATTGCCCGGCCTATGCGCTTGGTCTTCTGACCTTTGAGGCGTACTACCACGACTTCTCGCGCGCTTCGGAGTCGAGCTTGAAAGAGCAATGGCTCGAGCTGCGCGGATCTTCGCGCCTCGCCTGGGAACAGGCGAGGGCGATCATTGCGCGCTCATGGAGTGCCTTGGTTCCATTGGAGCGCCAAGGCCAGCTGTAACGCGTTCGCACGACGGCATCCGAACATCCGACAAACTGCGCCCGGGTTGAAGCGAGCTCCAAGATCAACGTTTTTTTGGGAATGAAAAATGCGCAAGATATCGGCATTCGCGCCACTGGGCCGCCTGTATGATCCGCTGCTGCAATTGGCCGAACGCATCCACCAAGCCTTGGCGGTTAGGCGCCGGGTGGTGTGGGCCGATGATAGGGGTTGTGTGTTCGTCTACGACTTACATCTCAATCAATCGATGCCACCGCGATCGATTGTCGGTACGTACGACATCCATACGGCCATTGTCCTCATCGAGGCCGATCTGCGGCTCGCCCTGCGTGAACGTGCGAAGAGTTGGATCATCGACTGGAACGCATCGCCGTCGGATGCCGGTCGCGCAGAACAACGAAGGAAACTGGCAAGACCGCGAGGAAGACCGCGGCGCGGAATAACGGCATCGAAAAGAATGCATTCGCATCCGCTCATGATCCAGGAATGGGATCAGCCCAGTGCATGAGACGGGATATCACCGGTTAGTCGCAGCTATGCGGTGTTTGCTCAGTACAAGAGAGACAGTAGTCGTCTTGGATATAACATAATACACATTATGCGAAGTGGACTCGGGACGGCTTTTTGTCAAGCAATGGGCATGCATGGCACGCATCCTCTTGATTCACATACAGTTCCCTTCCAAGAAGCCTGTATGCGCGTTCGAAGCAACCGCCGTCCGTAGGGCTGCAAGATCAACCAAAACTCGACCATTTGCGCAAAAACGTCAACAGCGGTCAGCAGGATGGCGGTTTCGCAAGAAGCCAGAAGCGTGCGCGCGGGTCCAACCGCAGAAGCAAAGCGGGCCATCCATGGCCCTTAAACGGCGCTCCGCGCCTCGCAGGGCAAAGCCCTGCACCCACCCCGCCCGGTTAAGCTGCTGAGATTCCTCGCTCGCGGTACTCGTGCAGGTCAACGACGACCACACGAATCGTGGGGCCGTGCTTAGCTCGCTCGGCTTTGCGGCGGCTGGCAAAGCCAGCCCGCCGCAGCTCCATCGCGTCGCACCATGCAAGGCCTGCCACGCGCTCTGGTGTGAGGCGTTCGCCACCGGGCGTAACCAGGTGACGCCCGCGGAGCCTCCAGCCTTGCCACGGGCCGGCCAGGTCGATGTTGGCGCGCACCAGAGCGTCGAACATGAAGCGGATGGCTGCCTCGGCCGTCGGAAGCTTCATGTGGCCTCCCTCGACGCTTCGGTGCCGTCACTGTTGCGCTGTGCCCATGCAGCATCGTCGTAATTTCGAAGGCGGTTCGAATGGTATCGGCGCGACGCTGAAACTTGGTCCGTCACAGTTGCGATCGCGATCAATTCATCGAGGTCAGTAGCCTCGCTGCGCATCTGCTCGAGCAACGCGAGCATTTGGCTATAGGCAGGCACCAATGCGCGAGAGATTCGCGCCTGATCGGCTTGCGAAATTCTGCTCATTGCCGCACCGCCACGACCTGCTGACAGGCCTCTTTGCGCAGATCGATGGGATGTTTCAGACGTGCGGGTAGGGTCAAGAATGGAGAGCATAGCTGCCCCCTTATCCCCCATGAAACCGGAGATATCTTGACCCTCCGCGTGGCTTGCCAACTGTCCTTCGGGGTCGGCTGCTGCGATGTTCCGGGAGCCGACGCGGAAAACTGTATTCCCCTACTCGAAACTGCGTCAAGGGGATACACATTATGCGAAGTTATGAACGGAACTGACTGGACTTCCGTGCCCTAAGCGCTCTGGACCGCACCCAACCGTCGCTTGGTCGGTAATGTGTATCGGAACAAACGCCCCAACACGCTCGCGTACTGCTTCCAGAATCCACCCGTATTGTAGTGCACGCCGTAACGCGCGCAGATGTCGCGCACACGCGGCGCCAGTTCGGCGTAACGCGTCGCTGGCAGGTCCGGGAACAAATGGTGTTCGATCTGGCGGCTGAGTTGCCCGGTCAACAAGTGGAACAGACGGCTGCCTTCAAGGTTGCCCGATCCGAGGATCTGCCGCAGGTACCATTGGCCGCGCGTTTCGTTCGCGACTTCCTTCATCGTGTAGGTCTGCACGTTCCCGGTGAAGTGTCCGCAGAAGATGATCGCGTTCGTCCACAGGTTGCGGATTCCGTTCGCGACCAGGTTGCCGAGCAGCACGCGCGGCCATTGCCAGAATGCGAGCGCCGGAAACAGCACGTAGTCCTTGAACAACTGGCGACCTGCCTTGCGCAGGAACGGGCGCATGCGTTCGCTGAATTCCGCCTTCTTCATGCGGCCTTTCACGAAGCGGCCGATCTTGATGTCGTGGACGGCGACGCCCCACTGGAAATTCAGCGCGAGCAGCAAGTACCAAAGCGGTTGCAGCAGGTTGAATTTCTTCCAGCGTTGCTGGTCGCTCAGACGCAGCATGCCGTAGCCGAAATCGTGGTCCTTGCCGATGATGTTGGTGTGGTCGTGGTGCTCGACGTTGTGCGAATGCCGCCAATGGTCGCCATCGCAGACGATGTCCCACTCGTACGTCTGCGAATGCAACGACGGATCGTTCATCCAGTCGTATTGGCCGTGCATCACGTTGTGACCGACTTCCATGTTCTCGATGATCTTGGCGAGCGACAGGCCGATCACGCCACCAACCCAGCTGATCGGGCCAATGCCGAACATCAACGCACTACGTCCGCCGATCGCCAGGCCTTGCACGATGTGACGCATGCGATGGATATGGCGTGCGTCGCTCTCGCCGATGTCAGCAAGCACTTCAAGGCGCAGCGCATCGATCTCAGCCTCGAAGCGCGCAAGCGTCTCTGTGTCCATCCGTGTTTTCGCGATCATTCGTTTTCCCGGAATCACAGCGCGAGTTCGACTGCGCTTTGCGGAGTGGAGATGCAGAGTTGGATCAGCTCGTCGCCCTGCCCCGATATCTGACCGGTCAGCAAATTCATCACCGTGCCGCTGCGCTTGCGGCATTGGCAGGTACGGCAGATGCCGCGACGGCAGCCGAAGCGCGGTGACAGGCCTGCGGCCTCGGCACCATCGAGCAAACTCTGGCCCGTCGCTACAGTAAACAATTGTTCTGCATTTTCGCAGGTCACGGCATGCGCGCTTGCATGCGGATCGACCGGTGCAGCGCGGCGCCCGAAGCTTTCACTTTGCAAACGATCGGCCAGCCCGGCATCGGCGTACATCGACTCGACGATACGCATGAAACCATCCGGTCCGCACAACAAGGTTTCGCGTTCGTTCCAGTCGGGAACGAGCTCGGCGATTTTCTTCGCATTCAATCGGCCTTGCGATGCCGTGGCATGCGGATGCACGCGCAACCGCGGCATGCGCGCAGGCAACTTCAGCAACTCGTCCGCGAAGATCATGTCGTCTGCCGAACGACTGCATTGCACCAGCATCACATCGCGCGTCGAACCTTCATCTGCCAAGCCATCCAATACCGACATCATTGGCGTGATGCCGCTGCCCGCGCCAAGCAGCAGCAACTTGCCGGCAGTCGCGCGTGGCGCAAAGTCGCCCTGCGCCTTGCTCAGGCGCACGACCTGCCCTGCCCGCAATGCGTGCGCGGCCGTCGATAGCAGACCGTTGTCCTTGCGCTTGATGGTCAACCTCAGCTCGCCATCGTTGCGCGGTGCGTTCGATATGCTGAAGCAACGCGCGTGGCGCGCGCCATTGATCTCGAGTTCCAGCAGCACGTGTTGCCCTGGCAGGAAATCGCCAAAGCGCGCGTTGGGTTTGAGCCAGAGACTCTTCACTCCGGGCGCCTCGTCCACCACGCGCATGACGCGCGCGCGCGGCTCGGTCAGCGACCACACCGGATTGACCGCTGTAGCGAGTCGATTCCATGCCTCGGGCTGATTGAACGGCGCCAGCAACGGGTGCCGCCAGAATCGCCGCATGGGCGAATGGCTGTCCTTGGGCTGGAGTCGCGAAGTGGTCATTGGGCGCGCAGTCATTTAGAGTGAACATATGTTCACCTAATTCATGCCGAGTTTCCACTCCAATCCCGCAAACGACCCAGCGGCCTATACTTTGGGTTCAGCCTCTGGGCGGCACCCGATCACTGGAGAACCTTGTGCCAGCCAGCAAACGAGCGCCCGCGCGTACCGAAAACGAGGCCCCGATCACGCGCGTCGAGCAAAAAGAACGCACGCGCCAGCGCCTGATCGAAGCCGCGCTCGCGTTGATCGGTCAGGGCCGCGGCTTCTCTTCATTAAGCCTTCGCGAGATCGCACGCGAGGCTGGCATCGTTCCGGCCGCCTTCTATCGTCATTTCCGCGATCTCAACGAACTCGGCCTGGCCCTGGTCGAGATGGGTGGCGCCGCACTGCGACGCTTGCTGCGCGAAGCGCGACGCGACGGCATTCCGCCGACGCACATGCTGCGCGGCTCGGTACTGATCTATAAACGCTTCGTCGAGGAGCGCAGCCTCGTGTTCCGTTTCATCGCCAGCGAACGCGGCGGCGGCTCGCGCCTGTTGCGCGATGCGATCCGCACCGAGGAAAGCCATTTCGCGGCCGAGATGGCGCAGGACTTGCGCGCGCTCGGCACCCTGCCCGACCTGTCCAGCACCACCATGCAGATGATCTGCGGCCTCGTCGTCACCACGATGCTCAACGCCGCGTCCGACATCCTCGACTTGCCGAAGGGCCGACCCAAGCAGGAACGCGAACTGGTGGACAACTTCGTGCGCCAGCTGCGATTGGTTTTCCTCGGCGCCATGCGTTGGCGCGAACCTTAGCCTGCATCGCTTTCCAGTCCCGGCTCGCACCGGCATCGCACAGCGATATCCTAGACGCTCGGCTCGTCCCAGGAGATCACCATGCCGCACTACACCCCGCCACTGCGCGACATGCATTTCGTGCTGCACGAATTGCTCGGCGTCGAGAACGCGTTGCGCAAGTTGACGCCGTACGCGGCGATCGATCGCGAGATGATCGACGCCGTGCTCGAGGAAGGCGGCAAGTTTTGTGCAGAGGTGATATTCCCGCTGAATCAGATCGGCGATCGCGAAGGCTGCAAGTTCGATAACGGCAACGTGACCACGCCGACCGGTTTCAAGGAAGCGTATCGGCAGTTCGTCGACGGCGGCTGGCCTTCGCTTGGCGCCGCAACGGAATTCGGCGGACAGGGATTGCCGCATGTCGTGCATGGCGCCTTCATGGAAATGATGAACTCCGCAAACCAGGCCTGGGCGATGTATCCGGGGCTTTCGCACGGCGCCTACAACGCGCTGTCCGCATTCGGTACGCCGGAGCAAAAGCAGCTTTATCTGCCGAAACTTGTGTCCGGCGAATGGACCGGCACCATGTGCCTGACCGAAGCGCACAGCGGCACCGATCTCGGCCTGCTGCGGACGAAGGCCGAACCGAACGGCGATGGTTCGTACGCGATCACCGGCACCAAGATTTTCATCTCGTCCGGCGAACACGATCTGTCACAGAACATCATCCATCTCGTGCTTGCGCGCTTGCCCGATGCGCCTGCGGGAACCAAGGGCATTTCGCTGTTCGTGGTGCCGAAATTCCTGCCGGATGCGGACGGCAATGCTGGCGCGCGCAACGGCGTCGCCTGCGGCTCGATCGAACACAAGATGGGCATCCACGGCAACGCGACGTGCGTGATCAACCTCGATCGCGCGAGCGGCTGGATGGTCGGCGAACCCAATCGCGGACTCAACGCGATGTTCGTGATGATGAACAGCGCGCGCCTCGGCGTCGGCATGCAATCGCTCGGGCTCGCCGAAGTCGCGTACCAGAATTCTCTCGCCTACGCGAAGGATCGCATCCAGGGACGCTCACTGACCGGTGCGAAAGCAACGGATAAACCGGCCGATCCGATCATTTGCCATCCCGACGTGCGGCGCATGCTGCTCACGCAGAAAGCCTATGTCGAAGCCGCGCGCACCTTCACCTATTGGGCGGGTCTCGCGATCGATCGCGAGCACTACCATCCCGACGCGCAGGCGCGCAGCGACAACGCCGATCTCGTCGCCCTGCTCACTCCGGTCGTCAAGGGATTCATCACCGACAACGGCTACGAATCGACGACGCTTGCGATGCAGGTCTACGGCGGCCACGGATACATCGCCGAATCCGGCGTCGAGCAATACGTACGCGATGCGCGCATCAACATGATCTACGAAGGCACGAACACCGTGCAGGCGCTCGACCTGCTCGGCCGCAAGGTGCTAGCCGATGGCGGCGGCAAACTCGCGATGTTCGGCAAGATCATCCACGACGCCGTCGCGGCCCACAACGAAAATCCGGCGATGCAGGAATTCACCGCACCACTGGTCGCGTTGCTGGACGAAGTGCAGAAACTCA
>Ga0105240_10011727_pt1 | contig 12176 bp, 9 predicted proteins | sample KBSC54metaG_FD_80426 | JGI IMG/M metagenome (GOLD analysis project Ga0105240, IMG submission 80426) | Corn rhizosphere microbial communities from Kellogg Biological Station, Michigan, USA - KBS C5-4 metaG | ecosystem: Host-associated > Plants > Roots > Rhizosphere > Soil | place: Michigan, USA...
GATGGTTCTCCATTGGATGAGCGCGGTTTTCAACCGCAGGTTGTATTCAAACCGGGGCCGGGAGCATTCAACGGCCAGCGGGACGATCTGCTCACGGCGGCCATCGAACGATTGCGCAAAGTCGCGCTGCCGGAAAAGCCGATCGAGTGAACTAAAGCAGCAAGAGATTTAGACAGAAATATCCCGGCTCGTTGGCAGTCAGCTGAGGAACCCACCAGCAAGCATCACCGCGTGACTGAAGGAGCGGTAAAGATTGCTCGATGGATCGGCGTGGGATACGGCGCGTCTGGCCCTTTGGCAGCGGCCCACAGAATGCGGTTGAGTTCATCCTCGGGCGCGCGGTCGTACTCGCGGAAATTCATGCGGGCGGACTGTTTGGCACCAGGGGATTTGGCGGTATTTTTCGCGAGGACATCGACGCCCGGTGTGCGGGGATGGTAGGGAGTTAATCTGGCGTGTTTGGAAAAGGAGTTGAACATCGGCGTGGCGCCGGCGTCGTACTGGGTCAACGGCGGGAGACCCAGAATCAACTCCATGGTTCTGATCATGCTGGCAGTCGTGTAGAGCGTGCTGTCCACGACGCCGCGTTTGCAGTATGGACTGATCACTAAACCGGCGGTCCGATGCGCATCCACGTGGTCCGGTCCATTCTGAGCGTCGTCTTCAGTCACGAAGATGGCCATTTCCTTCCAAAAGCGGCTCAAGCTCGCGGCTTCCACAATCTGGCCCAGCCCAATGTCATTGCTGGCGACGCAGGCGTCGGGAGTGAACGCTCCCGGGGTCGTGCCGCGAGTATGGTCTTCGCCGAGGGACATGATCGTGAACTGGGGCAGCACGCCCGTCTGTTCGGCTTTATGGAGATCCTCGATCCACCACTTCACCCGATCGACATCGCGGCTTCCGCTCCATCGGCCCCGGTTGGCGGATGGAACACGCAAGGCGCCTTCGCCGTAGTTTTTGAAGCTGACCCCTTGGCGCTTGCACAAATCCCAGAGGTAACCTGCGGTGGGGGTCTCCATCTCCCGGTTTCCCGGCAGGGCGCCATGTCTCGAATAAGAGAGAATCCAGGAACGCTGATTATAGTCCGTGGCGATGGCCGCATCACACCAACTATGGCCATCGGCGCTGACTTCACCATTGCAATAGAAATTGTCCAGCAGCACGTAATCGCGGGCGAGTTGATGATGGTTCGGCGACACCGTCTCGCCGTACATCGTCAGGGCAGGATCTCCGTTGCCTGCGGGGTGCCCTTGAGCATCCTGGAAATCGCCGAACACCTGGTCGTACGTTCGGTTCTCCTTAATGATGTAGAGGACGTATTTGATTGGGCACGGCGCGCCTACGCGATCCGGTATCACCGAGTCGCTCTTGACTGGCGCGGAATGGAACTGCTCGGGTGTGAAGGGTGAGTTGCGGCGCACCTGCTCGGTATAGGCGGACATCCGCGCCGCGTCAGGGCGATCAATCATCGATATGCTGCCGGAGAGAGTCCGACCGATATAGTCGAAAGCTGGCGGCTGGTGCAGTTTTTCGGGGCTTTGGGTCAAGGGAGGCACGTTGGCGCGTGAAGCCAGCCCTTTGCCATTGGCCACATAGAGCGTGCGATTGTCGGCGCTGACGGCCAGGGCGGTCGGGTACCAACCCACGGGGATAAATCCTTCGACGATTGAGACGGACTCATGGTTGCGCCTGGCGTCCTCGGAGGTCGCGTTCGAAACATCCACGACCATCACGTCATTGTTATCGGCATTGGCGACAAACAGCGTGCGACCGTCCGGCGAAACCGTCACCGCATCGGGACAGCTTCCTTCCGGAGAGTCAGGGTAGAGAGATGTCGAAATGATCTCCCGCGTGCCTTCGGGAGGACGCCGGCTTGGACTGGCTCCCGGCTCCTGCACTTCCAGGGTCCGAGTCTGGATGACGTGGACCGTGTTGTCCCCGGAGCAGGCCACGAACAAGCGGCCGTCCGGTGCCATGGCCATATCATTGGGCCGCAAGCCGACCGCGATCGCACGCACGCGCCGCCCCTTCTCCGTGTCCACCACGCTCACACTTTGACTGCCCCAATCGCTGACGTACAAATGACGGCGGTCCGCTCCGAACACGCAAGCCTGCGGGTGCTGACCCACCGCGATTTTGGCCTCCAGCAGCAGGGTGTCAGGGTTTAGAACCCAAATCTCATGGTTGGCCTCGTTACAGACGTATAGCCGGCCGGAGGTCGGATGCACCGCCAGGCCGGCCAGGAACACCGGGCTTTCTTCCGGACCGGGCTTAACCGCGCGATCGGCAGAGGCCTGCCCGGATGAATAGTTAAAGATCTCGATCTCGCCTGAATCCCCGCCGGAGATGAAAAACCGTTTGCCGTCCGCGCTAAACGCCAGCCCATTCCAACTCTTCCGCAGTGGCAGAAACTGCGTTTGCTCGCCTTTTGCCGGATCGATCAAGGTGACCCCGTGTTGGTTGAACCCGCCATGGACGGCGACCAGGCGGCGCTCATCCGGGGCCAGCGCCAGCTTGAGCGGAAGATCGCTCACCTGGATGTGGCGCCCGGCGGGAGTCATCCCCCAACCGTTAAACAGCAGGCTTTCCCCGGGGCGCAACCCGGATTGCTGGCGCACGGACCGGCTGTTGACGTCCTGAGTGGGCTGGCGCGACGCCGGCGGGCTCGTGGTCACGTTTTTAACTTCGGCCCCTTTCGCCCATAAACCGAAAACGAGAAGAAGAGTACTTATCTGGAAGCGCTTCACAGCCAGACTCTGAACCCTCGGGTTCGGATAATCAAGCGCCGCAAGAGTCGCCTAGTCCGGCAGGGGCTTGCCCCTGGTCTCGGGAGCGAACGGCAGAATCATGAGTCCCACCAGGTAAATCAGCGCGATGGCGCTCGCGGCGCGGCCGAAGGTGCCGAGAGCCGAAACCAGGAGGCCCGTTAGGAAGGGGCCGGCGGATGCGAGGATGCGGCCCGCGTTGAAGCAAAAGCCCGCGCCGGTGGCTCGGATTCGGGTGGGATATAATTCCGGCAGGTAAATAGGGAAGCCGCTAAAAATCCCGTTGTTAAACAGCCCCAGCAGGGGCAGCAAACAGAGCACATGGAGATAGGAGTGAGGCGTCAAGAAAGTCACCGGCAAGAGGATTAAACTCCCGGTACACGCGATGGCAAAAGCGGCCCGCCGGCCGAAGCGTTCGGCCAGGGGACCAAAGCCGAGGTAACCGGCCAATGCTCCCAGGTTCAGCACCATCGTGGCGTAGCTGACCCGGGTGGTAACGGCCGAAGCGCTCAGGTCTTTCAGGTCGGGCAGCGATCGAACCAGCATCGGCGTCCAGTTGGTGGCGCCCCATAAACCGAACACAGCCACAAAGGCTAAACCTGAGCCCACGAGCGTGGAGCGGCGGAGTTGGGGGCTGAACAATTGGGGCAACTTGGCTGGGCCAGAGGTCTGGCTTTCCTGGCTGTGAGCTTTGACCCACCGTTCGGGCTCCTTCACCGCCAGACGCACAAGAAGGGCCACCACAGCCGGGGCAACACCAATCAGGAAAATGGCGCGCCACCCACTTTGTCGCATGAGCAAGGTCACTACGGCGGCGATCAAAAAGCCCACGGCCCAGGCTGATTGCAGCACACCCGCCGCTTTGGCGCGTTTGCTTTCGGGCCAAACTTCGGCCACTAACGCCGCGCCGGCAGCCCATTCACCGCCGATGCCCAGGGCGGTAAGAAAGCGATAGATGGCCAACTGCCACCAGGTCTCAGACAGGGCGGCTAACCCGGTGCACACCGCATAAAGCAGGATGGTGACGGCCAGCGTCCGGGTGCGACCGAAGCGGTCGGCCACAATGCCAAAAGCCACGCCTCCGATGGCCCAGCCGACGAGGAAGATTGAGAAGATGATCCCGCCATACCAGCCGAGGGTTTCCGGGGAAGGGCCGGCGCCCGCGCCGCCCTTCAGCAAGTCGTGCAGCGCGGGATGGAGCACGAGGGCGTAGATCGTGGCGTCCATTGAGTCAAAGACCCAGCCGAGCCACGCCACGAACAGCACCAGCCATTGATAGCGCGTCACGCCCTGGTGCCAGGAAATCGGGTTCACGGTCAAATAACCTACGGGAAATACCTGGCGCAGGAAAGCACGAGTGGTTCGTTGAAAATGGCCGAATGAAAACACGTGTGTTCCGGCTCGATTTTCAGCCCACGGGAGCTATGGTCTGGTATCGCTGTTCAGGAAGCCATGGCCAACCGGTCTTTCCCGCTTAAACCCATTGGAGCGGTGTTTACTCCGATCCCTTGGGCCAAATGGCTACTCGAGCAAACCCGCTTTCTACACCACTGGACTCAGGGCGCGACGATCTGTGATCCTACGGCGGGTAACGGGAGCTTCATCTACGCCCTCATGGATTTGGCGCTCGCGGCCGGGATCGCAGTGGATGACAAAATGCTATCGCGCGTGTGGGCGATGGAACAGCAGCCAGAATTCCTTCGAGAGTTCGAGCACGGATTTCGACGGAAATACAAACGGAGTTTCCCGAGGGCCAACTTGCTGGCTTTCGACGTGGTTCTCGCCAACCCAAAGCACCGCTTCGATTTTCTCGTGGGGAACCCTCCCTGGGCAAACTTTTGCGACCTCCCCATATCCTGTAAGGCCGCCCTGAAACGGTTTTTTCTCGAGCATGGCTTAGTCCGGGAAAAACGGGCGCTGCTGCTGGGGGGTGCGCGAATTGATCTTGCCGCCTTGATCATCACCATGGTGCTCGAACTCAACCTGCACGCCAATGGCCAGGCGGCCTTTTTCCTCCCCCTCTCCCTTTTTCTCGGCGAGGGCGCCCATGCTGGGTTCCGTGCACATAAACTTTTGGTTTCCGAATTTCGAACCTGTGAAATTTGGGATTTCCAGCGGGAAAATATTTTTACGGGAATCAGGACACGGGTGGGAGCAGCGCGCTTTCAGCGGGATCGGCCGAACCACTTTCCAGTGAGCTACCAAGGCTTTTCCGAGGGGAGATGGACCCGGCATTATGCCGCGCCGATCGGTGAGCCAACGGCGCCGCTGTGTATCTCCAAGGAACGCACCGAACTCACCCGCCTGGCGAACGCGCCCCTGGTGCGGGTCCGGCCCGAGCAGAAACCGCGGCAAGGGGTGAACACCTGCGGCGCCAATCGCGTGTTCATTTTTGACGAGTTCCCCGATCACCTCCCGTCCGAGTTCGTCTTTCCCCTCCTCACGAAGGAATGCTTCCGGGAATCGGGTTGCGCCCCCCGGAAGTTTATTCTGCTCCCCTACGACGCGCGAACCGGGAATCCGCTGACGGAGACGGAAATTAAAGGGCACCCTGCCCTTTTTTCGTATCTTTCCTTCCATCAACACGCATTGCGGAGCCGTAAAGGAGCGCTGCTTGGCTCGTGGTTGAAGCGCGGTATGTGGTGGGCTTGCCTGGGCGTAGGCAGCTACAGCTTCGCCCTGCATAAGGTGGTTTGGGAATCCTATGGTGGACGTTCCTTCGGTCCGCAGGTTTTCTCGACATTTGAGGGAAAACCCTGGCAGCCCAATCAAGCGATGCATACGTTTATTCCCTGTTCCACCCAACGCGAAGCGGGGCTACTCCTCAAGCGGCTTGTCGCTTCCCCAATCGATCGCTACTTGAAATCCCTTCGCGCGGAAGGCACCCCGAACTGGGCCCAACCCGGCCGCATCAAGCGATTCCTGCGATTCATGGACTGAGTCGGCACCAAATTTTCGCTTCGAAGCTACGGCAGAATAACGGAGACGAGCGCACCCTGTCAGTTCGCAAACTGCCGTTGCGCATGTGGGGGGCTCGGACAGGGACTGTACGTGAACGCGCGGACGAGGGCGTCCGCGCTCCTGGAAGGGGTTAGAAGCAAGACCCCATGGCACCAGGAGAATGTATGGGCCATGGTCAAGCATTCGTAAAAACCTGCTGACCGACATCACTGATCAACCAAACACTGAGGAAAACTCATGATTAAGAGAATACTCCTGCTGCTGTTCGCCGCCGCGAGCCTGATTATCAGCGTCACCGCCTGCCACACCGTTCACGGTGCGGGCGAGGACATCTCGACGGCCGGAAGCAAGATTCAGGAAAACACGCCGCCCTGAGCGCGCGAACCCCGGACGACCTCGTGGGAGCGCCCGTTTGAACGGGAGTCGAGCGGAAACGAGGCGTCCGCAACTCTGGTTTACCGCCGCGTAGATTTGACGCGGGGGGCTTTCGGGTTGACCTCCGGCCCAAAGTAGCGGAGGGAGACCAGCGGTTCTGTTTCGCTGGTATTCTGGAAGGTGATTCCCTGCCGGGCTCCGTCTTCCGTGCAGAAATACTCGTCCTCAGTCAGTTCGGGGAAGCGGATCATTTTGGGGCTGTTCAACGGCTGGCCGTTGATCCGGCCGCTGCCTTGCACGCAGATGAGCCCGTAAGCTCCTTGATCTTCGATCGTGCAGGTTACGCCTGGATCCACGGTGAGTTCTTTGGCGGTGAACAACTGCTGACCTTCAATCGTGTCGTAGACGATCCAGCGATCCACATAGCCCTCGCTGGCCGTGTCGGCTACCGGGATCGGTTCGAGGTAGTGATTATCTTTGAAACTCGGGTCCACGTTCGCTTCCCAGTCGAGTTGTTCCACGATGAAATCCAAATCACGGTGTTTGCTTTTCGGCATGTCTTTCACCAGCAACGACCAGGGCACGTACCGCCCTTCGACCATGCTTTGATACATGCCGAAGACGTCGCTCCCCCACTGAGGCTCGTAGGTGCAGAAGCTCCCGGGAGCGTGGAGAATGCTCGGCCCGACCAACCAGCCAGTGCCCGGTTTGAGACGGTACGCCTTGGAAAGATCTAAAATCCCGTTGTCGCCCTTGTTCCAATCTTCAATGCACTTGCGGACCTGGGCTTTCGTGGTACCCGGCTCAAGGCCGAAAAATGTGTAGGGGAAATTGTTCCCGATATTATTGTGTTGCGGTGGGAAGTAATAGGATTCCGGTTTGCCTTCCTGCCCCACGAGCCGGGCCTGTTTAGCGCTCTGGTGCATGTGCAAGGGGATGGGCCCCATGTTGTCGAAGAACTTGGAGTAGACCGGCCAGCGACCGTATTTCTTCCAGATGGCTTTGCCCACGATACCGGCGCCACAATCCTCCACTGCTTTTCGCAGCGTGAACCGCTGGCCGCCCACCACGCAGTAGCTCAAGCCTTCGTCCGGCACGCGCCCCTGATTGGCCGCTTCGGTCGTCGAGGCGAACCACCGCTCGTCAATCCCCCCGCGATCCGCTCCGTACGCGTAGGTGTCGTCCGGATGGAGCTTGATCCGCAAGCCGGGTTGGAGAAAAGAACGGGGCACCCAGGCCGGAGCCAATCGGAGCAAGCCGCCCGTGCGGCCGAGCTCAGCCTCGGTGAGTGACTGGGTATTTTTTTTGACGACTTTGAGTTGGTTTACGGTTGTGATGCTCATGATTCAGGGCCATTCCAGATTTGCTTGACGACGCCACACGATCCGACACAGATCACGCGTGCAAATTTATTTCTCTCGTCGCGCGGCCGATTTCGTTCGCGTCCGAGGAAACCGTGACAAATTCGCTCGGCGGTGGCAAGTGCCGAACGCGGTTCGCAAGGTTCTGGATCCCGGAGCTGCATGTTGAAAACAATTTCCATCCTCGGCTACCTGGCCATGGTGGGTGGATTGGTAGCCCTGCTCGCCACGGGTCGCGTTTTGTCGCCGTCGCCCATAGTGATCGCGCTCCAGGCCCTGGCGACCGCGTTGATGATCTGGGCGCGAATTACGTTTGGGCGGCGCAGTTTTCATTTGGCAGCTAATCCCACCGAAGGTGGGTTGGTGACCACCGGGCCGTACCGGCACATACGCCACCCGATTTACACCGGCATGTGTCTGCTTACTGCGGTTGGCGCCGCAGCCCATTGGGGTTGGATAACGGCTGGGCTGACCAGTCTCGTGTTTGGAGCCGGGGTGGCCCGGATGCTCTGCGAAGAGAGATTGCTAATCCAGCGCTACCCGGATTACCAGGCGTATGCCGGCAAAACCTGGAGGATGGTGCCGTATTTATTTTAATGCCAGGCCTTCCGCCCGGGACCAGATCTAATCCATTTTGCCCCACCCGCAAAGCTTGCAACCCGCGGGGGCGAGACTACTATCCCCAGCCTATGAAGGCTCGATTAACGACTCTGCTCTGTATCGCCGCCATCGGGTGCGCGAGCATGAATCAATCGGTAGCGCAGGAGAAACCCTCGACTTTAGTCAAAGCCGCGGACGCGGTCCTGGTGCGGCCCCTCTGCTTTACTTCCACCGTGGTCGGGAGCGCACTATTTCTGATCAGCCTCCCCGTCGCCGCGCCGCTCAAGAAAGCAAAGCCGTTGGCTGACGTGTTCGTTGTGCGGCCCGCCAAAGCCACTTTTAAACGGCCGCTCGGCGATATGGAAGCGATGGCAGACTGAGCAGGCCTACCGTGCGTTTGCCCAGACGCCAACCTCACTCTCCTTAAAGCCAGCCGCGGCGCAACAGGAGCCCCAGCAAGGCCGGTAAAACCGCCAACGCCGCGATCATGCAGGCGGCGATGCCCACGCTCATGATAATGCCGAGACTCCGGATCCCCTGATGGCTGGCAAGGATTAGACTGCCGAAGCCGGCAATGGCGGTGAGACCGGACACGAGCACGGCTTTCCCCGTGCTCTTGGCGAGGATCGCCGGCTGGCGTTCTTCGGCAAAACGGTTGAGGATCTGGACTCCATTCGTCACGCCGATGCCCAGCACCAAAGGCAGCGTCATGATGTTGGCCGGGTTGAACGGTACGCCTGTCAAACCCATGAAACCGATCAGCCATAAAGTGCCAATCGCCACGGGCAGCAACGTCAGCCCTACCGCGAGGAATGACCGAAAATGCAGCAGGACCATCAGGACGATCGCGGCGAAGGCGTAGAGCGCGGCTTGCTCGTAACTATTCTTAAGCAGCGTGGTATACTCATAGAGCTCCAGCGGTGTGCCGGCTACCCGCTGAGGTGGAATGACCGAGCGCAACTCCCGGATGAATTCCTCCTGGTTCCGGTGTTCCCAGAGGTCTTTCCTGGGATAGACCTGGACCAGGTACTTTCCCGTCCGGCCCAGGAAGCGATCGCGTAAACTCGGCGGCAGATCCCGGGCGTTCAAAGGTCCGCTCGTGTCCTGGTTTTGAATCGCTTCAATGGTGCGGTGGAGTTGCTCAAACAGCCCTCGCTGGAATTCCGTCAATCTCCTCCGAACCTGGGGCTGAGGGCGCAGCAGAATGCCGCGGAATTGGATAATACTGGACTGCAAGGCGAGCAACTGGCGGGCGAGGCCGGGTTTGGCGACTTGTGCCTCCTCGGCGGCGAGCCCTAGATACCCGGTTAAGGACCAGAGGGTGGCGCTTAACTCCTCTGGTTGAACACCGCGGCGATCCACTGGCGCGAACCGAACGCCCGCCAACTCGCGCTTGACGTTGCGGACCAGGGCGATCTTCCGGTCCTGGTCCGGCCCGACAAAATCAGCTGCGGATCGGACCTCGGCTACCGCCGGAAGCCGACGCAGCTTTTCGCCAAACTCGAGCGCCTGCGCCGGAGAATCGGCGAGCACGATCCCATAACGCGATGAGGCCCCGGCAGATTGGATCAGTTTCTTTTCATAAATAACCGAGGGCAGCGACTGGCTCTGCATATGCAGCAAATCGTAATCGAATGAAATCCGCCGAAATCCAAAGGCGGCGCAGAGGCAGAGAATCAGCGATCCCGTGACCAGGAGCGCAGGGTGCCCCAACCAGAGAAACTCAATTTGAAGCCGCTTTTGGCCCAACGGCCCCATTTCGCGGTCCCGCGCGTTCTGCCGCCCGTGCCGGAGCAGAACCGGCAGAGCGGTCATCATCGGGATTAAGCAGAGGAGCAAGCCGCCGCCGGAAATGACGCCCATTTCACGGATCCCTTTGAACTGGGTTAAGACCATCGCCCAGAAAGCCGCCGCCGTGGTCAGGCCCCCGGTCACAATGCCCTGCCCGGTGAATGTCATCGCTCGATCCACAGCCTCTGACTCCGTGTGGCGGTTGCGAACTTCTTCTTCATAGCGGCTGATGAAATGAATTCCAAAATCGATCGAAAGCCCAATCAGCATCGGAGCGAAGGTGACGGTCAGGATATTCAGATGGCCGATGGCCAGCGTCGCAAATCCCAGGGCGTAGCCCAAGCCGATGAGCAGGCACACCACCGTTTTGAGCGGGCGCCCCAGCTGGCGATAGGCCACCGTGAAGAGCACGAGACACAGCAACGTTGCCACCAGGCTGGCCCGGGCGGTGTCCCGTTCGGCCAGCTGCATTTCATCGTAATCCAACACCGGACCTCCCGTTAACCCCACACTCAGGCCCGGGACCTCTGCCTTCGTAATTTCAACCAACGCGCGCATTCGCTCGATGGCCGAGGCCGTGACCGCCTCGCTGCGTGGCCGCGCCGTCAGCAGGTACATGCGTCCCCCATCGACGGTGATGTAAATCTGCTGCACCGCTTGCGGGTCTCCGACAAAGAAGGCTTCCACCTCGGGTGGAGGCGGCCGCCCCGGGCGCACCATTGCTTGCACTCCTTCCGCGACAATGCTCTGGAGCATGGGCAGGGCTTGGACCAGTGACATCCCCTCCTGATTTTCTGACGACGGTTGGGCCAGGCGAAACTGCCGGTTCACGAGGCCGAACAAGGAATTGAGATTTGTCGCCTGGGAAAACCGGTCCAGCACCGGACGCGCTTCCCGTAATTTGCGGCTCATTTCCTCGAGATCATTGGTCGAGGCGAGCATCAGCCCTTTTGGGCCCAGCGTGGTTAGATCGGCTTTGTAAAACAGGTCAGAAAAGAGGTTTGTCTCCGGTCGGATCCGCGCCGCCAGTCGTTCCACAAACTGACGATTCCGCTCCCCACGTCCGCTCTCGACGACCACCACCAGTTCGTCCCCTTCTCCCGGAAACTCCCGTCGAACGGCCAGGTAGTTTCGGTGAGACCTGCTCTCGGGTCCGATAAGATTGCCCCGGTCCATGTCGAACTTCAGATGCGACGTGGCGTAGAGCAAAGACAAACACGCCAACAGGAGTTGGGGAAAGACAAACCACCGGGCATGACGGCATACGGCCCCGGCCAGGCCGTGCAGGAACCGTGCGAAAGCGTGATGTGAAATAACCCTCATTTCGACCCAGGGCCTCCGAGGACCGGGTGTCGGCCAACTTGGCAATATAGCGCAAGCGGGGAGCCTTGTCAGAAGCCGTGGGAGCGCACGGGAGCTCAGGGGGCAGAGTCACCCACGGCGGCTCGGGGAACCTGGGGTCATCTCCCACCCCCTGAGAGGGCTGAGGAGAGGAGGGTGTCGGTAACTTCGGGGGAGGCCGGCGGATAGCGGGCAAGAAAAAGGGCGCCCACCGATACCGGAGAGCGCCTTTCGAAAAAATGTGGTGCTCCGCTTAGTGCGTATCAAAAATGCGGAAACGGCTGCCGGGCATTATCGGGCTCACGTCGCCGCCGGCAAAGCCGAGGTTTGTGTCCGTGGAGAAAGTCGAGTCCTCGACCAGGGTAGGTGCGTAACTGTCCGGGTAAACCGGGCCCGGGGCCAAATAGTCGGTGCAGACGGGATCGTACGGAGGGATAGGGGCGGTGACCACCTCGTAGATGCCAACGCCGGTTCGAGCCAAGGTGCGGTTAAGCCCACGGATGAAGCCAGTGGAGTAGGAAGCATCGGGCCCGTCAAAAAGTGCGGTCTGTTCCATGCTTCGTCGAAGCTCACCCATGCGGAGGGGTTCCATCAGGTTCGACATACCGCGGCCAAATTTGCGCTCGGTGTTGGCACAACCGGTGGCAAAAAATCCGGCCAGGCCCAGAACAGCCAGAAGAGGGAGGGTCTTACGCATAACTTTCATCAATTCAGAGCTGAATTTGTTTCTGGCAAACACCATAAGCCCGAGGATGGAGAGTTGTAAAGAGATTTTCTTGAGAGAAAGTCTCCTCGTCAACTTAAGCAGGGCTGCCGGATTCTTCGGCTTCGCGCTTTTTGTCCTGGCGCTCCCAGTACCAGGTGATCCACACGCTGACCTCGTAGAGCACGAGCAAAGGAATCGCCATTAAAATCTGGGTGATCACCTCCGGGGTGGTCAAAATTGCGCCCAGGACGAAGGCGATCACAATGACGTACCGGC
>Ga0105240_10011732_pt1 | contig 12174 bp, 9 predicted proteins | sample KBSC54metaG_FD_80426 | JGI IMG/M metagenome (GOLD analysis project Ga0105240, IMG submission 80426) | Corn rhizosphere microbial communities from Kellogg Biological Station, Michigan, USA - KBS C5-4 metaG | ecosystem: Host-associated > Plants > Roots > Rhizosphere > Soil | place: Michigan, USA...
GAATGCAGCGCAGACCACGGTGGCCTCGAAGTGCACGCCATCGGCGCCCTGCACCTGCGCGCGTGCGCCGGGCAGGCCTTGTTCGATCAAAGTCTGGATTATGCGAGTGTCCATCAGAAGGCGTGATTGTGGCGGCGCGCAGGCGCGACGCGGCGTCGGCGTCCCGACAAAGGGCCGACAGGGTACAATACGCACCACCATCGCGGAAGCGGATTCCGAACAATAAAATGGCCACAGAACCTGTTGAGACCGCGATTTCCCTGCTCAATCCGATCCTGATGAACGCCTTGATCCAGCCCGTTTCCGGTACCGCGCATTCCGGCGCGAAGCTCGACATGCTCACGCTCAAACGCAGCGCACTGGCAGTCATCGACACCGAAGCGCGCGCGATCGAGGTGCTCAAGGAACGCGTCGACGCCAATTTCCTCGCCGCCTGCCAGCTCATGTTCGAATGTCCGGGCCGCGTCGTCGTTTCGGGCATGGGCAAGTCCGGGCATATCGCGCGCAAGATCGCCGCGACGCTCGCCTCCACCGGCACGCCGGCGTTCTTCGTGCATCCCGGCGAAGCCAGCCACGGTGATCTTGGCATGATCACGCAGAAGGACGTCGTGCTGGCGCTGTCCAATTCCGGCGAAACCGACGAGCTGCTCACGATCCTGCCCGTGATCAAGCGCCAGGGCGTGCCGCTGATCGTCATGACCGGCAACGCGAATTCCTCGCTGGCGACGATGGGCGACGTGCACCTGGACGTGAGCGTTCCGGCCGAAGCCTGTCCGCTCGGACTGGCACCCACCGCGAGCACCACGGCCGCTCTGGTCATGGGCGATGCGCTGGCGATCGCGCTGCTCGAAGCGCGCGGTTTCACCGACGAGGATTTCGCGCGCTCGCATCCGGCCGGCCAGCTCGGCCGGCGCCTGCTGCTGCACATCAGCGACATCATGCACGTCGGCGACAAGATCCCGAGCATCGGCGCCGATGCAAGCCTTTCCGCCGCGCTCATGGAGATGACGCGCAAGGGTTTGGGCATGACGGCGATCGTCGATGCGCAGCAACGTTTGCTCGGCGTGTTCACCGACGGCGACCTGCGCCGCGCCGTGGACAACAAGAATATCGATCTGCGCACGACACCGGTTACCACGCTCATGACGCAGCACCCGAAGACGATCACCGGCGACAAGCTCGCGATCGAAGCGGCCGGCCTCATGGAAGCGCACAAGATTCACGCGCTGCTGGTCGTCGATGCCGACAATCGCGTGATCGGCGCGTTGAACATTCACGATTTGCTGCGGGCACGCGTCGTCTGAACGCGCCCTGCCGATGCATGGCAAATCGTAACGCGCGCGACCACATACTATTCGCGATACGCGCCTAATCGCTCGCCGATCATGTCCTATTCTCATCTGAACGATCTCCCCGCCGACATTCGCGAGCGCGCCGCGCGCGTGAAACTGGCGATGTTTGATGTCGACGGCGTGCTCACCGACGGCCGCTTGGGTTTCACCGACGATGGCCGCGAGCTGAAGGCATTCCACGTGCACGACGGCCTGGGGTTGAAACGGCTGATTGCCAACGGCATCGAAGTGGCGGTGATCACGACACGCATGAGCCACATGGTCACCGAGCGCACGGCAGAACTTGGCATCGCGCATGTTTACCAGGGCCAGGACAACAAGCTCGCGTGCTACGAACAGCTGATCCACGCGCTGAAACTCGCACCCGAGCAGTGCTGCTATTGCGGCGATGACCTGCCGGATCTGGCGGTCATGCAGCGTGTTGGCTTGTCGATCGCGGTCGCCAACGCGCACGCGTGGGTACGCGAGCGCGCGCGCTGGCGCACACAGCTGCGCGGCGGCGAAGGCGCGGTGCGCGAGGTCTGCGATCTGCTGCTGGCAGCGCACGGCAAGGCCGACGAAGAGCTCGCGCGGTTCATCTGATGGAACGCAAGCTCGTCCTCACGATCGCCCTGCTCGCCGCGCTCGCGCTGATTACGCAGGTGCTCGTTTGGGTGTACGCCACGCGCAATGCCGCGCCGGCATTCGTGGGGCCGCCGCGTTCGGATTACACGCTGACGAACTTCAACGTCGACGCCCTCGACGTCGATGGCCAGCACGCTTTCAGCATCAGCGGGCCGCGGCTGACGCGGCGCGCCGCGGACGGGTCGATCTTCGTCGCCACGCCGAAATACGAAATCATCGACAATAGCCGCAACCTCTGGAAAGGCGATGCCGATTCGGCATGGGTGAACAAGGACGGTTCGATCATGAAATTCGAAGGCCGGGTGCAGATGCGCCGCCAACCGACGGCCACCGTCACGCCGGTGGAATTGAAGACATCCGATCTCACCGTCACTTCGGAAAAAAATGCGTCGCCGCCGAAAAAGACCCTGGAAACCGCCGAGCTTGCGACCATCACCGACCCCGGTCACGTCGTACACGGCGTCGGTCTGAAGGCCGATATGGGCATGAAGGTCGTCGAGCTGCTGTCCGACGTACACTGGACCGCCAACCCCGCCAACGAAACCGCGAACCCATGAACAAGACTCTCCTGCTTGCCGGAAGCTTCGTTTTCACCAGTCACGCGTTCGCGCTGAGCAGCGACAGCAGCCAGCCGATGCTGATCGACGCCAACTATCAGAAGTCCACGCAGAGCAAGACCGGCAAAGCCGGCGATCCGGACATTACCCAGCTCGACGGCAATGTCGTGGTGACACAAGGCTCGATGAAGGCACACGCCGACCACGCCACTATCTACAAGAACCCGAGCGGCGTCGCCGACAAGAACGGCAAAGCCGGCGGCATCACGCGCGTCGTGCTCGTCGGCAAGCAGGCGCATTTGCAGCAAGTGCACGATGGCGATTGCGGACTCGTGACCGCGGACGCCGACAAGATCGATTATCTCAACGATTCCGCGATCGCCACGCTGACGGGCGGCGTCGTCATGGTGCAGAAAGGCAAGGGCGAATTCCACGGCGAGCGCATGGTGTACAACACCAACACCGGCGAGATGGAAAGCGGTGATGTGTCCTCCAGCAGCCGCGTGCACATCGTCATGGAGCCAAAAAGCGAGCAGCCTGCGGCGGAGACGGCGGACAATTGCGGTTTTCCGGCCGGCAAGACCAAACCGAAAAAAGCCGCTGCCGAAGAAAAGCACTGATGCTCAAGGCGGTCGGACTGCAAAAGAGTTTTCGCGGCCGCACCGTGGTCCGCGATTTCGATTTCAATCTCGCTCAGGGTGAAGTGGTCGGCCTGCTCGGGCCGAACGGCGCCGGCAAGACCACGACGTTCTACATGGTGGTCGGCTTGATCGGGGCCGACGCCGGTCGCATCACGCTCGACAAGCACGACATCACGCAAATGCCGATGCATGCGCGTGCGCGCCTCGGCGTCGGCTATCTGCCGCAGGAACCTTCGGTATTCCGGCGCCTGACGGTCGCCGAAAACGTGCTCGCGATACTGGAGTTGCGCGACGACCTGAGCGCCGCCGGACGCCGCGCCGAGCTGGAATCGCTGCTTGACGAACTGCAGATCGCGCACATTTCCGGCAGCAAGGGCCAGAGCCTGTCCGGCGGCGAACGCCGGCGCGTGGAGATCACCCGCGCGCTTGCTGCAAAGCCGCGCTTCATGCTGCTCGACGAGCCTTTCGCCGGCATCGATCCGATTTCGGTCGTCGAGATCCAGCGCATCGTGCGCCAGCTCAAGGCGCGCGGAATCGGGATTTTGATCACCGACCACAACGTGCGCGAAACGCTTGGCATCTGCGATCGTGCCTACATCATGAGCGAAGGCGCCGTGCTCGCCAAGGGCGCCCCGGCCGACGTGCTGGCGAACGACCAGGTTCGCGAGGTCTATCTCGGAAAAGAGTTCCGGATGTAGGAATTGCAGCGAATGCAATGAGCAGCAACCCCCGTAGTATAGCGCTTTTTTACCGGTTGACTTCAAACCCCGCTACGGGGCTATCCTTCAATCCCGAGTGACTTTGTCCCGGGATCGGAAGCCCAGAACGTGAAGCCAGGTCTACACCTTCGCATCAACCAGCAGCTGGCGCTGACGCCGCAGTTGCAGCAGGCCATACGGTTACTGCAGTTATCCAGTATCGAGCTGGAGATGGAGCTTCGCGAAGCGCTGGAAACCAATCCGCTGCTGGAATTGAACGAACTCAATGGCGCGGCCAACGAGTCCGCGGAATCCAGCGACTCGGAATCACCGGCCGAAGCCGCCGCCAGCAGCGCGGAATCAGAAACCCCGACGCACGAGGAACTCGACTACGCCGAGCCGATGGACTTTGGCCTGGAGCGTTCCGACTACAGCAGCGGCGGCGGGGCGATGTCGGACGACGGCGAGGGTTTCGAATCACAGGACCAGGAACCGGAAGACCTGCGCGATCATCTGCTGTGGCAGCTCAATCTCACGCAGCTGTCGGCGCGCGATCGCGCGATCGGTGTCACGATCATAGAAGCGATCGACGACGACGGTTACCTGCACGAAAGCAACGAGGTGCTGCAGCAGAATCTGACCACGCTGTATCACGTCGAAATCGACGAGATCGAAGCGGTGCGGCATCGCATTCAGCGCTTCGATCCGCTCGGCGTTGCCAGCCGCAGCTTGAGCGAGTGCCTGTGCGTGCAGCTGGATGCGTTCGATCCCGCGGTGCCCGGGCTGGCAACCGCGCAGGCCTTGGCACGCGAGCACCTGGAAGAACTCGCGCGCAACGATCGCGCGCGCCTGTGCCGGCAGCTGCATACCGAACCGGCGGACCTCGATGCGGCGATTTCGCTGATCCGTTCGCTCGATCCGAAACCCGGCGCGGCGGTCAGCCCCGGCAACGCCGAATACGTCTCACCGGATGCGTATGCATTCAAGCACAACGGCCGCTGGGTCGTGAGCTTGAGTCCGAACTGCCAGCCGAAACTGGCGATCAATCAGCAATACGCCGCCCTGATTGCGCGGGCGCGCCGCGACGATGCAAGCTATCTGCGCGGCCAGTTGCAGGAAGCGCGTTGGCTGATCAAGAGCCTGGAAACACGCGCCGACACTTTGCTCAAAGTCGCCAATGCGATCGTGCGTGCGCAAGCCGGGTTTCTCGACTACGGCGCCGAGGCGATGCGCCCGCTGGTGTTGCGCGACATCGCCGAGGAAATCAGCATGCACGAGTCCACGGTCTCGCGCGTCACCACGCGCAAGTACCTGCACACGCCGCGCGGCACGTTTGAATTCAAGTATTTCTTCTCGTCCGGCGTGTCCACGATCGACGGCGGCGCGGCATCGGCGACGGCGATCCAGGCAATGATCAAGAAGCTGATCGGCGATGAAAAGGCCGCGCGGCCGATGTCGGATCAGGCCCTCGCGGTCGAATTGAATCGGCGCGGCATCGAAGTGGCGCGGCGCACGGTCGCCAAGTACCGCGAAGCTCTGCACATTCCCTCATCCAACGAACGCAGCCGGCTCGGCTGAAGGAGAAACCGAGGAACCAGTCAACCAGCCTTCAGGTCCAAGTATATGTACCCGCTTCGAGCGCGGGTTTCACAAAAATCCGTTTCAGGAGGTTGCCATGCAGATTACCGTCAGTGGTCATCAAGTCGCCGTCACCAGCGCACTCAACAGTTACGTAACCGGCAAGCTGGAGCGCATCGTCCGCCACTTCGAACATCTGCACGACGTCAGCGTCACCCTCAGCGTGGAAAAGTTGTTCCAGAAAGCCGAAGCCACCGTGCATTGCGCGGCCAGCAAGACGATCCACGCCGAAGCGCAAGCCGCCGATCTCTATGCCGCCATCGACGCGCTCGCCGACAAACTCGACCGCCAGGTCAAGAAGCACAAGGAAAAACTCACCGATCACCATCGTGAGGACGCCCAGCGTCTCGCGTAAACCCGCTCACGACGCAAGCGTGCTAACGGCGCGCTTGCGCTCGCATCAGGTTTTTATTCTGTAACACGGCACATACGCACTGCCCGGCAGCTTCATGCGCTGCTGCACGACGAAGCTGGCGAGCAGCTTGTCGAGTGCGCGCATGATTTCCGGGTCGCCATCGATCACGAAGGGACCATTCGCGGCGATCGCGCGCACGCCTTCTTCCTTGACGTTGCCGGCGACAATGCCGGAGAACGCGCGGCGCAGATCGGCCGCGAGCAGATGCCGGGGCTGGTTGCGCTGCAGATTGAGCCCGGCCATGTTCTCGTGCGTCGGCCGGAACGGCTGCTGGAACGGATGTTCGATCGTCAGCGCCCAGTTGAAGAAGAACGCGTCTTTGCTGTCCAGCCGATACGTGCGTACTTTTTCCACGCCCGCGGCGAGCGCGCGCGCGGTGTCGGCCGGCGCGCCGATGACGATGCGATAGTAGCGGGCGACATCGTCGCCGAGCGCGAGCTTGAGGAACGCATCGATCTGCTCGAAATACGCCGCCGCTTCGCGCGGACCGGAGAAAACCAGCGGAAACGGAATGCCGGCGTTCGCCGGATGCAAAAGTATACCGAGCAGGTACAGGATCTCTTCGGCCGTGCCGACGCCACCCGGAAACACGATGATGCCGTGACCAGCGCGCACGAATGCTTCGAGGCGTTTCTCGATGTCCGGCATGATGATCAGATTGTTGACGATCGCGTTCGGCGATTCCGCGGCGATGATGCCGGGTTCGCTGATGCCGATGTAGCGCCGCGAGCGCATGCGCTGCTTGGCGTGGGCGATGGCCGCGCCTTTCATCGGCCCCTTCATCGCTCCGGGACCGCAGCCGGTGCAGATGTCGAAACCGCGCAGCCCGAGTTCGTAGCCGACGAGCTTGGTGTAGTCGTACTCGAGGCGCGAAATCGAATGTCCGCCCCAGCAAACGGCGAGATTCGGTTCCACGTTCGGCTTGAGCATGCGCGCGTTGCGCAGGATATCGAATACCGCGTGCGTGATCCCGTGCGACTCCTCGAGATCGAATCGCCCGGCCTGCATCTGCGTGGCGACGTAGACGATGTCGCGCACGACCGCGAACAGCAGCTCGTTGATGCCGCGGATGATGCGGCCGTCGACGAACGCGCTGGCCGGCGCGTTCTTCAATTCCAGCTTGATGCCGCGATCCTGCTGCAGCACCTGGATGTCGAAATCCGGATAACGCGCGAAGATGCCGAGCGCATCGTCGTTCTCGCTGCCCGAGGTGAGCACCGCCAAGGCGCAGCGTCGCAGCAGCGTGTGCAGTCCACCGTGTGTTGCGTCGCGCAAGCGCGTGACTTCGTTGCGCGACAACACGTCCATTCCCGCCACCGGCGCGATCCGCGCGCTGACGGTTTCCCGCGCTTGCTTGTTTTCTCGATTCATCCGGACAGTTTACCGTAGTGCCGGAAATTGCTCCTGCATTTCCGACCACAGGGAAGCGGGAAGTGCCCGCAGGCGCCGGGAGCACCGGCGGGCCGGCATACCGACCCTCCGTGGTCATCGCCGGAAATTGCTCCTGCATTTCCGGCATACCGACCATCCCTGGTCATCGCCGGAAATTGCTCCTGCATTTCCGGCATACCGACCATCCCTGGTCATAAAAAAGCCGGCGTCCTTGCGAACGCCGGCTCGATTTCCCGAAGTTGCGCCCGCTTAGAATTCGTAACGCAACGTGATCTGCATCGACCAGCGCGATTGCGCGAACTGGTCTTCGAACTTCAGGGCGCCCGGCGCGTAATTGCCGTGGCTGTCGGTCGGCAGCTTGTATACGTACTTGCCCGTGGCCTGGTCGACACCGGCGAAGTTCGCCAGCGTGCGGTTGTACGGGAAGTCGATGTCGTACACCTCGCCCCACTTCTTGTTGAGCAGGTTGGCGAAGTTGAAGATGTCGAACTTGACCTCGCCCTTGCCCCAGATGCCGGGCACTTCCTGCGAAAAGCTCAGGTTCAGCTGATTGACCCACGCCGCACGCGAAGCATTGCGGCCGGCGACCTGGCCCAGGTGACTGCCCAGATACGCGTCGTGCGCGATGTAGTCGAAGAACTGCGCCTTCGCCGCATCGCTCGTGCCGTTGGCGAACTCGACGTCGCCCGGCCCTTTCGGAATATAGACCAGGCCCGGCTGGCAGCCGCTGCCCGGGCTGCCGTTGCAGACGCCGCTGACGTCCGTGCCGAAGATCCAGCTGTACGGCTGGCCGGTGTGGCCGTCGTAGAACGCCGAAACGCTGCTGCGCAAATCGCTGAAGAAATGATGCTGCCAGGTCAGCGAGGCAATGACGCGGTCGCGGAAATCGTAGTTGCTCGGCGACGCGACATCTTCGTTCGGGTTGTACACGGCCTGGCCACGATAATTCGAGAACGCCTGCGAGGACGTGCCCGAGTTGATGTCGGTGGCTTTGCCGACGACGAAGCCCAAGCGGCCGGAGAGTTCTTCCGTGAGCGCCTTGCCGACCATCAATGACAGGTATTCAGCCTCGCCCTTGCTGCTGTTGCTCAGGTAGACGACATCGCCGAAGTGCGTATTGCGGCCGCTGCGCACGCCCGTCGCACCCTTGCCGGTGGCGAAGTCGTAATACGGATTCGCCCAGTAGCTCAGGCGGCCGTCCGGAAGAATGCCGGCGGTGCCGTGGCCGATGTTGAGATCCTGATACAGGATCGCATCCTGGTTCTTCAGGTACTGCGCGTCGGCGGTGAACACCAGGCCCCACCACGGCAGCTCGCGATCGAAACCGAGGCTGGCCTTGAATACGGTCGGCAGCGCGAAATGCGGGTTGATCAGATCCACTTCCGGTGTCGGCGGCGTGCCATTCGGCGGCACCTGCGTGAACGGATTCGGATTGAATGAGCCGGCCGGCCCGTTGTTCACGGTAACGCTGCTCAGCGTGATGCCGTTGTTCGTGTACGAGTTCGACAGCCAAACGCCCGGCGTCACGCCTTCGGAAATGCCGAGGCCACCGCGCAGCTGCGTCTTCAGATCGGTATCGAAGTTGTAGTTGAACGATACGCGCGGCTCCCACACGCCGGTGCCCGGTGTCGCGTCGTTGCGGATGCCATACGCCTGCGTGAACGCGGCGTTGTAGATCGGCTTGCCGTCGGCCTGCGGCAGGTCGTAACGGATACCGAACTGCAACGACAGATTGGCCGTGGCCTGCCACACGTCCTGCAGGAACAGGCCGGTCTGATTCAGGCTCCAGTCCGCGGCGATATCACTCAGCTGATAGCCGGGCGCCGGGAAGAACAAGTTGTACAGCGAGTACTTGCCGGCCTGGAAGTCGGCGATGCTGTTGAACGTATAAGCGCCGAACTCGGTGCGGCCGAACAGGTTGTAGAAGTCGTCGCGCTGGAAATCGAAGCCGCCTTTGATTGCATGGTCGCCGACCGTGTAGGTACCGGCGAAAAAGACATCGGTGGTGCCGACTTTAAGCAGATTGTAGTGGCGGAACTGGTCTTCGCCGAATTCCACCGCGGCGTTCTGCGTGGAGCTGTCGGCCTTGTCGACGAACACGATGACCTGCGGCGCCTGCGTCGAAGTGGTCGGCGCGGAGCGGTACTTCGCGTACGAGACCGAGGTTTCGGTCGAGAAATTCGAAGACCAGTCGTCGTAGAAGTTCAGCACGCCCTGCTGCAGCTTGCGGCCCTGGTTATACCAGTAGCTCGACAGGCCCAGCTGCGGGCTGGAGCCGGTGAAGTTGCCCTGGATGATCGGCTGCGAACCCTTGGTCTGATCGTAGCGGAAGCTCATGCGATGGCCATCGGCGATGTTCCAGTCGATCTTGGCCAGCGCGCGCTTCTCGTCCTGGTTCGGCGCGGTCGCGTTGAAATCGCCCGGCTGCATGCCGTAACCCTTGGCGATGTTGATGATCTGGCTGAGCTGATCCTGCGTGATCGGCACGATGTTGTCGCGGCCCGAACCGATCGGACCGAAGCTGGGTGCCGGCGCATCGAGCTTGGATTCTTCGACATCGAGGAAAAAGAACAACGTGTCCTTGATGATCTGTCCACCGAGCGAGGCGCCGCCGGTCCACTTCTGCGAATAGCCCAGGAATGGCGTGTTGTTGCGGCCGTCACCGGTCAGATCGTTGGCGTTGGTGTACGCGTAATACGCCGAACCGTGGAAGTCGTTCGTGCCGCTCTTGGTGACGATATTGATGGCCGCGCCGACTGCGCGCTTGTTGGTGACGTCGTAATTGGCGGTCGAAATGTTGTATTCCTCGATCGCGTCGTACGACAGCGGCTGGTTCTGCGACGGCAGGCCGTTGGCCTCCAGGCCAAACGAGTCGTTGGTCGGCACCGCGTCGATCGTTATGTTGTTGTAACGGTTGTTCTGGCCGAGCGCGCTGATCTGGGTGAAACCGCCGGCGGCGTTGTTGTTGGTCAGCGTGATGAATGGATCCATGCGCGCGATCTGCTGGATCGAGCGATCCGGATTCGGGATCACCTGCAGTTCGCGACTGGTGACGTTCATGCTCACGCCCTTGTTGTCGGGCTGGAACGTCTGCGCGACGGAACTGGCGGTCACCGTGATCGCGTTCAGCTCGGTGGTGGCACCGCCGAGGGCGATATTGACCGTGGCTTCCTGCGCCAACTGCAAATAGACGTCGTCTTTTTCCGCCTTCTGCGCGCCGCTGCTGACGAGCACCTTGAACGGACCGCCGACGCGCAAACCCTGCGCAGAGTAGCGGCCTTCCGAATTCGTGGTTTCGGTACGCACCGTGTTACTCGGCACGTGCACGATTTCCACCGTGGCACCCGCGACCGGATTGCCGGCCGGGTCGGTGACACGGCCAGTCAGGGCCGAAGAGGTGTTTTGCGCCTGCGCGGCCGACATGCCGATCAGGCAAGCCAGCAGCCAAAAAAGGATTTGCGTACCGAATCGTCTATTCATCGTCGTGAGCCCCAAATTTGTCGACCAACAGCCGCCAATCCCGATGGATCATCGGCCATGCTTGCTTCGGATTACGCGATTGCCGCAGTTCGGCTCCAATACGCCGCTAACGGAACGCGTAACAATAGTTTAACAGGAAACCCGTGTCAGTTTAGTGACGTGGGACGAAACTGCGGACTCACCGAGGTAGCGCGCGCGCTTGGCCGCCTTCAGCTGCGCCAAATCCAGGCAAATCAATCCGTCCACGCAATTGGCGAACGCCGGATCGGTGCCGAAACCGAGGAAACGTACGCCGTCGGGCTCGCATAGGTCCACGTAATGCCGGTACAGCGTCGGTACCGCGCAGCCGAGCTGTACGAGCCGGCGTTTGAGCTCGGCCAGCCCGGAGCGTACGTCCTTGCCTGCCCATGCGGATCGCGCTTCTGCGGCGATATGCGCCGGTACCTCGTAGGCGTGAAGCGGACGTGCGAGCGCGGGATCCGCGCCGAAATAATGCGCATGACAATGCACGATCCAGGCGCGTGCGTCCGCCGGCAATGCGGCGCTCAGCGATACCGGCCCGATCAGATAGCGCAGGTGCGGACGCTGGCGCAGATAAGCACCGATGCCCTGCCACAGATATTCCAAGCTGCGCGAACACCAGAACGCCGGCTGGATAAAGCTGCGTCCGAGCTCCGCACCGTTGATCAACACTTCGCGAGCAGCGGCGGCGTAGTCGAACAACGTCGATGTATACATTCCCGCGAGTCCGCGCTGCGGCAGGATCGACGCGCCTTCGCCGAGCCGATACGCGCCGACGATCGCCAGCGCGTGTTCATCCCACAACACGAGGTGCCGGTAGTGGAGATCGAAGCGGTCGACGTCGCGACGCGCACCGGTGCCTTCGCCGACCCGGCGAAACGCCAGTTCGCGCAAGCGGCCGATCTCGCGCAGCACAGGGCAATCCGGCTGCGCGTCGACGAGCAGGATGCGCTTGCCGTCACTCGTGTGCCCAAGAATTTCCGCGCGCTGGAGCGCGTTGCGCAACGCCAGAGGTGATTCCGGATGGGCGATGGCGCGCGAGGTGGCAAACACGTCCGGACGCCGTCGCGCGAGCTGATACACGTGACGGCGCATCGCTGCGGCAACGTGCTCCGGCGAACGCTTCGTGGCGGTGATTTCTGCAACCGGCACGGTCTCGCCGATCTGCACGCCGATGTTTGCCTTCGCGGCGCCGAAGGCTTCGCGCACGAGCAGCAGCGACGACAGCGGCTTGGCCAGCAGCGACAACCCGTAGAACGTCGGCGAGTTGTACGCCGCGATGTGCACCGGCAACACTGGCGCACCGGCGTGCCGCGCCAGGCGCACGAAGCCGCTCGACCAGCGCGCGTCGCGCAC
>Ga0105240_10011735_pt1 | contig 12172 bp, 12 predicted proteins | sample KBSC54metaG_FD_80426 | JGI IMG/M metagenome (GOLD analysis project Ga0105240, IMG submission 80426) | Corn rhizosphere microbial communities from Kellogg Biological Station, Michigan, USA - KBS C5-4 metaG | ecosystem: Host-associated > Plants > Roots > Rhizosphere > Soil | place: Michigan, USA...
CTTCGCCGAATCTCGCAACTCGACCTCGATCTCGATGCCGCGCATCCCGACGGCGCGGGCGGCCTCGGCTTCCTCAGCGGCTCAATCAACGCCTTCATCCCACTCGCGTTCGCCCATGGCGTGCTGCTGGCGGGCGTGATCGCGGATCGCATCCTATACGCCGGCGCGACACTCCCTGCGTTCACGGTCCAGCTGATTAGTACCAACCTCTTTCTACTGATTCTGTTTGTTGGTCCCCTAGCCGTCTTCACACCGCTGCTGGCGCGAGTGAAGCGGCAGGGCCTGCTGGCCTATGGCGCCCTCGGTCAGAGCTATGTCCGCGCGTTCGAGATGAAATGGCAGGGTGCGCGCGCACCCACCGACGAGACCTTGCTGGGCAGTGGCGATATCCAAAGCCTGGCCGACTTCGCCGGCAGCTATGCTATCGTGGCGCAGATGCGCCTAGTGCCGATTTCGGGTATGGCTATGCTCCAGTTCGTGCTCGCCCTGATCATCCCGCTCCTTCCACTGGTACTGACTGTGATGTCGGCGAAAGAACTGCTGGGGCTATTGGTTGGTCTACTAGTCTAGCAGGCTCCCACCGGCCGACCTTGCTGATGTCCCTTCATCAGCTAGCAGGCTAAAGCCCCGGCCGCGTTGGGTTGCCAGCGTTGTTTTCTGACACGGATAAGGTGCCGGTGCTCGCCTGTAGCCGTGCCCCCCACCGGGCACTACATATTATTCCTTACAGATCTACCATTCGTCGCCGCGATGCAGGGGATAAACCCTAGTTGTTTGGCGCCGATTCTCCATGCACCAACTAGAGATCGGCTCGGATATTGAATGCGCCATCAGGCCACCACGATGAAACTCTCGGAAATCTCCCTCCCCGATACAGCTCGGTCTACCAGCCATATCGACGCGCGCGGCATAGGCCCATCGTCGCGCAAGGCGTTTCCCTGGCAGGAGATTTTGAACGGAGTCGGCGAGGTCAATGCGCTGGTCGCGATCGATGGCACGATCCTGTTCGCTAATCGGTCGTGGATCAGGGCGAACAAGGTCAGGGGCCTCGACATCGGCGATAATCTCGTCGCCTATCTCTCGCGACGGGCGGCGAGCGGAAACCAGGACGCATCGGCCCTCCTCGGCGCCTGGGCTCAGATCGCGTCCGGCGAGCGGAGCGATTTCAAACATCGATATGCGGAACGCGATCGCGGCAACGCCGGGGATGCCGAGGTAAGGTTCTTCACGATCGCGAATCCTGGTGAACGACTAGTGGTGGCGACCGGCAGCAACTTGACCGAACTCGCCCAACTTCGGCGTAAGCGGCAGCAACTCGGGAGCGAAGTGCTAGAGGCCCAGGCAAGCGAGCGGCGACGCATCGCGCGAGAACTCCACGATTCCACGTCTCAGTTCCTCGTCACGCTGCAACTTGACCTGTCACTGCTCAGGAATTGTGCTGGCTTCACGCCGAAATGGCTGGCCTTGGTCGACGAATGCCGCACGGCGCTCGACCTTGCCCAGAAAGAGATTCGTACGCTCTCATACGTGTATCACCCGCCCTCTCTCGAGGGTCGGGGACTGGTCGCAGCGATGAAAACATTGGTCGACGGTTTTGCCAGCCGCACCGGCCTGAGCGTTCATTTTGACGCGGACGGGACTGTCTTGGATGCGCCCCTCGCGGAGATGACATTATACCGCCTGGCCCAAGAGGCGCTGGCGAACATTCATCGGCATGCCGAGACAACCGACGTCGGCGTCTACCTGGCGATTACGGCCAAATACGCGCACCTTGTCATCTACGATGACGGCTTGGGTCTGGCAGCGGCTTATCACGATGCACCGATACAAGTGGGCGTGGGGATCGCAGGCATGCGAGAGCGCGTGAGAGAAATCGGCGGTCGAGTTTCGTTGAGATTCTCACAATCGGTCACGAGGCTGATCGCCAGCGTGCCAAAGGAGCCGCGGATCTGAGGTGGCACTGGCCGATCCTCCGGACTTGGCGGAGTGCATTCTTCGGTTGTCGCAGTGCCGCTGCCTTGTCCCGCATTGGCGCCGTCCGAATTCGACATGGTGTGCTGGTGCCTGACGGGCAATGGTATTTTCCTACGTAATTTACCCGATTTCCAATGGAGGCGAGAACTAAGAAATCCATTTTGTTCTATACCAGTAATGATCGGAAACCGGCCATGGACTGCAATGTGCGAGATCTATTGGTCGCGATAGGTTCTTGGCTGGCTGCACTGGGACTGACAGGCCTAGTCCTATTTTCCATGAGGACAGCGGCCACCCAGTCATCGGCCCCTCCTGACCAAGTCGCGCTATTCGTGATCGTCGCCATTGGATTCATCTTGGTGGCGTTTGCCGGACTCAACGAAATCGACAGGACACCCGCAGCGTGAAGCGGCGCTGCGAACCGTCGAAGCGATGGCCGTGGAGTCGACCGCGGCCATCGCCGACGTGCCCGGGCGAGATGAGTGAGGTGGAGCTTCACGCCTGTCTTGCCGATGCCTTGCCCGGCAGCGCAATTTGGGATGATTGCAGCCGATCCCTGGCCAATCGCGCACACCAACGGCAGGATCGGCTGATAGACAATCTGTTTTGCGCGTCACTTGCCGTCATCGGCATTTTCTTGATCGCGGCGCTCGTGGCGCCGCGCCTTTTGGCATAGCCGCATCGCGGCCGAGACTGCCGATGAGGAGCAGAAAATGGGCGGCCCCTGAGGAGAAGCAGGGACCGCCCATCCTATGGCGTCGCGCGAAGAACGGCGGCGCCAGCCGGTGATGCGCCTGAGGTATCGGGGGGGGGAAGAAACCTCCTGCGCAACCTTCTGTTGAAGCCAAACCAAGTCGCGAGCCATCGGGCGAAGTCCTTAAGATCGAGGCGCTGGTTGCTTACCGGCCCTAGCCAAGCCCAGGGATTCCCTGTTCCTGGGAACGCAGCAATCGATAGCTTGTGCAGAACGTAGATTTTCACTTGAGGGTGTTGGGTAAGCCCGCGATGCGTCAACGCGTCGCGCCGCGCGGCTACCCACCCTGCCTCGTCGGCATCTCAGTGCCGCGGCCTCGCGGCGCTTCACGCACGCGCTGCCATTCTACGGAGCGGCAGAAGAGCAGGATGCAGCCGGTCAAGATGAGATGTTGAGGGTCCCTCAGAGCAAGGCTGGCGCGATAGCTGCGGCCCGTCTTCGGATCGTAGGCCAGCCCGTTGCGCCAAGCGCCGCTCTTTTGCCGAAACCCCGACAGCACGACTAGGCCCAGCAGCGGCCGGTTTCGCAATTTCGGCTCTGGGTTGTGCGCATCCGTGCTCGGCACGGCGGGCCCATTATCGAGGATAGTTGCGATTGTGCCGCAGATTTCGATGCCGCAGCGCCGGATGTCGACTTCCGCACTGCCATCCGCCGTGCGCCACCTGCCCGCCATCTCGGAACCGGACGCCGCCGGTGTCGCGGTAGCCAGCGCCAGCGCAGCGAGCACCGACAGACGGGCAAGACTCGGTGCTGCGCTCATGCGTTTCGGAAGCTGAAGCCCTCGGCAGCGAGCCCTGGGCCGAAGGCGACCGCAACACCATGATCGATCACGGTCCCGCCCATCATATCGGCGAGGACGAACATCAACGTCGACGAAGACATATTCCCGAATCGGGTGAGCACCGAGCGGGACGCCGCCAATGCCGCCGCCGGCAGCGCCAGTGCGGTTTCGACTGCGTCAAGCACCGACCGGCCGCCGGCGTGAACCGCCCAGCGGATCCCGGCGGCATTGCGCCCATGCAGAATCCGGTCGCGGGTATCGGGATCGCGCAATGCCGTCGCGATGCGCGCGGGAACTTCGCCCGACAGGTGCATCTCAAAACCTTCGTCGCCGATCGTCCAGCGGATCAATTCGCTGCTGTCGGCGACCGTCGTGGCGAAAAACCCGTCGATCGAGAGTCCCCACGGCTCCGCGCTGACCAGTGCCGCAGTGGCGCCATCGGCGAATTGCAGCATCGCCAGCAAGGGTTCGACCGCGGTGGCCTCAACCAGGTGCAAGGTGGACAGTTCGACCGTTACCAGCAGTACGCGGGCAGCAGGGTCGGCGCGAGTAATATACTGTGCAACGCGCATCGCGGCGACCGCAGCATAGCAGCCCATGAAGCCGACCAGGGTTCGTTCTATCCCGGAATCGAGGCCAAGCCTCTTGGCGATGATTTGATCGACGCCGGGTGCCATAAAACCGGTGCAGCTAGCCACGACAAGGTGGGTAATGCCTTCGATATCCGCTTTACGACTCAGTTCGGCGATTGCCTGCAAGGCCAGCTCCGGCGCAAATTGAGCGTAGCAACTCATTCGTCGCGACGTCGGTGGCAGCCGATTGCCACTGTAGAAACCGCCTGGCGAGATCGGCGAACGACCGTCTTGGCCAGGCGGCAGCACAGACCAGCGATGCTCGATCCCAGATCGCGCGGCCATGCGCTCGAATAATCGATGCTCACGCGGCGTTTGCAATCGTGTCCTTGCCCATTCGATGAAGGGCTGGTGGATGTCATGCTGTGGGATCGCCGTACCAATTGCATGAATATATGCAGCTGCGGCTGGGCGATCGGAAGCAGCGTAAGGGAAGACTCTGGTCATTTGTCCACCTCGGTTCGATTCAGGTCGCAAACGAGACGCTGCACGGGCAAAGGTCGATCAACGAGCTCGAGTGGTCTCTGCCACGTTGCCCACAACCTAAGAGGCCCGGCAGCATCGCGACGCGGGGGGACGCGGGCTCGGCTGAAACCCTGACAAGACCAAGCTAGGTGAAAATTGCTCAAAGGGCGCGCAGATGATCGCGCGTTTGCATCGAGCTCGCGGGATGGGCGCGCAAGGCACGCTCGAGCTGATCCGCCAGCTTCTCCTCCACCGAGGCGTAGCGGGCTGTCGATGTCGCCAGCTGACGGCGAGCATGATGCAGCAGATCTTGCCAGTACTGAATGGTCTCGGGATATATCTTCCGACCCCTCAGGCGGATATTGCTGTTGATCGCTGCATGGAGGTTGTCTGCAAGTGATCCGTAAAGTTGCATCTCAGGTCCCCCACGTTGATGAATGCCTGTGCTGTCTTGAGTGGTTCGAGTCCGTTTTCCTCTGGGGCTCATTGCTCCGACGAGCGGTTATGCGGTCATCCTGACGCCGCCTTGCTGACGAGGATGAACACTGTGACGCGGCGATCTTCGGCCTTACTCTTCGATGGGCCGTCATCACTCAGCGATGCACCCAGACCGGTCGCGCCGACGATCCTCTCTGCCGGCACATTACAGCGCTTCAGAAGATAGGCGGTCACCGCACTGGCTCGCTGGCTGCTCAACCTTTGATTGGCGGCCGCGTTGCCTGTCGAATCCGCATGCCCCACGACGCGCAGGAGCGCGCCGGGTATGGTCTTGGCTTGACGCACGATGGCCTGGAGGTCTTGACCGCCCTTGGCGTTGATAGCGGCGCTCCCGGTCGCGAAATAGACCCGAACCCGCCCCTTTTCGGCGAACTGACCGACCTGCGACAGGCGCCTCATATTCTCTGCCTGGGCCGCCTGGATCTGCTCCTTAGCCTGGGCGACGCCGGCCTGAACCGCCATCGCGGTTTTCAGATCCTTCGGCTTGAATGTAACCCGGGCCGCTTCTACCGTGTCGCCATGCTCGACGGTTTCGACTGTAACCGCGAGCCCGTTGATCAAATCGGACTGCGGATGCTTCTCGCGTTGGGCGCCGAGCGCACCTGTGATCGCCCGAACTTTTGTCGCGGGGGTCAGAAGCACCGGTGTGTCGACCCCGTGCCCTCGGACCACCATCTGATGACCGTTGCGCGCCACGATCATCCCGACAAGCTCGCCGGCGACGGCGGGCGTCGCAAACAGGATAGCGAATGCCATCGCGGCGAGGCCGGACCGTGTCACTGCCAACTTCATGATTGACGCTCCTGAAAGTCTGCTGGCAACCGCCACCAGACTCGTAGGTCGTTACCTAGGGTGAAAGGCACCCGCACTAATCCCGATATGGCGAGTGAGAAAACCCAGAGTCGACACGCAAAGAGCGTGCGCGCACAGGACTATCCGCTGGCGCAATTCGAATGCCACGCTGCTCCGAATTCAGCCTTGGATCGGCGCGAAGGACAACAGGCTCTTGCGATACATCAGCACGACCCTGGAATGGCCTATGCCGTTGCCTATCTCGACCTCGGCCTGGGACAGCGCGGGCGCGCCCGTGAGCTGTTTCGGGTTGCCGGGCAAGCCGAGCCCGTCGAGCAGATTGTTGAATTCAGCTTCGCCGGAGCGATCATGCAGGATGAGGACCGCATAACGCCCCGGCGCTGGAACTCGCACGCAGAGTTGTGCACTGCCTGTCGCGGGGACCGGCGCGCGCACACGACGAAAAACCTTGCCGGCACGGATCAGCTCATTGTCGTCGGCAAGGAAATCTCGCTTCACACCAGGATATAGCTCGAGCTTCAGAACTCCCGTCCGATCTTTGAGTCCGTCCACGTCAACCCGCAATGCAGGCCCTTGCTCATCCGCTCGACAAGCCCAATCGGCGTTGCCGTATGGCTTGTCAGCCGCTGATCGCGTGACAGATGCGGCAAGAACCAGACCCGCAGCAATCACGGCGCATGCCAGCGGCGCCCTATATCTGTTGCGCATCGTGCGTCTCCCCCGGCTTTGTCATCGCATTCCTGTCCTGGTCTTTCCCCGCTTCGACAGGCGCTCCAATGTCTTGTCGGCATGGCCCGCCATCGCGCTTCGGATCGCGCGCCCAGAAACCGTGGCATCCACCAGGACGCTGCGACGGTCACTGGGATCGCTCCGTCGACCGGCCAGTCCGATAAACATGAGCGCGTGCACCGCCCGACTTACAACCGCCTTGGAGACGCCCAGAGCCTCGGCAAGTCCGCGCACTGTATGAGGCCCAGGCTCGTCGCAGATCACTGCCAGCAATGCCGCTTGCCGAAGGGTCATATTGACGTAATCCTGAGAATGGACCCAGGTGAGTGCAGCAAGTGCGAGGTCGGATTGCGGATTTAGCGACATTGCCTGCTTTGCCTTCAACAGGGCAATGCCCGCGACAGGTTGGGCCTGAGGCTAACGATATCCGGAAGGCTTGAAATCCGGGGAAGCGTGTAGATAGGAAATTCTACTTCGCTGATGCCGGAGTGCTTCCGGCAGATTGCGATTCGCCGTGCAACAGCGCCTTCGTATGAAGCGCAACCATTCGTTCCTCATCCGTCGGCACGACCCAAACCGGCACGACTGAGGCATCTGTACTGATGCAGCCCTCGCTCAGCTCGTCGTGGCCCTCGGCCAGCGCGATCCCGAGCCACCGGCAACCGGTGGCGATATCACGGCGTGTCGCCGCGTCATGCTCACCGATGCCGCCGGTGAACACCAACCCATCCAGGCCACCAAGCGCCGCAACCAACGAACCTATTTCGCGGACTATCCGGTAGACGAACAGCGCGATCGCTTCGGTCGCCGACGGATCCGAGGATGCACGCAATGCCCGCATGTCCGATGAAATCCCGGAAACGCCAAGCAGACCTGACTGGCGGTACAACAGATCTTCCAGTTCGCGGACGCTCAGCCCGTACTCATCGATGAGATGAAGAATGACGCCGGGATCGAGAGCGCCGCAGCGGGTGCCCATGACGAGGCCATCGAGCGCGGTGAAGCCCATGGTGGTCGCCACGCTTCTTCCCTCGTTCACCGCGCACAGGCTGGCGCCGTTGCCCAGATGGGCGATGATGATGCGACGTTTGGCGAACGAAGGCGTGATCAACTGCAACCGGGACAGAACATACTCATAAGAGAGGCCGTGGAAGCCGTAGCGCCGGATCCCGGCCTCGATATATTTGCGGGGCAGCGCGAGCAGCTGAGCGAGCGCCGGTTGCATGCAGTGGAAGGCAGTATCGAAGCAGGCGACCTGGACGATCGCGGGTGCCGCATCGGCGATCGCCCTGATTGGTGCGAGATTGTGCGGTTGATGCAGCGGTGCCAACGGCGATAATTTCTTGAGTTCCGCGAGGATCCCCGCATCCACGCGGATCGGCGCGGTGAAACGCGTCCCGCCATGGACGACCCGATGCCCCACCGCGACGACGCGCGCATCAGTGGCGAGCTCGCGCATCTGACCGATGATGATGTCGGTCGCGGACGCATGGTCGAAACCATTGGCCGGCCAACTGCGCTCGACGATGCGTTCCCCGCTCGAGTTGATAGCCACGAGATGCGGCGCCAGCCCGATCTGATCGACCTGGCCCTTGAGCAGAGGCGCGTCGACGGACGCAGCGTCGTAGAGAGCGAATTTGATGCTCGACGAGCCGGCATTGAGTACAGCGATATATTCGGACATGGATCCTCTCCGATGCCGATCCGGCGCGGGATCTTCGCCCCGCTGGCCGGCCCTGGCACGACGTCGCCCTACGGCCTCGCCGATACGCCGCGGCGGGCGGAAACGAACAACTGGGCCACCGCGCAGGAAGCGAGCCGCGAGAGCAGGGAATCGGCCCGGCTGGTCAGGATGATCGGAACACGGGCGCCCAGTACGATTCCGGCGGCGTCCGCACCGGCGAGAAAGGACAGGCTCTTCGCGAGCATGTTCCCCGCTTCGAGATTGGGCACCAGGAGAATATTCGCCTGGCCGGCCACGGCCGAGACGATCTTCTTGATCGCCGCCGCGGCCGGGCTGATCGCATTGTCCAGCGCGAGGGGTCCGTCGATCAGCGCCCCGGTGATCTGACCCCGATCGGCCATCTTGCACAACGCGGCGGCTTCGAGCGTCGACGCGATCGCCGGGTTCACGCTCTCGAGAGCGCTGAGAACCGCCACGCGAACCTCGGCGACGCCGAGCGCATGCGCCAGATCGATCGCGTTCTGGACAATGTCGGCTTTCTCGCTGAGAGTCGGCGTGACGTTTACCGCGGCATCGGTGATGATCAGCGCGCCGGCATGGCCCGGAACATCCATTATGAAGCAATGGCTGATCCGGCGTGAGGTCCGCAGTCCGCTCTCGCGCGCGACGACCGCGCTCATCAACTCATCGGTGTGTAGGCTGCCCTTCATCAGTGCTTCGGCACGGCCGTCCCGCACGAGGCCGACGGCTTTCGCGGCGGCATCGTGGCTGTGCGCCCCGTCAATGATCTCCATGCCCTGAATATCGAGCCGGGCCTGTGCGGCGACCTCTCGAATGCGAGCCTCTGGTCCTACGAGGATCGGCGTCACGAACCCAAGCCTCGCAGCCTCGACCGCGCTTTCGAGCGACACGTCGTCGCAGGGGTGGACAACCGCGGTTGGCAGCGGGTCGAAACGCTGCGCCCGCTCGACAAGTCGCTCGAATTTCTCGTGTTGGCCCGACCTGATCGGATCGGCAATTGTCACTACCATCGGTCCAGCCTCTCTTGCCGATAGGCCAGCACGCCCGGCGAGCGGGTGGATACGTACAAGACAGCGCAATTCAGGGTGATTGGGTTCTACCCGGACTTTTGGCCCGGCAATATCCGACACGCGTCTCGCCTGATCTGTACGAGAGCGGCAAAGGCAAGCAGGCGCCTTGCATTCGATGCCTCGAATCAAACTAATCCGCCAAGCAAGACGGCCAAGGATTCCCCGGGGCGCGCCCCCAGACTACACCCGATCCCGCGGCGTAACTAGTCGGCCTAATCCAATGGCTGACTGCTGCGCTTGACGCACCGCACGGGCGGTGGGGCGGAGAAGTCGGGACTTCAGTTTCAGGGCCTCTGAAACCTCGAAGGAAAATCGTCGCATGGATAACGAAAATGAGGAAGGCCAGCGCCTCACGCCGGAGCTGGATCTGGCCGAGCCGCCGCTAGGATCGGATCGGCGGGCGTTCATGATGCGGAGCGCACTCGCCACCGCCATCGCCGTCGTCACCGGCAATCCGATTGCCGCATTTGCCCAGGGAGCGGCAACCGCGCCTCCCCTTCCCGTCAAACTTGATCCATCGCTTGATGTGGTGCGGAAATCCAAGGGGCCGGTGCTGACGACGGTCGAGGAATTCTACAAGGTCGGGCCCGGTCCATCCTCGTCGCATACCATCGGCCCGATGCGGATCACCTATAATTTCTATCAGCGCTGCACCCAGCTGCCGGCCGCGGAGCTCGACAAGGCGACCGCGCTGAAAGTCAATCTGTTTGGCAGCCTGAGCGCGACCGGCAAGGGCCACGGCACCGAACGTGCGGCGCTGGCCGGGCTCGTCGGCAAGGAACCGGCGACGGTGGAGCCGGCCTTTCTCGACGGGCTCGCTGCCAACCCAAAACAGGTGTTTCCGGTCAAGCTGGGCAACAAGACGATCAATGTCTCGCTGGATGATGTCGTCTACGATAGCCCCAAGGGCGATTTCCACCACCCCAATACAATGACCTGCAAGCTGATGGCGGGAAGCACGGTGCTGCTCGAGCAGGAATATTATTCGGTCGGCGGCGGCTTCATCGAGTGGAAGGGCTATCAGCCGCCAAAGAAGGGCGCGCCGAAATACCCCTATTCGACGATTGCCGAATTGCTGGCGCATTGCCAGCGGGACAAGATCTCGCTGGCCCAGGCCGCGATGGCGAATGAGATCGCGGTCTCCGGCAAGAGCCAGGCCGAGATTTACGCCTTTCTCGACAAAATCATGGCGGCGATGCGTGCCACCGTTCAAGCCGGCCTCGACGCGCCGACATCAACACTTCCTGGGCCGATCAAGCTGAAAACCAAGGCGCATGACGTCTACGTCAGCGCGCAGAAGCAGCAGGGCGAGGCCCGGCGAGCGATCGGCCTTGTCTCGGCCTACGCCCTGGCGGGTTCCGAGGAGAATGCGCGCGGCCATCTGGTCATCACCGCGCCGACCGGCGGCTCGGCCGGGGTGCTTCCTGCGGTGGTGCATTCGCTCGGCGAAGGCGGGGCCAAGCTGCCCTATGAGAAGATTCGCGATGGCCTGCTCGCGGCCGTCGTGATCGGCTATCTATGCAAGCATAATGCGACGCTGGCGGCCGCCGAAGGCGGTTGCCAGGCCGAGATCGGGGTCGCCTCCGCCATGGGCGCGGCGCTGATCGCGCAAGCCTATGACGAGTCACCCCAGGTGGTCGCGAATGCCGCCGAAGGCGCGCTTGAGCACCATCTCGGGATGACATGCGATCCGGTCGCCGGCTTCGTCCAAATCCCCTGCATCGAGCGATGCGCCTTCGGCGCGGTCAAAGCATGGACCGGCTATCTGATCGCCAAGAACGAGATCCCGGTGAATCGCCGCGTGGATTTCGATAGCACCGTCACCGCGATGGCGCTGACCGCCAAAGAGATGAACTCGAAATACAAGGAGACATCCGAAGGCGGACTCGCCGTCTCGCTCGTGCTGTGCTGAGGTCGGGCCCGTGGCGGAGATCGGCCATGGCAGAAAGGGGTTGTTCAGCGCCGCCGTGATCGCATGGCTGATCACCGCCCTGTATTACTTCACCCAATATATGATGCGCTCGGCGCCATCGGTGATGATGCCCGAGCTGACCGCCGCCTTCGGTATCAGCGTCGTCAGCCTGACCTCTCTTCTCGGGCTGTTCTACTACGGCTACGCGCCGTTCAGCCTGATCGCCGGCGTCGCGCTGGACAGGCTCGGGCCGCGCAGGGTGGTGCCGATCGGAGCGGCCGCAATGGCGCTCGGGGCGTTGCTCTTCACACTCGGCGATCCGGCGCTGGCGGCGATCGGGCGCTTCATCCAAGGTGCCGGCGGCGTTTTCGCGCTGCTCGGCGCGGTCTATATCATCACGGCCAGCTTCCCGGCTTCACGCGCAGGCACGCTGGTCGGGATCACGCAGATGTTCGGCTCGGCAGGCGGTTCGGCCGGGCAATTTCTGGTCGGGCCGATGATCTCCGCCGGGCTACCCTGGCATCAGTTCTGGCTGGCCATGGGGTTGGTCGGTTTGACGATTGCCGTACTGTTGTTCCTGTTCATTCCACCACGTCGCGAGGCCGTCCGGGAACCCGCGAAGCGCTCCGATGAAAGCTGGTTGCGGGAGACGCTGGTCGCCCTCGCCGCTGTCTTCCGTAACCCACAATCGGTCCTCTGCGGTCTGATCGCCGGCTTGCTGTTCATACCAACCACGATCTTCGACATGGTCTGGGGAGTTCGCTATCTGCAGGAGGCGCATGAGCTGCCCTATGCGGTCGCGGTAATGCGCTCCGCTTCAGTGCCGTTCGGCTGGATCA
>Ga0105240_10011740_pt1 | contig 12169 bp, 16 predicted proteins | sample KBSC54metaG_FD_80426 | JGI IMG/M metagenome (GOLD analysis project Ga0105240, IMG submission 80426) | Corn rhizosphere microbial communities from Kellogg Biological Station, Michigan, USA - KBS C5-4 metaG | ecosystem: Host-associated > Plants > Roots > Rhizosphere > Soil | place: Michigan, USA...
ATTTACAACCGCGATCATGGCTTTTCAACATACCAAAACTGTCCAAAACGCCGCATTTATGCCGCTTTCTTGCGTCGGGCGCGCGCGCGACGAAACAAGCCTTCTGGTCTTTTCGCCGGCGGGTGCGTATGAAGCATCGGGGATGAGCTGAACAACAACGCAGATACTGCGTAAACGAGGATCGATGCATCCCCGCCTGCTCGCCCTGAAATCCGCTGTCCCCCCTTATGTGATCGCGCAAGCCGAAGCGGCACGCTATGCCCGCAGCCTGTTCGCCGAAGTGCGCGACATTGCGCGGCTTATTCCCGTGTTCGAGAATACCGGCATCCAGCGCCGTTATTCCTGCGTGCCGATCGAATGGTATCTCGCCGAACATGGCTGGATGGACCGCACCCGGCTTTACATCGAAAACGCCGTGACCCTCTTGGAGACGGTGACGCGCCGTCTTCTGGAAGAAGCAAGGCTTGAAGCCGCTGACATTGACGGCATCGTGGTGGTCTCCACCACCGGCGTCGCCACACCCAGCCTGGATGCCTTGCTGGTGGAACGGATGGGGCTGCGCCGCGACATAAGGCGGCTGCCGGTCTTCGGCTTGGGCTGCGCCGGCGGCGTCACCGGCTTGGCACGGGCGGCCGATCTCGCCCGCGCCCGCCCTGGAAGCCGCATCCTGTTCCTGGTGGTCGAGCTTTGCGCGCTCACCTTCCGCAAGAACGACATTTCCAAAAGCAATATCGTGGCCACCGCTCTTTTCGGAGATGGCGCGGCGGGCGCGATCCTTTCCACCGATGGCGAAGGCCCCGCGCTGGGCGCGGCGGGCGAACATACCTGGCCCCATTCGCTGGACGTGATGGGGTGGGACATGGCCGAAGATGGGCTCAAGGCCCGTTTCGCCACCAGTATACCAGGACTGGTGGCCAGCGATTTTCGTTCCTTGCTGGACGAATTTCTGGCGCGCAACGGCATCGCACGCGCCGATATCGATGCCTATGCCTGTCATCCGGGCGGCGCCAAAGTGCTCGATGCCTTGGAGGACGCGCTGGACATGCCGCGGGGCGGTTTGAAGGACAGCCGTTCCATTCTTAGCGACTATGGCAATATGTCCGCGGTGACGGCGCTGTTCGTGGCCGAGCGCATGGATGTGCGCAACAAGACCCAGCGCACCTTGCTGACCGCGCTGGGGCCCGGCTTCTCGGCAAGCTTTCTGATGCTGGATGGAAACGCGTGATCTGGATCGCCTATGGCATTATCGCGCTGGTGGTGCTGCAGCGGGCGGGCGAGCTGGTCCTGGCCAACCGCAACACCCAGAAGCTGAAGGCGCAAGGCGCAGTGGAAATCGGCGCCGGGCATTATCGCTTCATCGTTCTCCTGCACATGGCGTGGTTGATGGCCGTGCTCTGGATGATTCCGTTCCCGGTGGTGATTTACTGGAGTTGGATCCTGGTGTTCCTGCTGCTGCAAGCCTTGCGCGTCTGGGTGATCGCAAGCCTGGGTCCCTATTGGACCACGCGCATCATATCGCTTCCCGGCATGCCGCTGGTGAAGCGGGGGCCCTATCGCTTTATCCGCCATCCCAATTATCTGGTCGTGGCGGGCGAGATCCTGGTCCTGCCGCTGGCCTTCGGCGAAACCCTGGTCGCCATTGTCTTTTCCATTGCCAACGCGGCGGTGCTTTACTGGCGTATCCGCCAGGAAGAAACCGGCCTTGCTCCGAGACGGGAGCTGGGCTGAGGGGGCCGCCATGAAACCCATTGTCCTTTGGCTGGGCTTTGCCGCCATGTGCCTGGGCATGTTCATGGCGGTGCTGGACATTCAGGTGGTGGCATCCTCGCTCACCGCCATCCAGGCCGCGCTGCATATTCCCTTAGACCAGCTGGGCTGGATCCAGACCGCTTATCTGATGGCCGAAGTGGTGGCGATCCCGCTCACGGGCATCCTCACCCGCGCCTTGTCGCTTCGGATGCTGTTCGCGCTGGCGACGATGGGATTTGTCGCCGCCAGCCTGGGCTGCGCGATGTCGCCCAGCTTCGAATTTCTGATCACGGCGCGGGTGGTACAGGGTTTCTTCGGCGGCATGCTGATCCCCTCCGTCTTCACGGCGGTCTTTGTGTTGATCCCAAGGCCTCATCAGGTGTTGGCCACCACGATGGCAGGCGTGGCGGCCTTGCTGGCGCCAACTCTGGGGCCGCTGCTGGGGGGCTGGCTGACGCAGACCCAGTCCTGGCACTGGATATTCCTGATCAACATTGTGCCGGGCATCGCGGTGGTGCTGGTGGTGTTGACCGCCTTGAAACGAGAGAAAAGCGATATCGCCGCGCTGAGGCGGCTCGATTATCTCACGCTCATTTTGTTCGCGCTGTTCCTGGCCGCGCTGCAATGGCTCCTCAGCGAAGCGCCGCGCCAGCATTGGCAGGGCATGACAGCGATCGGCCTTATGGGGTTTTGCGCCCTGACCTGCGGCTGGGGCATTCATCGGGCGCTGTCGGTGGCGCATCCTTTTGTGCATCTTCGCCGTTTCCGCAATCGCGGCTTCGCACTGGGCTGCGGACTGAGCTTCGTGCTGGGCGTTGGCCTTTACGGATCGGTCTATCTGCTGTCGCTATTCCTGGGCCTGGTGCGCGGGCACGGCCCCCTGGCGATCGGCATGATCCTGACCGTGACGGGCGCGGCGCAGCTCATCACCGCGCCCCTGGCGGCCTGGGCCGAGACCCGCGCCGATGCGCGGATGCTGACCGCGTTGGGCTTCGCTCTGTTCGGCGCCGGCCTGGTCGCCAACGGCTTTTCCACCATCACCAGCGATTTCGATGCCCTGTTTTGGCCGCAAGTGATGCGGGGTCTGGCGATCCTCTTCTGTCTTCTGCCCGCCACGCGCCTGGCGCTGGATATCTGGCCGCAGGACCAGGTGGCCGAGGCCAGCGGGCTCTTCAATCTGATGCGCAATCTGGGCGGCGCCATCGGCATCGCGGCCATCGACACGATCCTGAATGAACGCACGCCAGGCCATGTCGCGTCCCTGGTGGCGCGGCTCCAGGCGGGCGATCCGAAGGCGGCGGCGCTGGCGGGCTTGCCCGTCCAGCTTTTTCACAACCGGCCCATGGGCCCTGTCGATCCGGTGACCCAAGCCTTGATAGAGCCGATGGTGCGCCGCGCGGGGCTGACCCAATCCTGCAACGAGGCCTGGTGGATCTTGGGCGGGCTATTCCTGCTGTCGTTGCTTCTGCTGCCGGCGATGCGGCGTCAGAAAATCAAGCGCTAGGCATTCACCAGCTCGACCTGCACCACATCGGTGCGGGCGACGTTGAACGAGGCGGCGCAGATGCCCAGATAGAATTGCCAGTTGCGCAGGAATTGCTGGTCATGGCCAAGCGCCATGATCTCGGAGCTCTTTTCCTGCATGCGTGTGGACCAGTCGCGCAAGGTGCGCGCGTAATCCTTGCCGAAAGAGAAAGCGTCCGCGAATTTCAGGCCCGCCCGCTCGGCTTCCTCGCGGAAGCGCGCCAGTGACGGCAGCATCCCCCCCGGGAAGACATAATGGCGGATGAAGTCGCTGCGGCTGCGATAGCCGCTGAACAATTCATCCCGGATAGTGATGGTCTGGATAACGGCGCGGCCGCCCTGTTTCAGGCGCTCGGCCACGGTGGCGAAATATTGGGGCCAGTAATGCTCGCCCACCGCCTCGAACATTTCGATGGAAACGATGTGGTCGAAGGTGCCTTTGGATTTGCGGTAATCCTCGAAGCGGATCTCGGCCTTGGCACCCAGCCTTTCGGTGGCGAATTTGTGCTGCGAGGGCGAGATGGTGAGGCCGGTGACATGATGATCGGCGCCCGCGGCCCGCTCGGCGAATCCTCCCCAGCCGCAGCCGATCTCCAGCACATTGGCGTGCGGCTTGTCGAATTTGCTCAGGATGCGATCATACTTGTTCTGCTGGGCTTCATAGAGCGCGTCGGTGTTCTGATAGAGCGCCGACGAATAGGTCATGCTCTTGTCCAGCCACAGCGAATAGAAATCGTTGCCCACATCGTAATGCGCTTTGATATTGCGTTCCGAGCCGGCGATGGAATTGCGGCGCACCAGCGCATTGTGGATCACAAAGCCCAGTCGGTTGATCAGATTGCCGTCCGAGAATTTCTCCAGATGATCCAGATTGAGCAGGAACAGGCTGATGAGGTTCTCAACATTGTCGGTTTCCCAGCTGCCGGCAATGAATTCCTCGCCAAGGCCGATATCGCCCCGCGCCATGACGCGGCGGATCACGTCCCAGTCGTGAATATGGAAGCGCGCATTGGGCCCGGGGACCTTGCCGCCCGCGAAAGTAACCTCGCCATTGGGCGCGACGAATTCCAGCCGCCCCGCTTCCAGACGTGCGAGCGCGTCGCGCCAGCCCTTTTCGACAAAGGAAGACGGAACCAAGCGCATCCTCTTTTTCCCCCCGAAACCGGAACAGTATAGCGACCGCGTCGCGGTCGAGACAATATTACGCGCGCCATCCCTGCAACCCCGAAACGGCCGGCCCGCGATTTCGCTGCGCCGCATCGTAAATTTGTCCGCCCCTCGCATGGAGGCGCGCACCCGGCGCGCCCTTGAGGGGGAACCGGGCTTTCGCCGGGGAGTTTCAAAGTGATCGATTTTTAGACCGCGGAAGGAATTTCATCATGCTCGGAACCATTTTGATCATCGTGCTTCTGCTTCTTCTGCTCGGCGCCTGGCCGTCATGGCCCTATAGCCGCGGCTGGGGTTATTACCCATCCGGGACCTTGGGCCTTGTGTTGGTGATCGTTCTGGTGCTCGCGCTGCTGGGCCGGGTTTGACGCGGGATCAAGGCCCATGAAAGCGCGTGGCCATGGCGAAAAAGAAACTGTTTGAAGACATCAAGGCGCACCCCGCACGCTTTTATCGCATGCCGGCGGATGTGGCGCGCGATCGCCGTTTCGATGACGGCGAACGGCTGGAGATTTTACAGGCCTGGGCCCGTGACGCGGACGCCGGACGAAAGGGCCAGATCGAGGAGGCGATCGCGGACGTCCGGCGGCGGCTGGCGCCCAACAATCACGCGGCCGAATAAGAGGAGTGGATGCGATGGTGGACCGTCACAAGGACCTGAGCGCCCAGGAGGCGCGCCAGGGTGCGGAAACCGGCACCGTACGCTGGGTATTGCGCATCAGCCTGGCTCTGGCGGTGCTGGCGGGTGTGATCATCTATTTCAGTTTCTTCGATCTTTGAGCGCCTCGGCCGGGGCCCTTGACTGAATCGCGCCTGCCCGTCACCTAGACCGGTCTAGCGGGGCCGGAATCATGCAGAGCGCCGAACTCTCCGTCGTCGTTCCTACCTATAAGGAGCGCGGCAATGTCGCCGAACTGGTGCGGCGGCTGGATGCCGCCCTGGCCGGCATCGCCTGGGAAGCGATCTTTGTCGACGACAATTCGCCTGACGGCACATCCGAGGCCGTGAAGGACATTGCCGCTAAGGACCGGCGGGTGCGCTGCCTCAGACGCGTGGGGCGCCGGGGGCTGGCGGGCGCCTGCATCGAAGGCATGCTGTCCTCGGCCTCGCCTTTTGTGGCGGTGATGGATGCGGACCTGCAGCATGACGAAAAAGTCCTGCCGCAGATGCTGGCGAAGCTGAGGCAGGGCGACGCGGACCTGATTGCCGGCACCCGCTATGTCGAAGGCGGCAGCGCGGAGAGTTTTTCGGGGCGCCGCAGTGCCATCTCCCGCCTCGCCACCAAGCTCACCCACCGGCTGGTGGGCACCGATCTCAGCGATCCGATGAGCGGCTTCTTCATGATGCGCCGCGACCGGCTGGAGGAATTGGCGCCCCGTCTTTCGCCGGTGGGATTCAAGATCCTGCTCGATATCGCCGCCACCGGCGGCGAGCGGCTTTCCATCGCCGAACAGCCCTATGTCTTCGGAACGCGCTTTGACGGCGAGAGCAAATTCAACGCTCAGATCGGGGTCGAATTCCTGGGTCTGCTGCTGGCCAAGATGACCGGCGACCTGGTCGACCCCCGCTTCCTGTTTTTTGCCATTGTCGGCACCTTGGGCCTGGTGGTGCATCTGATTGCGCTGCGCCTGTCGCTGATCTTTCTGCCCGATGCGTTCCGCGCCGCCCAGATCATCGCCACCTTGGTGGCGATGACCAGCAATTTTCTCCTCAACAATGAACTCACCTATCGCGACCGGCGGCTGAAGGGCGTGGCGATGCTAAGGGGCTTTGTCCTCTTCTGCCTAATCGCATCGGTGGGCGCGCTCACCAATGTCGATCTGGCGTCCTGGCTCTACACCGAACGGCAGGTCTGGTGGGTGGCGGGCGCGGCGGGGGCGATCATGGGGGCTTTGTGGAATTACGCCATGTCCACCCTGTTCGTGTGGCGGGCGCGTTGATCTCTGCGCGCCATGCGGGGCTGGCCGTTGTGGGACTGCTTCTGCTGCGCGCGGCGATGGCGGCGTTTCTGCCCCTCTCCGCCGACGAAGCCTATTATTGGCTTTGGTCCCGGCATCTGGCGGCGGGCTATTACGATCATCCGCCTGCCATCGCATTCCTGATCCGCATCGGCACGCTGTTGTTCGGCGACACCGAATTCGGCGTGCGCTTCTCAGGCATCCTGCTTTCGCTCGCGGCCAGCTGGTTCGTCTGGCGGGCGGGGCTGGCGATCCTGCGCGATCCTGCGAGGGCGGCGCTGGCAGCGCTTTTGTTCAATCTCACTTTGATGACGGGCGTGGAGATGCTGGCGGTGACGCCCGACACGCCCTCCATCGCCGCCACTGCCGCATTCCTTTTTTGCCTCGCCAAAGTGCAGGAGACTCAGGATGGGCGCTGGTGGCTTTGGGCCGGTATGGCGGCGGGATTGGGGCTTCTGTCCAAATATTCCGGACTGTTCGTGGGCGCGGGCGCAGCGATATGGCTTTTGACCAGCCCGCGTGGGCGGCCATGGCTGATGACAGTTTGGCCCTGGGCGGGCGGCGTGATGGCGCTTGTTATTTTTTCGCCCAATCTCTGGTGGCAGTCGCAGCACCAATGGATGACATTCGCCTTCCAGTTCGGCCGCGTCGCGGGCGGCCATCTCACGTTGCGGTTCCTGGGCGAATTCATCGGGGCGCAGCTTGGCCTGGCAACGCCGTTCCTTCTTGTGCTGGCGGTGATCGGCGCATGGGCAGCGCGGCGACGCGATGACGCGCGCTTCCTGCTCCTGGCGTTGATTGCGCCCGCGCTGGCCTATTTCCTGATCCACACCTTGCACGACCGGGTGCAGGGCAATTGGCCGGCCTTTCTCTATCCCATGCTGGCGATCCTGGCGGCGGACGCGTTCGCGCCGGGTCCCGGCTGGCGTGGCTGGTGCGCGCGGCTGGCGATGCCCGTGGCGGCGGCGTTTCCTCTCTTGGCCTATATGCAGGCCGCAACCGGCCTCATCCCGCTCAAAGCCGATCCCCTGGCGCGCCTGCTGGGGGTGGGCATGCGCCAGACCGCTGAGGAAGCGGGCGCGCTGATGCGGGAAAAAGGCGCGCGGGCGATTCTTGCCGGCGATTACGAAACCACGGCCTGGCTGCGCTTCTACAATCCCGCGCTTGCCGTGGTGGCGGTGCGCCAGCCCAATCGCTATCTCGACTCCGCATCCGTGAGGCTGGAGCGGGGGCCCTGGCTTTATCTCGCCGACAAGGCGCGCGGCGTGGATCGGAATCTGGTTGCCGGTTTTGGGTCCGCTTCGCAGAGCTTCGATCTGGCGCGCCAACGCAATGGCCGCATCATCGCGCGCTATCAGGCGATTCTACTGGACGCGCCAGCAAGTCCCGTTTCAGGCAAAAGTCCCTGAGGGCAAAGAGCTTTTCGGATTTTGGGAGAAGAGAGCGGACACCCGAGGCGGGCTGTCGAAGGGGCTGGGGGCGTTCCGGATCGGACGTCCGCTCGCAAGTAACAACGGTGGGGCCGCAAACCGGTTCCGGACCTGGCGAAAATTTTTCAGAGCTTCTGCGCCACCGTATTCGGCGCGGTTTCGGCTGATTGCGGGGCTGGCTTGAAATCCGCCGGGCCGACCAGAAGCGTGAGCAGCAGGATGCTGGCGATCAACGCTTCGACGGGATGTTCCAGAAGGCGGGCGGGAATGCGCATGAAGTTCACCTAAACCGGTGGCCTGCCGCGCAGCGCGCCGGAAAAAGCGCTGACGATCAACAGGATGACGAACACGATCAAAAGGATTTTGGCAATGGTGGCGGCGAGGCCCGCGAGGCCGAAAAAGCCCATATATCCCGCCACCAGCGCCAGGATCAGAAAGGTCAAGGCCCAACCCAGCATCCGCAAATCCCTCGCATGCGATCCGTTCAGAAGAACGTCCGCGCGAGGTTCCCAGTTCCTTCGGCGAAAAAAGGAGCGGCTATTTTCGGTTTTTGTTGCGGTTGAGGAACAGATTGGCGGCGCCGGCAAGACCCGCGCCCACCACCGCGATCCAAGGCGTTTCCTTGGCCAGCGCCGCGATGATCGCTGTCATGATCTGGCGCGAGCCGGTATCGGCCGGTGTTGGGCGGGTGGGACGCGCGCTGATGACGGCAATCGCCCAGATCAGCGGCGGCAAGAGGAACAGGGCGCCCGCGATGGCATCGGCCCAGGCCGCGCCGACAAAAGGCTCCAGGCTGGTCGCGATGCCCAGCCCGATCAGGCCGACGCCGAAAAAGACCAGCGCGATGCCGGCCGCCAGCACGATCGCCTTTGCGCTCAGGCGCGCGAACATGAAACCCCCAAACGGCCGCTCGATTGCGAAAAGAACGTTACGCCACCTGTTCTTACAGGGGAATTAGCGGCGAAGAAATATCGCGCCCAGAAAGGCGCCGATGCCGCCGGCGATCAAAACGGCGGTCAAAGGATTTTCGCGCACCTGGGCCCTCAGATCCTCGGCATGTTCTTCGGCCCATTCTTCGGCATCGTCGCGGAATTCGCCCGCCATCACCTTGGCCTCGCGCGCCGCTTCTTCGGCCAGCCGCATGGCGCGGTCAGCGACATCCTCGGCCGAACGCATGGCAAGATGCGCCCGATCCGACGCCACGGTCCCGACATCGCCCGCCAGCCCTTTGATGTCGTCCTGCAAGGCCGCAAAATCACTGCGCAGCTGGGTCAGGCGCGCATCGATCGCGACGGCAGCGTTTTTCTTCTTGGCGGCCATGTCAAATTCTCCAATGACTCAAAAATGATAACCGGCTTTCAGGCCGCCTGTTTCGCCACGGGGTGGAAAAACAGCGCCTGGCCCACCGTCGCCTGCACCGTTTCCGGCAAAAAGGGCTTGGCGATCAGGTAGGTAGGCTCTGGACGCTCGCCCGTCAAAAGCTTCTCGGGGTAGGCGGTGATGAAAATCACGGGAATATCGAAAGAGGACAGAATCTCGTTGACCGCATCGATGCCCGAGCCGCCTTCCCCCAGATTGATGTCGGCCAGGACCAGGCCCGGGCGCTCGGATCTGGCCTTGGCCACCGCTTCATCGCGGGTGCCGGCAATGGCGACCACCTTATGGCCCAGCTCGGTGACCAGATTTTCCAGGTCCATGGCGATGATCGGCTCGTCTTCGATGATCAGGACCTTGCTGGCCAGTTGCCCGTCGATGGTCTTCTGGGCGTCCAAAATGGCGGTTTCCACCTCGTCGGGGCTTTCGTCGATGATAAAGGCAGCCTCTTCCGGGCTGAACGCCTCGACTGCCGTCAATAGAAGGGCGGCCCGCTTGGAGGCGGACAGGGCTTTCAGCCGGCTTTCCGGGCCCTTTCCCCCATCGGCTTCGTCATAATGTTCGGCCCCGGACTGCCAAATGGCATGGAATAACCGGTACAGGGCGACCCGGGGTGGGACCCCCTCGGTCAAACTCTCATCCCCTTCCAAAAGGGCCTGTAAAGCTGCCCGGACATGGGCGTCCCCCGAGGCCTGAGAACCTGTCAGCGCCCGGGCATAGCGGCGCAAATAGGGCAGGTGCGGCGCAAGGGTTTGCGTCATGCTCATGTGGACGGCTCCTTCGGCGTAAGAAAAGCGCGAATTGTAAATTCCCGCCAGCCGAAAAAGTTCCGTAGGGCCCGGAACCTTTCCAAACAGGCGGCGTTTGGATGCGTATGGGGCGCGAAACCGGCGGGGCAGAACGCCAACGGAGTGCTCATCGTCACATGCCATGGGATAACGCCGTGTCCGAGGAAAAACCCAACGAGAAATCCCGCGCGATCCGGGCCCGCCAGCGGGCGATCGGGCGCGAGCTTCGTCGCATGTATGACGATGTCGCCCAGGAGCCCGTGCCGGACGATTTTCTGGACCTGCTGCGCCGTATCGATGACGCCGAGGATGCCCGTCCGGGCAAAAAGGTGTCGTAATGGTAGCAACTCCCGCACGCGCGCATTTCGAATCCGGCAAGAATGAAGGCGATGGCGACTTCAAGTCGGAATTGCTGGCCCTTATCCCGTTTCTGCGTGCCTTTGCCCGGTCCTTGACCGGCAATCAGGAAGGCGCCGACGATCTGGCGCAGGAGACCTTGGTCAAGGCATGGCAGAGCCGTTCCACCTTCATCCCCGGCACCAATCTGAAAGCCTGGCTGTTCACCATCCTGCGCAATCAATTCTATTCGGATCGCCGCAGGGCCTGGCGCCAGGCGCCCTGGGACCAGGAAGCGGCCGAGCGGATTCCCGGCGGCGGCGAGGACCAGGTCTTCTCCGCCCAATTGTCCGACACGGCGCGCGCCTTGCGCGTGCTTTCGGACGAGCAGCGCGAAGCCCTGATCCTGGTGGGCGCGGGCGGCTTTTCCTATGAGGATGCGGCTGCTATTTGCAAATGCGCGGTCGGCACAGTCAAAAGCCGTGTGGCGCGTGCGCGCAAGGCGTTGATGGAAATCCTTGACGGCGATGATACGTTGGACGGCGTGTCACGGCCCGCCGAAGGAGACGCCGCTCGTGAGATCATGGCGCAGTTGGACCGGCTTGCCCCGCCCGAATCAGGGGACACCGGTGGAAAACGCCGCCCCAAATAGCCCTTACGACGCCGAACAACCGTCGATTAGCGATCCCGGCTGGACTCTCCGCCGCCGGCTTCTCCTGATCATCACCATCGCGCTTCTGCCCGTGGTGGCGGTGAGCATCTTCCAGGGCGTGGAGCGGGTGAAGCGCGACACCGAGGATGTGCGCGCCCAGCTGATCCAGTCGGCGCGCGCCACCTCCGCCAATCAGCAGGAAGTGCTGAATGCGGGCGAGCAGATTCTGCGCGCCATGGGATCCTTGCAGGATGTCCGCGACATGAGCGGCAATTGCGACGGCATCCTGGCCGACGCGATGATCGGGGTGAGCTATTTCACCAATCTCAGCCGCATCGACGCCAACGGCACCTTCGTCTGTTCGGCCGTGCCGCTGGCCAAAGGCATCAATATCGCCAAAACGCCCATCTTCGAACAGTTGAAGGCCGCCAAGGGCGTGGTGGTGGGTACCCGCACCATCAGCCAGGCGTCCGGCCGCCCGGTGGTAGGCACCCAACTGCCGCTTCTGAAGGCGGACGGCAGCTTCGATGGAAGCCTGGCGATCACGCTCGACGCGCAATGGTTCGGCTATCTGCTCCGGGCGCATCCTTTGCCCAAAGGTGCGGTGGCGGTGGTCTATGACCGCAATGGCGCCATTCTCGCCACCAATGACGCAAAAGTGGCGCCGGGCATCGCCGCGGCGGCGATGAAGGCGGGCTTTCCGGACGGCGCGTCGCTGGACGCCTATCAGGCTGGGCGCGCCTGGCGCTTCGGCAATACCGCTTTGATGGGCGATACCTTGTTCGTCGCTTTCGCCGAGCAGGAAGACCGGCTGTTCGGCCAGACCTATGTCCATGTCGGGATCGATTTTCTTCTGCCGATCGCGATGATTTTATTCGCCTGGATCGCGATCTGGTTCGCCACCGACCGCCAGGTGACGCAATGGATTTTCTATCTGCGCCGCATCGCCATCGCCTATCGCAGCGGCCATTACACCATCCGCCCGGATCTCGCCGACGCGCCTACCGAATTCAAGCAGCTGGGCGAAGCGATGAGCGAGATGGCGGGCGGGATTCAAGACCGCGACCGCCGCCTGCGCGAGGCCGTCAATCTCAAGACCACCCTGATCCGGGAAATCCATCACCGGGTGAAGAACAATCTGCAGATCGTGATGAGCCTGCTGTCGATCCAGGCCAATCAGGTGAAGGATCC
>Ga0105240_10011742_pt1 | contig 12167 bp, 9 predicted proteins | sample KBSC54metaG_FD_80426 | JGI IMG/M metagenome (GOLD analysis project Ga0105240, IMG submission 80426) | Corn rhizosphere microbial communities from Kellogg Biological Station, Michigan, USA - KBS C5-4 metaG | ecosystem: Host-associated > Plants > Roots > Rhizosphere > Soil | place: Michigan, USA...
GTCACGAAGTTGACCACGCCCGCCACGGCGTCGGCGCCGTAGGTCGTCGAATAACCGCCGGTCAGCACGTCGACGCGCTCGATCAGCGCCAGCGGGATGTCGTTGAGATCGACCACGCCGGTCAGCGTCGCCGGAACGATGCGCGTGCCGTCGAGCAGCACCACGTTGCGGTTGTCGCCGAGGCCACGCAGGTTGACGGTGGTGAAACCGAAGCTGCCGTTGTTCACGGCCGAGCCCTGCGCCGGGACGAGGCCCGGAATGTCACGCAGCAGCTCTTCGGCGTTGTTCGACTGCTTGAGCTGGATTTCCTTGCGGTCCGTCACCATGATCGGGGCCGAGGAGGTCAGGTTGGGGTTGCGGATGAGCGTGCCGGTGACGACGATCTCGCCGCCGCTCGCGCTGGCGGCGGACTGGGGCGTCGCGGGCGCCGCGGCGTCCGTCGTGGCCTGGGCCTGCGCCGCCTGGGCGACGAAGGCCGCGCCCACGAGCAGCGAAGACGCCAGAAGGCGGCTGCGGAAGATATTGACCATAATCGTCTAATCCCCTTACGAGGCCGCCGGTTTTCCGTGCGACCTGGATTCCCAGCGAGCAGCGGCCCGCTTATGAGCCGCTTGTTAGGATTCTGCCCCCCTTCGTTCAATCGCCCTGAATCGCCGGATTGCTGTTCTGTTGCAGGTGTGACAGGTGTGCCACAGTAGGAAGACGGCGATCTGCAAGGGGAAACGCTTTGAAGAGAACGGGCATCCAGGCGCGACAGATCGTCATCCTTGGACTCGTGCTCAGCGCATCGGCCGCCGCCGCCGCGCCGCCGGATGCGAAGCCGAACGCCCTCGATGCGGTGCTCAGGTGCCGCTCCGTCGCTGAGCCGGCCGCGCGGCTGGCCTGTTTCGATTCCGCCACCGGGACAGTGGCCGACCTCGTCGCGCACAAGCAGGTCCAGGTCGTCGACAGCGAGTCCATCCGCCAGACCCGGCGATCGCTGTTCGGTTTCGCCCTGCCCCGCATTCCGCTCTTCTCGGGCGACAAGCCCGACGAGCAGGTGACCGACGTCGACGCCGTCATCGCCAGTGTCCGGGAGCTCAATCCCGCGCAGATCGAGATCCGCCTGACCGACGGCGCCGTCTGGCAGACCACCGAGGCGCCCGATTGGGGCGCGCCGAAAGCCGGCGGGCCCGTGCATATCCGCCGCGGGCTGATGGGCAGCTATTTCCTGACGTTCAAGGGGCAGCAGCGCCCCGTGCGGGCGATGCGCGTCGGCTAGGACGAGGCGCGCCCGCGATCGCGGGCTACGCGGACAGCAAGGGCGCCGACCGGATCCAGCGGGTCGCGATCCGCTTCTCCCCGGAGAGGACGGGAAGCCCCTCGTGGATGGTGCGCGGATCCGGGAGGCCGTCGGCGCGGACGTTCCGGAACAGGATCGCATCGCCCTGGCGGGGCGTGATGGTCAGGCCCAGGTCGGGAAATCGCGTCTCGCCGCCTCGATAGCCGTCGTTGAGATAGACGATGATGGTGATTTCGCGCTGATTTGCGGCGCCCGGCAGGGCATCGAGATGAGGGCGGTATCGCTCGCCGGGACGATAGTCGATGATGGTGAGGGGCTCGCCCTGCTCGACCCGCGTCCGGCTCGCGGCGGCAAGACGCAGGTTGATGGCGTGTACGGCCGGATCCTCAAGTGCGAACGGAAAGGCCGCGGCGCGCGATATCCTGACCGGATCCGGCCTGCTCTCGCCCGTTCGCGGATCGATGACGACGGATGGCCGCAAGCGCGGAGCCGCCGTGTCCGAGAGGTAGCGGCATTCCTCGCCGCTCAACAGCCGCTCGAAGATCGCGACCCGAGGCGATTCCGAAAGGGATCGGGATGACGGCACGACCATCGGCCTGCCGTCCGGTGCCAGGGCCATCTGGCCGATGATCTCCAATTGTCGGGCGGCGGCGGCGTCCGCGCGCGCGGCCGCGCGGAGCAAGACCATGGCCGCGGGAAAATCGGCAGGCCCGCCGACGCCCGAAGCGGTGAAAGCACGATGGATGGCGGCCCCCTCGCGATGCCCGAGCTGTCCGGCCGCAGCGAAGGCGGCGCGCGACGCGGCCAGATCGCGCCGGATCCGTTGACCCGAAAGCAGCCAGGCTCCGAGCCGGAGACAGCTATCGGGATCGTTCGGGGTTGCCCGCAGCAGAGCGATCGCTTCCTCGGCGCGCCCTTCGCCGGCCAGCGCTTCCGCGCGATCGGACGTCTCACTCATATCTCAAGCCTGGACGCATACCGCGCAAAAGAAAAGGGCGGCGTCCAAGACGCCGCCCCCAGTTTCCATGATCCGTTCGACCGGATCAGAACTTGGCCGTCACACCCATGTAGAGATAGCGACCGCGATTGTCGTAGATGCCGCTGCCCGCGCCGATGCCCGTGAGGCCCAGAGGCGGCAGCTTGTTCGCGACGTTATCGACACCGCCATAGATGTTGAACTTGTTGTTCACATCGAGGGCCAGACGAATGTCATGATACCAGACCGGCTTGTAGAAATCGAAGTTGGTGTAATCCGCATTCTCCGGCGGACGACCATCGATCGAGCGGATGTCCGCGATATCGTCGGGCACCATCTTGCCGATATAGCGCACCTGGTAGCCGAACGTGACCTTGCCGACCTGCACGCTGGCGTTCGCCGACACCTGCACCTTGGGATAGGAGAGGTTGTAGAGGTTCGACGTGTAGTAGCTCGGATCGGCCAGCGAGAGATACTGGTCGTTCTTCAGGTTGATGCTGCCATTCACCTGCAGCGCCAGCGTCACGTTCGGCGCGATCTTGCGATTATATTCGAGATCGATGTCGATGCCATCGACCTTGAGCTTGGCGTAGTTGAGCAGCGTCTGCTGCAGCGAGCCTTCGACGATGCGATAGGCATTCGCCGCGGTCCCGCCGCCATCCGCGCCATAGCGCTTGAACAGGCCGCAGAATTCGTTGCTGAGCGACGACAGGTCATAGCAATTGTTGACGATGTCCTGCGCCGTCGGCGTCGAGATGACGTTGGCGACCTTGATCTTGTAGTAATCGACCGTCAGGCTCAGCCCCGGCACGAACCGCGGCTGGATTACGCCACCGATGGTGATGGAGTTGGACGTCTCCGCCTTCAAGTTCGGATTGCCGCCGCTCATGGTTTCAAGCGAACCGGCATAGGCATAGTTGAAGCTGGCCGGAATACCTGCCGCAACGCAGTTATTCTTCCGGTTGGCACCACCCTCGGCGATGTGATCGGACGCGCAGGGATCGTAGAAGCCCGGCGCATAGTTCTGAGACAGCACACCGAACTGCTCGACGAGCGTCGGCGAACGCACCGCGTGCGAATAATTGGCGCGGAACGTGATATCCGAGATCGGAGCCCAGCTGCCGCCGCCATTATAGGCCCAGACGGTGCCCGTGCTGCCCTTGTAATGGGACACGCGGGCCGCGCCGGTCAGATCGAGCCGGTGGAAGAAGGGGCGATCCTTGATCACCGGAATATCGATTTCGGCGAAGGCTTCCTTCACGTCGGTCGACGGCGGATCGAACTTCTGGATGGCGTTGAGGAAGGTCACGCCCGAGGTCACGAGATTGTCGAACGCCTGATACTGGGTCTCGCGACGATATTCGACGCCGAGCGAGAACTTGATCGGGCCGCCGGGAAGCTCGAACCAATTCTCCGAGCTGCCGTTGATCGACGCCGTGACATCGAGCTGGTCGGCCCGCGAGACCGAATGCGTCAGCGGAGCGACATAGGCCTTGGCCGCAGCGCTCGCCACGTTGTTGCCGAACGGATCGAACGGCACGCAGTTCGCGATGTCGCTGGCCAGCAGCGACGAGCCGCCGCCGCCGCTCCACCCCAGCGCCGACGCGATCGACGGCGCGTTCGGATCGATCTGCGCCCGGCAGACGATGTTGCCGGTCGCCGGATCGCGCACCGCGTCGCTGGCGAGCAGGTAGCGCTGCACGTCGAGATTGCCGCGGTTGGTGTTGTGCTCGATGAACTTCGAGTACGTCCCCGACACGTCGTAGCTGAACCCGCCACCGAGATCGCCGCGCGCGCCGACCACGAAGCGGTAGAGCTTGCGCTTCGTATCGTCGATGCGGCTGCCGAGATCGAGATTGTTGCGGTTCAGGTAGAAGCCATATTCGTCGGCATCGTTGACGCCGTCGGGGCACGGACCACCGACGCCCGCCGGGCAGGGATCGAGGGTGCCGTCCGCATAGGCGCCGCGAATGACGCCCAGAGCCTGCGGGGTCAGATAGGCGTTGTCGGTGTAATACATGTCACCGAGGCTGCCGCGCGCCTGGAAGCTCGGACCCGACTGGCCGCCGACGATGTGGCCATGATAATATTTGCCCTCGAAATAGGGCACGAACGCGGGGCTCACCTCATAGTGGCCGAGCACGTTGACCGTGTAGCGCTCCTGCTGCGGAATCAGGCCGAGCTGGTCGCCATTGACGAAGGTCGCGCCATTGCCGCCGATGCCGCTGTTGCCCGTCAGGCCAACCGGCGTGCTGGTCAGCGGAACGAGATTGCCGCTGGTGTTGAAGATATACTTGGAGCCGGTGTTGAAATCCTCGATCAGGCCGCCGTCGGCGTAGATACGCGAACGCAGATCCGAATAATGGGTGTAGTCGGGGATACCGTCGCTACCATTCACCACATTGGGATCATTGGTATCGGAATCGGTCTGCACGAAGCCGGCGCGATGCGAGAAATGCTTGCGATCCGACGCGAACAAGCCGTTCTGCCGGGCATATTCGACGTTGGCGACGATGTTGCCGCGGCCGTCGCCGAAATTCTTGCCGGCCAGGACGCTGCCATAATAAGAGCCGGCATCGCCATACTGGCTGACGCCGCTCTGGCCCTTGACCTGGATGCCCTCATAATTCTGCTTGAGGACGAAGTTGACCACGCCCGCGATCGCGTCCGAACCATAAACGGACGAGGTACCGCCGGTCACCACGTCGACGCGCTCGATGAGATCGGTCGGGATGGTGTTGACGTCCACCTCGTTGCCGGTGACGAGCAGACCCGACGTCACCTGACGGCGACCATTGATCAGGACCAGCGTGCGCGAAGTGCCGAGGCCGCGCAGATCGAGCAGGTTGAGGCCCTGCGTGCCGATGAATTGGGTGGAGTTCGACGAGGTGAAGGTGCTGTGGAGCTGCGGCAGCCGATTGAGCACGTCGCCGACGTTGACGTTGCCGGTCTGGAAGAAGGTCGCGCCCGAGATCGAGGTGATCGGCGCCGGCGAAGCCAGGTTGGGGCGCGAGATGCGCGAACCCGTGACGATGATCTCCGCGCTGTTGCTCGGGGCCGCGAGAACGGCGGCGCATCCCTCGATCGCCGGATTCTGCGCGCAATCCGCTGTGCTCGGCGTCGCGGTGGTGGCCGTGGCCGCACCGGCCTTGGCATCCACGGCCGCGTCGGCGGCCCGGTCGCTCGCGGTGTTCTGCGCGAACGCAGGCTGCGCAAGCGCAGTGACGCCCGCGATAATCGTCGTGGCCAGCAAGCGGCCGCGAATCAGACGTGATTGCATTGGTGGTCCCCATTTTGTCGGACAGCGCTTCCGCGGATCGCGTTGCGCCGTTCTGGGGCCAGCCTAATCGTCAGCTTCTGTTCATTTCAATGCCTGACACAGTCTGACACTTAACGAAGGCGGAAATCACGCGCGTTGTGGCTAAAATGCAACGTCGTTGCCACGCCCGTGCAGCCTGCTCGTCACGGAGCGCCGCTAGCAGTATTTCCCCCCATGGGCGGGGCCACCAGCTTCGGATCGATCCGCTCGCCACGCCACGTCAGCGCCCAGTGGAGGTGCGGGCCGGTGGCGCGGCCGGTCATCCCGCTCTCGCCGATCACCTGACCCTGGCGCACCACGTCGCCGACCTTCACGTCGATATGGCTGAGGTGCAGGAAGGCGCTGTCCAGCCCCATGCCGTGCGCGACCATCAGCAGATGGCCTTCCAGCGTGAACGGATCGCCGGTGGCCGCGAGGATGACGACGCCATCCGCCGGCGCGCGAACCGGCGTTCCGGTCGGCACGGCGACGTCCTCGCCCGTGTGGTAGCTGCCCTTCTCGCCATTGTAGACACGCTGCGCCCCGAACGCGCCCGAGATGCGGCCCTGCACCGGCCAGAGGAAATTCTGCCGCCAGCCGCCGCTCTGGATCACGGCCGCCTGTTTGCGCGCCGCGCCGATCTGGGCGAGTTCGCCCTCGCGGATTTTCAGGAATTCGGCTTCGGGCTGCTGGTATTTCGGGATCGGGAGCGCCTCGATCCGGTAGACCCCGGGCGCGATCGTGAGCGGATCGGTGAGGCTCGTGCCATCCGCGCGCGTCGCGACCAAGGTGGCGGCCGGACCGTGATCGCGCCCGAAGGCGATCAGGAAGCGCCCGTCGCTCGCCAGCGGCACGGGCGCGCCGTCGAGCGTGAGCGCGGTGGTGCCGGCGGGCGCCGTGCCGATCAGCATCCCGCCCTGGCTCATCGTGCCGCGGAAGGCGAAGCCGGCCGACGGAGCCGCCGCCACAGCGGGCGGAGAAACCGGAGCCGGGGACGCGATCGCCGGCCGATCCGAGGGCGCCACGCAGCTGGCCAGCGCGACCAGCAGGGCCGGCGCGCCGATCCAGCAACGGCGCCTCAAAGGCCGAGCTCGGCCTTGGTGGAGAGTTCCGCCGAGGCATAGGGCTCCTGCCGCGCGACGCTCCAATATTTGAGCTTGTCGAGCGGGATGGTCTGCCCCGACACCGCGCAGGTGACGTGATCGCCCGGCACCAGCACCCGGAAGCTGTTGGCGAGGTAGCGCAGTCGCGCCTCGCGGCCGCTTTGCGACATCAACATGGCCATATCCTTTCCCCTTCCCCCTTACAGAAGGCGCGGCTGAAGGGAAGATGCGGGCGATATCCTGGGCTTGGGGCGCGGCGAAGGCGGCGGCGCATCCATGACCGCGACATCGACGCGGCCATCGGCGAAGACCAGGGTCATGGCCCCCACATCGCGCGCGCGCTCCGCGCTGGCGACGACATGGCCCTCGGCCTCGACCCGCGCATAGCCGCGCTGGAGGACGAGATCGGGGTTGAGGCTGCGCGCCAGCCGCCACAGTCCGTCCAGCCGCGCCTGCCCGTCGGCGATCCGCGCGGTGATCAGCGGGGGTCGCAGCCCGACACGGGCGAGCGACACGCGATCCCGCTCGACGCGCGCGGCGAGCAGGCGCGGGCGCAGCGCACCCGACGCATGGGCGAGATCGCCGCGCGCCACCGCCAGCCGCTTCGACAGCGCGCGCGGCAGGCGGTCGGCGAGATCGTCCAGCCGCTGCCGCTGGGGGCCGAGCAACGTATCCGGCGTCGGCATCCGCCGCGCGATCGCATCGAAGCGTTCGCCGGCCCGCTCCCGATAACGCCGCGCGCAATTCGCCGCCCGCCCGCCCAGCGTATCGAGATAGCCGGCCAGTTCGGCGCGCACCGGCACCGCCATCTCGGCGGCGGCGGTGGGGGTCGGGGCGCGGCGATCGGCGGCGAAGTCGCACAGGGTGGTGTCGGTCTCGTGGCCCACCGCCGAAACGATCGGAATCGTGCAGCCCGCGACGGCGCGGACGACCACCTCCTCGTTGAAGGCCCAGAGATCCTCGATCGATCCGCCGCCGCGCGCGACGATGACGAGATCGGGACGCGGCACCGGCCCGCCCGGCGCCAGCGCCGAGAAGCCGTTGACCGCCGCCGCAACCTTCTCGGCCGCGCCCTCGCCCTGCACCGGCACGCCCCACACCAGCACGCGGCTCGGGAAGCGATCGGCGAGGCGGTGGAGGATGTCGCGGATCACCGCGCCCGTCGGCGAGGTCACCACGCCGATGACGCGCGGCAGGAAGGGCAGTGCCGTCTTGCGGTCCTCGTCGAACAGCCCCTCGGCGGCGAGCGCGCGGCGGCGCTTGTCGAGCAGCGCCATCAGCGCGCCCTGCCCGGCCAGCTCCATCCGGTCGATCACGATCTGGTATTTGGAGCGGCCCGGATAGGTGGTGAGCCGCCCGGTGCAGATCACCTCGATCCCGTCCTCGGGCCGGAAGCGCAGGTTGGCCGCCTGGCCTTTCCACACCACGCCGTCGATCACCGCCTTGTCGTCCTTGAGCGCCAGGTAGCAATGGCCCGAGACGTGGCGCTTCCAGCCCGAAATCTCGCCGCGCACGCGGACATGGCCGAAGCGATCCTCCACCGTCCGCTTGAGTGCGCTCGACAGGTCCGAGACGGAGAGCGCGGGCGCGTTGTCGCCGGGCGCTTCGTTCGCTAGGAGCGCGCTTTCGTCATACGGAGCGAAGGGATCGGCCATGAATGTCCTGCTGCTGGGATCGGGAGGCCGTGAACATGCGCTCGCCTGGAAGCTGGCGCAATCGCCGAAGCTGACGAAGCTGTACGCGGCGCCCGGCAATCCGGGGATCGGCCACCATGCCGCGCTGGTGCCGCTGGCGCCTTCGGACGGGCCAGCGATCGTGGGTTTCGCGAAGGAAGCCGCGATCGACCTCGTCGTCGTCGGCCCCGAGCAGCCTTTGGTCGACGGGCTCGCCGACACCCTGCGCGCCGCCGGTATCGCCGTGTTCGGCCCCTCGGCGGCGGCCGCGCAGCTGGAAGGCTCCAAGGCCTTCACCAAGGCGCTGTGCGACCGTGCCCAGGTGCCGACCGCCGCCTACGCCCGCCACACCGATGCGCGCGCGGCCAAGGCCGACCTGCCGCGCTTCGGCCTGCCGGTGGTGATCAAGGCGGACGGCCTCGCGGCGGGCAAGGGCGTGATCATCGCCACCACCACCGCCGAGGCCGAAGCGGCGATCGACGACATCCTCGGCGGCCGCTTCGGCGCGGCAGGGGCGAGCCTCGTCATCGAGCAGTTCCTCGAAGGCGAGGAGGTGAGCTTCTTCGCGCTCTCCGACGGGAAGACCGTGCTCGCGCTCGGCTCGGCGCAGGATCACAAGCGCGTCGGCGACGGCGACACCGGCCCCAATACCGGCGGCATGGGTGCCTACACCCCGGCGCGCGTGCTGACCCCGGAGCTGGAAGCCCGCGTGATGGACGAGATCGTCCGCCCCTCGATCGCCGGCATGGCGGCCGCCGGCACGCCCTTCACCGGCGTGCTGTTCGCCGGGCTGATGCTGACCGCGACCGGCCCGCAGCTGATCGAGTACAATGTCCGCTTCGGCGATCCCGAATGCCAGGTGCTGATGATGCGCCTCGACGAGGATCTGCTGTCGATCCTCCATGCGGCGGCCACCGGCACGCTGGAGGAGCGCCCGATCCGCTGGAAGGACGAGGCCGCGCTGACCGTGGTGATGGCCGCCGACGGCTATCCCGGCACGCCCGCGACCGGCGGCGCGATCCGCGCGCTCGACGCGGCCGAGGCGACCGGCGCGCAGGTCTTCCACGCCGGCACCCGCAACGGCGCGGCCGGGCTGGAGGCAGCGGGTGGCCGGGTGCTGGCCGTCACCGCCTCGGCGCCGACCGTCGCGGAGGCGCAGGCCGCGGCCTATCACGCGGTGGATGCGATCGACTTCCCGACGGGCTTCTGCCGCCGCGACATCGGCTGGCGCGAGGTGGCGCGGGAGTAGCCATTCTGGTCACCCGGCCTTGAGCCCGAGTGACGATCACGACGACAGATTCGCCACAATCTACGGCGCCTTGCCTCCCGCCCCCGCCCACGGCAATGTCAGCGCCGTCATCCGCTCGGGGAGTGCCATGTCCACCAGCACGATCGTCATCATTGCCGTCACCCTGATCCTGCTCGCCATCCTGCTGCTGGTGCTGGCCCGCACCGGCCGCAAGACGCCGGAAGGGCCGGCGGACGAGGACGGCATCGCGATGGTGCGCCCGGCGACCGAACTCTCGCCGATGGCCGATCCGCTGCCCGAGCCGACCGTCGCCCCCGGCATCCCCGTGTCCGAAATCGCGCCGGCGCCCATGCCGGTGGTGCCGGAAGGCCCGGCCGATCCGCTCACCCGCATGAAGGGTCTCGGCCCCAAGGCGGAAGCGACGCTCAACGGCATCGGCATCACCCAATATGCCCAGATCGCCGGCTGGAGCGAGGCCGATGTCGCGCGCATCGATCCGCAGATGGGCGCCTTCAAGGGCCGCATCGCGCGCGATCGCTGGGTGGAGCAGGCGGGCTATCTCGCCGCCGGCGACACGGCGGGATTCGAGGCGGTGTTCGGAAAACTGGGGTGAGGCGCCGCGGCCTTCCCCCGCCTTCGCGGGAGAAGGAGGAGAAGACGGGGAGGATGAGGGTCTTCTTCTCCTGGAGCGGTTAGGCGTTCACCAAACGGGGTTATATCGCGGCCCGGAGAAGAAGACCCTCACCCAACCCTCTCCCGCGAAGGCGGGAGAGGGCTAGAAAGAAACGCCGCTACCCCGCGACCCGCCGGCTCGCCAGCAGCTTGTCGACCCGGCGGCCATCCATGTCGACCACCTCGAAGCGCCAGCCGCCGATGTCGAAATGCGCGCCCGTCTCGGGAATGTGGCGCAGCACCGAGAGCGCGAAGCCGGCGGCGGTGGCGTAGTCGCGGTCCTCGGGCAGGTCGATGCCGAGCTTCTCCGCCATCGCGTCCGCCGAGAGCGAGCCCGAGATCAGGTGGCTGCCATCCTCGCGCTCGAACAAGGCGGGATCATAGCCCTCCTCCTGGTCCGAGGCGAAGACCCCCGCGATCGCGGTGAGCAGGCTGCCCGGCGTCACCAGCCCGTCGAGATGGCCATATTCGTCCACCACCAGCGCCAGCGGCACCTCGGCATCGCGCAGCACGGCGAGCGCGTCCATCGCGTCCATGCGATCGGGGACGGTGGAGACGGGCTGCATCTTCTCGCGCAGCTCGATCGCGCGGCCTTCCAGCAGCGCCAGCAGCAGGTCGCGCAGGCGCACCACGCCGACGATCGCATCGACCGAGCCTTCCGCCACCGGCAGGCGGCTGTGCGGCGTCTCGGCGACGATCTCGCGAATCTCGTCCAGCGTGGCGTCGGCATCGATCCAGTCGATATCGGTGCGCGGCGTCATCACCTCGCGCACCGGCCGGTCGGCGAGGCGGACGACGCCCGAGATGATCGCGCGTTCGCTCTCCTCGATCACACCGGCGGACGAGGCCTCGGCGACGACGAGGTGCAGCTCCTCGGCGGTCACATGATCCTCGCGCTCGCGCTGGAGGCCGAGCAGCGCGAAGATCGTCAGGCTGGTCTTGTCGAGCAGCCACACCACCGGCGCGGTCGCCGTCGCCAGCCAGGTCATCGGCAGCGCCGCGAGCGCCGCGATCGGCTCGGGGGAGCGCAAAGCGAGCTGCTTGGGCACCAGCTCGCCGATGATCAGCGAGACGTAGGTGGTCACCATGATCACCAGCACGAAGCCGAGATGATAAGCGAGATCGTGCCCGACGCCGATCCGCGCCAGCCGCTCGGATACCGGCCCGCCGAGGGCCTCGCCCGAATAGGCACCCGACAGGATGGCGATCAGGGTGATGCCGATCTGCACGGTCGACAGGAACTTGCTGGGATTGTCGCGCAGCGCCAGCGCCGCGCGCGCGCCGGTGCGGCCGGTGCGCGCCATCGCTTCCAGCCGGGCGCTGCGGGAGGAGACGATCGCCAGCTCGCTCATCGCGAACAGGCCGTTGAGCACGACCAGCGCGAGGATGATGAGGACGTCGATCCAGGGGAAGGGAGCAAGGGGCGGCATGGTCGCCGGGACTCATTGCCGAAAATTCATGGCTTCGACAATGGCGCGCGACGGATGCGACCGGGAAATCCCGTTCGCCCTGAGCCTGTCGAAGGGCTGCCCTTCCCCCTTTCGACGATCGAAAGAGGAAGAACGGGGCTTCGACAAGCTCAGCCCGAACGGCGAGGGATGTCGCAGCTAGCCCCGCCGCTCCGCGAAGAAATCCCGCAGCAACCCCGCCGAGTCCGCCTCGCCGATCCCGCCATAGATTTCCGGCCGGTGATGGCAGGTCGGCTGGGTGAAGAAGCGGGGGCCGTGGGCGACCGCCCCGCCCTTTTCATCGGCCGCGCCGTAATAGAGGCGGTCGATGCGGGCATGGGCGATGGCTCCCGCGCACATCGCGCAGGGCTCCAGCGTCACCCACAGGTCGCAGCCGTCGAGCCGCCCCGTGCCCAGCGCGGCGAGGGCGGCGCGAATCGCCTCCATCTCGGCATGCGCGGTGGGA
>Ga0105240_10011743_pt1 | contig 12167 bp, 9 predicted proteins | sample KBSC54metaG_FD_80426 | JGI IMG/M metagenome (GOLD analysis project Ga0105240, IMG submission 80426) | Corn rhizosphere microbial communities from Kellogg Biological Station, Michigan, USA - KBS C5-4 metaG | ecosystem: Host-associated > Plants > Roots > Rhizosphere > Soil | place: Michigan, USA...
ATAAAAAGCAGCGTATGCCAACGTTCTTCATCGAGTTGGCCCTTTCGTACGGCATCATCCAACAGGTTTCCAAGATAGTGCGTCCATTCTTCTATCGTCGGCGCCGGGCCGGGATTAGGGATTAGGAGTTGCGACCGTAAAATTTGGATAACGTGCTGAGCCGATATGGCTTTCTTTAAGCCTTTTCCTTCGAGCGCGGTTGTAATTTTTTGATAGGCGATGGCGTCGTCGTATTCATTATCATAAAGTGCGATAACATCGTCGGCGAGTTTGCGATTAAAATTCTTGGCCGGCCCACGGGAGCCGATTTCCTTTTGGATGTATTCGATCGCCAGCCGGTAGCGTTCCTCTTCTTTTTCTTTTGCTCGCGCGAGAGCATCGATCGCTTTGGCTGCTTTCGCATTTTCTATGACGGGATCGGTAATACCTAACGCATCCAATACATGGAGTTGGAGGTCAGGATATTTCGATAAACAAGTCGTCACTATATCGTGGACTAGTAGGACATCTGAGAGGTCAAAAAGCACGCCATTTATAAAAAGTTTAAGCAATAGATTTTTAGCGATGACGATTTGGCGTTCCGTTGGCGTCAGTGCCTTCCTAATGCGCTCCCAGCCCGGCATTTCCGTCTGCGCATAGGGGAATGCGCCGGGAAGATTCCATTGCACGCGATGAGTGCCCCAGGGGATTACTTCTGCTGCGGGTTCGGGTTTCTTATTTTCTGTAGGCTTTACATCCACCGTTGCGCTACCCTGCGAAGCATCGGCAAATAAAAACCACAGGGAATTTGGCTTTGGTGTCGCAGGAAGGGGTTGGCGCGTGGCCACATCAATGGCTGGGCTGTGTTTTGGTTCTTCATTCTCTTCGTCATCCTCGGAATCGCTGGGTTGCCATTCGAGTCCCATAACGCGGCGCGCGGCCCAACGCACTTCTTTCCGTGAGAGAACAGCGGCAAAGCCATGCTCAGCGTACAGATCTTGTGAGCTAAGATTTTCCCGAAGGTGTGTCGTTGGCGCTTCTGCGGAAAACTGACTTTGATAGAGATCGCGTAACGCTATAGCGCGCCGGGCTTCATGACCGTTTAACGCTCCCGCTTCGGCGGCACGGGCTAAACGTTTTATCCGTTCACTAAAATCCGGATAAAGCTTGAGAATTTCTTCATGCGTGATGGACGTGGGTATCGCGGCTTGCGGATTTTCCGCATTAAAGAGCACCGCGGCAATGTCGACAAATTCAGGTTGATTGGTCGCGCGATTCGCATCTGATTTTGTAGTTTGATGCGCTCGGCGCCATGCATCGAAAGCGGCAAGCACTTCCGGATCTTCAATCAAATCGTTGTTCGCATCGCGGTAGGTGTAGCCATCGTGGTCGTTTTCCATCCATCGCCCTTGCCAGGGATGTACCGTCTCCCGTTTGACGATCAGAATATAGCCGCTGTCTTGCAGGCGCATTTTGAGTCGTTGGCGTTGCAGGGCATCGTCGGGCGCCAGTTGCCCGACGGTTCCGGCCGCAAAGCGCAGTTCGGCATCCGGCTCGCTCAACACATCAAATCCCATTTGATTAAGCGCCCAACGCAAGGACGCATTGTTCGGCATTGTCAAAAGCCCGTAACTTCCCACATCCAGGACACGGTTGAGTTGGCGGAAGTGATCGGAAAGTTCGACGGCGTCCAGATCGTTAAGTTGTCCGTCTTCCCAAAAATCGACGGTACCGGAGGGGACTTCGCGGAGAAAAGCCTCTCGATCTTTTAAATTGAAATGATGTTGATGGTAATTCACCGGTACCCCGGAGCTCCATCGACGTCCTTCCATGATCGTGCGACCGGCATCGAGAACGGCTTGCGAAGCGTCGATATCATGAATTTCAATCGTATCGACCTGAATGCCCTGGCCCGGTCCACCGATATGGGCAATAACAGGTTCGGAAAGGACTAAGGCGTCGGCTCCATGCGCTGTGCCTGAGGCGCCAAAATAGAAAGTTCGAAGTTGGTGCAGCGGCTTTCCACGATGATGACGATGCGGGTCCGCGGCAGCGCCTAAAGAGCGCATGATCGCGACCTTACGTTTCCAAAAATCCAGCAACTGACGGCTAAGTTTCGCCGTCATCGGCGCATAGTCGCTGAATAAAGTGAATTTATCTTTTCGCCCTTGCAACGCGGCTAGCGTTAGGCGTGCCGCATGAATTTGCGCTGGCGTAGGAATGCGCATTGCGCCCACATCAATTTCTTGCGCATTAATAAGGTCGCGTAATACTTTTAGCAGCAGGTCGAGATGCTCGCGGCTCAGCGGGATGCTGGCGCCGTTTCGATAGCGGATGTGGTATCCGAGAATTTGCGTACGCACATAAACCAAGGGATTTTGCGCGGCGAGCGCAAAACCTAACAACTGACATTTGGCGACAGCATCTTCATAGACGGGTTGGGCTAAAAGGGCTTGGACAATTTTAGGTTGACGCAAAAGTTTGAGCGCCGTCTCCAGCTGGGGTTCGGCATCATTGAGAGCCTTAAATTTCTTTTTTTCTGCATCGATGAGCCCCTCGGCTTCCGCTTCTGTTAAAAGACCAAACCGGTTCGGAAGTTTGTCCGTTGGCGGGTTTACTTCTTCCGGGCCCACCGGGATCGCAACTTTGGCATGATCATTCACCCAATAATAAACATACACCGGGCGATGACCGTATCCACAGAATCCCAGTTCAAAGGGATAGACGATAAGTTCGCGTCGCCATTGGTGGTCTAAGGCTTGCGCAAAGTCCATTTCGTTCCACTGCCCCGGTAAATACGCTTGGGCTTCTTTTGTCCAGCGAAGAATCGTGTTTTGAAACCATTCCTTATCGGTTAAACGCGAACGCTGAACGTCTCTATCGTCGCTGCGTAATAAAATGCGATAGCCAGGCAGCGTCATCCGAACGGGTTCAACATCAGCGAGCGCTTTTTTGAGGTCTTCTTCTGTCCACGTCCAAGAGTCGCGTTTTTGTTGCGCTTGCGCCTGCCAGCGCGTACTGAGGAATGGATGCCAGGCGGTATTGCCCTTTCCGTGATGCATCGCTTCTTCATGCGTCATGGCCGCGCTGCGTCCAACGATATAGATAACGATGGCGGCGATATCGAGCAGACCATTCGCATGCAATACCTCAAGCGCCGGCAGCGATAAATGAATTTCGCCACCTAAGAGCTCGGGAGAGGTGTAGAACGCTCCCAAGTTTTCGTCTTCTTGAAAAAACTCTCGGCCATTGGATGGATTTTCAAAAAGAATGCGCGGCAAGAGGGGGGAATCGACAGGCCTCCAAAGAAGTTCCGCGATTTGGCGATTGATGTGACTGGCCAGCTGCCGGAGATCTGGGAATTCCGTGCGATTGCCCGAATCGGTAGGCACTCGCGGGGCGAAGGCTTGTTGATTAAAGAGTTTTAATTTGGAAGATGACGTGGAAGCACAAGATGTCTCGCAAACCGCTTCGACCAGGCGCGGATCCAAAAGAAACGCCAGCAAAAGAATAAAAACGATACACCGTTGAAAGGTTTTTGGCATGCCCAAAGACTTTAGCGTAAATGCCTTTTAAACAGAACATGTCAAAAGGTCCAATTCCCATGGGTCTGACGGCCCTAGCAGGTCGTTCACTGCATGTCGTCTCCTGCATGTCGTCACGCCGGCCTGCGCCGGGGTGACGGAAGGGAAGTGACTGCTACAGGGCTGACGTAAATAAAAAAATTGGCTAACATTCGACAAAGTCTTGCTATTGTATTGGCGGCATTGCTCAAAGATGAGCAGCCAAGAGGGGATCCTATGACCGAATCGAATATTGTTTTGCCAGCACTTTCGAGTTTAGAGTGGAGTATTTTGTGGGCTGTTTTAGGATCGGCTGTTGTGGCGTTGCTTTATGGATTTTTTATGGTGTGGAAAGTCTTGTCCTCTAGCGCGGGGCCTGAATCCATGCAACGCGTGGCCAAAGCCATTGAAGAAGGCGCTATGGCTTATCTCAGACGGCAAATCAAAGTCATGTTTTGGTTTGTCATTTTAATTTTTGTCGGTCTCTACCTGATGTATTCCCATCTGTATCAAAATGATCCCAATCATGCGCTGTTAAGCTGGGGTGTTTCTTTGGCCTTCTTGGCTGGCGTAGCGGCCTCTTATGGCGCGGGCTATGTGGGCATGTGGTTGGCGGTGAAAGGCAACGTGCGTACGGCGGCAGCCGCGATGGAAAGTTTTCCGCGCGCGATGTCGGTGGCTTTTAACGCCGGGGCCGTTTCCGGAATGTTCACGGTGGGATTTGGATTGTTAGGGGCGACCGTTATTTTCCTTATCTTCCGAGAGCATGCGATGCGTGTATTAGTCGGATTTGGTTTTGGCGGATCGTTGGCCGCGCTTTTCTTGCGCGTGGGCGGTGGCATTTATACCAAGGCCGCCGACATCGGCGCTGATTTGGTGGGTAAAGTCGAAGCAGGAATTCCTGAAGATGATCCTCGGAATGCCGCGGTGATCGCCGATAACGTCGGTGACAATGTGGGCGATTGCGCGGGAATGGCGGCGGACGTTTTTGAGTCCTATGAAGTGACGCTTGTGGCGGCGATTATTTTGGCGGCGGCCACCATGTCCACCAATGTCTTTAAGTCAATTTATGGCGCCGCGGCGGCGGCCTTTGGTTTAAAACTTATTTTGTTTCCGCTGATGATTCGCGCGATCGGCGTTTTTGCTTCGATTGTGGGGATTATCAGCGTCCGACTAAAGCCGGGGGAGCTCGATCCCATGAAGCCGATTAAGACAGGTTTCTTTGTGTCTTCGGCCGCGGCGTTTGTGGGTATCGCCATTTTGAATATGTGGTACATGCGCGATCCTGGGACGGGAGCGGTTGATTGGCGCTTCACGATGGTGACCGGTATCGGCATTCTTTTAGCCATTCTTACCTTATACATGACGAATTACTACACGCATCCTGATGGACGATCGGTGACTGAAACGGCGATCGCTTCCAAAACCGGACCGGCCACATTACTGTTATCCGGAATGGCGGAAGGCAAAGAATCTACAGCGGTTGCGATTTTGCTTGTCGGCGCCACGATCTTAAGTTCTCTCTGGGTTTTTAAGGGCGATCCCTCGATGGCGTCTTATGGAATTGCGCTTGCCGGTCTCGGTCTTTTAACGACAACAGGTTTTATTTTGGCGATGGATACTTACGGGCCAATCACCGATAACGCGCATGGTATTTTTGAAATGTCGGGTGTGCATGATGAAAAAGCCAGCCGGTCTTTATCCTGGATGGATGCAATCGGCAACACGACAAAAGCGCTCACGAAAGGGCTAGCTATTGCGACCGCTGTACTCGCGGCCATTTCGCTCTTTAAATCCTTTATCGATGAAGGCCATTTAAATGAAATTGGCATTCAGGTAAATGATCCGAAAGTCTTTGTCGGCCTCTTGCTGGGCGGCGCGGTACCGTTTCTCTTTTCGGCCTTTTCGCTCAAAGCCGTCGGACGCGCCGCGTTTTTTGTGGTGGAAGAAGTGCGTCGCCAGTTCCGCGAGCATCCGGGCATTATGAAAGGCACGGAGCTTCCGGACTATGCCAGCTGCGTCGATATCGTGACGGCGGCTGCGCAAAAAGAATTATTGGGACCGGGCATGGTCGCGATCGCCGCGCCAGTCTTAGTGGCTTTTAGCTTGGGCGCTGCTGCCTGCGGTGGTTATCTCTGCGGCGCTATTTTGACCGGGCAGTTACTCGCTGTATATATGGCCAACACCGGCGGTCTCTGGGACAACGCGAAGAAAAAAATTGAAGATGGGTTCATGGGCGGAAAAGGAACGGATGCGCACAAGGCCTCTATCATCGGCGACACGGTGGGCGATCCGTTTAAAGACACCGCTGGCCCGTCGCTCAATCCGCTTATTAAGGTAATGAACTTGGTCGCTATTTTGATCGTTCCCTTTGCGATTCATCCGATGGAGCCTCTAGTTCGCGGTGGGATTGTCGGGTTGTCTGTCCTGTTGATTGTGATCTCGGTGGCCTTGTCGCACCGCGGAGGTCTGGTCTTAGCGCCAGAGAAGCAAAAATAAACGGATGCCGTTATTGTCTATTGTCAAAGCCGGCGATCCGGTGCTGCGGAAAAAAACAGAGCAAATTAAGACCATCGACAGCGAACTGCAGCAGTTGATTTCGGATATGTTTGTGACGATGTATGCCGCTCCGGGAATTGGACTCGCCGCCAATCAGATTGGCATTTCGCGTTCTGTGGCGGTCATCGATCTCCAGCCCAATGGCCAACGCCAACCGTTTGTGATTATCAATCCCGTGATTGAGGAACGCAGCGGGACGCTCGATGAAGAAGAAGGCTGTCTCTCCATTCCCGGTTTCGGCGGCAAAGTTAAACGCGCCGCTAAAGTCAAAGTGCGTGCCTTGAACGAACATGGATTGCCTGTCACCATCGAAGGCGAAGGCTTAAAAGCCCGCTGTCTGCAGCATGAAATCGATCACTTAAATGGCAAACTCTACATCGATCGCATGGCGCTCGTCCCTCGCCTCCGCATCAAACGCCAAATCAACCGCCGCAAAAAAAACGGCTTGTTTTAAAATCCTTATCCGCGCTCCTCTCTTAGAGTTCATCGGAGACAAAAATATTCATTTCATACGCAAAAAAATTGAAATTTCCGTTGATAGAATACATCGACTATGAAGACGCTGTTTTTAGGCACTCCTGCAATGGCGGTTCCTTTTCTGGAAAAACTCCATGAGTTGACATCTGTCGTTGGCGTGGTAACTAATCCCGATCAGCCGGCAGGACGCGGTTACGAAATCAAAGCATCCGAGGTCAAGCAGGCCGCCATGCGATTTAAGCTTCCCGTGTTGCAGCCCGAAAAAGCAAAAGATGAAAGATTTATTGCGCAAATTGCGGCGCTCCAAGTGGAGGTGGGGATCGCCGTCGCTTATGGCAAGCTGCTTCCGTCCGCGCTTTTAAAAATTCCTAAATTTGGTTTTCTAAATGTGCATTTTTCGTTATTGCCGGCCTATCGGGGTGCCGCGCCGATTCAATGGGCATTGATCCACGGAGAAAAAGAAACGGGTGTGACAATTTTTTGGCTGGATGAAGGCATGGATACGGGACCGCTATGCCTGCAAAAGAAAATAGCGATTGAACCGGAAGACAATGCCGACACCTTGCGCGCAAAACTCATTCCTCTGGGTGTTCAAGCCTTAACGGAAGTTATCGAGCAATTAAAGCGCGGACAAAAAGTAGCGGTGGCCCAGACGGGGCCAAGTAGCCATGCCGCCATGCTCAAAAAAGAAGATGGGCATATTGAATGGAATCAAAAAGCGGAGGTCCTTTGGAACCGGATTCGTGGCCTAACGCCGTGGCCGGGGGCCTTTTGTTTTGTTGCGAATGGGAACTCTAAGGCCCGTCTGAAAGTTCTAAAATGTAGGTTGTATCAGGGAAACATGTCGGGTCCAACCGGCTCTGTGGTCGGCGTCAAAAGCGGAACATCGTTTATTGTCCGCTGCCAAGAAGGAGCGATGGAAATCCTAGAAGTGCAGCCCGAAGGTAAGAAGCCGATGTCTGCGTGGGCCTGGTGGCAAGGGTCGCGACTTAAAATCGGCGATAGTTTGGAGTCACTATGAATATTTTAAAAACATTTTTGTTGTTAACAGGCCTGATGGCCCTCTTCCTCTTTATAGGACAGGCTTTAGGCGGCCGCGCAGGCATGGAATATGCTTTTGTTTTGGCCTGCATAATGAATGTGGTCTCTTACTGGTTTTCCGACAAAATGGTCTTAGCTGCTTACAAAGCGCAACCGGCGACGGAAGCCGATCACCCCAAGCTGGTTCGCGCGGTGGAATCGTTAGCACGTAAAGCCAATATCCCCGTTCCGCGCGTCTACATTATTCATTCTCCCGTGCCCAATGCTTTTGCGACAGGTCGCAGTCCCAGTCACGCGGCCGTTGCCGCGACCAGCGGCATTCTCGACATGTTAAATGATGACGAACTGGAAGGTGTTTTGGGGCATGAATTAAGCCATGTGCTGCATCGCGATATTTTAATTTCTTCGGTCGCCGCGACGGTCGCCGGCGCCATTATGATGATGGCGCATATGGCGCGCTGGGGCGCTTTGCTGGGCGGCTATGGGGGACGCGATAGTGAAAATCGCAATAGCGGCTTGCAAATTTTATTTCTCGCGATCTTGGCGCCTATCGCCGCCACCTTAATCCAGATGGCCATCTCACGCAGCCGCGAATATGATGCGGATGCCGGCGGAGCGATGCTGACAGGCCATCCGCAAAGTTTGGCCAATGCCTTACGTAAAATATCAGCCGGTAATGAAGGAGCGGATGTTCCGCTGACCACCAATCCCGCCACAGCGCATATGTTCATTTGCAATCCCTTAAGCGGCCAGCGGTTGATGGCCCTCTTTTCGACGCATCCTCCGACAGCAGAGCGAATTAAGCGTTTGCAAGCCATGACGCCTTTAAGCCGAGTGATCTAGTTGACCCTTCTCATCCCTCTAGGAATTGTCATCTCTACGGCGATTGTAGGCAACCGCGTATTGGCCTTGCTGGCTGGGTTTCTTCTGCATGTGCCCTCACTCTGGCTTTTATTAGCGCTTTTGGCCATTGATGCGATTCAAATTCCTTTTTATTACTGGCTTTACGGCCAAGGCGCTAAAGGGCTGGAGCGTTTACCAAAAATATTCCAACACCTTTTTCAGAAGGCTTTCGCGACGCCGATAGGCCGGTGGCTTTTAGCCAGCGGCGAATGGGGCGTGATGATTCTGGCCGCGCTTCCCGCATTTGGCGGCGGTATTTGGACAGCGACATTAATGGCGTATAATCTGGATCTTCCCCGTCGTTCCGGCGCTTTATGGATGATGGCCGGCAGCGCTTTAAGTTATTTGCTGTTGTGGTCGATGGGTGAAGGAGTTTTGCAGGCTGTACAGCGTTGGGCGCTTTAAATCCCCTTTAAAAACCTATGACCATTAAAGATTCGCGTAAGACTTTTTTAGACATTCCCTCGGATGACATCCTGGATTTTTTCAAACGTGAGAAAATTCCGGCCTTTCGTTTAAAGCAAATTCATGAATGGTTTTTTCGCAAGCGTGCCGCTTCTTTTGCCGAGATGTCCGATTTGCCGGCCGCGTTACGGAAACAATTAGACGAAACTTACCGGCTGCATGCATTGATTCTCAGTCGCAAAGAAGAATCTAAACTGGATGGCACCATTCGCTATTTCTTTCGCGGTCATGATGGAAAATCTGTTTCCACCGTTTATTTACCCGATTCCGACCGCTTATCGCTTTGTCTTTCGACGCAAGTGGGCTGCGCTTACAAATGTTCATTCTGCGCTTCCGGCTTAGTGCCCTTTCAGCGACAGTTGTCGGCGGCGGAAATCATCGATCAAATTTTGTTGATTCAACAGGATTCCGAAGTAGACGTGACCAATTTATTATTCATGGGCATGGGGGAACCCCTAGCGAATTATGCCCAAGTAGTCCAAGCGATTCGCTGGATTACGTTCCCTTTAGGTATTGGCATGAGCCCGACGCGTTTGACGCTATCGACCTCCGGGCTTATTCCGCAAATTATTAAATTGGCGGACGACGGCATTCGCGTGCGTTTGGCGGTCTCTCTGCATAGCGTGCGTGATGACTTGCGTTTAAAAATTATGCCGGTCTCGGGTCACTTTGGTGTTCGTCCATTAATTAAGGCGGCGAAATATTATGCTCAAAAAACAGAATCGGAAGTGACCTTTGAATATATTCTGTTAGCGGGCGTGAATGATCATTTGATTGATGCTAATCGGCTGGCGTATCTGACTAAAGGATTTTTGAGCAAGATCAATTTGATTCCTTACAATCCGGTTAAAGGGTTGACCTATGAACGGCCGTCGCATGAATCGATTTATCGCTTTCAAAATTGGTTGCGCGAACGCGGCGCGACGGTTTTTATTCGCAAGCCAAAAGGCTTAGATATTGGATCCGCTTGCGGCCAATTAGGCGCTGCGGCTTGACTGATATAATTTTTCCATGAAACGCTTTCTCCCTTACGCGCTGGTCGCTGTGATTGTGGTTGTTGGCTACATGTCTTTTGATTGGGCCATGGGCGCCTTAATTCATAATCGCAAAGTCATTATGGTTCCAGATTTAATCGGCAAAAGCGTGGGCGAAGCGGTCAGCATTACGTCGCCACTCGGGTTGGGGATTGTTAAAGAAAGCGAACAGTTCGATAAGTCCTTCCCGGCAGGAACCGTGCTGCGCCAAAATCCTTTAAAAGGCATGAATGTCCGCAGTGGCAGGATAATCAAAATTACCGTTAGCCAAGGCGGCGAAACTCTTTTTGTTCCGGACTTGATCGGCCAACCGCTGCGCAATGCGCAAACCTTATTACAGAATAGTGGTTTAAGCATGGGGGAAATTGAACACAAACCGTCCTTACGTTTTGAAAAAGACCAAGTGATGACGACCGATCCCGGCCCTAAAGCCATGATTTCTAAAGGGGGACTGGTGGGCTTGATTATTTCGGATGGACCTCCCGCCTCAGATGTAGTGTTAACGCCTGACTTTTCTGGAAAGGTTTTGCCAGAAGCCAAGCGCTGGGCCGCAAGTCAAAACGTGACCGTTACCGTGCGCGAAGAAAATAATGTATCGAAGGCTCCCGGAGAAATTTTGGAACAGTTGCCGACACCAGATTCTCCGATTCATTCGGGAGACACTTTAACGTTAGTCGTGAATTCCGGCGACATGAATCAAACCCCCTCGGACTCCAAACGCATTTTCTATTTGGTTCCTACGGGCGGTAATGATCGTGATGTGCGCATCTTAATGACGGATGAAGCCGGAGAGCATGAAGTCTTCCGAAAAACGCAAAGCCCTGGAACCCAACTTAATTTACTGGTTCAACCTAAAGGTCATGCCAAAGCGCGCGTATTTTTGAATGGCATTATGGCGGAGGAGCAGGATCTGCAGTGAAAGCCTTACCACGTCCACGCCAAATTGTTCCTTCAGTTTTATCCGCCAACTTCGCCCATTTAGCCCGTGATGTGCAGGTCGTGCAAGAAGCGGGAGCGCAATCGGTGCAAATCGATATTATGGATGGTCACTTTGTACCCAATATCACCGTCGGACCCATCGTCATTGAAACCTTACGGCCAGAAACTCATTTGTTTCTTGATGTGCATCTCATGATTACCGATCCCATGCAATTTGCGCCGGCTTTTGCTAAAGCCGGAGCCGATCTTTTAACGTTGCATTGGGAAGCTTGTAAAGACCCTTTAGCGGCCATTCGAGAGGTAAAAAAGCTGGGGGTCCGCGTGGGAATGGCGATTCGCCCTAAGACGTCCGTGGAGGTGTTTTATCCCCTTTTAAACGATCTGGATGTGGCTTTAGTTATGACGGTAGAGCCGGGATTTGGCGGCCAAGCTTTTATGCCGGAGATGTTAGATAAGGTACGAACGCTCCGTCAGCGTCTAGGCGCGACCGCCTCCTGCCAAATCCAAGTCGATGGGGGGATTAATCTGAAAACAGCCCCTTTAGCTGCCAGCGCAGGCGCTGATTCTATGGTGGCCGGCAGCGCCGTTTATGGCAACTCGGATGTTCCTAAAGCCTTCAAACAGCTGCAATCTTTGATTGACTTACCCCACTAAGCCCAGGTAAAATTGCCGACGGAAACAAACGTGTCCCGTTAAGGCGGGAAAGTCCTATTCCTCCATTCGTCATCTCCGAGGATATAATCGGGGATCCAGTGGTTATTAAAAACGTCCAACAATGAGGGATTCCCGTTTACGATCTGCGGGAATGACGGCATGGGCGGAGCTTTTTTATTGTCAGAAAGGAAATTATGGTACGACTACGATTTCAACGCGAAGGTAAACCTGGTCAACCGCATTATCGGTTGGTGGCGGCGGATGGCCGTTCGCGACGCGATGGACGCCCTTTGGAAATTTTAGGCGCGTATAATCCCCGGCTCGAAAAAGACAAACTGACTCTGAACGAAGAGCGCGTGAAGTATTGGCATCACAACGGCGCGCAAGCTAGCGAAACCGTAAAGAATCTTTTGGTTGAGTCCGGTGTCTGGTCGCGTATTTCAAAAAAAATCTGATAGTTCGGGAGAAGAGTATCTGGTGAAGGATTTGGCCGGATGCCAAGTCTTCACAGAAACTTCCGAATGTTTAGGCGAGCTAAAAGATGTTTTGCCTG
>Ga0105240_10011747_pt1 | contig 12166 bp, 6 predicted proteins | sample KBSC54metaG_FD_80426 | JGI IMG/M metagenome (GOLD analysis project Ga0105240, IMG submission 80426) | Corn rhizosphere microbial communities from Kellogg Biological Station, Michigan, USA - KBS C5-4 metaG | ecosystem: Host-associated > Plants > Roots > Rhizosphere > Soil | place: Michigan, USA...
AGAAACCGATGAGCTTTTCCGGGTGCTGTTTCACGTAATTTGCCACGTATTCGTTCGGGATGACGTAGCCGACATGGTGTGCGCGAAATCCGAGAACGATCGCCTTGTCCGTCGGTGCCATTGCGTTCCAGTGGTCTGAAAGATTCACCGCCAGTTGCTGTTTCGGATTCTTTGATGCAGCCCTGGCATCTTCAATGAAATGTTTGGTGAAGTGCTGCGGTTCACCGACGTGAGTATGGCAATCGACAATCATCAGAAAGTCTTCTCCTTCCAACAATAAACGCGGCGGGTTTGAGCAGGACGAACCGCCGCGGCTTAGCCCTGGCTCTTATAGGCAGGTGGAGATTTTCGCAGCTGCAGACCGCGCCAGGCCGGCAATTCGATTTACATCTTCGAGACGCAATTGTGTCACTGTACCCGTGACACTCACAGCGGCTGTCACTCCCGCAGAAGCCAAAATCGGAACAGCAATACAGCGAATTCCAAGTTCCTCTTCTTCGTCGTCGATGGAATACCCAAGCTCACGGACGCGAGCAAGCTCAGCAAGAAAGCCAGCACGGGAACAAATTGTATTCTTCGTAAAACGATTGAAGCAGTATGATAAAAGAAGGCCTTGAGATATCTCTTCCGGCTGAAAAGACAGTAGTGACTTCCCCAATGCCGTACAATGCAACGCTGAACACTTTCCAATATACGTATCGAACTTGATAGTACCCGGCCCATCCACCTTCTGAATAAAGACTACCTGACTTTTTTCCAGAATTCCGACGTGAGCTGTCAGCCTGGTCTCGTTTACGAGCCAGCGAAGATGGGGCAGAGCTAAGTCCGGAAGAGGAGTCGTGTCCAGCGCATTCCGACCCAATCCGAACATTTTGGGGCTCAGCCTAAAACGGCGCGAGGACTGATACTGCCGTATGTAACCGAGTTGATCAAGCGTCGAAACTAAAACGTGCGTTGTGCTTTTGGGAATCCTCAGTTTGCGACTCATCTCAGAGATATTCCAGCCTCGCTTTGATGAATTGAGGAATTCCAGTATCAGGAAGGCTCTTTCGACTGAGCCCGCGCAGGGTCTGTGCAACGCCACCGGCCACCTCCAACCTTCCGACCTGTTTCAAGCAGTCCTCAGGTCGGCTTCAGCACACGTCTCCACTCCACATTATGGTAGCGAAGCCGTTTTGAGAGTCAAGCGGCTTTCGGAAAACGTCCATATTTATGGACGACAGGGACGAGGGTGGTCCAATTTGACGTGCTGCCCTAACACCCGGTTATTGAGCCGCAAACACGCGTTGCGATTGGGACGACACCGTTACGGGATTATGGCATCTTTACGTCAGCCATCCCGCTGAACGCTGGATAATCCTGTCTTGCTCCCCGATTGAGGGTCCCTAGCTCGATTCGCGCTCGGTTCAAAATCGAGAATTCAGGGTCAAGGTCCTCAAAAGGATGCGGGGCTAGCGGGAACCGAGAGTCGATGGCTCTGGGCGGGAGCCTGCTTCCGTAATCGTAACGAATCGATCCACCCCGACAATAGGAACAATCTGTCGTGTGCCGCTGGGCCAGAAGACTTCAAGCTTGTCTACTCTGTCAAACGATCCCAAACCAAAATGCAATCGGAAGTCCGAGCTGGACTCAAAACTGCCTCCGCTAAACACATCAGCACGTTGGCGAATCGCCCCGGTCGTTACAAAGACCTTCGCCCCGATCGCATCGCGGGGGCTCTTGGAACCGCCAATCAGCTTGACTGTTAGCCAATGGTTACTGTTCTTTACCACATTTCGGAGAAGGGCAGGATTTCCGTCAACGTTATTGATCACTACGTCGACCACGCCTTCATTGAAGAGGTCTCCGAACGAGGCGCCACGGGCCGTATAGGCCTTCCCCAAGCCACTGTTCCTTGCCGGCGCAACAGCTTGGAACCTAGAGCCATCCAAATTGCGGAAAAGTAACGGTCGCTGTGCCCATGTCGTCCCGCCACCTTCGTTGTCCACATTGGGATAGATATGGCCGTTGGCCACAAAAATATCTAGAAAGCCATCATTGTCAAAATCCAGGAAAGCAGTGCCCCAGCCAAGAAACGGGATCGTTGGCTCCACCAATCCTGCGGAATAGGTCACCTCCGAGAGATTTCCGCCACCCCGATTGCGATAAAGAGCGTTGTAATCACCGGAAAACGCTGTGACATACAAATCGACTTTTCCGTCGCGGTTGTAATCTCCGATCGCTATTCCCATCGAAGCCTGAGGCCGTCCATCTTCGGAGAGCGCAAACCCGGAGATCAAGCTGATGTCTTCAAAAGTTCCATCGTGTCGATTGCGATAGAGGTACTTGGGAACCGAGTCGTTCGCAACAACAAGGTCAACCCAACCATCATCGTCGACGTCGACAAATACCGCCCCTAACCCGTAGTATCTGTCCGGGTCTGAAACCCCAGCTCTTTGACTCACGTCCGTAAAAGTGCCATCACCATTATTGTGGAACAGATGATCTTTCTCGCCAGGCAATCCTTTGGGAAACACGACGCCAGGCAATCCGATTTTGGCAGCATCGGGTGGATGCTCTGCGTCCAAATCTACGTAGCCAGCCACAAAGAGATCCAGGCGGCCGTCGTGATCGTAATCACCCCAAGTAGCAGACGTCGACCAGGTGCCCAGAGACACACCTGCTCGTTCCGCAACATCAGTGAAGGTTCCGTCACGATTGTTGTGGCAAAGCCGGTTCTTGCCATAATTCGTTACGTACAGGTCTGGCCAGCCATCGTTATCGTAATCGCCCACCGCAACCCCGAAGCCCCAACGTTCATTCGCAACACCAGCAGAATCCGTCACATCGGTGAATGTGCCGTCGTGATTGTTGTGCAGCAACATGGCACGCGGGCTGGCCTCTTCCCCTTTTAATGCAGCAATCGTCGATCCATTGACCAGGTAGATATCCAACCACCCATCATTGTCATAATCGAGGAGGGCAACACCAGAGCCCACGGTATCGAGGATCATCGTTTTTTGTGCGGGTCCCGAACGGTGAACGAACTTGTCAAGCTTGGAACTGCTGGTGACATCCTCAAATACTCCAGGAGCTCCCTCGACAAATCCACTTGCGGTAGTGAGATGATAGCCGGCAGGTGGCTCTTGGGCAGCGGATGACGCGGGTTCCCCGTTTAGCCGCACATATTGGGTTGCCGCAAGATCCTCCCGGTAGCCTTGCGTGGCCACCAACAGGACCATCGGAAGTGTGAACAGACTCTTGATTTCGTGCTCGGCTGTTATCGATACGCTATATACAAAAGGAGCGTGTTTTAAAAAACCGTATAACTACTCGGGACAGCCTGAACCTCGGCGGCTAACAACCTTGCTCCTTCAAAGCACCCTTTGCGAGACGGGGTTCGCTAACCATTGGATGCCCTTCGTCATTGCCTTCGTATTGCGCTCAGCAGAGTCTTGGGCGAGTCCGACGAGAAGCCCTTCCTGCCCACGAATGTAGCAGAGGCGATACGCGTCTTTATACTGGACTACTTCGCCTACGAGCTGCGCGCCGCGCTTGCGGAGCTTTTCAAGTGTCTCGTCGATGTCGTCCACGGCGAACATAACGCGCAGATAGCCTAAAGCGTTCACCGGGGCGTTGCGGTGATCCGCGATGGCAGGAGGCGTTAGGAAGCGGGATAGCTCAAGCCGGCCGTGGCCGTCCGGCGTGCGCATCATGGCAATTTCGACGCGCTGATCGCCCAGTCCAGTGACACGTCCGGCCCATTCTCCTTCGATCGTGGCTCGTCCTTCGAGTTCAAGACCGAGTTCGCGAAAGAAATCAATCGTCCCTCCGAGGTCATCGACAACGATTCCTACATTGTCCATCCGTTTGAGCGCCATGTGTCCAATTTACCAAGTGTCGTCTAGTTAACACGGACCATTTTTTCAAATACGCTATAGGAAGTCTCGGGTTTTAAGCATGCGACTCTTTATGCGACTTTTTATGGGTGACGATTCTCAAAAGTTGAACTTCAACGCGAATTGCATGTAGCGAGCCGGCTGCGCACTGAATATCTGGCCAAACGCACTTCCGTCGGTAACGCCAGTATCAGGATCCCCGAAGTTTGTGCGATTGAACAAATTAAAGGCATCCCACCGCAATTGGAAGTATTTGGTTTCGGACAGAAAGAAATTTTTTGCGAGAGAGGAGTTGACCTGAAATTGCCCGGGCCCATCAATGACTCCCTTGGGTGAGTTACCGAAGGTAAACGGCACCGCAGGTTCAGCAAATGCGTTCACGTTGAACCACTCCAGCGGCCCTGGGTGAGAGAGATGGGGATCACCCACCAACTGCGCCCGACTGGTATCGCCATTCCCCAGATTGTTAAATCCGGCGAAGACATTCAGCGGGTGGCCGGAGCGCGCCGTCTCTAGGAAAGATAACTGCCACCCTCCAAGTACTCCGTTCAGCACGGTGTTCGTGGTTGATCCGAACTTGCGTCCGTGACCATATGGTATTTCCCAAACGGCAGTTGCCGATTGGATGTGCCGTAAATCATACGGTGCGCGGCCGCGATTGTATCCGGCCGGTGATCCGACCGCCAAATGGTCAGCTTCTCCATCCGGAACGTTATCTACCAAGCTCTTGGCAAAGGTATACCCGAACGTGAAAGCCAAGCCAGTCGCGAACCGTCGCTCCAGTTTTGTTTGCAGTCCGTTGTACCAGGCGGTTCCCAGATTATCGTAGGCCTCGATCATGTTGAATTGCGGGTGGGGCCGGTCTGCGTCCCCATTTGGATTCGGTCCCGGCAGCGCCGTGTTGAACTCCCGCGCGCCAATTTCGTTTGGAATCCGCGTTCCGATATATGAAACAGTCAGAGCAGTCTTTCCCGGCAATCCTGCCTGGATCGAAACATTCCATTCATGAGTCGTTGCCGGTTTGATCGTAGCCAGAGGCGTGTTCACGAAAAAGCCGGAGGTAACCAGCGGTGCAGGGGAAAACAGTGTTCTCCAGTCCTGAAGTGTTCCCACTGCAACCGTATCCACTTCCTCAGCCCAATGCGGCACATTGACAACTGACGCACCACGATTACCAGTAAAGCTGTTGTAAAACATGCCGTAGCCGCCACGAACGACAATGTCCCTCTGCTTGAAGGGATGGAACGTGATGCCCAACCGAGGTGCCCAATGCCCGTTCGCGAAGTAAAGACCACGCGGATAGTTAACGTCCTTGGCAGTAACCCACAGGCTCGAGGTCGCCTGAGCCAAGGCCAGCGAGTTCGGGAACGGGGATAGATTAGGATTGTCGTTTCCGCCCACGGCCAGAACCATCTTGCTTATCTGTGGATCCCATGTAGTCGCGACCAAATTGGCTTCGTGATGAGCCAACCATCGCTCATACCTGATGCCAAGTTCGAAGCTTAAGGAGCGAGTTGCTTTCCAGGAATCTTGAACATAGTACCCCGTCCAAGGTGCACGATCTTGACCGAACTCGGCGAGGGGATCATTACGTCGCCCCTCTGACGCATACCCCAACAGATAGTCGGCGAAATTATCGCCCGTTAAGGTACTGAAGAACCCAAATCGTCCGTGACCGGCTTCAGAACCGTGGGCCCCATACGCGTGGGTATCACCATATTCCAGCCCTGCACTCAAAATATGTGGGCCCTGGACATGACTCAGAGCAACCTTTCCGTTGTACTGGCTCCCCCACAGATGCCCTGGGACTCCCCACCCTCCTGGAAACGACAGTCCGTTGTATCCTCCAATTGCAATATCAGGAGGGCCGATCCAAGCTTCTCGCCCAGTTGAAGGAATTCCTTGGATTCCAGCTAATTGGGAATCGTTCTGCTTCCCCAACGCCGAATTTGTGTAGTCCTGCCTTCCTTTGAAGAAACCGCCGGTGACACTCAACAGGGTATTGTTCGAAATGGTCCATGTGTAATTCGCGGCAAAGCTGTGCTGCTTGATCTCGGACTTTCCTGGATGTGCTGGATTCACGTCGCCGAACGGACTGACCAATTCGTCCTTAGGGGAGCGGAGGTTTACGTAATGGCCGTAAATCCTTTGGCTGGCTGTCAGTTGGTGATCCACGCGAACGGTGGTTTCCCACGTTTTGTGAACCGCCACCGGATCGGCCCGGTACGTGTTTCCAGAGTTCGCTTCGGTCAACCATGGCAGAAAGTATGCCGAAGCGGGATTGATCCGGTTGGCGGGGATGATATTGCCAGGAAAGGAATTGCCGGTCGTTGGGTCAATAATAGTTGTAGAGGAAGCACTGAAATCACCGTTTTCCATTGCTGCAGTTGGCGCGGTGACGTTGAAGACTTGTGCGTTGCGCGTGATCGTGCCCTGGAAATTGACAAAAAAGAAGGTCTTGTTCTTGATGACCGGGCCGCCGATGAAACCACCAAATTGGTTGTAGCGGACCCGGTTTTTGGTGGTTGAGAAGTAATTTCGTGCGTTGAACAAATCATTTTGAACATATTCGAACAGCCCCCCATGTAAATCATTCGTACCGGACTTGGTGACGACTTGCACCTGCATGGGATTGCGGCCGCTCGCAGCGGAGAAATTCAGGCTTTGTACGTTGAATTCTGCGATGGCATCGACGTTGGGAATTCCCGTGCCACCCTCATCCGCGAAGCCATTACTAAGAATGCCGTCAAGCTGGAAGCCAGTCTTGTTATCGCGCATCCCGTAGCCTTGCACATGGACTGCGTGCTCAAAGTTGTCGTCCTGGTCACTCGTGGTGCGGAGACCTGGCACGAGGTTTAGCAACATGATGGGGTTGCGATTATCCAGTGGCAGTTCTCGAATCTGCTGTAACTGCACGACGGTCTCTACCGTCGCGTTTTCGGTCTGCAGTTCTTCGCCGCTGGCTTTAACGGAGACGTTCTCGCTTACTGTCCCGACCTGTAACACTGGCGTCAGGCGAATTTGATCGCCCACTGTGAGTTGCAATTGCGGAGTTTGCCATGTCTTAAACCCTGGGGCGTTCGCGGTCACGCGATAAGGGCCCGCTGGAAGGGCGAGAATAGTGAAATTGCCTCGCGCATCAGACGTCACCTTGGTCGTGAGTCCATTCTCCAAGTTTGAAACGACTATCACGGCGTTTGCAATAGCTGCTCCCGACGAGTCGGTGACCGTCCCGGCCAGCGAGGATTGGGCTCCAATTTGCGCAATCGCAGCGACGCTAAGCAGGTGCGCACAAAAGATCGAAAGCAACAGGTTACGCATGATTTATCTCTCCGTTTCTGCTTCCAGACAAGTCCAGTTCAAAGCTTGATTCGTGAGCATCGATTCCGTCTCCTAGGTCAGAGACATGCACGCGATATTCAGATGAACCGTCTGCAATTTATCCCGCCTGTGATCAGAGAGAGTCAAGCGCAATTCCCAGAACGTCCACAATGATGGATTGTTCGTTTGGGCCGAGGTTCAAGATTTAAGATGCGGGCCGTACGCATCTGGCGGCTGCTCGTGCGCACACTTCATTTTTCGTGCGCCTCCTTACCGTTTAGCGAGCAACTCGCTAACGCACCTTAGCGGTTGTCGGGACGCATATTTGTTCGACTCCTCAACAGTGCCAGGCAAATCGGGTCGTCGACGTGAACGATGGCCCTGATAGAAGGCCATCCCAAAAAACGTAGAAATCGTCCATTCACTTGGACAAAATATGTGTCAACACGTGCAGAAGTCGTTCGTCGTTCCGACGCTAGAGTTTAAGCTTGGCAACTGCGGAAACCGCTTGGAACCACGCCGGCGCCCACGATGTCACTTGTGCACCCAAGACCTTTCTTGATGGTGACAGGGAGCTCCGCCTAATCCACCGCGACCTGTTTATGCACTTTAAGGCATTGTACAGACGGCGAAACTGGCTGCTCCCTTTGTACGTCTTTCTTGCGCTATTAAGCGCAGCACAAACAGCGAGTACGGAGCTGGCCAGTGACCTGCTGCGACGAGCTGAAATTGCCACAACAAATAACCGTCTCGATCAAGCTGCAGACTTGTACCGCCGTGCCCTCGCTCAGAGACCACAGTGGGCTCGCGCAGAGTTTGGCCTTGCTATGGTCTATCATTCGCAGAACAATCTTCCTGAAGCGATCCGGTTGTTCAGCAAAGCAATAGCCCACGCTCGCTCCACCCAGGAAGCCTACCTGTACCGCGGAATTGATTACTATCGATTGAATCAATTTCCCCGCGCAGTGGACTCGCTTAAACAGGCTTTGAGACTGCGCCCCGCCAACCGAGATGCAGTCTCCATCCTTGCCGCCAGTTATTACGCAATGGAAGACTACCCGCAAGCGGCTGCTGCGTACCTGGACCTTCTCCGGCTGAACCCCAACGAAGCGGATGCGTACTTTCAATTGAGCGAAGCTTATCTCGGGGTCGCGCATGAGGCGCAACGGAGAATCTACAATGCGCCCAATGCTCGTTACTTCGCACTTCTTTTGAACGCCGAGCAATCTCTCGATCAGCGGCAATATGCTGCGGCCGAGCCGGCCGTCAAGGAAGCTATGGGATTGTCCCCGAGCTCTCCTGAGGCTTGGTTAACCTGGTCACGAAGCAAAGAGGAACAAAGCCAGACCGCGGACGCTGAAAATGCAATTCTCCAGGCTTTGGAACGAGAGATTACGAGGCCGGCCAGCTTGCGAAACATCGTTGCCACAGTCACCGGAGAAACTACTGCCTGCACGTCCTCCGAATTTGCTCGTGCAATGTGTTCGGTCAGGCAGGCGCATCTTTATGGCACGAAGCACCTGCTTGCCTTTGCGGCACGGGCAGATTCACAAGACCCCCAGCAACTCTATTGGACTGCTCGCATCACTCTCTTGGCCGCGCGCGAAGCAATCGTACAACTCGCGAAGAGTGCTCCCGATTCCGCAAACCTCAGAAGGGTTTATGCTCGACAATACAAACAAGATGGCAAACGCGAGAAGGCAGATCAGCAATATCGCGAGGCTGTGTCCCGAAGTAGTGGCGACCCGACGATTCTGATTGAGTACGCCAATTTCAAAGTCGAGACACAAGAGTACGCTGAGGCGATCCCCCTGATGGAAAAGGCGCTGCGGCTGGACCCTTTCGACTTCAGACTCAAGGGATTATTGGGGGAGACCTACCTGAGGCAAAACAGCCCGGCCGAGGCGGTGAAATACCTCGCGCAGGCGCTGCAAGCCGAAGACAGCCCACAGCTGCGGATCTATTTGGCCGAGGGCCTGAGTAGACTCGGTAAGCTCGGGAGTGCAATTGCTGTTCTTGAGTCAGCAAAGGATGATCCTGACGGCAAGCTTGCCTACATACTTAGCACCTACTATTCAAGAAACGGAGACGAAGCAAACGCAAAGAGAGCGATTGCAAGATTCCGGAAGCTCCAGCAAGCAAAAGAAATTAACAAGTAGCGCTTTCGGAAAGCGCGCCTTCGCATGACCTGTCCTCATTAGTCATACCAGCGAATACGAATAAATCAGTGAAACAGCCTTGTTCGTGCGAAGGCACGCTCAATGACTCTTTGAGGGGAGTGCCCGGACGAGAGGGACGATCTAAAGGGCGCAAGCAAGGTGATGTCCAGCATAGTGGACTCCACAAGAAGAAGCGTTGACACTCCGTATTCTGCACGCATACAAGTGACGAGTTGTAGATTTCTTCTTCGCGAAAGAGGACACAATGACATCCTTCTACTGCGCGCTACCGCCAGATCGGGCTCAACACACCTGTCCCCAGATCCCGCGGCGCATCGGCCCGATACTCCTCTTGCTATTGGCGATGCTCACTTCGCTGCCCGCGCACAGCCAGACGAACACGAAAAGGCACGAAGCCGAAGCGCGGAAGGTTTCCGTGAAATTGGACCTTCGGGACTCGATGGGCCCACTTGAGATCGAGCGCTTTTCGCTAGCCCAGGGTGGGCAGTCGGATGAACCCATCTGGATCGAGAGAACGGCTGAAATCCGTGGCTTGCGGGTTAAACTAATCCGCATCTTCCTGGTTGAGCTCTTCGACTTCCTCCCAGAACACGGCCATTATAATTTCGACAAGCTTGACACCTTTGTAGACATGGTGCTCAAGAGTGGCGCAAAACCACTGATGGACCTCACATTCAAGCCGAAGCTACTTTATCCCAACATTGATCCTAAGGTGATGTATCCGAACGACTGGAAAGAATGGGAGGACCTCCTCTACCACATGGTCAAGCACTATAAAGATCGTGGCAACGGGATCCAGTACTGGGAGGTCGGTGACGAGTGTGAGATCGGTGAAGGGAGTGGCGTTCCGTACGAATGCACGCCCGAAAACTTTGCCGTCTACTATCAGCACACGGTCGAAGCTATTCGGAGGGCCGATCCTGATGCCAAGGTCGGAGGTCCCACTGCCGCGAGTGCATATACACCCGTACTCTCGTACCTAGTCGATTACGCCGAGAAGAATCGGGTCCCGCTCGACTTCGTTTCCTGGCACGTCTATTCCAATGATCCGGAACACTTCCGCAAAACGATGGTTTACATCAAGGACTTGCTGACTAAACATCCTTCCATTCATCCAGAGACATTCCTCGATGAGTGGAACGACTCACTCGACCAGCCTCCCCTAGATCCTCGGTTCCAACCCTGCTTCATTGCCGAAATTGCTTACACGATGAAAGACGTGGGCATCGACTACATGGGCTATTACCAGATCCGTGACTATCAACTAGAGGCGGAACGGTTTGCCAGGTTTATGACTCCGCGGGGGACACAGGGATTGGATCGGGCATGGAATCGAGCTGTACAGGTCGACGGCTTATTTGATTACCAGAACGAAATCCGCCCTTCTTATTTCGCTTTCAAGATGCTATCAAGGCTGACTGGCCAACGATTGCGGTTCGATACGGGAGACGAGACGGTTCACGGGCTCGCGGCTTGGGATGAGAAGCTCGGCCTGTACAACGTGCTGATTTGGAACTTTTCGCAGAAGCCAGTGCACGTAGATGTTCATCTGGAAGGAGTGACTTCCGACATGAAACTCTCGCCACGGATTCTCGATTCCACCGCTGCGAGCAGTGATGAAAATGTGCGGATGCGCCCTGTGCATTCGACCATCATACTGGCGAAGAAGCCGAATATTGCAGTCGATCTTGATACGTATGGTGTTCAGTTGCTGACGTTCGCAAGCGACTCGCATCACTTGAATTACTAGACCTCTCTCATAAATGTCGCTCGTGAATAAACCTTGCGGCGCGAGCGAAGTTGAAGCAAATCAGGGGTATGGCCCGCTGGATGAGCGGCTGCGGCGCGAACATGGAGTAGAGTTGATCGGTGCCAACCGCAAGAAAAGACGCAAGCGGCCGCAGCACGGAGGACCACCCGGGCTACCTGCGCCGACCGGTTGTTTGCCTGGCTCAAGAACTCTCGCCGCTTGAGCAGCGGCTGGGAACTGTTGAGCCATTTATGAAACTGCTTCTAGAAGCTTCGACTGAATTGTTGAACGCCTTTACCGTAGCAGTCCTATGCACGTACGTAATCCACAACACCGAACGAGAGAAATGCCCCGCGGACGCGAGGGCATTTTCTTTTCCCACATTAACAGTGTAAGCCTTTGCATCGTCTTTCCTGGCAGTGTCGCCGTTCTTGAATGACAGGAGTTTTTCATGAGCATTCGTCATGTTTTCTTGGTCGTTGTCGTTATTGTCACGGGCTTTTTGGGACAATTGACGGGTCAGGAGGCAGCCGGAAGATGGAGCGAGCAGGCTGCGAAGGACTGGTATTCCAAACAACCTTGGCTTGTTGGAAGTAATTACATCCCGAAGGATGCGATCAATGAGCTGGAGATGTGGCAGGCGGAGACCTTCAATCCGGCGCAGATAGATCAGGAGTTGGAGTGGGCGGAAGGCATCGGCATGAACACCATGCGGGTGTTTCTCCACAATCTGCTTTGGCAGCAAGATCCGTCAGGATTTAAGAAGCGGATTGATCGGTTTCTGACAATCGCTACGAAGCACCAAATCCGACCCATATTCGTGCTCTTTGATTCCTGCTGGGATCCGGCACCTCGCTTGGGGCCGCAGCCTCCGCCGGTCCCCGGCGTTCACAACTCTGGATGGGTACAGAGCCCAGGCGCGGCCGCACTGACGGATAAATCTCAGTACCTTCGCCTGGAGGCCTATGTGAAGGGCGTAGTGGGCGCGTTTGCGAATGATCCCCGAGTGCTGGCGTGGGACGTGTGGAATGAGCCGG
>Ga0105240_10011751_pt1 | contig 12165 bp, 15 predicted proteins | sample KBSC54metaG_FD_80426 | JGI IMG/M metagenome (GOLD analysis project Ga0105240, IMG submission 80426) | Corn rhizosphere microbial communities from Kellogg Biological Station, Michigan, USA - KBS C5-4 metaG | ecosystem: Host-associated > Plants > Roots > Rhizosphere > Soil | place: Michigan, USA...
CGCTTGCCATGGAAGCCATCGGTGACAGGCAAACGGCGTTGGACCCAGCGCAGAATAGCCTGAGGCATCTGATTCGACCCTTCACGGCGCGCGAACATGCCGATACCGGTCAGCACCAGAATTGCGCCAAATCCATAGAGCACCCAGTGGAACGAGGCGACCAGCGCCGCGCCCAGCCCGATCAGGATGGCACGCAGAATGAGGACGCCCACAATACCCCAGAAGAGCACCCGATGTTGGTATTCACGCGGCACCGCAAGCAGCGTGAACACGGTCGAGATGAGGAAGATGTTATCGAGTGCGAGTGTTTTCTCGATGGCGTAGCCAGTGAGAAACGCCATGGCGCTGTCGGCACCCATCTGCCAATTGACCCAGGCGGCGAATATCAGCGCAACACCGATGTAGCCCGCCGAGAGCCACAGGCTGCGTTTGAGGCTGATCGGCCCGTTCTTCCGGTTCAGGACGCCCAGGTCGAAGGCCAACAGGATCAACACGATGGCGCTGAAGAGGCCCCAGCGCCACAGGGATATATCTAACGACATGGCAGCAGTGATGAGTCTGTATTAGTTCGCCGCCTGCGGGAGCAATGAAGGAGCGACGCGGCGCCGCTTGGACCTGTGGCGTTCGAGAAACGCGTGGGTCGCACGTGTCAGTTTGGAGAACGCGACCGCAATGGCTCGATACATGTCGGCGTCAACATGGGACACAATCACCGATTTCCCACGACGCGGCAGCGTGGCCTGAACGAGGCAGCTTTTGTCGACACCGCCCCGCGGGCCATTGTTGTCATAGATGCGAACCCGAATCAGTCCAGGCGCATGGGCGCACCCGGCGGCGTACTGCCGAGCTTCGCCCTCAATGGCCTGTTGTAACGCCTGGCTCAAACTGAAGCCTCGCGATTGAACGTCGATGCGCATTTCAGGGGACCTCCACCGGTGGAACATGGACCCGACTGTAGTGTGGCGAGGCTTCAGGAAAAAGCAGAAAATGGGTACACCTCACTCAGGAAAAGACTGATGAATGATGCTCGCCCGCTCAATCTCAAGCACCTGCGGTATTTCGCGGAAGTTGCGCGTCGCGGTTCGGTCGCGCAGGCCGCCCGCACTCTGTTTGTGACCCCGCAGACAGTGAGCGGACAGGTGCAAGAGCTCGAGTTGTCTGTCGGCCAGCCCTTGTTTGAAAGAGCAGGGCGGCGTTTACGGCTGACGACGGCGGGGGAGAGCGCGTTGGACTACGCGAATCAGATATTCGCCCTGAGTGACGAGCTCGCGCAGGTCCTGCGGGGCGCCGGCAAGCCGCGGAGCATTCGGCTACGGATCGCTGCCACCGACAGCGTTCCGAAGTTGTTGACAGTCGCAGCACTCCACACAGTGATTGAGCGTCATCGCGAGCAACTCGAGCTCGAGTGCCGGGAGGGCGGCTACGCGGACCTGTTGGGTCAGCTTGCAGTGGGACAGCTCGATGCGGTGTTGGCCGACGCGCCCGTGCCGGCCAGTCTGGCGCGAGTGCTCGAGGCGAAGATGTTGAGTGAATCAGGCATGACCTTCCTCGCCGCGAAGCCGCTGGCAAAGCGTCTGGCCCGCGGCTTTCCCCGGAGTCTGCAGGACGCACCGTTTCTTCTCGGCTCGGCGCCGCGGTCGCTCCTGGGTCAGGCCATCCAGGCGTGGTTTGCGCGCCAAGGCGTGCGCGTGCATATTGTCGGACGCATAGAAGATAGCGCGTTGTTGCAGGGTTTCGCCGCGCAGGGCCTGGGCTTCGCCGCAATCCCCAGCTCAGTTGCGGAAGAAGTCATGAGACAATCCCATCTCGGGGTCGTAGGGCGTACCGAGGAAGTCCGTCAGACGGTTTTCCTGGTGCGGGCGCGCGGCCGACGGCTGCACCCGTTTGTGAGTGAGATGGATCATGGGCGCGACTAGTGTCTTTCCGCTCGAGGGCGGCTGCGATTGCGGCGCTGTCCGCTATCGCATGGTGAAGCCGCCGCTGTTTGTTCACTGCTGCCATTGCCGTTGGTGCCAACGCGAAAGTGGTGCGTCGTTCGCACTGAACGCCATGATCGAGGCAGACTTTGTAGTTCATCTATCCGCGGAGCCGCAAATCGTCGATACGCCTTCTGACAGCGGCGTGGGGCAGAAAATCGCCCGGTGCCAACGATGCTGGGTGGCCCTATGGAGCAACTACAGTGGTGCAGGTCCCCTCATCCGGTTCGTTCGAGTGGGTACGCTCGACGAGCCGGACCACTTACCTCCCGACATACACATCTTTACTTCCACCAAGCAGCCCTGGATCCAACTTCCGGGCGGCGTTGCCGCGGTCCCGGAATACTATGACCGCGAATCCCACTGGCCTGCCGCAAGCCTCGCACGCCGGCGTTTGATCCAGGCCGACATCGAGGCCTATCGGAAGACGCTCCGTGAGCCACTCAGTTGAAAGCTATCATCTTCGATCTCGACAACTGTCTCAGCCCCGTAGATCAGTTTGGCCCCGAGCTCTTCGAACCCGCTTTTGCGGCCATCCGTGCTGCCAATGACGGGAGCGTATCGCAGGACCAACTTGCGGAGTCGTTCGTAGCCCATTCGCGGCACTCGTTCGATTGGATCGCGAGTCGCTATCGATATACACCCGCAATGTATGAGGCGGGCTCAAAAGCCTGGTCACGGACCGAGCAAGATTGCCGCGCTCGAAATCACCCGATACTTCTCCGCGGTCCTGATCGACGGACTCCTGGATCGCCCCAGAAAAGATAAAAGATCTCGTTTCCAGGAAATCATGGTCCTGCGCAATCTGCTACCGGCCGACGTACTGATCGTTGGTGACAGTCATGAAGGGGAGCTGACCGCGGCGAAGGCCCTCGGCATCCGTTCCGTGCAAACGCTGCGCCCCCGTGTCGCTCGCAGCGACATTGCCTCGTTCCACGTCAGCGGATTGAGCGAGCTGATAGAGTTAATGCCCTCTCTTTAGTCGGCCTGCCCGATATCCAACCGCACGATCTTCCCCGCACCTGACAGTTTGAAGAGGAAATAGGTCCGGAACTCACCCCATTGGTCGGAGTGGAAGTGGCCGGTCAGGTTGAGCCCGCCATTCTCGACCGCGTCAATTGATGTAAAGCGCTCATGGCCCAGCGCCTCCTCGGTAAAGTGATGCAGGTCGCGGGGTTGACCGTCATCGAACAGTTGCGCATTGGAATCGAACAGCGCCGACCACGCGGCTTTGTTCCCAGACTGAAGCGCGTCAATCGCCGCCCTGGCCGTCGCATTCGTAATTTTGTCAGTCAGCATGTTCCGCTCCTCAGAAGAACTTCCAGCGCAGCAAGACCATGATCAGCGCCGGGATCCCAAAGAGCAGCAGGAAGATGGGCAGCTCCTCAGTCACTGTATAACCCGCCTTCGTCACCCCGGCCACCAGATTGGCGCCCGCCAGCGCAAACCACAGGGCAATGAACAGAAAGGTAGCCCAGCTCGCCGCCTGCGGGTAAGTCTGCTGGAACAGCCGGCCCAAAATGAAGCTCGCACCCGCCAGTAACAGGCCGGCCAACAGAAACAGGGACGTGCGCATAGACTGTGTCTCCTGCCAACCAAGAGCCGCTCAAGGTACACGATCGCAAATGACATCGCAGGCAATGCAGGACGCTGTCCGGATCGGCGCATTGGCGCCATTGACCGGGCCCGGTTGGGTGGAGGCGGGCCAACATCTGCTCGCCGGCATGCAGCTGGCCGTGCGCGAGGTCAATGACAGCGGCGGGATCGAGGGAAGACCACTCGAGCTGGTGATTCGAGACACAGCGGCTGATCCCCAGAAAGCCGCCGCGGCGGTCGATGAGTTGGCCGATCTGGGCGTTGCAGCCCTGGCAGGTGAGTACCACAGCGTCGTCGCTCGCGCCGCCGCCACCAGGGCCGACGCCCTCGGCCTGCCGTTCCTATGCTCGTCGGCGGTCATCGACGCCCTCACAGAACAGCCAACGAAGTGGGTTGCGCGACTCGCTCCCGCGCAATCCAGAGGCTGGCAGATCTACGCAGACTTCCTCCTCAAAGCCGGCCACACCCGCATCGCAGTGACCGCGCAGTCGAGTATCTACTGGTCATCGGGAGCCCGCATTCTCCGGGACTACCTCGCCCCACGCGGCGGCACCCTCATTGAAGTTGAAGTGGTCCAGACAATAGTCGACGCGCGCGCAACAGCCCTCCTTCTCTTAACAGGCTACCCGGAGCCGGCAGTATCGATCGTTGAGTCCGTTCGCCGCGATCAGCGACTCAACGGGATCCTGGTGGGCGCTCCCGCCGGCCAACCCGAGTTCCCCGGATGGGCGACTTCGTTGGGCGAGACCGGTACGGCCATTCCATTCCTGCGCTACCTTCCCGAACGCCTCACACCACTAGGTGCCCGAGTCGAGACCGCCCTGCGCGAGTTGCTGGCGGCAATGCCGTCGTTCGTCGCTTTTGAGGGCTACGACACAATCGCGGTCCTTGCAGCAATGCTACGTTCGGATGGTGTGGATCGGACACGCATGGCCGAATCCTGGCCGGGCGTTGTAGTTGCAGGCACCCGAGGGACGATCCGGTTCTCTCGCGTTCCGGGTATCAGTGTTTGGCAGTGGGCGGGGGCACCCATCCAGGTTGTTGATCGGGACCCAACGCAACTCGGTCGCTTCAGGATCCTCCACACTGACTGTTAGTCGAGGCTTGTGCGATGCAGCACGGCAGTGCCTGCCGGGATGGCGCGGCCGCTCGAAAGCGGACAGAATCGGGACAGCGTTGCACGCATGGAAATGGGAGATGTTACGCACGATCAACCTGCCGGCTCATCCGTGAGCAGCTCGCTCCCGTCACGGGGGCAAAGTCGGTTGCATTCCCGGATCGGGACCGCTGCACTCTTTCTGATCATCGTGGGCCTGGTGGCGCTCACTGTTGTGCAGTTGGAGCGCGCCGCACGGGCTGAGGAGCTCTCTGTGCTCGCCGGCTTCGGCAGAGAGTTGGCCGGCGCGTTGGTGGCTGCATTCGCGGTGGCCGCCATTGCCGTGTTGGTCGGGCGACTCAGGCGGCAACGACACGAGATCGCGCCCCGGGAAATCGAGCAGCAAGCCGGGCCGACCATCAACCCGCTCCAGTTGCGCTCAGCCCTGGATGCCATTCCGGATCCGGCGTGGCTGAAAAGCCTCGACGGGCGTTACCTGATCTGCAACGCGCCGTTTCAACGGTGTATGGGTCTGGTTGAGGCGGACATCGTCAACCGGACCGACTACGAGCTGGTTGACAAACAGCTGGCGGATTTCTTCCGCGAGAGTGACGAGAAAGTGCTGACCGCCGGTGAGGCGCGCGCGCACGAGGAATGGCTCACCTTCGCCACGACCGGCTACCGCGGGTTGTTTGAAACAATCAAGGCCCCGATGCGCGATCCCGATGGCGAGGTCATCGGCATCCTCGGCATTGCGCGCGACATTACTACACACTATCGTGCCGAGAGGACGGCCAAGCTCAGCAAGGCGCGGCTCAGCGTCGCGCTGCAGGCGACGCAGATCGCCATCTGGGATTGGGACATCAAACGCGATCGATGGTATGCCTCGCGAGTCTACTACACGGGTCTTGGTTATCCTCCACAGCGGAACCGGGGAGATCGTGATGTCTGGATGGAGCGAGTTCATCCGGAGGATCGAGCCTACGTGCATGGCATCGTTCAAAAGGCCATGCAAGGGGATCCCGCACCCTATGAGTACGAAGCAAGATTGCGGCATGCCGACGGCACGTACCGGTGGATGCAGGTTCGCGGTGTTGTTGTCGATCGCAATTCAAAAGGGCTCGCCACGCGGATGTTGGGAGTCAGGCAGGACATCACGGAAAAGAAGTCCGCGGATGAAAGAATCAGGAGACTGGCCCACTACGATACCCTGACGCAGCTGCCGAATCGGACCTGGCTGAACGAGTTCATGCCGGGGACATTCTCACAGGCCCTGATCGACGGCGCGACCCTGGCCGTGCTCGTGGTGGATCTCGATAATTTCAAGAACATCAACGACACCTTCGGTCACGGCATCGGCGATGAGTTGCTCATGGAAGTGGCCAAACGCATCCTGACTCTGGCCCGCGACCAGGATGTGGTCGCGCGGACCGGCGGCGATACTTTTGTGATGGTGTTGACGGGCGGCCAAGCATCGCATTCCATCCCGACGGCACAACGCCTGATCGAGCTCCTGTCCGCGCCGTTTCGAACCGGCCAGCTGGAGTTGATGATCACCTCTTCGATCGGCGTGGCCTTATCGCCGGCGCATGGGGTTGATTTTGAGACCTTGTTCAAGTGTGCCGACCATGCCATGCACCGCGCAAAACAACAGGGTCGCCATCACTATGTTGTTTTCAGCGAAGAGATGCACATCCGTGCGGCGCGCAACCTGATACTGGAGGCGGAGCTGCGCCACGCCATTGAGCGGGGTGAGCTGCAGGTGCACTACCAACCCCAGTTGTCATTGACCGATGGCCGCCTCACCGGCGTCGAGGCGCTGCTTCGCTGGCACAATCCCAACCTGGGCCCGGTCTCGCCGGCCGAATTCATTCCGATCATCGAGGACAGCGGCCAGATCCTGAAAATCGGCAGTTGGGTGCTGCGACAGGCGGTCAACCAGCTGCGCGACTGGCTGGCGCAAGGTCTGCCGCCCCTGTCGCTGGCGGTCAATTTGTCGTCCGTGCAGTTCCGCGATCCGCAGCTTCCCGCGCTGATCCGCAGCGTCATGGATGAGGCCGGGCTGCATCCGCGCTTTCTCGAGCTCGAGCTCACAGAGCGGGTGGCACTGGATGACCCGGGAGGTGCTGTTGCTGTCATGAACGAGTTGCACGAGCTCGGTGTCCGAATCGCGATCGACGACTTCGGGACCGGCTACTCGTCGCTCAATTACCTGAAACGGTTTCGCGCCTCGCAGCTGAAGATCGATCAGTCCTTTGTGCGCGGCGTAGCCGATGACGCGGAGGATCAGGCGATCGTGAAGGCCATCATCGGGCTGGCCGGCAGCCTCTCGGTCGGGACGATCGCGGAAGGCGTGGAAACCGCCGAGCAGCTCAATTTCCTCAAGCAACACGGCTGCCAACAGGCGCAGGGGTTCTACTTCAGTCCCGCCATCGCAGGCGATCAGCTTCTGACCCTCGCACGCGAGCGATTTTCAGTAGCCGGCTGAGCGATCTCGTTGTACAAAGCGGGCCATGAAAATTCCCCCTGCCTGGAAGCCCGCCGCTGTTGTGTTCGATTGCGACGGCTTGCTCGTTGATACCGAAACCTGTTGGGCCGTCGCCGAGAGCGAGATATTCGCGCGCTACGGCTTGCCTTTCGGCCCGCAACAGAAGGCCCTGTTGATCGGCAAGTCCGTAGCTCACGAGGCCCACGAGATCGCCAAAGCGGTCGGTGCGAGCAGCGCCCGCGACATCGAAGTCGACCTGCTGGAGCTCGCAGCGCAAGCGATTCGTAAGGGCGCTCGTCCCATGCCCGGCGCCGTGAGCCTCGTTGAACGGGTAGGGCGCGTGCTGCCCATGGCGGTGGCCAGCAACTCTCCGCGACGGCTGGTCGACCTGGCGCTCGAACAGGGCCAGTTCGGCCGCACTTTCCGGGAGACCGTCGCCGCCGACGAAGTCGGTCGGCCCAAACCGGCGCCGGACCTGTATATCGAAGCGTGCAGGCGTCTCAGTGTTGCACCGGGTCAGGCATTGGCATTCGAGGACTCAATGACGGGCGTGTTGGCGGCGCAGGCAGCCGGCATGAAGGTGATCTGCATTCCAACTTTGCCTGAGTTGGAATATCCCGCGGATGCCGTGTTCGACTCCCTCGGCGATCGCCGGTTGCTGGGCTGGCTCACCGCCTGCATCCCAAGCTTTTGAATCCAATGAGAAACCGGCTGTTCGGGGCCAGTCCCGAAAGCGCTTGCGTGAGCCTTCGTGCGGCGGCTCGATGCGCGTCGTGTTAGCCGCGGCAATGAGATTTCTTGATACCGGTACGGGCACAACGCGCTGACTATGAATATCATGCGTACCATGAACACACTTGCCAAGCACTCGGCCGCGCTGACTCTGCTCACACTGTCGGTCCTGACCTTCTCGGGATGCTCGACCACAGGCAACGGCCCGGCCGAAATTGATCCCCCGGTGATCGAGCCGGTGCAGGCCCTGCCCGCCGCACAGCCGGCTCCGGTGGCCGATGAAGGTTCGAAGCAGGAAGAGGGCGAGGTTCCCCTGGCCGTGGCCGAGTCGGAAAAAACCGAAGCGGCGCCTCCCAAGGAGGTCATCGTTCACGGCCCCAAGGCCCGGCATGATGCGATTCACGACTTCGTTGCCGAAGCTCAATTGCAGCTCCGGGATGTGCAGCTCCAGTACGTCCTGACGGGCAAAGGCAAGAGTCAGGTGCTCCGCGGCCGGCCGGTCGCTTTTGCGCTCTGGAGCGAAACGACCCAGGAATGGTTTATTGCCCAGATCGAGCTTCCGCGTCCGCCGGTGAAGTGGAAGCCCGGTGGAAGGCCGTTCCCGTTTCGCTCTCTGACGCCGGGTATTCAGGCGCAGCATGTGAAGGGCACAGGTGCCGAGCGTCTGATGTTCTCCTTCTCGAAGGACGGGCATCCATTGAAGGTGTACGGACGCAAGTTCCCCGTGTTCGACAACGCCTTGGTCAAGCACAAACAGTGGAGTGCGGTAGCCGCGACGGCGAAGCCGATCGTTTATCTGCCGTTCACAGAAGACACCTTCGACCCCGCGTTTGTGACAAGCGGGAAGGAATTTCTCCTCGGCACGGCCAGCAAGGCGCTCAATGACCTGCGCCTCGCCAAGGTGCCGAGTGCGGCCTTCCCCGGCGAGCTGCTCGCCGACGTGATTCCGCCGCAGGTCGTCACGACCCTGGCTGTCATCGAGCAGACGGATGACGGTGACTACATGGAAAAGCAGGCTCTGGCCTTCGACGACGTACTGAGCCAGTACGGGCTGAAGAAGGAGGAGGCGTTCCGCTACAGCGTCTCGAGCGCGAAAGCGTTGGGACCCATGCAATTCACCAACCGCAGGGGCAACGGGACCTATTCTCTTGTGGTCAGACGCTGCCCTGGCGCAAGGCTCGACCCGATCTTCGAGCGCGGCGCGACGAACCTGCTGAATGCCATGAAAGCGGCCGTGTGCCTGCTCGATCTCGATCTGGCAGGCATGTCGTCGGAGATCCGTACCGCGTATCGGGCCAACCCGGAAGTGCTGGGTATCTTCCCGGTCGCCGCCTACAACGGCGGTGGCCGAAATGTCGCGAAGCTCTATCGGGTCCTGACCAAAATGAAGGTCGGCCTCGACGAGCTGAGCCGCCCGGGAGTGCAGGTCGCATCGGATGCGGTGGCTTGCCCCTGTGTCTGGAAGGCGTCCGGCACCGGTGTTCAGCCGGTGTCGATCCCCAAGTACAACAGGGAGAACCGCTGGTACATCGAAAAGTACCAGAGCATCGGGACGCTGTTCGGTACTGTGGGAGCCGCGGGATTTTCGCATCCGTCCGCCGGCCTGAGTGAATGACGACGGGGCCGACTCCGTTCCAGCAGATCGGTGGTCAGCCCGCGGTCGATCGCATCATTGATCGGTTTTATGACCGCATGGACACGCTGCCCGAAGCCAGGGTCATCCGCGTGTTGCATCCGGAAGACCTCGGCGCGACGCGAGAAGTCCTGAAGCGCTATCTCGCTGAATGGCTCGGTGGGCCCAGAGCCTATTACGAAGAGCGCGGCCACCCGCGACTGCGGGCGCGGCATTTGCCTTTCAGCATCGGCAACGAGGAGCGCGACGCCTGGATGTTATGCATGCGCGGCGCTCTCGAAGAGGTCGTCACGGATGTGTCGATCCGGGAGTGGTTGGAGGAAAAGCTCTCGGGTGTAGCCGACTGGATGCGCAACCGACCCTGACTCCCAGGCGCTACGCCAGGAACGCTGGCCTTGCTGCGCCTTCGAAATCTTCTTCGCACCTACCGGGTCTTCCTTCGCACTGACCCGCTGACGAAGGAAGATTCTGTGAAGCGACTGACGAACCTCGGCTACTGGCTGCTCGTGCTGCTCACGAGTCCCGTTTTCGCACATCCAACGCCGATTACCCTTCACACGAGCTCTTCTGAACCCTTTACGGCGTACGTCGCGGGTCCGAAGAATGCCTCCAAAGCCATCGTGTTGGTACACGATTGGTTCGGAGTGTCACCGTTCTACTCGGAGACGGCCGACAGGCTGGGGAGCCTGGGATATCGCGTAGTCGCAGTGGACCTCTACGGTGGCCGGCAGGCGACTACGCACGAGCAGGCGAGTGCGCTTCTGTCCGGACTTCACGACGATCTTGCCGCGCGGGAGTTGGATGCGGCGATCAATCTCTCGTCTGAAGGAGGTCGAACTGTCGCCGTGATGGGCTTCAGTATGGGCGTCAAACATGCGCTCTCCGCGGCGCTGCGCAACACTTCAGTTCGGGCGACAGTTCTGTGGTACGGCGAGCCGGTGAAAGATCCCGAAGCACTCCGTCACCTCGGCGGTGCGGCACTGTTGATTGTTGGTTCTCATGACGGGCCATCTGCCGCGGATGGTGCCTTGGCCTTCTCCAAGGCCGCAGACGCTGCCGGTGTAGGCGCAGAGGTGTATGTCTATCCGGGTGCCGATCACGCCTTCGCACAGCCGCTCTTCAACCAAGGGCGCACGTACGACCCTGTCGCAACCGAGGTCTCCTGGAAGCTGACGGAAAGTTTCCTCACCCGGCGGCTGCACTAGCCGATGATCCCGCAACTGTCGGCGGCTCCCGCAGCCGCTGACGGTCAGCGCCGCAGCCCATTGCGACTCGCGACACTCGGCGCCACTCCCGCGCCCGCAAGTCGTTGGCATGTCCGTTGCTTTCTACCGCTCATGGCACCGAGGAGAAAGCGATCATGGCCTGGATACTGATCCGAACATTCATCATCACGCCCGTGATCTTTCTGATTGCAGCACCTGTTTTGCTGGCCATCGGTCTGTACGCGGCGTTTGAGTCCGGCTCACTGGTCAGTTCCCCGCCAGCCCGTTGCTGCCGGCGGGTAATCCCGAGATTGTCTGGATGAGGCTGAGTGAACCCGAAGCCGCGTCGATGCGATAGGTCTCAATCGAGCCGTCGGCTGTCAGGACACTCAGGTGATCACCCGTCATGTCAATCACGATATCGATGGGAGGTCCTGCCGTAGTTGCCGCAACCGCAGCCACCAGGGTCAGGCCCTTGTCCGCAGCTCGAAAGCGGCTGATGGTTCGGCTCGCAGTATTGGTGACATAGACCCATTGGTCGTCCGGAGTCACCGCGAGCCAACAAGTCGCTTTTTGTCCCGTCGCCAGGGCTGAAGACAGAACAGACAGGCTTCCTCCAGCATCGATATCGTAGGCCGACGTAGTTCCCGCAGCGGACTCGGCAATATAGAGCTGCAGGGTCGTGCTGAATGCAAATCCAAATGGACTGCTGCCGGCGGATGCCGTGCTCAGCGCAGTTCCCGGGGTGTGTTCATCGGACAGGGGTATCACATCGATCTGATCGACCGCGCGCTCCGTTACCATGATCCAACGACCGTCGGGACTGATGCCGATCTGGGCGGCGTTGGTGTTGGCCGGCCGCAATGCGATCCCGGAGCCGCTGATCGCAGTGAGAGTCCCGGCACCTGAAATTCGGAATCCTTCAATCACCGGCCCCGAGTCCGGGTCCCCGTTGGCATGTCTGTTCAGGACGTAGACGGTTCCATTCCACTCCGCGACGCTGACGGGCAGTATGCCACCTGAGGAAACTCGGTCACTGAGCTTCACATCGGTACCACTCAACCGAAATACGGACAGATCGTTGCTCCCTGGGTTGACGACATACAGGAAGCGACCGTCCTGCCCCAAAGCCAAGGCTCCCTGGTTTTCCAATCCGTGCCCGGTTCCGGTACCCCCCGTCGATAGGCTCGCGACGTTGGCCAGCGTTCCGTCAGCGGAGCGCCGATACGCAAACAGCATGTTCGCGTCTTGTGCGTTGCTCATGGTGAAAACCATGGGCAGCGCCGCTCGGTCATCACCGGTTGGTAGACCGTTACCGCCGCTGCAGCCCGCGGATATCAGGGCGAGGGCGATGATTGCTGCTGATGTAGAGCGCTTCATGTCACACCATGCTGCCGGACTGGATGCAGTGTTGACCGGGGCAGCAATGCTTTTATTTC
>Ga0105240_10011754_pt1 | contig 12164 bp, 9 predicted proteins | sample KBSC54metaG_FD_80426 | JGI IMG/M metagenome (GOLD analysis project Ga0105240, IMG submission 80426) | Corn rhizosphere microbial communities from Kellogg Biological Station, Michigan, USA - KBS C5-4 metaG | ecosystem: Host-associated > Plants > Roots > Rhizosphere > Soil | place: Michigan, USA...
CCGCTGGGCTCGACGATGTTCTCCATGGGGAAGATCGGCGCCGAGCCCATGAAGGCGATGCGCACCGCGGTCGCCGTCGCGGCGGCCAGCGCCACCGGCACCAGCGAGCGAGCGCGATACTCGAAGAGGAGCAGCTCGATCGCCAGGAGCACGGCCGACACCGGGCTGCCGAACGTGGCCGCCATGCCGGCGGCCGCCCCGGCGGCGAGCAGGACCTTCCGCTCGTCCGCAGTCACCTTGACGAGCTGCCCGATCAACGATCCGAGCGCTCCCCCCGTAGCGATGATCGGGCCCTCCGCACCGAAGGGCCCGCCGGTTCCAATCGCGAAGGCCGCCGACACCGGTTTGAGAATCGTCAGTCGGGGTGAGATGCGGCTCTGATTGAACAGCACCTGTTCCATGGCTTCCGGGATCCCGTGACCGCGAATCTGCGGTGAGCCGTAGCGCGCCATGATGCCGACGATGATCCCGCCAATGACCGGTATGGCGATGACCCACAACCCCAGGTGGTTGCCCGCGGGCGAGGCGAACGACGTGGACAGTCGCCCGAAAAACGAGATATTGGTGATGAGTCCGATCAGCCGCATCAGGGCGATGGCGATGAACCCGGCGCCGAACGCGCCGAGAATCGCGAGCCCGCTGATGAACGCGATGCGGTGATAGTTCTCGGCCCGCTGATGGGGCATGTGCGTGGCGTCCAGCGCCGGCCCCAGCGACGGCGCAATGGGCAGGCCGTCGGTGGTGGACGCGCGGGTCGCCGCGTGGTCTGGCGTCGTATCGCTCACAGGATCCTGTTCGTCAATTCAATTGGTATCAATATACTGGGACCAATATACACGGCCGGGACTGCTTGAGAGAGGGGAGTACCCACCAAGATCTCTTCATCAGGAGATACCGTGACAGCCACGCCACTGAGGCCTCGTTCCGCCACCGAGATCGTTGACGCATCGTTTCGCGTCCTGCGCCAGTGCTACCTGCAGCTCGCGGCCGTCGCGGCGGTGATCCTGCTGCCGTACATCATTCTGGTCGTCCTCGTGGGGGCGAACCCCGCGGACGTGTCGCGCGTGCTCGGCCTCAACGCCATACTGCTCCTCTCTGCCGCCGTCATCGAGGGCGCCATCGTCGTCGCCGTGTCCGAATCCTATCTCAACGGGACGACACGCGTTGCCGAGGCACTGGCCAGTGCCGCCAAACGCTTTCCGGCGTTGATCGGCGTGGCCATCCTGCGCAGCATCGTCGTTGGCTTTGGCGTGGCCGCGTTGGTTCTGGTTCCGGGCATCGTCCTGGGAGTGCTATTCAGAAGCAATCCGCTCGCGATGGGCATCCTGCTGTTCCTTCTCGCCATCGTGCCCACGTTCTATCTGATGCTTCGCACCATGTTCATGACCGCGGTGCTCATGCTGGAACGGACTGGCGTGGTGGAGTCCGTGGGCCGCTCCTGGAACCTTGCCGGTGGCCAGATGTGGCGCGTGCTGCTGACGATGCTTCTGGCGTGGGTGATCTATTTCGGGTTGTTCTTCATCCTCAGCCTCGCCGTGAACCTGCTGCTGTCGCGCAATCCCACCGTCTCGGCCGTGCTCAGCGCGATCGTCATGTGCTTTGCCTATCCCTTCGTGGGTGTGGTGACGACGCTGCTGTATTACGATCTGCGCGTGCGGAAGGAAGGATTCGATCTGGAAATCATGACGGAGCAGTTGGCGGCAGGGTGACGGCCGGCGCCGCCGCCGTCCTCCCCCCGGGCAATTCTCCCCACGCCACCCCGCCCGTGGGAATCGGGAATCGGGAATCGTGGGAATGGGGAATCGGCCGCCCCACGCCACCCCGCCCCTGGGAATCGGCAATCGGGAATCGGGAATCGTGGGAATGGGGAATGATGAAGCAGCGTGGGGCGGCGGTGAAAAAACGGCGGTGGGGAGCGGTGGGGGGAGGTCTTCCTCCCCGGTTCCCTATTCCCGGTTCCCGATTCCCGATGGTGGGGTGACGGGGAGACGCTCTTCCCCAACCCCCCGTACCTCCTCGCTCGTCACGCCGCCCGAGACGATGAAGGCCATGGTCTCCGCGCTTTCGGCGGGGAGCGCGCGGATACGGTCGAGCGGGACGACGAGCAGATTGCCCGCGAACGCATACGACTGGGGGAGATACACGGCCACGTGTCCGGGAAGCCCCAGGCGATCCAGCGCATCGGTCGTGACAAATCCCAGCATCTTCACGCTGCCGTCCGGCGTGAGCGTCACGACCACTGGTCTGTCGAAGCGCCGCTTCTCTCCCACGAAGGCATTGAGCAGGTCACGCGTGGACGTGTAGAGCAGCCGCACGAAGGGAAGCCGCTCCATGGCGCCTTCGAGAGAGGACACGAGGCCGCGCGTGACGAGATTCGATGCCAGCGCCCCGACCAGCGTGATGATCACCACCGTGAGCACGAATCCCGCTCCGGGAATCGGCAGCCCCAGCCAACTGTCCACCCGCTCAAAGACAATCCAGCAGACGTACACCGTGACCGCCACCGGGGCGATCACGATGAGGCCGCGAATGAAGTATTTGAGAAAGAGGCGCAAGGGTTGACGACGGTTGCTGGTGGTTGGTGGCTGGTAGCTGGAAGAGCGTGGGGCGACCAGCGACCAGCGACCAGCCACCAGCTACCAGCTACCAGCTACCAGCTACTGCACCCGCAAGATATACAGCCTCGCGCCCGCGAATGAGAGCGCTTTGCCGTCGGTGCCGAGCGCGCCAAGCACGATGGCGCTGGAGTTGGAGGACACGATGTAGTACTGCGCGGCGGTCGATGAGACCGTGTCGACCCGCGCGCTGTCCGCCTTGAGCGAAATGAGCGACAGCGGATACTGTCCGCTGTTGATCCCCTCCTCGGCGCTCGTCATGTCCCAGCTCTTGTACGTGAAACGAACCGACAGATCGGTGAGGCCGGCGTCATCGGCCACGTTGGCCACGAGCCATCCCGCCATGAGCGAGTCGATCGAGGCACCCGTGTGCGCCACGAGATTGGCCACGCCCGTGTCCGGACCCGCGACGAGCGCACGCGTGAACGGCGCGATGCTGCTCGTGCTGCTCCCGTACTGATCCGCGCTCCACCGCAGCAGCGACCACGCCGCGCCGCGCACCGCGAGATTGGTGTCGGCGTACACGCTGATGGCCCCGTACTGATTCGGGTGGAAGAGATACTCGCGGAAGCGGCCGAGGTTCTGTCCGTAGAACGCGTTGAAGTCATCCAGATTGTTCGCGACATCGTTGATGTTGAGCGACTGCATGTCCGAGAAGCCATCCTCGCGGCGTCCGACGAGCTCCTCCGCGAAGTGCGAGAGCCCCTCGTTCATCCACGTGGCTTCATCGGGCGCGTTATCCCGAATCCGTACGCCCAGATTGATCATGTGCTGGAACTCGTGCGCGATCGTACCGCGAATGCTCTGGCGCACATCGGCCGTCGTGCGCGCGTCGCTGAACTGTCCGTTGGGGTCGGGCACGAGCAGGTAGAAGATCTCCGCCAGGTTGCTCTCGGGGCACAGGCTCGGCGGAAAGAGGTCGCCGCCGAAGAAGAATCCGTTCAGCACGCCTTGCGACCCGCGCTTCGTACCCGCGTTTACCTGCGGAGTGAGCAGCAGAAGGACGTGTCCATTCCCGTCTATGTCCGATGGCTGCCCGAAGTGCAGCGTGTCCGCGGGGTAGATGTCGGAGTCGAACTCCGAGCTCAGTGAATTGAAGTCCGCCGTGGTGAAACCGCCGGATGGCGATGTCACATCCTGCACGATGATGCCATGCGCGCCGATCGCCTTCACCACCGCGCGCTGGTGCGTGAAGTCGGTACAGACGCTGTCCGACGTGGCGTTGGGCACGTTGTAGGACAGGGTGTCGCCCACCGACGGGAGGGAAACGGCACGCGAGATGCGCGCCGCGCCTCCGGTACGCGACAGATTCAGCATGTTGCTGGAGGCCGCGCGGCGCCAGGCGGGGTCGTGCAGATGGAGCGCACGGCTCTCGCGTGCACGGAACCTGCCTTCCGCCATGCTCGAGAACAGGCTTGCGCTCGCCCGCGCGCCGGCGATGCGCTGCTGCGACAGGAGACGATCGTTGAGCACGCGTGCGACCAGCCCCGAGCCGCTGTCCGAAATGCTGTACGCCATCGTGTCATCGGGAGTGGGCGACGCATTGCCGGCGACCACCACGTACGTTGCGCCTGATGTCGCCGACAGCGACACGCAGTCGAGCGACGGCGGATTACCCAGTACCTGCACACCGCCAACCGGCAGTGACACGGTGACGGGCGATGCGCCGGATGGACAGGGCGCAGAGCCCGATTGGTGCTGGTTGCCGGGTTCCGTGGAGTTGGAACACGCCGAGAGCGCGAACACTCCCGCGAGCGCTGACGCGAGCGCGACACTGGATGTGGGTCTCATGACCTCGATTGTTCCTCTGCGCGCCAGGCACGCACGATGAGATGGTGACCGAACGGTGTTCCGCCCCGAGACGACCTGTCGCTCTGATACCGCGGAAGCGCCGGGAAGTTGCTACCATGCCATCAGACACCGCAATATCCATCCCGCACGTTCACGCTGTGATTTTCCTCATCATGCATCGCAAAGCCATCAATCATCTCAAGCGGGCTGATCCGGTACTCGCCCGGGTCATCGAGCGGGTCGGCCCCTGTCGCTATACGGTCCGCGCCGACGGCACGCACTTCGATGCGGTCGTGCGCGCGATCGTGTACCAGCAGCTCTCGGGGAGCGCGGCCTTTACCATCCACTCCCGACTGCTGGGGCGCTTTGGCGGCGTCACGCCGCAGCCCCAGGTGCTGCTCGACACGCCCGACAGCGAATTGCGCGCGCTGGGACTCTCACGACAGAAGACCGGCTATCTCAAGGATCTGTCGCGCCGCGTGGCGTGCGGCGAGGTTCCGCTCTCGACGCTGCACGATCTGGACGACGACGCGATCATCACGGCGCTCACGACGGTGAAGGGAGTGGGCGTCTGGACGGCGCAGATGTTCCTCATGTTCCGGCTCGGACGCCCGGATGTGCTGCCGGACCTCGACCTCGGCATCCGCAAGGCGATCCAGCGCGCATATCGCACGCGCGGACTGCCCACGTCGGAGCGCGTGCAGCGCATCGGCGCGCCGTGGTCGCCGTTCAGCAGCGTCGCCTGCTGGTATCTCTGGCGCAGCCTGGAGCTGGCTGACACGCCGGGCACGCCGGCCGCGAAGCGACAGGGCGGGAGCGGCGCGCGCCAGCGGGGGACGCGCAAGGAGACGCGTGCGCGTCGCGCGGCGCGATAGCGCGCCGGCCTTCGAGCTCTTCGCCGTCTGCGCTCCCGGACTGGAAGGGCTCGTCGCGGCGGAGCTGCGCGCGCTCGGCGCGATGCCTGGCGCAGCGGAATCCGGCGGCGTCGCGTTTTCCGGCGATGAGCAGATGATGTTTGGCGCCAACCTGCACGCGCGCATCGCGAGCCGCATCATGGCGCGCGTGGGCCACTTTCGTGCGCGCGCGCTCAGTGAGCTCGAGCGTCGCGCGAAGAAGATCGCCTGGGAGCGCTACCTCGCGCCCGGCACGGCGGTGCAGCTTCGTGTGACGTGCCGCAAGTCCAAGCTCTATCACTCCGGCGCCGTGGCCGAGCGCATTGCGGCGGCCATCGCCGCACGCGCGGACAGGATCGGCGGCGTGACGCACATCCGCGCGGGCGGCATTGCCGCCAGCGATGACGAGGCCGACGATGCCGGTGTCGCGCCGGATTCCCATGATGGCGAGAGGGCTCCCGCCGCGCCGCAGGCGCAACTGTTCGTGGTTCGCGTGCTTCACGATGAGTGCTCCATCAGCGTCGACACCTCGGGCGCGCTGCTGCATCGGCGCGGCTACCGGGAGGCCACGGCGAAGGCACCCGTGCGCGAGACGCTGGCGGCGGCGCTTCTCGTCGCGGGCGGCTGGGATACGAGCGCCCCACTGCTCGACCCGATGTGCGGCGCCGGCACCATTGCCATCGAGGGCGCACTGCTGGCACGTCGCATCGCGCCGGGCATCAGGCGCACCTTTGCCTGTGTGCATTGGCCCGGCGCCGACGCGCGCGTCTGGCAGGCGCTGCTCGATCGGGCGCACGGTGCCGAGCTGCCGCGATCAGGCGCGCCGATTTTCGCATCGGATCGCGACGCAGGCGCCGTGGAGGCGGCGCGGGCCAACGCCGAACGCGCGGGCGTGGCGGGTGACATCGAGTTTTCCCGGCGCGCGCTCTCCGCGGTGACTCCGCCCGCCGCTCCCGGGTGGCTGGTGACCAATCCACCGTATGGCAAGCGCATTGGGGACGCGCCGGCATTGCGCGATCTCTACGCCACACTCGGCCGCGTGGCACGACGCGATTGGCCGGAATGCACGCTCGTCGTGCTGTCCGCGGATCGTGCGCTCGAGCGGCAGCTCGGGCTGGAGTGTGCGCCGCTGCTCCGCACGCGGAACGGCGGGATCGCGGTGCGCGTGATGCGGTGCGGGTGATGCGGTGCCTGATGCCGTGCGCGTGATGCGGTGCGGGTTTTACGCTACACCGTACGCGGCCGCGCGGCCGTGGGCTCGCCGTGTGTGTGCCGGCGGAGGTCATCCACGAGGTGCCACGCGGAGGGATAGCGATCTTCCGGCCGCTTCTCGAGCGCCCTGAGGACGATGGCGTCGAGATCACCTTCGAGTTCGTGCTCCAGGACAGCCGGTGTGGTTCCGCGCGCCGCGCTCGCGCTCTCGGCCGTCACCTCGTGATCGCGTCCGCCGCGCGTGTCGCGCTCGGAGAGTGCCACGGCGCGCGACGGCTCGAGCGGCGCCTCGTACAGCACGGCGCGCTCGATCGTGCCCGCGGAGCGGCTCGAGATGCGGTATGCGCGGTGCCCGGTAAGCAGTTCGTAGAGCAGCAGGCCGAGCGCGTACACATCGCTCGCCGCCGTCACGGGCGCGCCGCGCACCTGCTCCGGCGACGCGTACTCGGGCGTCATGAGCCGTACGCCGGTGTTGGTGCGCGGGCCCGTGCCGGCATCATCGCCCAGCAGCTTGGCGATGCCGAAGTCCAGCAGCTTCACGTCGCCCGCGGGCGTCACGAAGATGTTCGACGGCTTGATGTCGCGGTGGACCACGAAGCCGGCGTGCGCGTGCTGCACGGCGCCGCACACGGTGGCGAAGAGCGCGAGTCGCGCGCTGATCGGGAGGCGGTGCGCGTCGCAGTAGCGGTCGATGGGCTGACCGTCCACGAATTCCATGGCCAACCATGGATCGTCGCGCGGGCCGACGCCCACGTCCAGCAGGCGCGCGATGTGTGGATGGGCGAGGCGCGCCAGTACGCGTCCCTCGTGCACGAGGCGCGCATTGAGCTCGGGACTCGTGAGGTCGCCGCGAATGAGCTTCATGGCGACGATGCCGGGCGGCGTGTCGCGCTCCGCGAGATAGACCACGCCCATGCCGCCGCGGCCGATCTCGCGGATGAGCCGGTAGCCGCCGACCTCTTCGCCGGCGCGGCTGTCGCTCTCATCATGCGTGACCAGCGCGGCCATGGACGATGCGGACGCGTCAAGAATGCCCGGTGCATGCGCGTCCGCGTCGAGCAGGGAGGCCACTTCGGCGCGCAGGGCGCTGTCGTCTGCGCAGATCCGGTCCAGGAAGAACGGGCGCGCGGACTCGGGACGTTCGAGCGTGGCGTGAAAGATTTTCTGAACCAGCCGCCAGCGCTCAGCGTCCATTGGGGGCGAGCTCCCGCGCCAGCCAGGCCCGCGCCGCGCGCCAGTCCCGATTCACGGTGGGCACGGAAAGGCCCAACGTCCGGGCCGTTTCTTCCACATTGAGTCCGGCGAAGAAGCGGTATTCCACGATGCGCGCCTGGCGTTCGTCGAGGAGGGCGAGGCGGTGCAGCGCGTCGTCGAGATCCAGCAGCTCTTCCACACGCACGGACATGCCGTGCACGCCTTCGTCGAAGGTGACCAGGACCTCGCCGCCGCCGCGCTTCTGCGCGAGCCGGTCGCGCGCCGCCGCCATGAGCACCTGCCGCATCGCGCGCGCGGCGACGGCGAGAAAGTGCTTGCGGTCCTGCCACTCGAGCGACGCCGAGGGCAGCAGCTTGAGATAGGCTTCGTGGACGAGCGCGGTGGTGTCGATGGTTTCCGTGCCCCGGCCAGCGCGCACGACGTGGGCGAGGCCGTGCAGCTCATCGTACACGCAGGTGAAGAGCTGGTCGAACGCTCCGTCCTCGCCGCGACTGGCTGCTCGCAGCAGCGCCTGAAGGGAAGCGGCGGCCTGCGGCCGCCTGCGGGAAGCGCCGACTGCGCCTTCGGCACAGCGGCTGCGGGAAGCGGGCGGCTCCCTCACGGGAGCGCCCTGCGGGAAGCGCCGCGCTGAGCGCGGCTGCGGTTGGTGGACCACGGCATATCGTCGGAAATCGGCTGCGGAGAGTACTGGATACGGGAAATTACTGGCGCCGGAGATGAGAACGACAATACCGCACCTCCTTGCACCGGCACCAGACCCGCGCTGCTGATCCTCCTCAGGCGCTGAGCCGACAGGCTCAGCCGCCGATTCCCGCAGCCGCGCTTCGCGCGGCGCTTCCCGCAGGGCGCTCCCGTGAGGGAGCCGCCCGCCTCCCGCAGGCGCGCATTGCGCGCCGCTTCCCGCATATATTGCACACGTGTCATCACCGGTCCTTCAACCGCGTGCCTCGCACGGAGCCTCCAGCGGAACGGACGAGCTGATCGAGTCGCTGCCGGGCGTAATCTGCGTCGTCGATGGCGACTGGCGCATCACCGCCGTCAATCGCCGAGCCGTCGAGCTCGCGGGTTGCGCGCGGGGGGAACTGCTCGGCGCCAGAATCTGGGATTTTCCGGTGCTCGCGCCCAATCCCGCACTCTGGGGCGAGCTGCAACAGGCCATGTCGCGTCGCACGCCATTCGTGCGCCAGGTGGAGGCATCCACACTGGGCATTCCGCTCGAACTGCACGTCATGCCGCACCGCGATGGGCTGCTGCTGCAGGCGCTCGAGCGGGCGACGCCGCATGGGGGTGACGAACACCATGCGACGGTCGTGCGCCTCGCGCGAGGGGCGGAGACGCGCGCCCGGACGCTGCAGTCGCTGACCGCGGCGCTCTCGGGCGCGCTCGCCGAAGAGGAAGTGAGCGCCGTCGTGCTGCGCCAGGCGCTCCCGGCGTTCGGCGCCACCGCTGGCGATGTCGTGCTCCTCAGCGAAGACCGTCAGGAGTTCCGCGCGCTCTGCTGGGTCGGGTATCCGGAGGATCTCATCCGCGAATGGATGCACTATCCGCTGGAGAGCGGCACGCCGGGACGCGATATCGTGCAGACGGGCGAGCCACTGTTCTTCTCCTCCATCACGGTCATCGAGGAGCGCTATCCACGGCTCGCGCCCATCCTGCGCGCGAACGCGCTCTCGGCCTATGCGGGCATGCCCATCGTACTGGGCGGACGCGTGAGCGGCGTGGTGAGCTTCAACTTTCCCGCGGCGCGCGAGTTCACCGAGGAAGATCGCGCCATGCTGCTGGCATTCGCGGCGCAGTGTGCGCTGGCGCTCGAGCGCGCACAACTGTTCAACGCCGAGCAGCGCGCGCGCGCGGAAGCCGAGGCGGCGAATCAGGCCAAGACGGATTTTCTGGCGGTCATGAGCCACGAGCTGCGCACGCCGCTCACCGCCATTCTCGGCTATGAGGAACTCCTGGCGGATGGGGTGAGCGGGCCGGTGAACGACGCGCAGCACCTGCAGCTCGAGCGCATCAAGGTGAGCGCCATGCATCTGCTCCAGCTCATCGATGAGCTGCTTACCTTCTCGCGGCTGGAGAGCGACGATGAGCGGTGTGAATCCACGCCGATCGCGCTCGCCACGATCCTCGACGAATCCGTGGCGCTCATCACCCCGCTCGCGGCGGCGCGGCGGCTCACGCTCGCGGCCACGCCTCCGGCGCAACCGTACACGCTCTTCACGGATCCGGCCAAGCTGCGCCAGGTGCTCGTGAACCTGCTGTCGAACGCGGTGAAATTCACGGAGCGCGGGCGGATCGATCTCACGGCGAGCTGTGATGACGACACGGTGCGCATAGATGTGCGCGACACGGGGATTGGCATTGCGCAGGAATATCTCGACCGGATCTTCGAGCCATTCTGGCAGGTCGAGCGCCGCACGACGCGGCGCGCGGGTGGGACGGGGCTGGGGCTGAGCGTCTCGCGCGGGCTGGTGAATCTGCTGGGTGGGACGTTGACGGTGGAGAGCGAGGTGGGGGTGGGGAGCGTGTTCACGATTCTCCTGCCAACGTAGGCCGAGCCAAGCGCGGCCTACGCTGTCAGGAGAATCGCGGGAAGCGGGCGCCTTTGGCGCCCTGCGGGAAGCGGCGCGCTGCGCGCGCCTGCGGGAAGTGGGCGGCTCCCATGCGGGAGCGCCCTGCGGGAAGCGATGCCGGGCTGGACCGCTGGCGTGGTATGGCTTTCCGACGTATGCTGAGGGCCGAGCAACCACCACGATGAGGGTGTCGTGTCGTTACAGAAAGGCGAAGACCGCTTCCCCCAGGCGGCCCCGGGCCGCCGCTTCCCTCAGCCGGCCGGAAGACCGGCGCCTCCCGCAAGGCGCCGGAGGCGCCTGCTTCCCGCGCTCTTGCTCCTCGCCAGTGCGTGCCAGCGTGGCACGCCCACCGTCGCACTCCACGCGCCGGGGGACAACGAGATTCCCGCTGGAGCACTCGGCGCGTCCATCCGGCGCGGACGCGCGCTGCTCGAACACACGTCCGACAGTCTGCCCGCGAACGTCGGCAACAAGCTGCGCTGCCTGAGCTGCCATCTCGACGGCGGCATGCGCGCGGGCTCTGCGCCGCTCGTCGGCGTCTATGCGCGCTTTCCCCAGTACAGTGCGCGCAATGGCGCGACGATCACCATCCAGGACCGAGTCAACGGCTGCTTCGTGCGCAGCATGAACGGCCGGCCGCTTCCCGCGACGAGTCCGGCGCTGCGCGACATCGTGGCGTATCTCGCCTTTCTCTCGCGCGACGTGCCGGTTGGCGCGCACGTGCAGGGCGAAGGCTTCGCCGCCATGACGCCGCTCAAGGGAGATTCCGCGGTGGGTCGCATGCTCTTCGCGTCGCGCTGCTCGCGCTGCCATGGCGACAATGGTGGCGGCACCGCCGTCGCGCCGCCGCTCTGGGGCGCCGAGTCGTTCAACATCGGCGCGGGGATGGCGCGACTCCGCACGGCAGCGAGCTTCATCCGGCACAACATGCCGTACGATCAGCCGGGCACGCTCACCGATCAGCAGGCGTTCGATGTCGCGGCCTATGTCACCTCGCGTCCGCGGCCCGATCTGCCCGGCAAGGAATACGACTGGCCAAAGGGCGGCGCACCACCGGACGTCGCCTACCCCACGCTCGGCACGCGCCCGCCGGACGCGGAACGCGCGCAGGCGAAGAACTGAATGATGGAGCGGATGTACGTCACCCTTTCACGAGACACCTGGAGGCAGCGTATGCGTGACATCGATTCTCTCGACAAGGTCCCCCGCCGCGGATTCCTCGAGCGGCTCGCGGCGGCGTCACTCGCCGCCGGCGTCGCCGGTGCGTTGCCGCGGACGCTGCACGCGGAGACTGTTGCGGCGCGCGCGGCGAATGCGCACGAGCTGCACGGACCGTCGAGCGTCGAGGACTGGCCCAGCGTGAAGGGCACACACAAGCAGATCTTCGACGGCACCGCGGTGAACGACGGCATGCCGCTCATCTTTCCCACGGTGTTCATGAACACGAACAACGAAGCCAGCGGCGTGAAGGACAGTGACCTCGGAGCGGTGGTCGTCCTGCGCCATGCCGGAATTCCGATTGCCTTCACGGACGCGATCTGGGCGAAGTACAAGCTGGGCGAGGCGTTCGGGATCAAGGATCCCGCCACGAAGCAGCCCGCGGTGCGCAATCCGTACTACCACTCCAAGCCAGGCGACATCCTGCTGCCGGATGCCGAGATGGAGCACTTCCAGTCGCGCGGCGGCATCGTGGGCGTGTGCAACGTAGCACTGACCATCTGGAGCGGCATGCGCGGCGCGGCGATCGGCGTGGACAAGGACACGGCGAAGAAGGAATGGACCGCGGGCGTGGTTCCGGGCGTCACGATCCTCCCGTCCGGCGTGTGGGGCGTGAACCGCGCGCAGGAAAAGGGATGCACGTACTGTTA
>Ga0105240_10011755_pt1 | contig 12163 bp, 8 predicted proteins | sample KBSC54metaG_FD_80426 | JGI IMG/M metagenome (GOLD analysis project Ga0105240, IMG submission 80426) | Corn rhizosphere microbial communities from Kellogg Biological Station, Michigan, USA - KBS C5-4 metaG | ecosystem: Host-associated > Plants > Roots > Rhizosphere > Soil | place: Michigan, USA...
CCGCCTGCAAATCCATCCCTCTCACGGCGAATTGCAATTTGAATATTCCGCGCTGAACCTCTCCTCGCCGGAGAAGAGCCATTTCAAGTACAAGCTCGACGGAATAAACGCCGATTGGGTGGATGCCGGCGCGCGCCGCACGGCCTATTACAACAACATCCCTCCCGGTCACTACGCATTTCACGTGATTGCCTGCAACAAGGACGGGGTTTGGACCAAGCCCGGAGCCGCTCTGAGCTTCGACCTCCTCCCGCACTATTGGCAGACGTGGTGGTTCAAGATCCTGCTGGCGTTGCTCGTCGTCGGCGGCACCGGGGTGACCGTGCGTTACGTGACCCGCCGAAAGATGCAACGCAAACTCGAATTGCTCAAACAACGCCACGCCATCGAGAACGAGAGAGGCCGCATTGCCAAGGACATCCACGATGATCTGGGCTCGAACCTGACCCGCATCACGATGCTCGGAGAGCGCGTCGAGGAAGGGCTGGCCAATCATGAAGAGGTCGGAGTCCACGTCCGCAAAATCGTGACCTCGGCACGGAACACCGTTCAATCCATGGATGAAATCGTCTGGGCGGTGAATCCGGAAAACGACACGCTCGACAGCCTCGTGGGTTACATCAGCCATCATGCCGGCGAATTTTTTGAGGGCACCGGCGTGCGTTGCCGCCTCGAAATCCCGGTCCGGCTGCCCCGCTGCGCATTATCCTCGGAGCTGCGGCACAATTTATTTCTCGTCGTGAAGGAAGCGTTCAACAACGTGATGAAACATGCGCAAGCTTCAGCGGTGACGGTCCGAGTGGCGGCGGCCGATTCCGTCATGCAAATTGTCATTGAAGACAACGGAAGGGGATTCGATCTCAACGGGACCAAGCTGGAAAAGCACGGCAACGGATTGGCGAACCTGAGCCGCCGCATGGAGAACATCGGCGGCGACCTGCAAATCAGCGCGCGCCCCGGACAAGGGGTCACGCTGCAATTCACGGTTAAACTGGAGCCGCAACGCCGCGCATGAAGGGCCCACGCCCGTATATTTATACAGTTGGTGAACCTCGCGAACCTGATAGAATGGAAAAATGATGAGTTTGCCGGTTGAGACGACAGCGCCCATCCAGGTGGCCATAGTGGAAGACGACGAGGAAATCTGCGCGAATCTGGTTCATCGAATCCGCGGAAATACTTCCTTTCGCATGATGCAGAGCTGCGGCAGCGCCGAAGCAGCCCTGGCCGAACTTCCCGCGCTCAAGCCGGACGTGGTCTTGATGGACATCAACCTGCCGGGCATCGACGGCGTGGAATGCGTCCGCCAATTGAAGGCAAAACTGCCTGGCACCACCTTTCTCATGCTGACGGTTTATGAAGACAACAATCGCCTTTTCAAATCGCTCATAGCCGGCGCCAGCGGTTATATGCTGAAGCGCACACCGCCTGCGAAATTACTGGCGGCCATTCGCGAGGCTTATCAGGGCGGCTCGCCGATGACTCCGCACATTGCCCGGCGCGTTGTTCAGCATTTCCAGGAGATGCCGCAACCAGTTGAAGATTCGGTGAAATTAACTCCGCGCGAAACGGAGGTTTTGGACCAGCTTGCCAAGGGATTTCTTTACAAGGAAATTCTCGACAATCTCGGCATCGGCAGGGGCACGTTGCATTATTACATCCGCAACGTGTACGAGAAACTCCACGTACACTCTCGCACCGAGGCTGTGGTGAAGTATTTGAATCAACACACGAATGGCTGATAAAGCAACCCGCGGGAAGTTAAAGAATCATCCGACGGCACGCCAGGCGCAGTCCCCTGCCCTCTGCCACCCGGCGGGCCTTTGACCGATGGCTCAGTCCGGCGAATAGACCCTTCAAAAAAGTAATCGTCAAAAGCAACCTTGACGGCGGACGCTTTTCCACGTTTCCTCGCGAACCGGGAAAATCATGAAATATCTCGATCGTTGGAATTTCCTGGGTGGCATCGCTGGATTGATAGAACATTTCAAATCTATGAAACAAACAACCGGGGACACGCTGAAGTCCCAACCGTTGATCGTGAGGGCGCTATTCATCTTTTTCGTCGCCCTGCTCAGCAGCGCGCAGGCGGAGGTGCGTTTGCCGCACGTGTTCGGCAATCACATGGTGCTCCAAAGGGACAAACCTTTGACGATCTGGGGCTGGGCGGCACCCAATGAAACCTTGACCGTCAAATTGGGGACGGTGACGCAAACCGCGCAGGCGAACGCCCGCGGCGAATGGAAAGTGATTCTTCCCGCCATGCCCGCGGGCGGCCCCTACACCCTCACCGTGGCCGGTTCCAGCACGGTGAAGTATGACGACATCATGATAGGTGAAGTCTGGCTCTGCTCCGGTCAATCCAACATGGAACTCGGAGTCGGACTGGCCAATAATGCCAAAGAGGAAATCGCGGCGGCGAATCATCCGGCCATCCGGCTGCTCATGGTGAACAATCGCTGGTCGCCACAGCCGCAAGCCGACATGGAAGGCACCTGGAAAGTGTGCACGCCGGATAGTATTGCCGAAGGTGGCTGGCAGGGATTTTCCGCCGTGGCTTACTTTTTTGGACGCGAGCTCAACCAGAAATTGGACGTGGCCGTCGGACTCATCGATTCCGACTGGGGCGGAACCCAGATCCAATCGTGGACGCCGCCTGAAGGCTTCGCCTCCGTGCCGGCGCTCAAAGACGAATATGAGCGAATCCAAATTGCGGACCCGGCGGCTGAGATTCATCGGCAACGCCTGCAACAAACGCTCGATCAATTTGACGAATGGATGCGCGCAGCGAAGACAGCAATGGATACGCACGCGTTGGTCCCGCCGGTTCCGGGTTATCCCGAGGAGTTGCGAGCTCCGCATGACCTTCAGAACGCCACGGCGTTGTATAATGGCATGATTCATCCGCTCGTGCCCTTCACGATTCGCGGGGCCATTTGGTACCAGGGCGAGGCCAACGAATCCGAAGGCATGCGCTATGCCGACCGCATGAAAGCGTTGGTAGCCGGCTGGCGCGGCCTGTGGAGCGAAGGAGATTTTCCGTTCTATTTCGTTCAAATCGCGCCTTACAACTATGGCGACAATCCGCAAAAACTCGCGGAGCTTTGGGAGGCGCAAAGCTTCGCCGCCGAATCAATCCCCAACGCGGGCATGGCGGTGATCAACGACATTGGCAACCTCAAAGATATTCATCCGAAGGATAAGCAGGATGTCGGGCATCGCCTGGCTTTATTGGCTCTGGCCAAAGCTTATGGGCAGACAAACCTCGTCTATCGCGGGCCAACGTTTAAATCCATGAGCGTCGAAAACGACACCATTCGAGTTCAATTCGATTCTGCCGACGGCCTCAAAAGTCGCGATGGCAAGCCGTTGGACTGGTTTGAAATCATCGACGCGGACGAGGGCGGTTTTGTAAAGGCGACCGCGCAGATTGACGGAAACAGCGTCGTCCTATCCGCTCCCGGGGTGAAACATCCGGTGGCGATGCGTTTTGCGTGGAGCGGTTTAGCGGAACTGAATCTCGTGAACGCCGAAGGACTTCCCGCCAGCGCCTTTCGCAGCGGAGCCATTCCCAGGCGTGATGTGCTGCGAACTGTGCCCGAAGCCAAAGATTATCAAGTGGTGTACGATCTCGACCTGGCCCATTTGGGGCGCAACTTCGCTTACGACGTCAACAATAGCGGTTTGATTACCCGTCCATTTGATCGCATCGCCTACTCGCTGGAACTGCAGGGCGCCGATGGCGACACCATGTATCTTTATGTCTCCATGAACGCTTTTACCGAGGACGTGAAAAAGATCGGCATTCCCGTCTACGGATCGGATTCATTTTTCCAGCAAAGTGTGACCAATATGAACGTCTATTCAAACGTCAAAGGCGTTGTGACCGGCATGGGGTTGTCTGGTGGGAACATCGAATTTTGGCCAAACAATTATTCCGTCGAAAACGCGGCCGACGTTGCCAACGCCTCTTCGACCACGTTTGATTTTGGCGACCAGGCGACGGAACCGAAGGATGGATATGGTTCCATGCAAATCCACAATCACGAGACCAGACAATCGCTTATGTCAATCAACCACTGGACCGAAGGAAACAACGCGGACCTGGGAATTGGAAATCAAGCCTCCGGAAACCCTGACTGGACGTTCGCAAAAAACGCGGCGTCGTACACGATGAAACGATTGCGCGTGTTCGTTCATTATAAGTGACTCCATAAAACGGCCCTGCCGGGGTTTCGTGGCGAACCCGCATCCGCCGTCGCTAAAGCTATGCCGGGACAGGAGTCTGCCCCGCGTTTTTCGGAAATAGTCTAATTTCCCGCAGTTGGAGCGGGTTTTCGGCTGGCGGGAGTTTCCTTTGCCGGAATGATTGGGAGTTCCCGCGGCAATTGCTCAGGCGGCAGCACATGACATCGCTGAGCCCAGGCATCGTAAAGCGCGGACATTTCCTTGACCTTATCCGGATGATCGTCCGCCAAATTCTGGAGCTCAGTGCGGTCGTTGGTCATATCGTACAATTCCCAATTCTTCCGGGCGCGCGCCACCAGCTTCCAATTACCCACACGCACCGCGCGATTGCCCTCATGCTCCCAGAATATCGGAGTGGGATGCGGACGGGTTTTGCCTTCGAAAATCGGCAGCAGACTGCTGCCCTCCAATGGCAGGATGGAATGCCCCTGGTACGTTTGCGGATGTTCAGCGCCGGCCACATCCACAAGTGTGGGCATGATGTCCGTGACATGCCCCACCTGCCGCGAAATCCCGCCGGCATCATGAATCTTTCCGGGCCACGAAACGATAAACGGCGAGGCGATGCCGCCTTCGTGCGTGAAATGCTTGTAGAGCAGGAACGGCGTATCGCTGACATTGGCCCAGGGAACGCCGTAGCTTTGCCAGACATCGTCGGGGCCGGCAAAGACTGAGTGGTTGCGGTTGCCGACCTTGATCGGCCGGCCGTCCCTCGTCCGGCTCGGAATATCATACCATTCCGGTTGGATCACCTCCGCACAAGCTCCATTGTCGGAAACAAAAATCACGAGTGTGTTCTTCTCAACGCCCTTCGCCTTCAATGCCTCCAGAATCCGCCCGACTCCATGATCCAGGCGTTCCACCATCGCCGCAAAGGTGGCCATGCGGTTGGCTTCCCACTCCTTGTCCTGCACCTGGCTCCAGGGCGGCACACGCGGATCACGCGGCGAAAGTTTCCACTCCTTGTCAATGAGACCCAGTTCGATCTGCCGATGATAGCGGTTGGTGCGGATCGCGTCCCAACCAACCATGTATCGCTCCCGATATTTGGCTATGTCCGCTTCAGGCGCCTGCAAAGGCCAGTGCGGCGCGGTGAACGCCACGTAGAGGAAAAACGGTTTGTCACGGCCGGCATACTTGTCGACGTCCGCAACGGCATGCTCGGCGATGACATCGGTGTAATAGAAATTCGTCGGCACCGACTGCACCGGTGTGTTGTTCATCGTCAGGGAGAATGGATCATAATAGCTGCTGACGCCGTGAATGGTGCCGAAATACTCCTCGAATCCGCGCTGGACCGGCCAATCATCCTGGTTATCCCAGAACGGCTCGTTGGATTGATGATTCAATTGTTTCTTGCCGTCGAAATAAATATGCGACAGATGCCACTTGCCGATCATGGCGGCATCGTAATTGGCGCGGCGCAACTCTTCGGCAATCGTCAGGCAGTTCCGGCTTAATTCACCGCGGTAACCCGGAATGCCGCGGTCTTCCATCATATTGCCAATGTCCGCCTGTTGCGGGTACATCCCGGTGAGCAAGGCCGCCCTCGAAGGGCAGCAACGCGGAGTGGTGTAATATTGCGCCAACCGCAAGCCACCCGCCGCCAGGTGATCCAGGTTCGGCGTGGAAATTTCCGAACCGTAGCAGCCAATATCGGAATAACCCAGGTCGTCCGCCAGTATCAAAACAATGTTCGGCCGCGGCGCATTGGTTTCGGCGGCGAGCCCGGCCCCAGCCGGTTCTTTCAAAACCAACAAACATAAAAGCAACCTTCCCAGAAGCAGGAATCCAACCGAGCGCTTTAAAATCATAATACTGTCATTGAAACTAACCGATTGCGTGACCCTATAACAATCGTCCAAAACGATGAGGGAGCCGTGATTCTACGCCGCCCTGTTTCCGGACGCAACCCGCGAGTGTGTTTCGGGTGCGACAAAAAGTGAGGGTCAGTTTGAGCTTGTACTTTTGAGCTAGAAAACATGAGGGCAGACAGGCGGTGCCCAGGCATCGCAAACTGTCTGCCCTATGAATAAGCAAAAACATTGTGACTGCGCAGTTTCCCAAACGCAACCCAAACCCATGCTGAAAATCGGCATTGACGCGCATGCCGTGCAGTATGTGATCGCGACCTAGGTGGATGGCTCGGCGCCTAAACCAGTCCAACGATTTGATCGAGCGGGCTTGGTGCGCTGGATCGGCAAGAAGTAGGAGGAAGGTTTCAAGGTCGTGACATGTTATGAGGCTCTGCACTATCGTTATCAACTCAAAGGCCGGTGGTATGGTCCGCGCTGCTGGCCGCGACTGCTCCTGCCCGATTGGCTGATCAAACTACTAGAAATCGGGCGTTCCTGAAACGAGAATTAAAAGAGGCCCGCGGGAAAAAATGCCCGCGTGGACCGATTTGAGAGCAATTCGTAGATGCGGATGGCCTCTTATATTTTGGTTTCAGAATTAGCCCTAAAATGAGGAAGTCGGATCTAAATGCAGGCTTATAGTCTGACCCACGGGAGCCCGAAAGACGGCGCAGCCATCCGATTGCGTGGTCGTTTTTTGTCCGCCGGAGAGAATGTAAGTCGCGCGAGGAAGCAAACCGCAGATTTCATAAGTCCGGATACCGTGGCCGGGAATGTGAAGGCTAACTTCGTTTTGACTGTAGAAAACATCCAGGGTTCCGATCTTATAATGATATTGCTGCAGCCCAAACGGCTTGATTCGTATGCGGTTAATTTTGACGTCTATACCATAAATCATTTCCCGCTGGATGATAGAGACGACCTCCGGATACTCGTGGTAGTAGGGAGCACGAATGAGTTGCCCCTTCGAGTCGTAACGTTCGGTGAGCCAGGTGTGTCGCAGCAGATCGTTCTGAACCGGCGCAAAGTACTTATTAAACCCAGCCAAATCTCCGGTAACATATCTGGATTCGAGATCAAGCCACCAAATTCTACCCATTGCCGTCGCAGAATCCCCCGTGTTGCCGCCATAACAATCCGCCGGCCCGTAGTATTTTTCCGAAACCCACGTGCCACGATTGCCGGGGTGCGTTAGCGGCCCTCCATCAAGTCGATGATACATGGCTGAGATCTGTTGTCGATTGGTCACGGCGCCAAAGGCGATGGCCGCATAATTGCCATCGTAATCCACCATGTCGCGTCTGACCCAGTCCGAACTGCGCTGCGTGATATAGTGGTCGCTGCCGTTCCAAAGTCCGTCGTTTATTCCGCGCTTGATTTCATTGGCGAGATTGGAGTAGCGGCTCTCACTGGCAGCATCGCCACAGAATTTCGCGGCTGAAGCCATGATCGGTAACAAGTGAAGCAACATGGCATTGCTATCCAGCGTGTAACCTTGCCGGATAAACACATCTATGAAAAGCGGACCGCCCACGTTGACCAGCTGGCGTTTAGGATCATAAGAATTAAGGATCCAATCGGTTGCAGCTTTTAGCTGAGGATAGTGTCCCCTCAGCCAATCTTCATCGCCCGAACCGCTGGCATAGTCAATGGCAGCCATTACCCAGAAGATATTTGGACCAGTTTGAATGGCTTTGGAAATGGCGATGTAAGTTGGTTTCCCGGCAATGAAATGATGAGGTATTTGACCGTCACGCATGTGTGTGCCAGCCAGCTCAACAATGCGGCGCGCCTGGTCTTGCAAATACGGATCACCAGAAAAGCTCAACGTAGCAACCGTAGACCAGGAATCCGGATCGAAAAACGTATACATGTCCCCATACGTTCGGTTTGGCGTGGCCAAAGTCGGATATGCGCTGCCATCGTACTCGAAGCTCCCCAACACGCCCGCCGCGCTGCCGTAAATCGCCGTATAGAAAGTGCTCAGGTTGGTATAGCTCATGGGGTCATCGATTGGGATCGAGAAACTGGGGAACGCGAATTGATTCGGAAAAATATCCAAACGATTTTCAAATGTTGCTCCGGTGGCTGGATTCAAGTCTGATGCGGATTTCCAATCGGTCTGAGTCCATTTTTCCTCAATTGGATAATGGCCGGATACAATCGTTTTCAAACCGACCCCGCCGCCATCGCCATAGGATTCCATGGCCCATCCCGCGTAGGGAACAGGTTGTTTTGGAATTATTCCAATAGAACCGTTTTGGTTATCCATCGTATAGAAGGCATGGAGTGCGTTAGTGGTAAAAAAGATGGCGCTGCCATTGCGGACGTATTGCACAACTCCGCGTTGGAAAAGCCCGTTCATAAACCATTGATTCAAATAAGCGCTAATTTGGACTGCTTTTATGGGCCGGGAACGTGAGATCACTGTCCGGGTAGTCAATGTAAAATTCCGACTGTTGGGTGACAAGGAAAGAGTCCAAGCGCCGGTCACCACAGGATCATCCGTCCGGTCTTGCAAGCCTTGGATGCTGACCACGAGGGCCGAGGTGTCGTTTTGCAGAATTTGATAAGTAATGTGCGAACCTGCCGCGGATGCACGATGCAATGATCCATCCGCGTCCACAGTTTCCAGAACGATCCCGGATTCGCCCCCTTTGCCAACGGTGACCAAATTCCGACTATAACTACCGTGGCCGTAAAAATCGGATTTGATGACATCAATCGATGGGTGAGTTTGATCAAATTCCAGGTACACATATCCATTGGCCAATATCAATCGGGAGCCATTGGTCACCAAGGTTGGAACGGCGGCTTTTGCTGAAGCTGGGATTATCGCCAACCAACCTAGAAAGATCAGGGTGGGGAGAGGTCGAGCTATGCCCGCTAACCGGTGGTTGGCTATCGTTAGATTCATACTCTCAAATCGAGAGCGAGGGTTATGTTGGGCCTCGCTCATAGGCGCTCGCGCGATCGCATGCGGTCGGCTAAACCCCAATATTAAAACAGCCTTCACCCGCGCCATCGAAGGCTAACGGTTCACGAAGGTTGACTTTTTGACAACCCCTGACAAGTAAATTTCAAAGTCGTAACTTAACAGCCTTACTCCTCCTTTTTGTAAACAAAAATGGCTGAACCTGGCCGCCTCACTGTTTCGCATGGTCGCTGCCGTTGCATCGCCGCTCAAAATCTGCCGGGCGATTTTCTCCACTTCTTTCCGCGCCTCGTCCTTGGCGCCAAAACTGCGGAGCCGCCGCGCGCCGGAGGGTATAATCGGAAACCTCATAAATTTCCCGCACAGATTTTTCGGTTTGCGGTCTTCGTTTTTCGTTTGTAGACTTTGACCGTGACATTGCCAACGTTGACGAGGAAAGCCGGTTTGCCCTTCGCGGGCTTTGAACCTGATGTGTTCATGTCGATTACCGTCGGCAAATGTCAAATCTGGGCTTTTTAGCAAGGTCTTGAACGTCGATATTCTGCAATAGAATCAATTGGTTTTGGAGAGATGGCCGAGTGGCTGAAGGCGGCGGTTTGCTAAACCGCTGTACGGTCAAAAGCCGTACCGGGGGTTCGAATCCCCCTCTCTCCGCCATTCTACACTTTCCCCTTTAGAATTAAGCTTTCCAAAGCTTTTTCGTATTACTCGCCGGAAAGAATTCAGTGCAAACTATATGCAGAAAACGGTAAAAACGCATATTGATTCATCACGGTTCACTGGCGCGAGATTTCCCGCTTGCAAGGCTTTCCCCGTCGGCGCATAGTCGAACCAGCGTTCGCGCAAACGGACGCCTCGGCACTGTAAAGCGGACTGATAACCCGCAAAGCCGATTCAGTGCAGTAAACAATGCTCTGGACATCAGGATACTGCCTTGCCTTATCAGCTTGGCGGGACAAGGTTTGCGCCTTCCTGGTGTCCATTGTCATTGAGAGGAAAAGTATGAAGAAAAAAGTTCGCAAGTCCAAAGCCTCATCCGTTTCAACCGTCGAAAGTGCAATCCTCGCATTCAGTAAACTACCGGAAAAAGAGCGTGATCTGATTTACGCCCAGGTCTCGAAATCGGTAAACTGCCCAGTAGTGCCCGCCGGCTTGGATCAAGAGTTGCAAGACTGGATCAAAGGCTTGTCTCTGGACGAAATCCAAAAGCGCGCGGAATTGCTCGGTTGGTGGTCAGAGCAGCTTTACGCCACGTTCTCCCTCGGTACGTTGCCGGAATCATCGCGGGTAAACCTGTTCAACTGATATGCAAACTACAATGAACCAACTCCGAGATTCTTATCTCAGGACCGTGGAGTCCCGCCGGCTTCGGCCAGCATCGAAAAAATATATCCGCGAGGCGTTGCAATCCGCTTGGCGGGCATGGCCGGAAATGGGAGAGCGAGACGTCACCTCGATTACGCCGATGGACTGCCTCGATTGGCTCGGCAAGTTTTCGGGCTATTCGTCCACGCGATACAATTCAGTCCTTCAACATCTGCGGAAGATGTTCGAGCTTGCGATTGCTATGGACCTGATAAAGCTCAATCCAATGCGGATGTGCAAGGCGGCGCCCGTTCGTATAAAACCGCCGAAGCTCCCCACGTTCGAGCAATTCCAGCGGATCATTGCCTACCTGGAAAGCTCTCCCGAATCCCGGCGCGCGGTCAGGCTGGTGAAGTTCCTGGCGTATTCCGGACTGCGGATCGGCGAGGCGTTGAAACTGACTTGGGCTGACATCACGCCCTATGGCATCAGGGTATCGGACGCCAAGAATGGTGAGGACGCCTTTGTCCCAATCCTGCCCGAGATGGCAGAGCTCCTTAAAACGATCCCAAAGGACCGCCCGCTATTCCGGGTCAAGAATCCCCGCAAGGCTCTGGGGAACGCCTGCCGGAGCGTCGGGGTGGCCCCTTTGACGAATCACCAGCTCCGGCATTTGTTCGCCACGCGCGCCTTGGAGTGCGGGGTTGACGTCAAAACCGTGGCGGAATGGCTGCGGCACAAGGATGGGGGCGCGCTGGCTCTCAAACGATACTCCCACGTCCGCGCGGAACATTCGCAGGCCATGGCGCTGAAGGTAAGCTTCCTGAAAGCGCCAGAGCCCGCGCCGGCCGTAACGGTGAAACAGGAGATTGCAGTTGCCGAGCGCCCGCCAGCGAAACCAACAAAAACCAGCGAGTCTCACGGAGAGTCCCGCACGCTTAACGCGCTTAAGATGGAATATGCACGGAAGCGAGAAGATGAAAGAAAGCTCGCGTTCCTGATTGAGTCCCGCTCCCGTTAGCCTTCCTTCGGTATTCCCTTCAAGCTCGCATCCGCGAGCCCTTTTACCCGATGCCACATTGACTTAAAGTCAATAGTGACGTTTACAAATAGTCAACGAGTGTTCAGCCGGCCGTTTTAATTCCCGCCTTGCTCAGTCCGTGTATCCCCACTCGTGCTCGATTAGTTCGAGCTGGAACCGCGTCAGAATTTTTGGGAAATCCGACTTCAAGAATGCGGCCCATTGAATCTTGTGAACCTGGCGTGCCTGTTCATCGCCTTGCGCGGCTGCGGATGCCATGTTAATAAGCGTAGTGAGAAAAATCTTTCCAAGAAATTTGTCCCTGTCTGATTTGTCCACGGCAAACTGCGGAAAGAGAAAACGGATTTTCAAATCCTGTTTGAACAGTGCTTCGTAACATGGATCTCCGTCTGCATCCATCTGTTTTTTAACAAGCCGTCCTGGCGCAATGTCGGCATACTGTTCGGCCAGTTGCAGGGCCTCTGCGATCTTTGGGTCAACTCTTTTGTTTTTCATGTGAAAGGCGGTGTCTGTGGCTGTTGGTCCACGTAAACATCGGAAGTCGAGCCGTCGCCGTTGCAGACGTTGGCCACGCTCGGCGCTGTGCTTAGAAGTTGCCAGTAGTCCCTTCCGAAATCAAATGGACCGACTGGCAGCAGCGGATACACCGGCACTTGCGCAGGGCTCGGCGCATCCTGTATGCAAATCCAAATTCCAGGGATCGTCGATGCGGAAGCGAAATTGCTTATCGGGTTCACAACAACCATGTCGCCGACAACGTAATCGGGCGCGCCAAAC
>Ga0105240_10011756_pt1 | contig 12163 bp, 8 predicted proteins | sample KBSC54metaG_FD_80426 | JGI IMG/M metagenome (GOLD analysis project Ga0105240, IMG submission 80426) | Corn rhizosphere microbial communities from Kellogg Biological Station, Michigan, USA - KBS C5-4 metaG | ecosystem: Host-associated > Plants > Roots > Rhizosphere > Soil | place: Michigan, USA...
GTTGCGCCGGCTCTATCCGATATGCCGCAGCATCACCGGCGACGGGGTCCGCCAGACACTTGCCCTGCTTCAGGAAGTGATACCGATCGAGGTACATGAAGTTCCCACCGGGACACGCGTCTTCGACTGGACAATTCCGAAGGAATGGAACATCCGCGATGCGTATGTGCAGAACGCGCGCGGCGAACGCGTCATCGATTTCAAGCGACACAACCTGCATGTGGTGAGCTACAGCGTGCCCGTGAGAGCCGCCATGTCGCTCGCCGAACTGCGTCCTCACCTGCATACATTGCCCGGGCAGCCCGACCTTATTCCTTACCGCACCTCCTACTACAAGGAAGACTGGGGCTTCTGCCTTGCGCACCGTCAATTGCAGGCTCTGCCCGAGGGGGACTACGAGGTCTGCATCGACTCGTCGCTCGAGCCGGGCCACCTGACCTACGGTGAATTGCTGGTCGAGGGCGCTTCGCAGCAGGAGGTGCTCATCTCATGCCATTGCTGCCATCCGTCGCTCGCGGACGACAATCTGTCCGGCCTGGTCGTCGCCGCGTTCCTGGCGCGCCAGCTCGCCCGGATATCGCCACGCTACTCCTACCGGTTTCTCTTCATACCGGGAACTATCGGCGCGATCACGTGGCTGAGCCTTAACGAGGAGCGCACGAATGCGATCCGTCACGGGCTGGTCCTGACATGCCTGGGGGACCGGGGCAACTTCACGTACAAGAAAAGCCGGCGCGGGGAGGCGGACATCGATGTGGCGGTGCGGCACGTCTTGAAGCATTCAGCGCGCGAGCACCGCATAGTTGATTTTTCGCCCTATGGATACGACGAGCGGCAATACTGCTCGCCCGGCTTCGACCTGCCCGTCGGCTGCCTGATGCGCAGCCATCACGGCGAGTTTGCGCAGTACCACACATCGGCTGACAATCTCGACTTCGTCGATGCGGCGTCGCTGGCCGAGTCGTTGGAGAAGCTGTTAGCCGTTGTCCATGTGCTCGAACATGATGGCACTTACGTGAACCTGAATCCGAAGTGTGAGCCTCAATTGGGCAAGCGGGGCCTGTACAGCGCCACGGGAGGCGCCAACATCAAGCAACTGGAGCTGGCGATGATGTGGGTGTTGAATCTGTCGGACGGCACCTCCAGCCTGCTGGCGATCGCCGAGCGCTCGGGATTGCCATTTGCCTTGATCAGCGATGCGGCGACGATGTTGATGCAGCACCAGTTGCTGTCGCCGGTGCGCCCCGACACGATGCCCACGCAGCCGGCGAGCCGCGCCGCTCAATAGCGCCAGAACAGGGCGTCGTCCACCTGCCCCGAGACGCTCAGGTACTTGATCTGCTTCAAGCGAGTGAAAGGCCGGGCGTTGAACAGCGCCGCGTCCAGGCCGATGCGTTCGTACACGTCGTGGAGCTGCCGGGCTCCCTGGCGCGCATCCCATACACATTTGAAGCCTGGTAGCTGCGCCCTTATTTTCTCGAAATTGACCCGGTAGCTGCGGTTGTCGCCCCCGGGAGGACCGAATGACAGTTGGCAGCCAGGGTACACGTGAGCCACTATTTCCGCGATCTCCCGCACCTGATAGTTATCGGCATGATGACCCACGTTGAACACCTCGCCATGCACCACATCGCGTGGCGCTTCAAGCACGCACGCGATGGCTTGGCAGATGTCCAGGACGTGGACCAGTGGCCGCCACGGCGTTCCGTCGCTCGTCATCACGATCTGGCCGGTGGTCGCCGCGATTCCGCACAGATTGTTCAAGACGATATCGAAGCGCATCCGCGGGGATGCGCCGTAGGCCGTCGCGTTTCGCAGGAACGTCGGCGAGAAGTCCCGCGCGGTCATGGCGCCCACGTCGCGCTCCACGAGCGTCTTGCACCTGGCGTATGCGGTGAGCGGGTTGGTCGGGGAGCGTTCGCTCATGGGCTCGGCCCCATTCGCAACGCCATAGACGCTGCACGAGGAGGTGTAGACGAAGCGCTTCACGCCGGCCGATTTCGCGAGCGCAGCCAGACGCACCGACGCCTGGTGATTGATCCGGAAGGTCAGATCCGGATTGTTTTCGCCCAGCGGGTCATTGGAGAGCTCCGCCATGTGAACGACTGCATCCACACCTTCGAAATCGTCGATCTCGATATCGCGTATGTCGCGATTGACCGTGCGCGGGAATCCCGGGACCAGGGCGCGGTCGCTGAACAGCCACCCATCGCGGTAGTACCCGGTGTCGAACCCGACGATGTCGTGGCCCCGGGCCTGCAGAAAAGGTGCGAGGAGGCACCCGATGTATCCCTCGACGCCTGTGACGAGCAACTTCATTGGAGATCTTCTCCCTGGCGGACCCGGGCGCCTCGGCGGATTCCCAAAACCAGCTTGCGGCAGTGGAACGCCTCTGCATATTTCTCAGGAGCAGCGCACTCGACTCCGCGCAAGCGCAGGATCGAGCGGAACGTGTCTTCAGTCATCCACGCTTTGTTCCGTTCGGACCGGAACACATCGAGAATGATCTGGATCTTGCGCGCGCATACTGCCTGCGCCAGTGGCACGAACAGATTGGGCGCTTCCAGATCGCCGTCGTACTTCGGAATCTCGTATTCCAGTATCAGGTGCCGGCGCCACGTATTCCAGGTCAGATCACTGATGGTGCGGTGGTCCTGGTGCCGGTCACCGCGATAGTGGGTGAAGATCAGGTCCGGATCAACGCCGGTCTTGAGCTGCTCGAACGTTTCCTTGATCCTGGCACCTTCGTAAGGGAAAAAGCCGTCACGGAAGTTCATCACGATGACCTCCTGGGTGACGGCACGCTCTAGAAAACGAGCAGCGCCGTGTCGCGCTTCCCGTTCGCGTTCAGGCGCCGAACTGAAAACCACCCACGCCACATGCACGTTGGAGTACGAAGACAGCAACTCCAGGACCGTTCCGCCACAGCCGATTTCGATGTCGTCACTGTGAGCCCCCAAGAACAACAGCTTGACCGGCGCGGCGGGGTCCTCGGGAAGATCGAGTGGAAGCATGGAAGCTCACTGCCCGGAGGGATCTATCCTGCCTGCTTTGACTTCCATACTTCCCACGGGGCCGCACCGCTGGCGTACAGCGATTCAAGATGCTGCTTGTCCTTGAATGTGTCCATGCACGCCCAAAAGCCGTCGTAAGCGTGCCCCACCAGCTGCCGGTCCTCGATCAACCGATGGAATGGCTGTTCCACGAGCTCTTCCCTCGGGCGTATGTATTCGAAGACTTCCCTCCTGAAAATGAAATAGCCGCCATTGACTCGCACTGATCCGTCGTTGATGGCGTGGATCCTGGAGACCAGGCCCGAGCCCTCCGACATGGCCACTGCGTGGTAGGTCAGGTTCGGCCGGACACAAAGGAAGCTGGCCACCTTCTGTTGCCGGCCAAACTCCTCCAGCTGGGTGGGCAGCGACAAGTCCGTCAAGCCGTCGGTGTAGTTGGCCAGAAATGTCTCTTCGCCCTTCAGGTACTTCTCGACCGCCTTGAGCCTCTGTCCGATGTTGGAATGGACACCGGTATCGGCGAACGTGATGCGCCAGTCCTGGATGTCGCTGTTCAGCAGTTCGAGGTTCTTTCCTCCCTTGGACAGCACGAAGTCATTGGACGCGCATTCGTCATATTCGAAAAAGTATTTCTTGATGACATCGGCGCGATGCCCAAGGCAAAGTATGAATTCGTTGTGGCCGAAATGCGCGTAGTACTTCATCACGTGCCACAACAAAGGACGGTTTCCGATATGCACCATCGGTTTGGGCAAATTGTCCGCGTCATAGATTCGCAGCCCCAATCCACCGCAGAACAAGACGACCTTCAACTCCGGCTCTCCAGGTTTTGTTGTCTATTGAAATATTAGGGTCGCACCGCTGTCTGGGCCTGGGAGAAACGTCCCATTCTTATAGGAGAAATGACACGCGCAGCCCGGCCGCACGCTCGCGAGCCCGGATGCAATGTTGACGTGCGTCAACTGCGCCTGCCGGCGGGAAATTCGAGAAGCACACTGCCCAACAGAAAACCTCCGGGCTGGCCATGCGAGCAACAGAGCGAAACACTATTAAGTTCAAGTGCCGAGTTGACCGTGAGATACGATTTATACGTTTTCAAAACCGGCATAGGCTCTTTGGATATGTATAGCAATCGGATTCGCATTGCAATGACGAAGTCGAATGCTGATTCATTGGCCTGCTGTTGTTCGCTGTCTCGTTTCCGGCATCTCGCCTGGCCGTACCCACCGAGCGCGACACGATGCATGACGGAATAAGAATTTACCGGGATACGTTGCCTCCCACGACGTCCGCGACGGGGCGCCCTTATTGGCTGCTGCGTTCGGCGTTCGATCCCCTCTTGGCCGTTGCCGTTTACCCGGCCGCCTTGTACGTCTGGGGCGCGTCCTTCAAGCACGACGACTTCGTTCTGCTTTGCATTGCCCTCTTGCTCATGTTCCCGGCCGATATTCCGCTCAGGCGGTTCTCCGTGGAGGTTGCGGGCCGCATTTTGCTGGTGTGGTTGAAGGTGCAGGCCTCGCTGGTGTTCTTCTGGACGGCAAAGGCCCTCTTGCTCGACTCAGAACCGCAGGCAAATGCGAACGTGTTCGCGACCTGGTCGATCCTGGCACTGATCGTCCAGCTGTTCGCGCATTGGCTAACGCCGCGCGTGGCTCCTATTTTCTTCGCGCGTTATCCCAAGACGACGGTCATCATCATTGGCGCCAACCCTGTCGCGCTGCGGTTCGCCAAGTTGGTCGACGACGGAGAGGCGGGAGGCTATCAGCTCGTCGGTTATTTCGACGACCGCGACGTCAAACGGCTGGATATCGCAGGGTCGCGTCCCGTCATTGGCCGCATTGACGAAGTATGTGAGTACGTCAAGAGCCATCGTATCAAGGCAATCTACATCGCCATCCCGATGGCCCGGCATCCAAGGATCGTGAATCTGCTGCAGGCATTGCGGGATACGACAGCATCCATCTATTTCCTGCCGGATGTCTTCGTCTCCGATTTGATTCACGGCCGGGTAACCACGGTGGCGGGCTTGCCCGTGGTGTCCGTGTGCGACACGCCTTTCGATGCGACTGCCGGGGCGATCAAGAGATGCGTCGACCTTGCGCTGGTGATCTCGGCGCTCCCGCTGATTCTTCCTCTCATCATGGGGATTGCCCTGCTCGTGCGGGCGACGTCGCCGGGCCCGGCGATCTTCACGCAGCGCCGATACGGCCTCGATGGGCAGGAGATCACGGTTCGGAAATTCCGCACCATGACCACGATGGAGGATGGCCACTCCACTTATACGCAGGTGATGCGCAATGACGCGCGGGTGACGCGCATTGGCAAGTTCCTGCGCAAGACGTCGCTCGACGAACTTCCCCAACTGTTCAACGTGCTGGGCGGCTCCATGAGCCTGGTGGGTCCCCGCCCGCACGCGTTGGCGGTCAATGAACAGTATCGCAAGCTGATTCCGGGGTACATGGTCAGACACAAGGCCAAGCCGGGGATCACCGGCTTGGCCCAGGTGAACGGATGCCGCGGCGGGGACGACCTGGATTCAATGCGCCGGCGAACGGAATACGACCTCGCCTACTTGCGCTCCTGGAGCATATCCCTGGACATGCTCATCATCGCCAAGACAGTAAAGATGCTGATCCTCGGTGACAGTCAAGCCTATTAGCATGCTGCCGGCGAAAGTTGAGGAGTTCTATTGAACGCAGCCCCCACAGCGTCCTCGTTGAAAGTGCTCCACGTCGCGCAGACCGCTCAGGGGGGTGTCGGGAGCTACCTGGAAGAAGTGATGCCGCTCCAGGCCCGGGCGTATGGGTTCGATTCCATCCGTGCCGTGCTGCCGGCGGAACACGCAGCGGCTTTTCCGGGTTTGTTGCCGCAATGGCTGGTGACTTTTCCGGCACGAAGAAGTCGTTTGCTGAGCACCTGGAAAATGACGGTCGCGACCATCGACATGGTCCGGAGCTTCAGGCCGGATGTCATTCACCTGCACTCCACATTTGCCGGTCTCGCGCTGCGGCCGATCCTGCAGCTGTTTTTCCAGCGCACGCCGGTGGTGTACTGCGCCCATGGATGGTCGTTCGACCGACGAGTGGGTCGATCGCAGATCCGGATATCCCGTTCGGCGGAGCGGCTGCTCGCGCGTCTGTGCGACAGGATCGTCTGCGTTTCCCGGAAAGATTATGAGAGGGGCTCGAGCGCCGGGATTCCGCCGGACATGATGACGGTGATCCTCAACGGAATCTCCGACCACTCGCTCTTTGGCGAACCGACGTTCCAGCACCTGTGGCCGAACCAAGGATTGAAGATACTTTTCGTCGGCAGGCTGGACGCCCAAAAGGGCATCGATGTCCTCATCACTGCCATGCGGCAGTTGGACAACCGCGGTTTCGCTGTCGTCGTCGGCGCATCGGTCGCGGACCAGGAGGTTCTGACGAACACGCCGGCCAACATGAAGGTGCTGGGCTGGCTGCCGCGCGGACAGATCAACCAGCTTTACGCGGCGGCCGACGTCCTGGTCATGCCGTCTCGTTGGGAGGGGCTGCCCATTGTCGCGCTCGAAGCCATGCGAGCGGGGCTTCCCGTCGTCGCCACGCGCGTCGGCGGCATCCCCGAAGCAGTCGTGGATGGCATCACCGGCTGGCTCGTCGACGTCGATGCGCCGTTGCAGCTCGCGGCAGTTCTTGAAAGCCTGGACGCCGCGACGCTGAGCCGCATGAGCGCCAATGCTCGTCGCTGTTTTCTGGACCTGTTCCGAAGCGAGCGCGTCGCCCAGGAACTCGATCAGCTGTATCGGAGCATCGAATTCGCATGAACACGCTGGAGGGTCGCTGATGCCCAAGGACCTGTTCCTGGTCGCAGACCAATGGGGGCCGCAAAGCTCCGGCATGGGCGTGTATGCCTACCAGATCGCCCGGCGCCTTCCGGCCTTGTTGCGGCGCGAAGGATTCAACGTGACCGTCGCGGTGCGCCAGGACGCGCCTTGCCTGGCAGACGAAGTGCGCGAGAGCGGTGGAAGTGTGACCACTCTGCTCCCGACTTCGGCACCCGCCAGAAGAAAACTCCAGGAAATCTACTTCTGGCTCCCGATTCGGTCTCGAGGCTGGAACTGCTACTACACCCTGGACCACAAGCTGCCGGCCAAGGCCCTGCTGCCGCGGTACCGGGTGGCCACCGTGCACGACATCTGCCCACTGGAGTTTCCGGGTGAGTACGGGGCTCTCAAGCGCTTCTACTTCGGACTGCAACTTCCAAAGGTCATGCGCACCGCGAATTGCATTGCAACCATCAGCGACCATACGGCGCACAAGCTGGTTGCTACGCTCAACGCGGACCGCGCGAGGATCGTCGTTTCCCCCAACGGCTTCGACGCCGAGCAGTTTTCCGTTCACGCGAACGAGAACGAAGCCGACCAGCTGTTTTCGGCTTACGGGCTCATACCGAAAACCTATCACCTGTTCGTCGGCCGGCTTTCGCCGCGGAAGAACTTGTCGCTGGTGATCGAGGCCGCACGACGCATCAAGCAACGCGGAGGGAAGCCATGCGTCGTGGTTGCCGGGCCCAAGGGATGGCGATCCGAGGGTGATTGGGCCACGATCCATGAGTGCGGCCTGGCAGATAGTTTTCCGAAGATCAACTTCGTCCCCTCCGAACTGCTTCCAGCGTTGTACCGGCAGTCGCGAGGCCTGCTTTATCCCTCGTTTTCGGAAGGGTTCGGCCTTCCTGTGCTCGAGTCGCTGGCGTGCGGGTCGCCTGTGGTGGTCGCGAGGGGAACGTCATGCGCTGAAATTGGCGGCCCTCTCGTGGATGTCATCGATCCACACGATATCGAAGCATTGGCGCACTGGATGCAAACCGATCACATTTTGGATGAGCCCACGCGGCGCCATTGGCTGGCCCAGTTCTCGTGGGAAAAGACCGCCGAAGGCATTGCGTGCGTGCTGGGACCGACGCTCGGCGCCTTGCGTTCGACGGCCAAGCGCTGAAGCTGATCGATGCCAATACTGATCGACCGATAGGCTGCGCACCCGAGCGCGGCTGATTCTCCGTTGGCAGCGCTCCAGCTTACCCAGCTTCCCCACAAGCGAGTTCACAACTGCCTCTCCCTGCTTACCAGGGACGAGTTGTCGCGTGTCTGCGGCTGAGCTTGAGCTGGTCGCCGTTCGAGTGTGTGGCTAACCGTAACTAAGTAGCTGCTCATCAATTGAGCGAAAGCTGAGCCATTAGCTGGCGCACACTCATGCGCCGGCGCTTACGGCTGAGTTCTTTTCAATACAAAAGTCGGTAATCGCATACGTCCGGCGGGTGGTGCTCCGTTACTGTCGAGTCTCCAACTCATCCTTCACCCGCCCGCCGTATGAATCTTTCCAGCTTGAAGTCTTCTCTAACAGGCACCTGTCCAAAGCCGATCGCCTATTCAGCCCTTTTGGCATCCTTGCTAAGCGCCTGTGGCGGTGGGGGCGACGCCTCAACCGGGACAGTATCGGATGCTGCTGCTACCGAGGCCGTCGCATTGAAAGCTGTGACCCAAACTTGCGTCGGCAACGGCGCAAAGAAGTGCCCGGCTCCAGCTCCAGCTCCAGCTCCAGCTCCAGCTCCGGCTCCGGCTCCAGCTCCGGCTCCAGCTCCGGCTCCAGCTCCAGCTCCGGCGCCCGCTCCCGTTGGGGTCAATCTCACCGATTACGGTGGCAACTGCAATGGATCGTTCGACAACCTCACGGCGCTGAACAACGCCATCAGCGCCGGACGCGCCCAGGGCAAGCCGGTCATCCTGCCCGCGGGCCAGTGCAACTTCAGCAACATCATCGAACTGGATTCGGCGCAGCTGCAGGGCCAAGGGGATACGACGGTTCTGTACTCGACCAACTACGCGGCGTCGTCGATCTTCATGCGCGGGACGGGACCGTCAGTCTCGTTCATGAGGCTCAATGGTGTCCCCGCGCCGTCGCGGCGCGCAGATTGGCAGAGCACTAAGATCACGATCTTCGGCGCAACCGACTGGTCCATCCACGACTTGCTGGTCGAGAACGCAGGCGCCGCCAGCATCCAGACCGCGCAGGGAGCGACGCGAGGGACGATCACGAACAACCGTATCCGCAACAGCCTGTCCGACAGCATCCACATGACCGATGGCGCGAGCTACATCACAGTGACGGGCAACACCATCGACAACAGCGGCGACGATGGCATTGCGGTGGTGAGCTACCAGAGCGATGGCAGGCGAGTGAACAACATCACTGCACGCGACAACATCGTCCGCAATAACGTATGGGGCCGAAACATGAGCGTTGTCGGCGGCCAAGCCGTTCTGTATGAAAACAACTTCCTGTCAGGCAACTTGAGCGGATGGGCGTGCATGTACCTTGCCCAGGAGATCCCCTACGCGACGTACTCGGATCTGGACGTCACGGTCAATCGCAACACCTTCCAGTCTTGCGGGAGCCTCACCACCGGGCACGCGGCGGCAATGATCTACAGCGACGGCCAGCTAGCCAACAACAACATCCAGCTGACATACAACGACATCATCCTGAACAACGTTGCGGGAATCCGATGGTTCGGTCCGCAGACCAACGTGCTGATCGAGCAGAACCGGATCACGGGTGCCAGTTCCGACTATGTCGGCGACGGAAATCCCAGTGTGACGGTGGTCACGTATACGAGCGGGCCAGTCGGCTACGTGGCGCCCTGACCAGCCCCTGCGAAAAAAAGCTGCCTTCGGGCAGCTTTTTTTCAACGTGCGGCGTATCCGACCTCGCCGCCGGTGTACGGGATCACGGTGACACCGGGGACCGCACCACCGACGTAAGGCGTGCGGGCGCCAACGATCCGATTGTGTTCGATCCTGACGTTGGTCTGGGGGCCAAAGTATCTGACGCCGTTCAGGCCGTTCTGAATGATGTCGTTGTACGTCAGCTTGATGTTGTCGTTGGCCTCCTCGCCGTCGCTGTAGATCATCGCCGCCGCATGCCCGCTGATCAAGCCGCCGCAATACTGGAATGTATTGCGGTTGACGGTGACGTCCAGGGCCGAGAAGGTCTGGTAGGGCTTCTCTTGCGCGATGTAGAGGCAGGCTCTGCCGCTGGGGTTGCCTGACAGGAAGTTGTTTTCGTACAGAACGTGCTGGCCGCCCACAACGCTCATGTTGCGGCCCCACTTGTTGTCGAGCACGACGTTGTTTCGCGCGGTGATGTTGCTGACCCGGGTGCCATCGTTCCTGTAACTCACCACCGCGATACCGTCGTCACCGCTGTATTCGATGTGGTTGTTTTCCACCAGGATCTGGCTCGCGCCGTCCGTCAGGTGGATGCTGTCGGACAGCGAGTTTCGGATCACGTTGTTCGTGATGCGCCCCCGCGTCGCACGCTTCGCCGTCTGGATGCTGGCGGCGGGAGCGCCTTCGATCGTCACGCTGTCGATCACGAAATCGGCGGCGCCGAAGATGGTTATCTTGGTCGCTTCCCAATTGGCTTGCCGCGAGGGCGCGGCGGCGCCCGTCAACTTGAGTTTGGAAACGGAAGGTCCCGACCCCGACATGAAGATCGCACTGCGCCGCCAGTTCAGCGCATACAGGACCGAACCCTCCCCGGTGCCCGTCAAAGCGACGCCATCGACCCGGATGATGTCGCCGAACGCGCACCGCCCGACGGGAACGAGGAGCGGGAGGCGCAGTTTCCGGGCTTGCGCCAGCGCGCGCTCGATTGCCGGCGAGTCGTCGGTTGCACCGTCGCATACCGCGCCGTAATCGCGCAGCTGGATGGCTCGCGCGGCGACGGCGGTGTCCGCAGTGCCCGACTGGTGACCGGCCAGGCAACAGGCCAAGACGCCGGCGATCAGCAGGTGGCGGCACTGCATAAGTGCTCAGTCATGCCGTTGCGGTTCGATGTGCACGATCCGACAGCGTGACAGCACCGATTGAGCCGCAAATCCACAGCACAGCCAGGACGACGAGCGTTCCCAGCAGCCAGAGAAAGGCCCGCGAAGTGCCCCAATAGGCATAGCGGAAGCATTCAAACAAGGCGAGCAGCACCGACGGATACAGCATCACCGAGACCAAGTCATTTTTCAGGTACCGCGAGTACAGGATCCCCGCGCAGAACATGGACAGAAAGAAGTACAGGGCTGCTCCGGCCACGCCAAGATCCAAGGTGATGTCGGCAAAGCTGGAACTCGTGTTGAACTCCGGGTCTCCATATCGCTGCAAAAAGACAAAAGACGGGTTGGTGTACAGACCGACGGTGTCGGAAAACCAGTGCCCGATGCCCAGGGGGAACGCGTGCAGCCAGTTCAGCACATTCTCGAAAGTCCAGGCTGGCCAGTGGGCGGTGGTCGCCAGCAAGCCGGCACCATTGTTGAGCGACGTGTAGTAGTAGCTCCAGAATCGCTCGACTGCAAATTCCCAGAATCCCATGCGGTCCGCATAGTATGGCCAGCTCCGGAAATATTCGGACACCGCGAAGAACAGGAACAATGCAGGCAGCGCCGCATAGGGCCCGAGGCGCCAGAGCCATCTGCCGACGCGCTGTTCCGGCTTCGGCGGGCCGTTGCCAAGCAGTGCGAGCGCAAGCGGAATCAGGGCGTCAGCGACAGCAAGGCGTTCGCTCCAGATATAGGAGCGAAACAAGGTGAACAGCAACAGCACAGTGGTCAAGACTGCCAACTTGCGATCCCGGCTTCTGCGCAGGAAAAGCAAGTACCCGGCGAGCGAGTAGAACAAGGGTGACAGATTGACCAGCGAAGTGATGCCGGTCACGGTCCCGATGTCTGCCCGTCTGGGCTTCTCCTCGCCCATGAGGATGCTCACGAGGAACGCCGGGTCGAACATCATCGAGCGAAACCAGAACAGGTAGGTCGCGAGAATGAGCACACCCAGCGCAGTGGTGGCGCGCGCCAGGTGCTGATCGTTGCATTGCAAAAGCGAACGCTGCCGAACGTTCTCACCGAGCCAGGCGCCCAATGCCGAGACGAGAACCAACCCGACATAAAGAGCGATGTATGCAGCCGAGAGGAAATTGCGCGACCGGACCTCCGGGCTACCGCCTCCGGACCCAACCATCAGCAGCAGAACGGGCAGGACGAACAGGAGATTGAGAGTCGAAGGGCGCGTCCACCACGGCAGGTCACGCGCAGGGACTGCGGCGCTGAGGAAGCGATCAGGA
>Ga0105240_10011758_pt1 | contig 12161 bp, 10 predicted proteins | sample KBSC54metaG_FD_80426 | JGI IMG/M metagenome (GOLD analysis project Ga0105240, IMG submission 80426) | Corn rhizosphere microbial communities from Kellogg Biological Station, Michigan, USA - KBS C5-4 metaG | ecosystem: Host-associated > Plants > Roots > Rhizosphere > Soil | place: Michigan, USA...
CCCCGCGGGTCGGGCGGCTTACGACGAGAGCCACATAGCGCTCGCGTCGAGGTGGAAGGTCGGGCCGACGGCCAGGCCGTGGACGTTGTTCCGGGTCGCGCGCAGCTCCTTGATCCAGTAGGCGATCACGTCCGGCGTCTCCGCCTGCTGGATCTTGGCCGCCTGGACGGCCAGGCCCTGGCGCTTCTGCTGGTCGACCTCGCCCTCGAACTGCTGGACGAGCTTGTCGAAGTTCGGATCGCACCAGTGGGCCGAGTTCCAGGCTCCCGAGTTCGAGAGCTTGGCGTTCGGCACCGAGCGGCACAGGTAGGCCGGGTCGATCGTCTGGCCGGCGGTGCCGCGGGCGCCCCAGTCGGTGATGCCGAACGGCACCTGCAGCCAGGGCTGGTTCGCGCCCGTGCCGTAGAACGTGCCCTGCGGCTGGACGTCGAGCTTCACGTTGATCCCGGCCGGCGCGACCATCTGCTTCACGAACTGGGCGTACTCCGGGATCTCCAGGAACTGCTCGGTCGTGAGCGTGACGTTGACGGTCTTGCCACCGACGAGCGACTTGGCCTTGTTGATGTCCTGGACCCGCTGCGGCACCTGGTCGGTCGTGGGCGAGCCGGGATAGATCGGCGCGAACGCGTGGTCGTTGCCGAGGTCAGCCTTGCCGTTGAAGAGGCCCGACACGAGGCCGGGCCGGTCGAGCGCATAGGCGACCGCGAGGCGCAGATTCTTGTCGTTGAACGGGGCCTCGTCGACCCGCATCTGAAGGGTGCGGTACTCGCTCGACGGCGTCTCGGAGACCGAGATGTTCGAGTCGGAGAAGAGCGCCTGCGAGCCCTGGTACGGCACCTGCGGGAACACGTTGATCGTCCCGCCCTGGAGCGCCAGCACGATCGGCGGCGTGTCGGTGTAGTACTTGACGTTCACCGCGTCAAGGTACGGCTGGCCCTTCTGCCAGTAGTGCGGGTTCTTCGTGTAGGTCGCACCCTGGTCCTTGGAGAACGTCTTCAGGACGAACGGCCCGGTCCCGATCCCGCCCTTGGTGAAGTCGCCGATCTGGTAGTTCTTCGGCAGGATCACCGAGTTGTAGTTGAACGCCGAGACCAGGTACGGGAAGTCCGCGTACGGCCGGTCGAGGTGGAACACGATCGTGTCCGCGCCGGTGCTCTCGACGTTGCCGCGCGAGAGCACGCCCGAGAAGGCCGACAGGGCCGCCGACCCGATCTTCGGGTCGAGCATGCGGTCGAACGAGGCGACGATGTCGTCGTTCGTGAGGGGGCTGCCGTCCTGCCACTTGACGCCCTGGCGGATCGTGAACGTCCACGTGTCGGGAGTCGAGCCGGAGACCCACTTCGTCGCCAGCTTCGGGATGAGCTTGTACTGCGGATCAGGGAAGACGAGATAGTCGCAGGCGAGCTGCGTGGTCATGATGGCGCCGGTGTTGAACATGGTCACCGGGTCGACGTCGGAGGCCGGCGAGGTGATGCCGAAGACGCCGGTGCCGCCCTTCTTGATCGCGCCGCCGGACGAGGCGCCGCCCGAGGACGTCCCCGAGGAGGCCGACGAGCCGCAGGCGGCGAGGATCGTGCCGAGCGCCGATGCCGAGACTCCGAGGACGCTCGCGCGGACGAGCACCTGCTGGCGCGTCATTCGCCCCGACCGGGCTTCCTCGTAGAGGTGGTATTCGAGATCCTTCACGAGCTGTACCTCACATTCGTTCTGGTTAACCGATCGCGCTCCGTCCAGGAACGGCCGAACGGGTGTATGCAAACCTCGCCCCGGCTTCTCAGATGGCTCCCTCCCGCGCGCCGGGCCCGCGAGTACCGCTGGGAGCGCTGAACGTATCACGGTGTCCGGCCATAACTCAATGAGACGAAATACGCGCGAGAAGAGTCAGAACGACTTCGTCGTCCCCCGGCCTGGCGGCCACCTGGACGGCCACCGGAAGCCCGGCCGAGCCGCCCTCCGCGCGCCGCGCGGCCTCTGCGACGGCGTCTCCGCCGACGCGGTCTGACTCCTCGCCGGGCCCCACCCGCCCGGCGGGCGCCACGCCCGCGGGCATGCCGAGGAGGTTGTAGATCGAGGTGTAGCTCTGGCCTGCGGCGACGTCGAGCGCAGCACCGTGGGGCACCGCGGCGAGCGCGTGGGCCGGGCCGATCAGGGCGTCCAGGCCCGCCCGGTCGAGCATCTCGGCGAACCGGCGCCGGAGCGCGCCGATGCGCGCGGCGAGCCGGTGCTGCTCGTCCGGGCCGAGGGCGGCGCCTGCGGCCGCCGCAAGCGCGCGCCGCACCTCCGGCGTGGCCGGGTCCCTGCGCAGGATCCGGCGCAGGTTGCGCCCGCCGTCGGCGGCGAAGACGGCGCCGAAGAGCGCGAGCGCCTCGGGCGCGTCCGTCAGCTCCGCGTCGACGACCTCGATGCCGTCCCCGGCCAGCCGGTCGGCGGTCTCGACGACGGCGCGGCGGATCGCCGGCGCCGGGGTGAGCACGCCGTTCCCGCGCACGACGCCGATCCGGCGCACCTGCCGGCGCGGCCGCCGCGGCGCCCGGCCGACGTCGAGCACCGACACCACGAGCCGCAGGTCGGCGGCGGTGCGCGCGAGGACGCCCGGCCGGTTCTGGATGAGCGTCTGGCCGGCGAACAGCTGGTCGTCGCGGCTGCCGGCGACGCTCAGCCGCCCGGGCGTCGGCGCGATCCCGAAGACGCCGCACCAGGCGGCGGGGATGCGGACGCTGCCGCCGATGTCGGTGCCGACGGCGACCGGGACGACGCCCGCGGCCACGAGCGCGGCCTCGCCGCCGCTCGACCCGCCGGGCGAGCGGCCCGCCGCCCATGGGTTGTCCGTCCGGCCGTAGACGGGGTTGTCCGACTCGGCGTACCAGTTGAGCTGGGCCACGTTGCCCTTGCACAGGATGACGGCCCCCGCCCGGCGCAGGGCCCGGGCGACCGCGCCGTCCGAGCGGCTGCGCGACCCGGCCAGCCGCGGGACGCCGGCGCTGCAGGGCGTGTCCCGCACCCACAGGGTCTCCTTCACGCTCACCGGCACACCCTCGAGCGGGCGGCCGGCCGGGCGGGCATCGATGCGGGCGGCGGCCGCAGAGGCGTCGGCGTAGAGGGGCACAGCGACCGCGTTCAGCTCCGCGCCGCGCGTCTGCGCCCGCTCGGTCGCCGCGGCGGCCAGCTCGGCCGCGGAGACCTCGCGCCGGCCGACGGCGGCCGCCAGCCTGCCCGCCGAGGCGGCGTCCATCTCATCGTCGGCGGACGCCGGCCTCGACGCGTACCCGATCACGGCCGCGATCCTACGCCCCGCTGATAGTATCTGCAACACCTGTTGGCGATTCGGCACGTTGGAGGCAACACGTGTTCCGCAACGAGATGCCGCGGTTCGAGATCCTCTCCGAGGGGGCGCTCGAGACGGTCGAACGGGGCTGGCGGCGGCTGGTGTCCGAGATCGGGATCCAGTTCGACCATCCCCGCGCCCTCGACCTCTTCCGCGCCGCCGGGTGTGAGGTGGAGGACGCCACGGTGCGCTTCGACCCGGACTTTCTGCTCGAGCAGGTGGCCAGGGCCCCGCGCGAGTTCGACATGCGCGCCCGCAACCCCGAGCACGACCTGCACATCGGCGGCGAGCAGATGATCTTCGCCCCCACCCAGGGCCCGCCGTTCGTGCGCATGGGCGGCGTCCGCCGCGATGCGACGCTGGCCGACCTGCAGCGCTTCATCATGCTCACCCAGTCGTTCCCCGAGCTCGATACGCCCGGCGGCGGCATCTGCGAGCCCAACGACACCGAGCTCGACTCGCGCCACCTGGCGATGAACATGTCGCTCATCCTGCTCTGCGACAAGGTGTTCGAGGGCGTCCCGATGTCCGAGGTGGCCGCGGCCGACTCGGTGCGGATGGGCGAGATCCTGTTCGGCGGCCGCGACGTGATCGAGGAGCGGCCGGTGATGTTCGCGAACGTGAACGTGAACTCGCCGCTGCGCTACGACGTCCGCATGCTCGAGGCGATGCTCGAGTTCTCGGCCGCGAACCAGGCCGTGATGGTGACGCCGTTCCTGCTCATGGGGGCGATGGCGCCGGTGTCGATCGGCGCCGCGCTGGCCCAGCAGACGGCCGAGGTGCTGGCCGGCGTCGCGCTGCTGCAGCTGGTGCGCCCGGGCGCGCCGGTCGTGATGGGCTCGTTCCTGTCCTCGACCGACATGAAGTCGGGCGCGCCCGCGTTCGGCACGCCGGAGTCGGCCATCGGCCTCTACGCCTCCGGCCAGATCGCCCGCCGGATCGGCCTTCCCTGGCGGGCGGGCGGCGGCACGCTCACGGCCAGCCCCGCCGTCGACGCGCAGGCCGGCTACGAGGCGTTCAACACGCTCATGTCGGCCTTCCTGGCAGGCGCGAACGTCGTCTGGCAGTCGGCCGGGTGGCTCGAGGGCGGCCTGGTCGCCTGCTTCGAGAAGTTCATGATGGACGTGGAGCTCCTGAAGCTGCTGCGCGTCCAGATGGCCCCGACGGTGCTCGACGAGGACAGCCTCGCGTTCGGCGCCCACCTCGAGGTCGGCCCGGGCGGGCACTTCTTCGGCTGCGAGCACACGCTCGCGCACTTCCGCGACTGCTTCTACCGGCCCTTCCTCGCCACCACCGACAACTTCGATCGCTGGAGCGGCAAGGGCAGCCCGACGGCGGCCGTGCGGGCGGAGGCGCTGTGGCGCGAGGCGCTCGAGCGCTACGAGCCGCCGCCGCTCGACGACGCGGTGCGGGAGGAGCTGGAAGAGTTCGTCGAGCGCCGAACACGCGAGCTGGGCGATGCCCCGCTCGACCTCGGCATCCCGCCCGAGGCGCCGCCCGCCGCTGCCTGACCCAGCCGGGCGGAGAGCTCGGCCGCGGCGGCGGCGACCCCCGCGCCGACGTCGGCGAGCCGGGGTCGCATCCGAAACGACGGGCCGGACACGTTGATCGCCGCGACGATCCGGCCGGGGCCGTCGCGCACGGGGGCGGCGGCGGCCGTCAGGCCGGCGTCCATCTCCTCGTCGGCGATGGCGTAACCGCGGTCGCGGGCCTCGCCGATCGCCCTCGCCAGCTCGGCCACGTCGCGCGGGGTCGCCGGCGCCGACGCGACGAAGGCGCGTCCGTCGAAGAGGGCCGCGAGCTCGTCGGGAGTGCGGTCGAGCAGCAGCGCCTTCCCGGCCGACGTGCAGTAGGCCGGGGTGTTGCGCCCGATCCAGTTGACGGCGCGCACCGCGTGGGGCGACTGCTCCGAGAGCACGGTGACGACCTCGCCGCCCTGCAGCACCGACAGGTGCGCGCCCTCGCCGAAGCGGGCGACGAGGTCTGAGAGCAACGGCCGGGCCGAGTCGAGCAGGTGGCGGCTGCCGGCGACCTGGGCCATCGCGTAGAGGCGCCAGCCGAGCCGGTAGGCGCGCGTGTCCGGGTCGCGGTCGACCAGGCCGTACTCGGCCAGGGTCGCGAGCGTGCGCGAGACCTGGGTCTTCTCCCGCCCGAGCATGCGGGCGACGCGGGTCACGCCCAGGCCGCCCTCGGCCGCGGCCTCGTCGCTCGCCAGCGTGAGGAGCGCCTCGATGCCGCGGCGGATGCTCGTCTCGCGCTCGGCCACCGTCGGCCAACGCTACCAGGCGTCCGGGCGGATCAGGTGGACGGTTGATCGACAGTCACCGGCCGCCACGAAGATGCCCGCCGGAGTTTTGTAGTATTTTCGCCGGCCTTCCGGGAATTCGTGCAATACAACGGTGTTTGCTTCACAATCGGCTGTGCCGGGCTCTTTTCGTAGTATCGACGGCTCGCAGGAGAAGGCTCGGACCGCCCGGCGGCCGAAGACGGATCACCGGCAGCCGTATTTTGGTAGTATTCATGCCGGGTTCTCGTCGAATTTCTCGTCTGTTAGGGTGTTTGCTCCAAAATAACCCGTGCCGGTCTCTTTTCGTAGTATGGAGTACCACCCTGCATTTCGCCGCTACACACCCGAGTGCGGCGAGCTGATCGCGCGCATCCGCGAGGCACGCGCAGTGATCGAGGCGCTGCCAATCCTGCCGGCCCAGGAGGATGAACTCCGTAAGGAGGCGCTGGTCGGCACGATCCACTACTCGACGTTGATCGAGGGCAATACCCTGGGGGTGCTTGAGGCCCGAGCGGCGGCGCTCGGCGAGCTGGACCCTCAGACCCGGGCGGAGCTCGAGCTGGTCAACTACGTCGAGGCGCTGCGTCTGGTCGACCGTCGGTTCAAGGACAAGCGCCTCGAGTACACGCCCGAGTTCATCCTCGATCTGCACCGTGCGCTGACGCGGGGCACCGGCCGACCGGGGCAGATGTTCCGAGCGGAGCATGAGGGTGCCTGGCGGCCCGGAACGGCAGTCGTTGGCGACAGGCTAGGCAACGTCTACCACACGGCGCCACCGCCCGACCAAGTCGAAGGATTGGTCAACGCCCTATGCGAATACCTCGAGGCACGACGGCAGAACCCTGTTGAGTGGCCCGGGCCGGTGCTTTCAGTCGTCGCGCACTACCGCCTGACTGATATCCACCCGTTCGCCGACGGCAACGGCCGGCTCGCGCGCACTTTTGCCGTGGCTGTTTTGGCTCGCGAGGGCTACCTGCCGCATCGAATCTTCTCCTTCGAGCGCCATTACGCCGAGGATCGCGAGGCGTACTACGCGGCTCTGCGAGCGGTCCCCGCCAATACGAACGAGTACGAGCCCTGGCTTCGATACGCGCTCGGTGGACTCGCCGACGAGTACGAACGGGTGTCCCTCCGAGTGCGGACGTTGAACCAGTTGACCGTGCGCGCACAGTCGCATGTCCAGCTCAACCGACGCCAAGAAACGATCCTGACCGCCCTCACCGGCGGCGAGGCCCAGTCACTGAGCCGAGCCGACGTCGAGTCGCTTACCGGTGCGGCCGAGCGGACAGCCCGTAACGACCTCAAGGGTCTGACATCGGCGGGAGTGCTCACCAGGGTCGCAGGAGGACGCTACCGCCTACCAAGGCGGCGTGCGGGCGCCGGCCGGCCCACCTCATGGACGGATGAGCGCATCGAGCAGGAGCTGCGAAGGCTCATCGCCGGGTATGGCGAGTTTCCGACCGCCACCATCCTGCAGCGGGACCATCGGGCTCTCTATCAGGCGATCTACCGTTCGGGCGGGGTTCGCAGTTGGCGCCGGCGCCTTGGGGGTTAGCCATCTCCGGCTGCCCCGCTGGGCACCGGAACGCGTACGGGCAGCCTTGCCGTCGCAATCCAGCCGCTGACCCGCGACGTTGCAGGTCACCTTCGACCGGTCAGCCCCTCACGGGCGTACACCGTGAGCATCATGGGACTTCCCGATCATTCGCGAGCGCGCGCAGCACGGCGTCGACGAGGCCGCCGACGTCGTGCGGATCGGCCTCCACCGCGGGCTCGACGCCGCACTCGCGCAGCGTCGCGCTCGTCACCGGGCCGATCGAGGCCGCGGCCAATCCGTCGAAGCCGCCGCCGCCCAGGGTCGCCGCCAGGTTCGTCACCGTCGACGACGACGTGAACGTCACCAGGTCGGCGCCGCGCAGCGCATCGGCCGCGACCGGCTCGGGCACCGTGCGGTAGAGGTGGAGCACGTCCACGGCGGCGCCGCGCTCGCGCAATCCATCGGGCAGCACGTCGCGGGCGCCCTGCGCCGTCGCCACAAGCACCCGTTTCCCGGCGACGTCGCCGACGGCGGCGAGCAGCGACTCGGAGACGGCCTCCTCCGGCACGACATCCGCGACGATGCCGCGGGCGCGCAGCGCCGCCACGGTGGCGGGGCCGATCGCGGCCACGCGCACGCCGTGGAGCGCCCGCACGTCGCCGGGCAGGAGCAGCTCGACGCCGTTCGCGCTCGTCATGCAGACCACGTCGTAGGCGGCGAGGTCGGGCCGGTCGAACGGGAGCGGCTCGATCCGGATCGCCGGGGCCTGGACGACGTCGGCGCCGAGCGCCTCGAGCCGGGCGGCGAGGCCGCTCGCCTGCGCGCGCGCCCGGGTGACCACGATCCGCCTGCCGTGCAAGGGCCGCCGCTCGTACCAGGCCAGCTGCTCGTGCAGCGCGGCGACGGCGCCGACCAGGGTGATCGCCGGCGGGCGCATCCCCTCGGCCGCGCGAGCGATCCCCGAGAGCGGCGCGACGACGGTGCGCTGCGCCGGGCGAGTGCCGTTCGAGATCACTGCGGCGGGCGTGCCGGGGCTCATCCCGTGCTCGATCAGGCGCTGCGCGTTCGCGGCCAGCGGGCCGACGCCCATCAGGAAGACGAGCGTCCCCGGCGTGGCCGCGAGCGACGCCCAGTCGAGGTCGCTGCCGGGCTTGGCCGGGTCCTCGTGGCCGGTGACGAACGTGACCTGGGCGGCGCTGCCCCGCTGCGTCACGGGGATGCCGGCGTAGGCCGGAACGGCGTAGGCGGACGAGATCCCGGGGACGACCTCGAAGGCGATCCCGGCCTCGACCAGCGCGAGCGCCTCCTCGCCGCCGCGGCCGAAGATGAACGGGTCGCCGCCCTTCAGCCGCACCACGGTCTCGTGCCTTCGGCCGAGCTCGACGAGGCGCGCGTTGATGACGTCCTGGGTCATCGCGTGGCCGCCCGGCCGCTTGCCGACGTAGATGCGCGTTGCCGGCTCGGGCGCCAGGGCGACGATGCGCGGGTCGGCCAGGCGGTCGTACACCAGCACGTCGGCCGCCTCGAGCAGCTCGCGCCCGCGCACGGTGAGCAGGCCGGGGTCGCCGGGCCCGGCGCCGACGAGGTAGACGGTCACCGCGCCACCCACGTGCGCAGCTCGAGCCCGTCGGGGCCGTCCCACGCGTATGCCGCTACGGGCACGCTGCAGCCTCCGCCGACGCTCTGAGCGAACTCGCGCTCGGCCTCGACGGCCCGCCGGGTGGGGGCGTGGTCGAGGGCGGAGACGAGCGCCTCCTCGCCCGCGCGGACCTGCACCGCGATGGCCCCCTGGCCCGCCTCGGGCACGAACACCTCGGGGTCGAGCAGGAAGGCGATCCGCTCGGCCAGCCCGAGCCGGCGCAGGCCGGCCGCCGCCAGCACGATGGCGTCGGCCTCGCCGGCGTCGAGCTTGCGCAGGCGGGTGTCGACGTTGCCGCGCAGCGGCACGACCGCGAGGCCTGGCCGCAGCTCGTGCAGGAGGGCGCCGCGGCGGGCCGACGACGTGCCCACGCGGGCCCCGTCGGGGATCTCGTCCAGGCTCGCGAACGGGCCGCACACCGCGTCGCGCGGGTCGTCCCGCTCGAGCAGCGCCGAAACCACGAGCCCCGGCGGCATCTCGCCGGTCAGGTCCTTGGCGCTGTGCACGGCCGCGTCGACCTCGCCGGCGAGCAGCGCCCGCTCGATCTCGCGCGTGAAGACGCCGCGGCCGTCGCCGATCTGATCGAAGCGGGCGGCCCGGCGGTCGCGGTCACCGGCCGTGGCGATGGGGACGATCTCGGCGTCGTGAAGCGCGTCTGCCACCAGCCGGGCCTGTGCGAGCGCGAGCGTGCTCCCCCGCGTGCCCAGCCGGATCATTCCGGGGCGGCCGGCCCGGCGGCGAGGCCGAACAGCTCGGTCACGGCGTCCGCGTAGGGGCCGGACCGGTCGGCGGCGGCCAGCTCCTTCAGGCGCACCGTCGGCTCGTGCAGCAGCTTGTTCAGCATCGTGCGGGTGACGGCCTCGAGCCGCTGGCGGTCGGCGGGCGACAGCGTGTCCCAGCGCGGCTCCATCCGCCGCAGCTCCTCGGCCCGGATGCGCTCGGCGTGGTCGCGCAGCGACGTGATTGCGGGAACGACGCGAAGCGCCGCCATCCAGTCGCGGAACTCCGCGGCCTGCTCGGCGACGATGGCGCGGGCGCGGCCGCTCTCGCCGCGGCGCAGCTCGAGCGTGCGCCGGACGGCGGCCTCGAGGCCGTCGAGGTCGACGATCGTCGTCCCCTCCACGTCGGCGGCGGCGGGATCGACGTCGCGGGGAACGGCCAGGTCGATCAGCAGGCGCGCCCGCCCCGGCGTGAGATCGGCGGCGGTGATGACGACGCCTGGCGCGGCCGTCGAGCTGACCACGACGTCCGCCTCGTCGGCGGCCCGCGCCAGCTCGTCCCACCCGATCGCCCTGCCGCCGAAGCGGGCGGCGAGCGCGGCGGCCCGGCCGGAGTCGCGGTTGGCCACCGCCAGCCGGGCGGCCCCGCGGGCGGTCAGGTTGGCGGCCACCAGCTCGGCCACGCGGCCGGCGCCGACGATCAGGACCGAGGCGCCCTCGATGCCGCCCAGCCGCTCGCTCGCGACCTCGGCGGCGACGGACGCCACCGACGCGCCGCCCGCGCCGATCGCGGTCTCGTGGCGGACGCGCTTGCCCGCCTCGAGAGCGACGTGGAACAGCCGGTTCGAGACCGGGCCGGTCGAGCCCCACTCGAAGGCGCTCGCGTAGGCGTCGCGGATCTGGGCCAGGATCTGGGCCTCTCCGGGGACGAGCGAGTCGAGCCCGGCGGCCACGGAGAAGAGGTGCTCGGCGGCGGCGGCCCCGGTCCGGACGTAGAGCATCGGCTCGAGCCCCTGGCGCTCGTGGCCGGAGAGCTCCGCCAGCCGCTCGACGGCCGCGTCGCGCAGCGCCTCGGGGTCCGCGCCGACCAGGTAGAGCTCGCACCGGTTGCAGGTGGCGAGGCCGACCGCCTCGGCCACGGGCTCGGCGGAGAGGACGTGGTCGACCAGGTCGCGGCCGTGGTCGTGCGCCGCCAGCCGCTCGCGCACCCGCAGCGGGGCGCTTCTGTGGTTCGTCCCCACCAGCACCAGGTTCAGGGCCACGGCGTCAGCCATCGGCCTTCGCCTCCAGGAGCCCGGCGATCTCGTCCAGCTCCCGCTCCAGCCGTCCCAGCTTCGAGTTCAGGATCACGACGTAGGCGAGCGTCACGATCCAGGCCAGCGCGTAGACGGCGGCGACGTAGTGGACGTATGTCTCGCGGATCAACGCGTCCCCTCGGCCAGGCGCCGCAGCCGCGTGACCTGCTCGTCGAGACGCTTGCCGCGCAGCTCGACCAGGTACATCGCGACCGCCAGGCTGAGCATCGCCGCGAGCGCCATGAGAAACGTGAAGAGCATGCTCCCGTCCATCTGCGCGCCGTGGTCGGTGAACGTGATCGGGTGGATCACGTCCTGGCCCAGGTGCACGGCCAGCACCGAGATCGGGATCAGCCCGACCCCGAGCAGAGCGTAGACGGCGGAGTAGCGCGCCCGCTTCTCGCCCGGGTCGACCGAGAACCGCAGCATGAAGTAGGCGCAGTAGAACAGGAAGATGATCAGGAAGGTGTTGAGCTCGGTGCTGCCCCAGTACCACCAGGTGCCCCACGACACCTTGGCCCAGAACGAGCCGGTGACGAGCGTCAGCGTCCCGAAGATCACGCCGAGGTGCATGGGCACGTAGCTGCGCAGGTCGAGGCTCAGGTCACCCGTCCACAGGTACCGGGCCGCGTTCAGCGCGCCCCAGGCGAACAGGGCGTACGTCGTCATCGCGATGGGGACGTGGAAGTAGAAGATGCGCTGCGAGAAACCCTGGTCGGCGTCGTTCGGCACGTAGAAGAAGATCAGGCCGAGCGCCACGGGCATCAGAACAGCCGTCACCAGGGCCGCGCACGTGGCACGGTCGAGGCGGGCGGCGGTGGTTCTATCGCGCACTAATCCTCCACCACGAACTCGAAGAGCCCCCACCCGAAGAGCACAAAGACCGTATCATAGAGAGCCAGATATCCCAGCCGTTCAAGGGTGTGCAAACCGCTTGTTTGCGGGGGAATCGTTCCGGTCGTCGCGCTCACCGCGCCCAGCACGAGCGGGATGGCAAATGGCAGGTAAAGGACGGGCAGGAGCACCTCGCGGGCCCGCCCTGCCGACGCCAGCCCGGCCACCAGCGACCCGAGTGCGGCGATGCCGACGTCGGCGAGCAGCGCCGCCGCGACGAGCACGCCGTAGGCCGGCGCCGGGCCGTCCTGCAGGAAGAAGAGCCAGAACGCCGGCAGGGCGACGACCTGCACCGCGACCAGGAAGACGAACGTCGAGCACGACCGGGCCAGCCAGATCAGGGCGCGGTCGATCGGCGCCGCCAGCAGGCCGTCCCAGATCGCGTGCTCCCGCTCCCGGGCGAACGTGCGGGCGAGCGCCAGCATGGCCGTGAAGACGATCGCCACCCACAGGAGGCCCGTCGCG
>Ga0105240_10011760_pt1 | contig 12160 bp, 9 predicted proteins | sample KBSC54metaG_FD_80426 | JGI IMG/M metagenome (GOLD analysis project Ga0105240, IMG submission 80426) | Corn rhizosphere microbial communities from Kellogg Biological Station, Michigan, USA - KBS C5-4 metaG | ecosystem: Host-associated > Plants > Roots > Rhizosphere > Soil | place: Michigan, USA...
CACGCAAGGCTGGCGCGCCACGCATATCGGCATCGGCATCCTCTGCCTGTGCATCATGCTGCCTCTGTCGCTGCCGCTACGCCGACGCCTCGATGTGCACGACAGTGTCTCCGCCGGCGCCGCGGCGGCGCGCAAGCGGGCCGGGGCGCCGTTCTCGCCGCTGACCCTGCAGGTCCTGCTGTGCATCGCCGGCGTCGCCTGCTGCGTGGCGATGGCGATGCCGCAGGTCCACATCGTCGCCTATTGCGGCGACCTCGGCTACGGAGTCGCTCGCGGCGCCGAGATGCTGTCGCTGATGCTCGGCTGCGGCATCGTCAGCCGCATCGGATCCGGCTTCATCGCCGACAAGATCGGCGGCGTGCGCACCCTTCTGCTCGGCTCGCTGCTGCAAGGCGCGGCGCTGGTGATGTATCTGCTGTTCGACAGTCTATTCTCGCTTTACGTCATCTCGGCGCTGTTCGGCCTGTTCCAGGGCGGCATCGTGCCGAGCTACGCCATCATCGTGCGCGAGTATTTCGCGCCGAACGAGGCCGGCACACGCGTCGGCCTGGTGCTGATGGCGACCTTGATCGGGATGGCGCTCGGCGGCTGGATGTCGGGAGCGATCTTCGATCTCGCCGGCAGCTATCAAGCCGCGTTCCTCAATGGGCTCGGCTGGAACCTGGTCAATGTCGGCATCATGAGCTGGTTGCTCTTGCGCTCGCGCGGCAAACGACCGGCTCTGGCGGCCGCTTGACTGTGATCAACTGAAAATTGTTATTCATGCCTCTTGCGCTTTTAGCGCGCGGCGGAATAATTTGGCCTGCGCGGTGTTACGGCTGAGTTGGTAAAGTCGTGCCGCGTCGAATAGCGGCACCAACGGGTGCGCCTGGGGGGCGCCTGATGGAATTTGAACCTTCCCGGCCGGACGTCGTTCGCGCCGTGAACCAGCGCTGGCTGCTCAAAATCTGGTCTCGACATCTCGAGGGTCATCGCGTGCCGCGCTGGCAGGCGATCGAAGCCGAGCGGCTCGCCACCATCGAGGAAAATTTAAGCTTCCTCGACGTCGTGCGCGACGGCGACGGCGCGCCGCGTTTCATGATCCGCTATCACGGCGAGGTCATCCGCCGCGCTTATGGCTCGCCCGACGGCCGCGGCCGTTATCTCGACGAGATCGTCTCGACATCAACCTGCCCGACCGGGCTTGCGCCCTACGCGAAGGCTGTCGACGAGGGCCTGCCCGTCTACACCATCCTCGACGTCACCGATCGGCAGGGCCGGCTGGTGCATGCCGAGCGGCTGCTGCTGCCATTCGGCCGCGACGGTCAAACGGTCGACCGCGTCCTTGCCGCGTTCGAGTTCTTCTGCGCCGACGGCGCCTTTGACGGTCACGCGCTGACGCAGAGAACCGACGGGCCGGCATTGCGGCTGTCGGCGCAGATCGAAGCGAGAGCGTAGCGCCGGCTACTCAGAGACGCGCTGAAACCGACTGAATTGGAATCGCTGAATCGCGTTGCCGGGCGTCCGGTGGTCGTGCCGGCGGCTCTCGACCAGTGTGAACGCGGGTCCCAGCACCGCCCCGATCGACGCCGCGTCGTGGCGGACCACCGGCAGGCCGCTGCACCGCTCCGGTCCATCGGGCGCGAATGTCCCGATGATGACATTCCCACCCGGCCGCACCGCCTGACGCACCCGGCCGGCATATGCCGCCTGGTCTTGCGCGCCGGTGAGAAAGTGAAAAGCGGCGCGGTCATGCCAAACGTCCCACGCCTGCGTCGGCTGCCATTTTGTGACGTCCGCGACAATCCATTGCACGCCGGAAGCCCGCCCGCCGAGCCGTGCGCGCGCCGTCGCAAGGGCCGCCTCGGATATGTCGAGCACGGTCACGTGCTCGAAGCCTTCATTGATGAGGGCGTCCACCAGACGCGATGCACCGCCGCCGATGTCGATGATCGATGCGGCGTGGCCCGCGCCCGTCGCCCGAATGAGCTCCATCGACACGTCCGGGCGCTCCTGAAACCAACTGACGTCGCGCTCTCCCTTGGTCCGGAAGACGGTCTGCCAGTGATCCTGCCGCTCCTGCGTGGTCACACCTGTTCTCCGTCACACTTTGAGTGCATCCTGTTCGCAGGCCATATAAGGCACGGCATCGCGCAATGGGAGACCACGTGACATCGTTACCGATCCTTGACAACAAGGACCCCGACGCACCGTCGATCTTTCAACCGGCCGCGTTGCTGCGCGAAGCACGCCGGCAAAAAAGCATGGCCCTTGGCGACGTTCCGCCAATCTGCATCCTGGACCCCGACGGCGATATTGTCCGCCGCCTCAAAGCGCTCGGCGAAGCCAAGCCGTCCGATGTCTGGCCCTGCTATCATACCGAACTCTACGAGTTCACGCTTGCCGGAAAAACCGCGGGGATCGTCGGCTGCGCCGTCGGCGCTCCGTTCGCGGTTCTGATCGCCGAAGAATTGTTTGCCTGCGGGTGCCGGCTTCTAATCAGCCTGACGTCCGCCGGGCAGATTCATTCAATCGCAAGCCCGCCGTATTTCGTCGTCATCGACCGCGCGCTGCGCGACGAAGGGACCAGCTACCATTACGCGGCATCCGCTGCCTTCGCCGAAGCCGATCCGGACCTCGTTGCCAGGGCGAGCAGCGCCCTCGGCGAACGGGGTCTTCGGACGCATATCGGATCAAGCTGGACGACCGACGCGCCTTTTCGCGAAACCGCCGAGGCGGTCGCGGCGGCTCGCGCCAAAGGTATCCTTGCGGTCGAAATGGAGGCAGCCGCCCTCTACACTTTCGCGCGCAAGCGCGGCAAACCTGTTCTTTGCCTCGCGCACATCACCAATACGATGGGTCTGGCCGACCGCGATTTCGAAAAAGGCGAGGCCGACGGCACGGCCGACGCCTTGAGCATCCTCGAAACGCTGGCGCGCGCACTCACCGACGGCGCCGCGAATAGATGCGACTCCGCCTAAAACGCCTCGTCCGCCAATTCCATGACGCTGCCCGCGCCCGCTTCGATGCGGGCGAGATGCGCTGCCGTTTCCGGCAGCATGCGCTCGACGAAGAAGCGCCCGGTGACGAGTTTCGCCTTCATCGCCGCATCGTCGGCTTTTGCCAATGCCGCCTCGGCGATGCGCGCCCACATGTAGCCGAGCGCCACCAGGCCGAAGAGATGCATGTAGTCGGACGAGCCTGCGCCAGCATTGTCGGGCTTCGACATGGCGTTGTTCATGAACCACATCGTCGCCTGCTGCAGATGGGCGAGCGAAACGCCGAGTGGCTTGAGATAGACGTTCATCGCGTCGGAGTCGGCGCGCTCCTTGAGATAGGCCTGCACCTCGTTGAAGAAGGCCATCACCGCGCGGCCGCCATCCTTGGCGAGCTTGCGGCCGACGAGGTCGAGGGCCTGGATGCCGTTGGCGCCCTCATAGATCATGGCGATGCGCGCGTCGCGCACGAACTGCTCCATGCCGTGCTCGGCGATGTAGCCATGGCCGCCGAACACCTGCTGCGCCAGCACCGTGTTGGCAAAGCCGAGATCTGTGAGCACGCCTTTGATCACCGGCGTCAACAGGCCCATGTGGTCGTCGGCGGCCTGCCGATCCTTCTCATTGTCGGAACGGTGCGCGACGTCGCCCTTGAGCGCGGTCCACAGGATGAGCGCGCGGCCGGCTTCGTTGACGGCGCGCATGGTCATCAGCACGCGGCGCACGTCCGGATGCACGATGATCGGATCGGCCGGTTTATCCTTGTATTTGACGCCAGAGATGGCGCGGCCCTGCAGCCGCTCCTTGGCATAGATCGCCGCGTTCTGATAGGCGACCTCCGACTGCGCCAGGCCCTGCACGCCGACGCCCAGCCGCGCCTCGTTCATCATCGTGAACATGGCGTTGAGGCCGCGGTTCTCCTCGCCGACCAACCAACCGACGGCGCCATCATAATTCATGACGCAAGTAGCGTTGCCGTGAATGCCCATCTTCTCCTCGATGGAGCCGCAGGTGACGGGGTTGCGCGCGCCGAGCGAGCCGTCGGCATTGACCAGAAATTTCGGCGCGACGAACAGCGAGATGCCCTTGGTGCCGGCCGGCGCGCCTTCGATGCGCGCCAGCACGAGGTGGACGATGTTTTCCGACAGGTCGTGCTCGCCGGCGGAAATGAAGATCTTAGTGCCGGTGATCTTGTAGCTGCCGTCACCTTGCTTGACCGCCTTGGCGCGCAACAGGCCGAGATCCGTGCCGCAATGCGGCTCGGTCAGGTTCATGGTGCCGGTCCATGTCCCTGCCGTCATCTTCGGCAGATATGTCTTTTTCAATTCGTCGGAGGCATGCGCGAGCAGCGCGGCGATAGCGCCCTGCGTCAGGCCGGGATACATGGCGAAAGCCATGTTGGCCGAGCAGAAGAACTCGTTGACCATCACCGTCATCGTCGCCGGCAGGCCCTGGCCGCCGAACTGTTCCGGGACCGAGATGCCGATCCAGCCGCCGTCGACGACCTGCTTGTAGGCATCCTTGAAGCCGGTCGGCGTCGTGACGCGGCCGTCGTCGTGGCGCGTACAGCCTTCCTTGTCGCCGACGCGGTTGAGCGGCGTCAGCACTTCCTCGGAAAACTTCGCCGCCTCGCGCAGGATCGCCTCGACGGTGTCCGACGTCGCGTCGGCGAAGCCGGGCAGGTTGCCGTAGCGCTCGAGGTGGAAGACGTCGTTGAGCAAGAACAGCGCATCGTCAACGGGCGCTTTGTAGGTCGGCATGGCTTTTCTCCGGCGTGTCGGTCGGCGGGCAGACGTTAACCGCTCGTTTACCCCTTGCGGGCGGTCACGGCGGAGACAAACAGGGCCGCCCTCCCCCGGTTCCGCGGCGGCGCGCGAATTATCCGCCGGCCGGATTGCACTACCGTTAAGCGCCGTCGCCGAACCGGCCGTGCCAGAACTTCCGCCGAAATCCGTCACTTCGGCCCGATCTTAAGGGCTTGTTTACCGTGACCGGGAAAAGTCTGCGCGTGGACTGAAGAGCCGCGCCGCTTCCACCCGATATTAACGGGCGCCGGCTCCACGAGAGCCGATCCCGGTTCTTCATGTGCTCCACCTGACGTAGGTGTGAGGATGAAATTTGGCGTCCCGTGGAGCGTGAAAGGCATTCGGCCCGAGGCCCGCGAGAGCGCGCGCGAGGCCGCGCGCCGCTCCGGCATGTCGCTCGGCGAATGGCTCAACGCCACCATCCTGGAACAGGCCGCCGAAGACAGCTTGCGCGCCCCCGGTCATGAGGACGACGACGAGGATGCCTATGCCGACGAGCTCGCCGGCGTCCACGAACGTCTCGACGATCTCACCCGCCGGATTTCGCAGTATTCCCGCAGCGCGCCGAAGTCCGCGCCGCGCCGCCGCGGGCGCAGCCCCGAGCCGCGTGCCGAGCAGCCGGACCATCTCGCCGAGCTGATCGGACGCCTCGACAAGCGCATCGAGCAACTCGTCGTGGTGTCGTCGCGGCCGCCGATGCCGTACATGCAACCGGCGCCGCAAATGCCGGTGATGCAGACGGTGCCGCAGCATCTCGCGCCGCCAATGGCGCCCTATGCGCCGCATCCGGCGGTCGCCGCCTATGCGCCGCCGATGCAGCGGCCGCAGGCCTTCGCGCCGCCGCAGCCGCCAATGCAGCGGCCGCAGACCCCGGCCGGCCTCGACCGCGCGCTCGCCGAAATAGCCGCGCGCCAGCGCATCCTGAACGGCCAGTCGCCGCTGCCGCCGGTGCAACAACCGGCCACCGCGCACGTTCCCGAAGCAACGCTGATGCCGGCGATGCCCCAGGTGCCGGCCCAGGACCTGTCCGGGCTCGAAGATCAGCTCCGCCGCATCACCGACCAGATCGAAACCCTGCGCAAGCCGGGCGTCGAGGAGGCGATCAACGCGTTGCGTGACGAGCTCGGCGACATCGGCCGCGCGCTCAGCGACGCCATGCCGCGGCGCGCCATCGACACCATCGAGAACCAGATTCAGGGCCTGAGCCAGCGCATCGCCGAGGGCCGTCAGTCCGGCGCCGACCAGCACGCACTGTCCGGCCTCGAGCAGGGTCTCGCCGAGGTGCGCGACGCGCTGCGCGGGCTGACGCCGGCGGAAAACCTCGTCGGCTTCAACGACGCGGTGTCGGGACTGGCGCACAAGATCGACCTGATCGTCGCGCAGAAGGACCCGGCGACGCTGCAGCAGCTCGAGCACGCCATCACCACGCTGCGCGAAATGGCGGCGCACGTCGCCTCCAACGACGCCGTCAGCGAATTGGCCTCCCAGGTGCATTTGCTCGGCCAGAAGGTCGAGGACATGGGCCGCTCGGGCGGCGCCGGCGACGCGCTCAACCATCTCGAGTCGCGCATCGAGGCCTTGAGCCACGCGCTCGCCGAGCGGGCGCAGAACGGCTCGAGCGTGCCGCCGCGGCTGGAAGCGCTGGTGCAGTCGCTGACCGACAAGATCGAGCAGATTCAGGAGAGCCGCGGTGACAATCCGGCCGTCGGTCATCTGGAAGACCGCATCGTTAGCCTGGTCGAGCGGCTTGACGCCTCGGATTCGCGGTTAGGCCATCTCGAGGCGATCGAGCGCGGCCTCGCCGACCTGCTGGTGCAGATCGATGACATGCGGACCAGCAAGCAGGCCGACTCGCTGCGCGCCGAGGCGGAGAGCGCGGTCGGCGTCGATTCCTTGAAAGTGGATCTCGCGCGCACCCAAAACGCGCTGGAGAACGTCAACGGCACGCTCAGCGCGGTCGTCGACCGTCTGGCGCGGATCGAAAGTGACATCCGCGACGAAGGCCACCGTCGTGCGGCCGAAGACGAGCCGTTCGAACTGACGCAGCCTATGGGGCGGGTGACCGCACGCGCGGTGCCCGAGCCAGCCCCGGCACCGCAGCATCTGCCCCCGGCCGCGCCGATGCCGGAGCCGGCCGCAGCCGCGCCGCGTCCCGCCGCTCCACCGCCACAGCAACCGCAGCAGCCGCAGCAAACACAGCCGGCGCAGCCGCGCCTGCCTCAGGCGAAGCATGGTCCGATCGACCCCGATCTGCCGCCGGACCAACCGCTGGAGCCGGGCTCGGGCCCGCCGCGGCAACGCGTCGGCGCGCGCATCGCCGTCGGCGACCTGAGGTCCGCGCCAGCCGCCGCACCGGCCGCCACTGGCGGCCCGTCGAATTTCATTGCCGCCGCGCGCCGCGCGGCACAGAGCGCCGTGCCGGCCGGCGGCCGCTCGGCGCGGCCGCAGGGTCCGGACGAGACGGCAGCGGCGGAAACCTCCGGCGGCCTGATGAAGCGAATGAAATCGCTGTTCGTCGCCGCCAGCATCGTCGCCATAGCGGTCGGCACGGTGCAGGTCGGCGGCAAATTCCTGTTCGGCGGCCGGCCGGTGCAGACGGCGAAGGTCGACGGCAAAACCGCTGCAAACGCGCCCGCGCCACAGTCGCTCGCAATCGACGACGACGAGGACGGCGATCAGGCCGCGGCGACCCCGGCAAACCCGCTGGCGCCCGCTCCGGCCGTGTCGGCGCCAAACAGCATTCTCACGTCGCCGACGCCGATGATTCCCGCCCTGCCGTCGCCTCTGGCGGCGCCGGCGCTGACCACCGCGCCGGCAAAGACCGACGTTACCGGCTCGATCCCTCCGTCGGCCCTGCGCGCGCCGGCCTCGGCCGAACGGCTGCCGACCGAAATCGGCGGACCGAAGCTGCGCAGCGCCGCGCTCGGCGGCAACGCCGCCGCCGCCTATGAGATTGGCGTGCGCTATGCCGAGGGGCGCGGCGTCCAGGCCAATCCGGAAGAGGCCGCGCGCTGGTATGAGCGCGCCGCCAGCAGGGGCGTGGCGCTGGCGCAATTCCGCTACGCCAGCATGCTGGAGAAGGGCCACGGCGTGAAGAAGGACCTCGGCCAGGCCCGCCGGCTCTATCTGGCGGCGGCGACCAAGGGCAACGCCAAGGCGATGCACAATCTCGCTGTGCTCTATGCCGAGGGCATTGACGGCAAGCCGGATTACGCCACCGCGGCGCAATGGTTCCGCAAGGCTGCCGATCACGGCGTCGCCGACAGCCAATACAATCTCGGCGTTCTCACCGCGCGCGGCCTCGGAACACCGAAGAGCCTGACCGATTCCTACAAGTGGTTCGCGCTCGCCGCCGCGCAGGGCGATAAGGAAGCCGCCCGCAAGCGCGACGAGGTCGCCACACAAATGGACACCGAGAGCCTTGCCGAGGCGCAGAAGTCGGTGAAGACCTTCGTCGCCGCCGCGCAGCCGCCGGACGCGATCGCGGTGGCCACGCCGCCTGGCGGCTGGGACGACGCCGCCGCGCCGGCCGCACGTGCGCCGGTCGCGCCGTCGCCGGCGGCGCATGGCAAGCCGGTGTCCCGCTCGCCGCTCGCGCTCGGAGCCTTCAAAGTCGGCAACCGATGAGCGGACGCGGCGACCGACAGATCGCCGCACTCGCCTTCCCGCTCGATATCGGCCACATTTGGATTGCACGCAGCGGATAGCGTCAGGCTTTGCCGACGACAAAGGCTGCGCTGCGACATGGCCGCGCCTCACCGGCGCTGCGCCGAACTCCGGATGAAGCCGCCTTGCAGGTCTATCTGCCGATCGCCGATCTGCCCGTAAACATCTTCCTCGTCCTGGGGATGGGGCTCGCTGTCGGCTTTATCTCCGGCATGTTCGGCATCGGCGGCGGCTTCCTGATGACCCCGCTGCTGATCTTCATCGGCATTCCGCCCGCCGTGTCGGTCGCGAGCGTCGCGAGCCACATCGCCGCCTCCTCGTTCACCGGTGCGCTCACCTATTGGCGACGACGCGCGATCGACGTATCGCTGGCGCTGATGCTGCTCTCGGCCGGCATCATCGGCACGGCGACCGGCGTCTGGCTGTTCACCATGCTGCGCGCGCTCGACCAGCTCGACCTCGTCATCGGCGTCTCCTACGTGACGCTGCTGACCGTCGTCGGCGGATTGATGATCAACGAAAGCGTACGCGCGGAACTGCGCGCGCGGCGCGGCATGCCGGCGACCTTGCGGCGCCCCGGCAGCCACAACTGGGTGCACGGCCTGCCGCTGAAGATGCGCTTCAAGCGCTCGAAGATCTACGTCTCGGCCATTCCCGTGTGGGGCATCGGCTTCATCATCGGCTTCGTCGGCGCCATCATGGGCATCGGCGGCGGCTTCCTGCTGGTGCCGATGCTCATCTATTTCCTGCGCGTGCCGACGGCGACGGTCATCGGCACGTCGATGGTGCTGACCTTGATCACCATGGCTTCGGCGACGGTGATGCACGCGGTGACCAACCATCTCGTTGACGCCATTCTCGCGCTGGTGCTGATGGCCGGTGGCGTCGTCGGCGCGCAGTTCGGCGTCCATACCGGTCACAAGATACGGCCGGAGCGGCTGCGCCTGATGCTCGGCCTTCTCGTCTTCGCCGTCGGCGTGCGCTTCGCCTACGAGCTTGTGGTGACGCCGGACGATCTTTACTCGCTACGGCATGTGAGCAGCGAATGATCGCGCGCATCGCCCTCGTCTGCGCTCTGATGCTTGCCGCGCCGGCGGCGCAGGCCGAGCGGCTGGTGGTGTCGCTGTCCAATGCGCGCGTCGCGGTGACCTCGAATTTCGTCGGCGAGAACCTGGTGCTGTTCGGCACGGTGCAGCCGGATCCGGGGCGCGATCTGCTCGGCGCTTACGACCTCGTCGTCACCGTGACCGGGCCGCGCGAAACCTTGCGCACGCGGCGCAAGGGGCGGGTGCTCGGCATCTTCGTCAATGTCGATTCGCGCGAGTTCGTGCGCGTGCCGTCCTATCTCGCCATCCTCACCGACCGTCCGGTCGGGGAGATTGCCGCGTTGGCGATTTTGCGCCGGCTGCAGGTCGGGATGGACAATTTCATCCTGACGCAGCGGGTCGGCGCCGATTTCGCCGACACGGTATCGGACGATCCGTTCCGCACCGCCTTCGTGCGGCTGAAGCGCCAGCAGAACCTCTACAGCCAATCCGACAAGGCGGTGACGTTCCTGACGCCGACCGTGTTCCGCGCCTCGGTGCCGGTGCCGGCCAACGCGCCGACCGGTCTCTACGGCGTCGACGTCAAGCTGTTCGCCAACGGCGCCATGACCGCGCGCACGACGACGACGTTCGCGGTGACCAAAGCCGGTGTCGAGCAGTACGTCGCCGAAGCCGCGCAAGACAACGGCCTGCTCTACGGCCTCGCCACCATGTCGATGGCGCTGGCGATCGGCTGGCTCGCCAGCGTGGCGTTCCGCAGGGATTAGGCCGCCACCTCGGTCGCCACGCCGGGCGGCAGCAGGCGCAGGCGGCCGTCGATGCCGAGCGCCTTGAACGAGACCTGAAGATCCGCGCAGGTCTGCTTGAAATGCGCCCACCCCTCGCAATGCACCGGCACGATGGCCGCATCCGGAAACGCGTGCGCGGTTTCGATGGCGTCGTTGACGTTCATCGTGAGATTGAACGGCCCGCGCGTTTGTGCCGAGCCGGCGAACAGCAGCACGATGCCGGCCTTGAAGCGACGCGCCACCTCGGCGACGCCGTCATACCAGACCGTGTCGCCGGTGACGTAGACCGGCCGCACGCCCGCGGTCTCGAGGACGAAGCCGACGACATCGCCGGAGAACGGTTCGATGCCGGCCGGTCCGTGCCGCGCCGGCGTCGCGGTGACGCGCAGGCGGCGGCCGTCGGCCGACGTCAGGTCCTTCGCCTGCCACGGCGCCAGCCCGAGCGCGTTGCCGCCGAGCCGCTTGGCGCCAGCCTCGGTCGTGAGCACGCGGCCCGCCTTCGGCAGAAAGTCGCGGCCGCCGTGATCGAGATTGTCGGCGTGCTGATCGTGGCTGAGCAGCACGGCATCGACGGCGCCGAGATCGTCGGCGTGCAGGGCGGGGCTTCCGGTCTTGGTCAATGTGACGTGCGGCAGCTTGTAGTCACCCGGCTCGTCGAAGGTCGGATCGGTGACGAGACGGAAACCGGCGATTTCGATCAGCACCGTCGGGCCGCCGATCAAAGTGAAGCGCGGAGCGGTCATTTCAATTCTCCTTATGCGGCGCGGGCGGGACGCGTGACGAGATAGATGCCGAGGGCCACCGGCACGATGCCGACGAGATCGGCGGGTTCCAGATGCTCGCCCAGCAACAGCCAGCCGAACATCATGCCGAGCGGCGGAATGAGGAAATGATAGCTGCTCGCCGCGGTCGCGCCGCTGACCGTGAGAATGCGAAACCAGAGCAAATAGGCGAACACGGAGACGAAGAGCACATTGTAGGCGAAGGCGAGGATCAGGCTCGTGCTCGGCACGATGTCGTGGAAGCTCTCGAAGCCGAGCGCAAAGGGCAGCACCGCGATGCCGGCGGCGAGGCTCTGGACGCCATTGCCGATCCAAAAGCCCTGGCCCGGTGCGAACAGCTTGAACAGGATCGTGCCGCCGACCAGCGACAGGAGCGCCAGCACGCAGAGAACGATGCCGCTCAACTGATCGGTGCCGAGCGTGAGCCGGCTCTGTACGACAAAGGCAACGCCGCAGAGACCGAGCAGCAGACCGATCAGCTTGCGCCACGTCATACGCTCGCCGAGCAGCGCGGCCGCGAACACGGCGGTCACGATCGGATTGGCGCTGATGATCAGCGCCGCGAGACCGGCCGAGACGGTCTTCAGCGCGACATAGCCGATGCCGAGATAAACCGCCTGGTTGGCGACGCCGAGCGCCGCGAAAACCGCGACGTCGCGCCGGGTCAACGTCCACGGGATGCCGCTCACGGCCGCAAGCGCCATCATCAACACGCCGGCGGCGAAGAAGCGGACGGCCAGAAAGATCAGCGGCGGGCAATCCGCCACCGCGATCTTGCCGGCCGAAAACGCCGAGCTCCAGAGCAGAACGAAGCCCAGGACCATCAAAGCGAGGCGCACCCGGCTGGTGGCGGCAAGCGGTGGCGCGGTCGAGATAGCGAGTTGGGACATGGGACGTTCCTTTCGTCCCAACAGGTAGGCCCGCCTCTTTCCATTTGGAAATTAAATGGTAGAATGCACTTCAGTGGTTTTATGAATGGGTAGCCCCATGCTGGATATCGAGCTTCTGCGCAGCTTCGTCTCGGTGGTCGACGCCGGCGGCTTCACCCGTGCCGGCGAACGGGTCCACCGCACCCAGTCGACCGTCAGCCAGCAGATC
>Ga0105240_10011766_pt1 | contig 12157 bp, 7 predicted proteins | sample KBSC54metaG_FD_80426 | JGI IMG/M metagenome (GOLD analysis project Ga0105240, IMG submission 80426) | Corn rhizosphere microbial communities from Kellogg Biological Station, Michigan, USA - KBS C5-4 metaG | ecosystem: Host-associated > Plants > Roots > Rhizosphere > Soil | place: Michigan, USA...
AGGCGGTCTTTCCGAGTGGAGTATGCGACTACAGTAAGCCCGGCATCGGCCAGGAAATCACGCACAACGTTTGGCAACGATATTAGGTCAGCCCGCAAGACTAACCTCGCCATACATGGGGCAACCCACTGGAGATGATCAACTCAGCGAAACTACCTAGTCCCCACACAAAAAAGCTTCGCCTCGCTCCGCGGCAGCGGCGTTCTGCTATCCTCGAGGCCGACCTAGGCAATCTCCTATCGTGGACAGAAATTCCCCGCGCCAGTGGGCTCTGGAACACATCGTGCCTCTTGAAAAGGAGGCGCGACACTGGCTCGCGAGACATGCGGATACGCTTACGGTCGCGGACATCGAGGACCTTATCCAACAGGCCTACGCCCGGATTCTCACGGCGGACCTGAGTGCGATTGAAAGACCGCGCGCCTATTTCTACCGAACCCTCCGTAACTTGGTCACCGAGCAGGCGCGCCGCGCCCAAATTGTCCCGATGGAGCGGCTAGGGGAGATCGAGGAGCTGTTCATCCCCAGTGAGGAACCGGGGCCGGAGCGCCGGTATACGATCCGGCAAGAGCTAAGGGAATTGGCGCGACATGTTCAGGCGCTCCCAAACCAATGCCGCAGAGTGTTTGAGCTTTGCAAGGTGCTCGGCTTTTCTATCCGTGAGGTGGCGGACGAGTTGAGGCTTTCCGAGCGCACTGTCGAGAACCATCTTGCAAACGCGCAGCGACACCTGGCCGAGCATCGCGTGAGCCGGGAGGGGCCTGATCGGGAGGATCGATCGATACGAACGAAGCGCCATGGAAACAAACCCTGACACCATCAACACCCTGGCGTTCGAGTGGGTTGCGCGCCAAGAGTCAAGAACGCTAACCCCGGAAGAGCAGCGTGAGTTGGAAGACTGGCTCGCAACCGATGAGCGCCATGCGGGGGCATTGCTCCGCGCCCAAGCCCATTGGGATTACACCGGCCGACTTGCCTCAATGTCGGGTGGAAAATTACCGGACGTATCACGAGTACCGCAACGCTCGCGAGCGTCCTCGCCCAGCTGGCGCACGCGCCACTCTGGGCTACGGCGGCTGACGGCGGCCGCGGCGCTCATCTTGTTGATGGCCCTGGCTGCGACATTTTACCTGGACCCCGATCTTCTAACAGGAGAAACCTACACCAGTGAAATCGGTGAGGTCCGCAATATCGAGCTCGCCGATGGTTCAACGGTCACTCTCAATACGAACAGCCGAATCGCCGTGCGCTATTCGGCCGATAAGCGGCAGGTTCTCATCAAGCGGGGTGAAGCTGAGTTTCGCGTCGCTCGCGATACGCAACGGCCGTTCAGTGTCCATGCAAACGACACCACCGTTACCGCGCTCGGCACATCGTTCACCGTCCGTATCGACGAGAATCGGACCGATGTTGTCGTCACTGAGGGCACTGTGGAAATTCTGGTACCCAAACCCTCTGCTTTGAGTGCTGAGCTCCCGAACGTTCCGTTTCGCTTAGGCGCGAACCACCGCGCCACCGTCAGCGGACGCAGCCTCCCTGATGTTGAAACCCTGGCACCCTCGACCATCGAACGCAGCCTCGCCTGGCGTGACGGTAAAGCCGCTTTCGACGGCGAGCCTCTCGGACTCGCAGCCGCTGAAATTAATCGCCACAGCCGAGTGCACATCTACGTGGATGACCCTGCACTTGCGGCCCGTCCAGTCGTCGGCATCTTCCGTGCTAACGATGCCGATGCCTTTGCCACTGGTGCGGCGACCACCTTCGGTGCAAGAGTCGAGCGCCGCAATGGAGAGATCCACCTTAAAGCAGCGAACTCACCGTGAGCCTTTCATGACACACTAGGTATAAAACCCGGCTCATCCATCTCCCACGGCAAGCGCAACACAGCGCAAGCAGATGGGGGGTCGAATGTCGAGTCGTTACCTACTACGAAACTGCGTGTACGGAATACTCCTTACGGCCGCACTTGCCGCCGCACAGCAGCTCCCGGCTTATGCCGAGGAAGAACACCGCTTTGCTATCCAAGGTACCGATACCGGACACGCCATCCAGGAGCTCGGTAATCAGGCGGGCGTGCAGATCTTCGCCTCTTCCGAAGATCTTGCCGGCAAACACCTTCACGATGTGACCGGTGTGATGTCCACCGAGGCGGCCTTCACTACTCTACTGACCGGGACGGGGCTGGCTCACCGTTATGTTGGCGACCATATCATCGCGCTTCTGAAGGATACTGCCGATACGCCAGCAGACACTGCCGTCGCAAGCAACTCAACAGTCACGGCAACCGTGAACGATGGGTCAACGGGCTCCTCCGATCAGAGCCGCTTTCGCTTGGCCGAAAGCGCTCCGGAAAGCCCTGCAGGGGGCGCGGCCGCGGTGCCGGCCAATGGCGGACAGACTTCCGAAAAAGAGGCTGTGCATCTCGAAGAGGTGCTGGTCACGGCGGAGAAAAAATCAGAGCGCCTTCAGGACGTACCGGTGCCCGTCTCCGTGCTCAACACCGATGTGCTCGCTGAGAACAATCAGACCCTGCTGCGGGATTACTTTAGCTTGATCCCCGGGTTTAATGTGACTCCGAACTTCGTCCAGACGCAAAATCTCGCTATCCGCGGCGTCACGACCGGCGGCTTGAATACTCCGACAGTCGGTGTGGTAATAGACGACGTTCCCTTCGGCGCATCCACCGGCTCGCACGGAGATTTCGTTCCCGACATAGATCCCGGCCAGCTCGAGCGCGTCGAGATATTACGCGGGCCGCAGGGTACCCTCTATGGGGCCAACAGCATGGGCGGCCTGATCAAGTTCGTGACGGTCGACCCGTCGACCGACGCACTCGCAGGTCGTATCGAAGCGGGTGTCAACCATGTCGTCAACGGCACACAGCCGGGTTATAACGTACGGGGTTCGGCCAACATACCGGTCAGCGATACCCTGGCCATTGGCGCCAGTGCATTCAGCCGCCAGGACGCGGGGTATATCGATAATCCGATCGTTCGCCAGCACGGTATCAATCGAGAACAAACTGAAGGCGCGCGGCTGTCGGCGCTGTGGCGGCCTGCGGATTCTATTTCGCTCAAGCTGAGCGCCATGTACCAACAAAGCGAGGCGGATGGCCTGAGTGAGGGAGACATACGCCCGGGATTGCTGCAACAAGACTACCTGGTAGGGTCTGGCCGATATGACGGTTCGGTTCAGGCGTATAGCGCGATACTGAAGGCCAAGCTTGGGGGAGTGTCTCTGACCTCCCTGAGTGGCTATAACGTCAACGAACAAAAACCGGGAATCGATGAGACCTTTATTTTTGGCTCCGCCGCCGCGAACGCGTTTGGGTTGGCGGCGGCCGGAGCGCCGTATCTATCAGGTGACCGAGTCGCCAAGTTTACTCAGGAGTTGCGCGCTTCGATGCCAATCGGGCAGCGCTTCGAATGGATGGTCGGCGGCTATTACACGCATGAGCACGATACCGGGTATTTCAATGTCGCGGCCGAGGACCTTGCAACCGGCCGGTTCGCGGGCAGCTACTGGTATTACGAGCAGGGTTTGGATACTTTCGAGGAGTACGCGGGATTCACCGACCTGACTTTCCATGTCACCGATTCTTTCGACATCCGGCTGGGCGGGCGCGAGAGTCGTTACAACATAGACCTCGCCCCTCCGGTGCAAACCGGCCCTTATATCCAAGGTGGCCGGCTAGTTTCACCGGCGGAACAGTCATCCGCCGACGACTTCACTTACCTGGTGACACCCTCTCTTAAGGTGTCGCCCAATCTCATGATCTACGCGAGGTTTGCCTCCGGCTATCGTCCCGGCACGCCTAATCTTCCGGCGCACGCTGTGCCGCGGGAGTCGAGCCCGGATAAGACAACAAACTATGAGATCGGCGCTAAGGGTGATTTCTACGATAATGTGTTTTCGTTCGACACCTCGGTCTATTACATCGACTGGAGCGATATCCAACTTCAACTCAGAGATCCCATCACTGAGTTTGTGTTTTATGCCAACGGCAGCCGCGCAAAAAGCCAAGGCGTAGAGCTTTCGTTGACTGCGCGGCCCGCAAGCGGCCTGTCGATTTCCACTTGGTTCGATTACGACGATGCCGTCTTGACCGAACCGTTCCCATCCAACAGTCCGAGCTACGGAGCCGCCGGCGACAGGCTGCCGTTGAGCAGCCGTTACTCGGGGAACCTTTCCCTGGAACAGGAATTCCATCTGCGCGGTGATGTGTCCGGATTCGCAGGCGCAACGGCAAGTTACGTCGGCAGCCGCATCGGTACTTTCGGTACGACTGATGCGCCTGAGCGGCAATATTATCCGGCCTACACGAAGTTCGATTTACACGCCGGCCTGAAGTACGATTCCTGGACGGTCAATGCCTATGCCAACAACGTAACGGACAAGCGGGCGCTCATCGGAGGCGGCATCGGGTATTTCCCGCCTTATGCTCAAGTCTACATTACCCCGCGTACGGTCGGAATTTCTGCGACTAAGTCATTCTGACGTGTGGGCAATTTGTAGTGATTCCCCTAAGTTGTGGCTTCGCCGGCGTGTGAGTACGCGCAGCGCCGGTCCGTCTGCGCAACATAGTAGGACTCGGTGTGGGGGACTCTCGATTTTAGTGGCTGCCGTCGTAGTTGGCTTCTGCGGGCGGCCAGTGCGTGCGGGCCAGCCTATTGCTCCTCCTTCTTTCAGTAGTGAGGCGCATGAGGATCTGCCAACCGGTAAATCCATTACACCGACCGCCGCGTGGGGGGCGTTCTTCCAGGAATTGAATCCTCACAATCCGCTGGCCCCCGATCTAACGCTCAATGGCGCTGCGGCGGTAGCGGTAGCGCCGAACGGCAAGCTACTCGCGATTATGACTAGCGGATACAACACGTTTGCAGATACGAAGGGGGAATTTACTCCGGCTTTGAGCGCCGAATATCTCTTCCTTTACGACATCACGGCAGCCAGTCCAAGGCAGCTGCAAGCCTTCCCCATAAGGGCGACCCTGCAAGGGCTGTCGTGGGGGCCGTTGTCGAATGCGGTCTATGTGTCTGGAGGCATAGATGATGATGTGCTTGAGTTCACGGGCGCCGGCCAGGTCTTTAAGCCCGGCCGCACACTGTTACTGGGGCACAGAACATGGGTGGGCGGTGCATCTGGCACCCATGGTGCAAATGGCTGCGAGGGGTGCTCGGTCAGCGCCATCTCCGTCGCCCCTGAAGGGCAACGATTGTTGGTCGCCAACTACATGAACGATTCGGTGTCCTTGATCGATCTGCCCTCAGGTCGCGTGCTTGCCGAACAGGACCTACGGCCTGGTGCGCTTGACAAACATCATCGGGGCGAACCTGGCGGAAGTTACCCCAGGGCCTTGGCTTGGATCTCGCCGCAGCGCGCCTATGTGGCGAGCGAACGCAATAGAGAAGTCATTCCGCTCACCATCGATAACCACCAAATACGCGTTGGCAAACGAATTAGGCTCCCCGGACAGCCAGTTGCACTCGCGGCCAACCAGCGAGGCTCGCGTCTCTATGCCGCACTGGACACTTCCGGCCAGGTCGGGGTTATCGACACGGGCGCAAATAAACTGATTGAACTAATCGATACGATAGCGACACCGGCGCTCTTCCAAAACACACATCAGCTTGGTGGCGCCAATACCAACGCCTTAGCCTTGCTGCCGGATCAGCACACGCTGCTCGTCAGCAATGGGGGTGAGAATGCTATCGCCATTGTTAAGTTAGGCCGAGAGGCCATCGGAGAGCCTAGCGCGCGAGCTAGAGATGGCGACGACGATGACGTGACGGGTGGACGGTCGGTAGTCATAGGTCTCGTCCCGACGGGCTGGTACCCCACCGGCGTAGCGACTTCGAGCAGTGGCGCGACTTGGTTTGTGGTGAATGGAAAGAGCCCGACCGGACCCAACGTAAGTTGGTGTACCGAGACAGATCCGGCGCGGCCGAGCTGCGTGCCGCGCAAATACGAGCGCAGCTTTTACGACAGCTTGATAACGGCCGCAGAAAACCAGCAGATCGCACAGCGCGAAAAAGCAGGCTTCTTGAGCTTTCCTGCGCCTTCTGCGCTAGAGCTTGCCCGGCTCACTCAATTGGTGGCCCACAACAACCTGATAGACCGGCCGGATAAGACAAAAGCGGAACAGGAGCTCTTTTCGCTACTCAGGCAACGTATTAAGCACGTGATTTACATCCTGAAGGAGAACCGCTCCTATGACCAGATTCTCGGCGATCTGAAAGGCACCCACGGCGCTCCCCGACTTACACTGTTCCCCGAGCGGATTACGCCCAATCACCACGCCGCCGCCCGGAATTTCGTTGCGTTGGACAACCTGCTGGTCACTGGCGAAGGCAGTATTCAGGGGTTTATGTGGACCTACGCGGGTCAGACCAATGATCACAACGAGCGCGTCGAACCCTTGGGCTATACGGGCCGCGCTTCGATCGACGGTTATGGGTCCAACCGCGGCATCAACATGGGTCTTGCCACCAGCGCGGAGCGGCATGAGCAATACTCACAGTCGCCGACTGACCCCGATATTCTGCCGGGAACACAAGACGTGAATTCGCCGGACGGGCCGGATGGAATGGAAGGCTTGGGCTACCTCTGGGACCTGGCGCTTCGCAAAGGGCTCACTATCCGCAACTACGGTCTATCGCCGGACCCTCGCACTGACTTGAGCGGATATCTATGCGTTCAGCATTGTGCACCCCTGCCGGAAGTCCGCGATGCCTTTAGGGAGGGAGTGCGGGTCTATTGGCCGTCGAAAGCATCACTCGCTCCTTACTCTGATCCTTATTTCCGCGCTTTCATGCCGGCTTACCCGGACTTCTGGCGGGCAAAAGAATGGCGGCGGGAGTTTGACGAATTCTCGCGAAAAGGATCTCTGCCTGCGCTCACGACGATGTGGCTCGGCAACGATCATATCGGGTGGTTCGGCCAGGCGATGGACGGAGTGAATACCCCCGAGACCCAAATGGCCGACAACGACTACGCTCTCGGAACGGTGCTGGAAGCCGTGGCGAACAGCCCGTTTGCCAAGGATACGTTGGTCGTTGCAATCGAAGACGACTGTTGGGATGGTTGGGACCATGTTGAAGCGCATCGGACCGTTGCGTTGTTTGCCGGCGCCTATGTGCGCCAGCACGCCGTAGTCTCCACGCGCTATACGACCGTAAACGTGCTCAAGACCGTCGAGGAGGTGCTTGGCATTGGGCCAGTCGGTCTTAACGATGCGTTGGCCGAGCCGATGGCGGATGTGTTCGACCTCAACGAGAGCGAATGGTCCTACAAAGCCATCGTGCCGGACGTCCTGCACACCACCAAGCTCCCACTACCGCCGGCCGACCACGCTCTTGCCGATGTACCCAAACACTCCGCTGTCTATTGGTCCAGAGCGATGGCGGGCCAGGATTTTTCGGGGCCCGATCGGGTAAATCCGACCACCTTCAGCCGGGTCTTGTGGCGCGGCCTTAAGGGGAATGAGCCTCTTCCGTGGAGTAGAAGACATGTTAACGCCCCGCGCAAAGCGTATCGGTAGGATTTGTAGCCTGCTCGTTGGCTGCATGCTACTCACGGTGGTCGCCGAGTTGGCATGGTCGGACGATATGCATTCGGCCGGCGACGCTTCTGAAGTTACGCGGTGCGAGTCGCTTGTCGAAACGGATTTCTCGCACATTCCCGAGGCGCCCACCCAGATAAGCGCGGCTAAAGTGGTCACCGAACTCGAGGATGTGTTGGGGAATCTCGGCTGGCCGGAATTTAGGGGATTAGCGGAAATCGCAGCCAAGCACGCGGGAAAGGTTCAGCCTTATTGTCGCGTGAGGGGCTATGTCACGCCCAACGTTGGATTCGAGCTGCTGCTGCCGGTTAAGCACTGGAACGGCAAGTTCCTGCACGTGGGTTGTGGCGGTTGGTGCGGGACTACCGGATATGTGGACTTCTTTTGCCCACAGCATCCCGACTATGCCTGTATCGGTACCGACATGGGCCACAGCGGGGACGGCGGTCTTTGGTTCCGGAACAACCCGCAGGCGCAAATTGACTTCAGCTACCGCGCCACACACGTAGTCACGCTCGCCGGGAAAGCACTCACTGAGCGTTACTACGCGAAACGAGCTGAGAAATCGTACTTCCTGGGATGCTCAACCGGCGGCTACCAGGGGATGGTCGAAGCACAACGTTTCCCCTGGGACTTCGATGGCATTGTCGCCGGTGACCCCGATATGGACGAGGCCGACCTGGCCGCACATGGGATTTGGATTAAGCGGAACTTTTTGGGCGAAGACGGTAAACCCATACTCAGGCCCCAGCAGATTCAACTTGTCCACCGGGCGGCACTGGCTCAATGCGATCTGGACGACGGCCTGAAAGACGGCCTCATCAGCGACCCCCGGCATTGCAAGTTTGACCCCGCCGAACTCCTTTGCAAGGCGGGGACGCGGGGCGCGGATTCGGATTGTCTCAGCGCGCCGCAGGTACAAGCCGTCAAAAATATCTACGGCTCCCCGGTCAACAGTAAGGGAGTGAGGCTATCCCCCCTCGGAGTGTTTCCCGGATCAGAAAACCTTTGGGCCGAAAGCTTCGCGGACACGTGGGGTGATGAGTATTTCAAGGCCACGGGGCTGTTGTCCGAAGGCGGCAAGCCCTGGAAATATACGGATTTTGATTTCGATCGAGATTATGCGCGCAGCGGGGTAGGGGTCATTTTCCCCGACACCGACCCTGACTTACGCAGGTTCAAGGCCGCTGGCGGTAAACTCATGGTCTATCAGGGTGGCCACGACGTTCTAAATTTTCCAGGGTCAATCGTTGACTACTATGAGACCGTAGAGAAAACAATGGGCGGCCGCGCCCCGACCCAGGACTTCTTTCGGCTCTTTATGATTCCGGGCATGAATCACTGCACCGATGGTGACGGCGCCTTCGCTATCGACTACTTCGGGTACCTCGAAGCCTGGGTGGAGCGAAAGACGCCGCCGGATGCCATGGTCGGCGCCCACGCTGAGGGGCTGCAGAAGTTCGAAAGTTGGTTTCCCCTTAAACCCGGCACTCATGTCGCCTTCACCCGGCCGCTGTATCCCTATCCGCAGTATGCCAAGTACATTGGCAGGGGCGACCCGAACAAGGCAGAGAATTTCAAGCCGGTGTTGCCAGCTGGTGCTACGAAATGACAGCATTGGCCGAACAGCTTAGAACCGGGGCGAACTAGGTGTCCGAACTGAAAAAGCCGTTATCCCTCCTGCGAGTGCTTGGGGTGGGATTTGGCATTGCAGTCGTCATTGGTGGCGTTGTGGGTCAGGGCATTCTGCGCACGCCAGGACTAGTGGCCCGGGGATTTCATAACGAGACGTACATTTTACTCGCGTGGCTGGCGGGAGGCTTATTTTCCCTCGTCGATTCGATGTCCATTGTTGAACTAGGAGCATCGATTCCGGTCAACGGTGGACCCTACGCGTTCTGTCGCCGAGCCTTTGGCACTTCCGTGGGATTTCTGACAGGTTGGACCGACTGGCTCGCACAGACGGCTACCGCGAGCTTCATCGCCGTCGTGTTCGGCGAATGCGTGCATCGGCTCGGACTGCTAGCCACAGTTCCCTTGAGTGTTATCGCGATTGGGCTAATCGCCGTCTTGACGGCGTTTCACCTGGTCAGCACCCGGACTAGTGGTTGGAGCCAAAATATTGGTAGTGCGATCAAGGCGCTCATTCTATTCGCCATGATCGCCGCGTTTTTTCGGGCCCCCGCTGGAGGAGGCCCGACGGATGACTCACCTGTTTCAATACTGCTGGTAATCGCCGCGCTACGGGCGATGTATGCGACGTACGGGGGGTGGAACTCCGCAACTTATTTTTGCGAAGAGGTTAAGGATCCGGGTCGCTCGCTTCCCAAAGCAACCTTTACCGCGCTTTTCGTTGTCACAATACTTTACGTACTCATAAACGCGGCGCTGCTGCATGTGCTGCCGATAGCATGGCTTGCGCGGTCGACGCTGCCCGTCGCCGATGCGGCTACCAACATATTCGGTCCGAACGGCGTGTTGCTTGTTGTCATCACCTCTACGATCATCGTGTTTACCGTAGAGAACACTCAGTTGATGTTCACGCCCCGCGTGCTGCACAGCATGGCGCGGGATGGGCTTATGCCGGCCTGGATCTCACGCGTGGGAAGATCTGGGGTGCCAGCGTCCGCTCTGCTAGTCACGGTGGTACTTGCAGCAGTGCTCGCTTCAAGTGGAGTCTACGAGCGATTGCTGGCCATTTATGCGCCGCTGTCAGTCGCAACCAACGCCCTAGTTAATCTTGCGGCGATTCGTGTGCGCATGAAATTCCCCGATCTGGCACGCCCGTTTAAGATGCCCCTGTTCCCCCTCCCATCACTGATTGCGTTGACCATCAATGTTGCATTGGCAGTCAGCTTCGTCGTGCAAGATTTCGGGGACGCCAAATTCTCATTGCTGTTGCTCGCACCGGCTATTCCTATCCTCCTTTGGAGCCGCCGCCAAAAACTCCCGGCGCTGCCCGTATGACGTAATTGACGGCCCGCGATCCCCCCTCTACTGCGAAAAAAAGCTCAAAACTCCTTTCGCCACGGCGATTTAGTGGCGCTCGGTGCAGTTGCCATGGCATGGTACTGAGCATGAGCGCGGTGAACAGGCAACTACGCAAACTGATGGACCTGCTCCGCCGCCGCGGGCAAACGCGCGAAGACGCGGAGGATCTCGTTCAAGAAGCCTTCCTGAGGCTGCACACGTTTCTCGCTGACGGACAGAGCGTTCGTAAGCCCGATGGGTTCTTGGTTCGGACGGTTCTGAATCTGGCGGTCGACGCTCGGCGACGCGATAAGCGCGATCGCCGCGACTGCTTTGTCGCGGAGGCCATTGAGGAGCTTCCGCTGGTAGACATTGCTCCCTCGCCGGAGGAAATCCTCGACGCTGAACGGCGTCTGCTACAGATGAGAAATGCGTTGGATAGACGGGTCAGCGCTCGGACGCGCGATGTGTTTTTCCTACACCGTCTCGAAGGGTTTACCCACGAGGAGATCGCCGAGCGGCTGAATATCAGTCAACGCAGTGTCGAGAAGCATATTGCTCGGGCTATCACCGCCGTATGGATGGAGCGGCAGAAAGAATGAACTCTGGGGAGCAACAGTCTCACACGAGGGTCACGCCGGAGCTGATGGCGGAAGCCGCCGCCTGGGTCGCTATCCTGCACGGCGCGAATCGCACTAAGACCACTGAGCAAGGCTTTGCGAAGTGGCTTAACAAGAGCGCCAACCACGGTCGTGCCTTCGAGGAAGCGACCGAGATCTGGCAGGAAGCCGGGAGCTTGCGACGGCGCGAGCCCCTGACGGCACGTGTTTCCACGGCGCGCAAGCCCGGGATTGCATTAGCTTGGAGGGCAGTCGCCGCCGGCGTGGCAGCCTTTGCGCTTGTAGCCGTCGCGGTGGCGCTCTATGTTCGCAATTCCGGAATCTCGACTGGGATCGGCGAGCAGCGAGCCCTCGTGCTCGAGGACGGTAGCCGGATCATTTTGAATACTCGAAGTCACGTTGTCGTCGCGTATAACCGCCGCGTGCGCCAGGTCGATCTCAAGGAAGGAGAGGCTGTCTTCGAGGTGGCGCAAAGGCCCGGCTGGCCATTCGTCGTCACAGCGGGCGACCAACAGATCAAGGCACTGGGCACTGCGTTTGCAGTTCGCCGCGATGCGAATCAGCTCGAGGTGACTCTGGTCGAGGGCAAGGTCCTTGTGTCCGCGGCGCAGTCAGGTTATCAAAGCGAAACACAACATAATGAGGCGCGCGTGGCGCACTCCAGAGTTTCCAACGCGATACGGAATACCGCCAACGGCGGCGCAGCATATGTGCTCACGCCGGGCGAGCGCCTACGTTTCGCAAAAAATTCGGCCCCGGCGCTCGACAAACCTGCACTCGACAAGTTGCTCGCCTGGGAGCAGCGCGAAGTTGCTCTCGATGACACGGCGCTACCCGAGGCCATAGCGGAAATGAATCGCTACAGCCCCAAGCCTCTGGTTGCTGCCGTATCCGCCCCACGAGCCATACGAGTAACGGGGCTGTTCAGGGCGGGCGACTCCATGAGCTTTGCGAAGGCGGTCGCCGAGGCCTATCACTTGTCCGTCGTTGAAACGAGTGGCCAGTA
>Ga0105240_10011767_pt1 | contig 12156 bp, 10 predicted proteins | sample KBSC54metaG_FD_80426 | JGI IMG/M metagenome (GOLD analysis project Ga0105240, IMG submission 80426) | Corn rhizosphere microbial communities from Kellogg Biological Station, Michigan, USA - KBS C5-4 metaG | ecosystem: Host-associated > Plants > Roots > Rhizosphere > Soil | place: Michigan, USA...
GCAGCGGCAGTCCGGAATCTTGAAACGCAAAGAGATCGAACGCCTGAGATTCTCAGGCGCGCAAGTGTGCGTCATAGTTCGTACGGAGCCTGTCTTCAGGCCGCGCTGCGCGGACCCGGTGGCACGCCCCGGGAATGACGACGCGCGACCTTTTCAGGAGCCCGCTAGATAAAGAAATGCACAGCCGGATGCAGCGTGCCGAGCAAGCCGACCAGCATCAGGATCAGAAGGCCGAGCGCCGCCTCGATCAGCGTATTGCGCAGAAGCTTCTCGGACGACCCCAAGGCAAGACGCGGCGTCAAGATCAGCCTGTTCCAGGCCGCGAACGCCAGCATTACGGCAAAGGTCGTGAGTTTGAGTATCAGGACCTCGCCATAATCGGTTTCGGTCAGCGCGCGAAACGAACCCACTAATATCCACGATTGGATAGCGCCCGATAAAATCAGCACGGAGACAGAGAGGATGCCGAGCGTCGAGAATCGGCGCACGATCTGGATTGCAGCAGCCTTCCAGTCGGCGTGGCGCCCGAACGCGGCAAGCAAGAGCGCCAGCGGCAAGAGGCCGCCGAGCCATGCGGAAGCGGCGGCAAGATGCGCCATATCGCTGCTGAGGTGCAGATAGTCCGACGTCGAGCCCGCATGTCCGGTCCACGCGATGGAGACGGAAAACGCGAGCGCCCATAGCAAAGCGAGCCGGCGCGCGATCACCGACGTCTCGAAATAGAGGCACCCTGCAAGTAGCAAAGCGAGCGCGGTGCGGATTTGCGAGACAAGACCGAACTGCGTTGATTGCAGCACTTCGCGCAGCGTACCCGAACGCACGACTTCGCTGAGGCCCTGGTCGCTGACCGACATCGCGAGCAACCATAGCCACGTCATGCCACTGATCAGCATGATGGGAAGCGCTGTCCAGGCGAGTGTGCGCGCCTGCCGACCGGAAAGCGCGCGCGCCTGCGGTACCTGACGCAAGATTGGCTCTGCAATCAGCTGCCGGAAAACCAGCGCGCCGGTCAGCGTGACACAGGCGGCGAAGTGGATGCCGCGCGCGAGCGCGATCAGGCCGTCGACGCCGGTTAAAAATCCGAACATCGCGCCTCTCGCCTCTTTGAGATCAGTCGCGCGAAGGCATCACGGTCCCACCTGGAAGCTGAAATTGCCCTCAGATTTATGACTGTCCACCGACAGCACGCGCCAGTTCACGCGATAACTGCCAACGCCGCCGGCGCGCAGCGAAATCGACATCTGGCTGCCGTTGATACGGGCCTTTCCGGTGTCCATGCGTTCGCCGGCGGCGTTGGTGACCGTGATGGTGCTGAAGGCAGGTTCGATGTTCTGGGTGAACCACAAGCTCACCTCGGCCGGCAGTTTGGCGACCTTGTTGCCGACCCGGGGTTCGGCATGGTCCAGCAGGGCATGCGCCTGTGCTGTGCCGGTTGCGAGAGCGAGCAGGAGAACGATGGCAGCTAGGAGCGATGATCCTCGCATGGGATTACCTCGGGAAGGGGTTTGAGGGCCGGGACGTGCCGCCGAACAGCGGCTTGCCGATCCCGCGGGGATCGATGTCATCAAGATAAAGATGCAGTTGGGCGATCATGCCGACATTGCTGCCGCTTTCCCGGTTGATCGGGATCAGCGCCTCCACCCCGAGCTGGAATTTGTTGGTAACCCAGATCACACCGGGATTGATGGTGCCGGTGGTCCGCGTTCCCGAAGTGAGAGTGTTGGATACCGGCGTCTGCAAATTTGCCTCGACCAGCGGAATCAGGTGATTGACGAAATCCGGAAGGCCGAGATCGATTACCGCCGATTTCAAATAGGGCATGCTGTATTGGATCGAACCGCCCCAGTTCACGACGCGGGGATGGAATTCGGTATCGGCCACCAGGGCAGCGGTATCCGGATCAATGCCGAAGGTGGTCGTGGCGCTCCGGCCGGGAATGGCGTAGCCGACCTGCCCAGTAATGGCGACCGGACGCAACCAGGAGAACGTCTCGGGCAGATCGCCCATACCTTTGCCGAAATACAGCGTTGGCGTGTAGACATTGAAGGGTTCGGCGCCGACTGCGGCCGAGCCGGTGGCGCCCCATTCGATGTTCAGTGCTGCCGACATCACGAATTCATGTGCGGGATTCTTGAACAGCCGGTACTTGAATCCGGTTTCCAGATTCTGGAATCCATTGGCGCCGGGCACCGTGCGATCCACCGAACCGAGAAAAGTGTAGCTAGTGCCGAACGACACCGCGAAATCCTCGGTGATGCGCTTGGCGAATTCGCCCGAGATGTCGCGCTGCCGGAACGGCGGCGTGTCGGCGGTGTGGAAGCTGTCCACCGTCGGAAGCGCCAGCTCATCATTGACGCCGGGGTCATCCACGCCAAGTGTGGCGGGGAAGAAGCGGTTGCCGACGATTTCGTGAGCAAGGCCGGGGTGAGACGAAAGTAAAACAACAAGCGCGACGCTGGATCCCGCAAGACCCGCGCGCGAAAGACCGAACGACATTCTGGTTCTCCGCAAAAGACAATAAGGCTGATCAAGCGGCCGGAAACGGCCGGCAGCTCATATCGACTTTGGCGGAGCGCGGGCCTGGGCGTTGGAGCCGGATCGCGCCGGCGAATGGTCCGGCGTCGCTGGAGTCCAGACGACGGCAGTGACCTGCCGTGCAGGAATGGAGAGCGCCACCTGCGGCGGCGTATCGATGGAGCTGCTTGCCTGCGCCACGCAGCAGATCGTGCAAAGCGCATGAGTGGAGTTGCCGCCGCCCTGGTCGTCCTGCCCGGAGCTTCCATCGGGGGCGCTGTGGCAGATCGATGCGGATTGGAGCGGATCGGCAGCCGCCATCGCGACCGACCAGCAGGCGGCAACTGGCGCAAAAATTTGCACCATGAGCGCCATCAGCAGGATCGGCAGATATTTTTGAGTGCGAGACATGGCTGCCACGGGTTCCGGCCGTCCCCTTAGCATCGGCCGGCGCGGCGTGTCGATACCCTGTTCCAAGATTTGCGCTGGGTCAAACGGACGCGCGGTGCCTCGATTCCCGCATGCGCTTGCGCGACGTCGTAATAGGTGGCCCTCTCGTCGCGATTGCGTCCCGTTGACCGTCAAAGCCCATTATCCCCGGCAACCGCGACCGGGTGCTCATGCGCCGGCGTGCAAAACCCCTTGTGCGGGAATTCGGCCATGGCCGTTGAAATTCCGGCTTCATGCGCGAGACGCTCGAAGCCGACGTCTTCCATCGGTTGGCCCTCTGCAGCATCACAACCGGCGCGCGATGCACGGCGAGTCGCGGAACGGCCGGGAAGAGGGCCTTGCCTGGCGCTGGGCGGGCACGATGATCCGTTTTGGCGCGATAAGACTAAAAAGCAAGATGACCAATTAAATTACGGGTAACCAACCCTCTTAGGTTGAAATAAAAGGCGGCCGGTCAAAATCGCCGTGCGGGTGGAAACGGGGCGAGCGATTTATGACCTCGATTGGCACAGATAACAAACGGGGCTTGCCGCAACTTTCGGTTGCGTCCGCGATAACTATCTTTGTGCTTGTGGTCAGCGCCGTCGCCTTTGGCCTGCAGATCGCAAGGATCATGGCCAATCGCGCCGACGTTCTTGCGTCCGGCAGGACCGACACATCCAACCTGGCGATGTCGCTCACGCAGCATGCCAATCTGGCGCTCGGCGCGCCGGCGGCGATGCTGACCGATATCGTGGAGCGGTTGGGCACTACCGAACATCAATCGGAATCGGGTCTGGCGCAGCTTCATCGCCTGCTCCGCGAGGAAGTCGCTGAACTGCCGCAGGTCTTGTCCTTCCTGATTTCGGACCGCGATGGCCAGGTCCTGGTCAGTTCGAGGCAGATTCGGCCGGGGATCGGCCTTGACGATCAGCCCTTCTTCCAACGTCATAACCAGGGAAATGCTGGAGAACTGTCCATCGGTGCGCCGATTTTCTGGAAGCCGATATCGCGCTGGGTCATCCCGATCTCGCGTGACTATAGGTCGAACGGGGAATTCGGCGGAGTCGCGGCAGCCCTTTTCGATCTCGACTTCTTTCAGAAATTCTATGAGCAGTTCGATATCGGCCAAAGCGGCGCCATTCTGCTGATGTCGACCGGCAACAATAGACTGCTTGTCCGACGGCCGTTTCTCGAAAAGAACATCGGTCGCGACATGTCCGGGAGCAATATTGCCAAGGCATTGCAAACAGCTCCGGTTGGAAATATCGAAATCGAATCTTCAACCGACGGCGGGCTGCGGCTGAATAGCTATCGGCGAAGCGAGCAATATCCGGTCGTTATCGCGGTGGCGCGGTCGATTGATGATATCCTGGCGCCCTGGAAACGACAGACGATCCATGAGCTACTGGAGACTTCGGCGCTTTTGATCATCATCGCCGCCGGTGGGCTATTGCTGGGGTACGCCGCGAATCGAAGAGCGACGGCGCGAATCCAACTGCACACAGCCGTCAACTCGATAGCCCAGGGGTTGGTGATGTTCGATTCCGGCAAGCGCCTGTTGTTGATGAACGGCAGGGCCCGCGAAATCTTCGGATTTCCGCCGGCGCTGACGCAGAAGGGAACCCCGGTTTCGAAGATTACACGCTGGCTGGTGGCGAAAGGTGCACGGCAAATTGGCGGCTTCCAACCTATCGATAGCATTCCCCTAGAGCCGCAGAATACTATGCTGGAATTCGGTGGGCGGATCATTTCCATCTTGCGGCGCCCGATATCCGGCGTCGGGTGGGTTGCTACCCATGAAGACGTCACCGAGCAAAAGCAAGCCGAGAAACAACTCGCCGAGCAGGCGCTCGAGCTCCGCCGCGTCAATGAGTATTTCGAGACCGCCATCAACAACATGTCGCAGGGCCTCTGTCTGTGGGACAAGAATGGCAATCTCATTGTGGCCAATTCGCGCTATGCAGAACTTTATCGCTTGACGCCGGATCAGGTCCGGCCGGGCATTTCGGTACGCGAAGTCGCGAAACTCCGACGCCAGAAGAGCACCTATGTCAGCCGCTACGACATCAGGAGAGAGCATGAGATCATGGAACTGCCGGACGGTCGCGTGATATCGATTTTCCGACGCTTCCTGTCCGACGGTGGCTGTTTGAGCACCCATGAGGATATCACCGAACGCAAGCTGGCCGAACAGCAGCTCGCCCGCCAGACTGCCGAACTGCAACAGGTCAACGAATATTTCGAAACGATGATCAATAATTTGCCGCAAGGCATCTCAATGTTTGATGCAGGTAGCCGCCTTGTGGTGGCCAATTCTCGCTATGCGACGCTTTACGGGCTGTCGCCCGATCAGGTTAAGCCTGGCGTGACGATCGAGCAGATTTGGGAATTGCGCCGGCAGCGGGGAACGCAGTTCGTTACACCGACCGCGCGTTTCGCCCATATCAAGCCCAAGGTGCATGAGGTCCTGGAACTGGGGGACGGTCGGTCCATCTTGGTCCTGCGGCGTTATCTGTCCGACGGAGGCTGGCTCGCCACCCATGAAGACGTGACAGAGCGGCGGAAAAACGAAAGCCGGATTGCGTTTCTCGCAGCCCATGATTCTCTCACCGAAATTCCGAACCGCAACACCTTCATCAATGAGCTGGAAAACCTCACCGAACACGTCGAAGACGGTGTCCATTGGGCGGTCTTGCTGCTCGACCTGGACCGTTTCAAGACCATCAACGACACGCTCGGGCATGCTGCGGGCGATCTGGTGCTCAAGCAAGTGGCGCAACGGCTGTGCGCGGAGGTCGGCGCGCAAAGCATGGTTGCCCGGCTCGGCGGTGATGAATTCGCCATCCTGCAGAAATTTGCCTCGCCCGATCACGAGACGGTTGCCGCGTTGGCGCGGCGTCTCATCGCCACGCTGACCACGCCCTATCATTTCGATGGACGCGTCGCCACTATCGGGGCCAGCATTGGAATTGTCTTGTGCCCCGAACAGGGAACGGACCGATCGGAATTGATGAGGAAGGCCGACCTGGCGCTCTATGCCGTCAAGGCGGAGGGGCGGAACGATTTTCGCATCTACGACGCGGAAATGATGACGGCGATCGAAAATCAGAAGCTGCTGGAAGCCGAATTGAGCCACGCCTTGGAGCGGGGTGAGTTCGAGCTTCACTATCAGCCGATTTTCGATACCAGAGCCCAGACCGTTGTCGGAGCCGAAGCCCTCGTCCGCTGGAATCACCCCGAGCGTGGCCTGCTATCGCCCGACCAGTTCATTCCGCTGGCCGAGGAGACCGGCCTGATCGCGCAACTCGGCGAATGGGTACTGAAGCAGGGCTGCCGGGATGCGGCGGCCTGGCCCCGCCGGATGAAGGTGGCCATTAACCTGTCGGCACATCAGTTCAAACGCGGCAATCTGTTCGATCTCGTGCTTTGCACGTTGGTCGAATGCGGATTGAGCGCGGAGCGGCTCGAATTGGAGATCACCGAATCCGCGCTGCTGGACAATGACACCGGCCATCTGGAGACACTGCGCCGGCTGCGTAACCTGGGAATTTCGATCGTGCTTGACGATTTCGGCACGGGCTATTCATCGGCGCGCTATCTCACGCTTTATCCCTTTGACAAGATCAAGATCGACAAGGCGTTCGTGCAGGGCATGGTGACACAACGGGAGAGCGCGGCCATCGTGGCCTCAACGCTGGCGCTGGCGCGGGGACTCGACATCATGGTCACTGCCGAAGGCGTGGAAACCCCGGAGCAGTTGCGGGAGCTGACCCAGGCCGGCGTGGATTTCGCGCAAGGCTATCTGATCGGCCGTCCGATGCGGGTGCAGGATTTTGTGCAGCTGAAAGCACCACTGAAAATGCGGCTTGCGGTCTAGCGCGTGCTCGCGTTTCGGGGTGCGTGCAACCGCGTGCGCGCAAAGCGAGGCCCGATGACGCGCTGCGCGCGAACCGAAAATCTCACGAGATCGATTTTGCGCTAAGACGAAGGATCGCCGCCACGGCGTTCGAGCGATTAGCGCAGCGTCGCGGTCCGCTATTTATCCTTGGGCTCCGAGACGCCCGGCTTCAATCCGAGCTTATCCGCGCCATTGGTGAGTTCGACGATCTTCGACCGTTGGCCGACTGCCACGATCCGGTCACCGCGCAGGCGGCTTGGCGCGGAGGTGATCAGCAGTCCAGAGAAATAGCCGACCTGAAGCAGGACGGCTTGCACGATGATTATCCAGAAAGCCTGGAGCGCGGGTGTGCCGTGCGCGACATGCCAAAACGTCAGGGCCGCAGTCAGGACAAGTGTGGTGAGCGCCAGCCCCCAGGCGTTGAATCGCAGACACAGCAAAATCCCCGCCAGGAATGCAATCATCAACAGCATGGCTGACAGTTCCACCGGGGCCTTGGCTAAACACAATCGTCGTGGGTTCCAGAGATCGTAATAAGCCATAATGTTTGTTGGCAAATTTGTCGACATTCGTTTGAAGAATCTGTAGCGCAAATACCGCCCTGATTGCTCCGATTGCGTCATGCTGCACGGCGACAACGATCAGTAGGCGCGATCGCTTGCTGGTTTTCCACAAAACAATTTGAAGTGGGCGCGCCTTGAGGAATCGAACCCGCCTGGTCCATAAGCGGCGTCCCGCGCCACCCAGCCGGGCGGTCATGGCGGAACTCAATATCAAACTGGAAATCGGACGTGACGTTGGAAGTGCAAGTTGAGCGAGCCGGCGCGGCAGCCATCAACCGAAGGCTGGCGACGGAATTGGGCGTCGGGGAGCATCAGGTCAAGGCGGCCGTGGATCTGCTGGATGGCGGCGCCACGGTGCCCTTCGTGGCGCGCTACAGGAAAGAGATCACCGGCGGGCTGGACGATATCCAGTTGCGCATGCTGCAGGAGCGGCTGACTTATCTGCGTGAGCTGGAAGACCGTCGCGCCACGATCCTCGGTTCGATCCGCGAGCAGGGTAAGCTCGATGCGGCGCTGGCGCAGGCCATTCTCGCCGCCGACACCAAGGGCCGGCTGGAGGACATTTACCTGCCCTTCAAGCCCAGGCGCAGGACCAAGGCGGAACTGGCCCGCGAGGCAGGTCTCGCGCCGCTGGCCGAACGGCTGTTGACGCATCCGGAGGAGGAGCCGCAGCTCGTGGCGACCGAGTTCGTCAGCGCCGAAAAGAACGTAAGGGACGTGGCAGCGGCGCTGGAAGGGGCGCGCGCCATCCTGGTCGAGCGCTTCGCGGAGGATGCCGACCTGATCGGGGCCTTGCGCGAGGAGATGTGGTCGAACGGCCTGCTCGCCGCCACAGTGCGCCCCGGCAAGCAAAACGATGGCGAGAAGTTCAAGGACTATTTCGACTTCAGCGAGCCGCTGCACAAGCTGCCCTCGCATCGTATTCTCGCGCTGTTTCGCGGCGAGAAAGAGGAGGTGCTGGACCTGCAGATGAAGCCGGAAGCGGTGCCGCCGGTCGCCGGGGTTCCCGGCCGCTATGAATTGAAGATCATGCAGCGCTTCGGCGTCTCGGCGCAGGGCCGGCCGGGGGACGGCTGGCTGGTGGAGACCGTGCGCTGGGCCTGGCGCACCAAGATCCAGGTGCATCTTGGAATCGATCTCAGGATGCGATTGTGGACCGCGGCCGAGGCTGAGGCCGTGAAGGTGTTCGCCGCCAATCTGCGCGACCTCCTGTTGGCCGCCCCCGCCGGCGCGCGCGTGACCATGGGGCTCGATCCCGGCTATCGCTCTGGCGTCAAGGTTGCCGTCGTTGATGCCACGGGACGGGTGGTGGCGACCACGACGATCTATCCCCACGAACCGGCTCGACGTTGGGATGAGGCGCTTGCCGTGCTTGGCAAACTTGCCGTCGTCCATCGCGTCGATCTCATCGCCATCGGCAATGGCACGGCCTCGCGCGAGACCGACAAGCTTGCGGGCGAACTGGTCAAGCTGCTGCCCGAGCTGAAGATGTCCAAGATCGTGGTGTCCGAAGCCGGCGCTTCGGTCTATTCCGCCTCGGCCTTTGCCTCGGAGGAATTGCCGGAACTCGACGTCACGCTGCGTGGCGCGGTGTCGATCGCACGAAGACTGCAGGATCCGCTGGCCGAACTGGTGAAGATCGATCCCAAGGCGATCGGCGTCGGCCAATATCAGCACGATCTCGGCGAGTCCCATCTGGCGCGTTCGCTGGATGCGGTGGTGGAGGATTGCGTCAATGCGGTGGGGGTTGATGCCAATACGGCCTCGGCGCCGCTGCTGGCGCGGGTATCGGGCATCGGCGCGGGGCTTGCACAGAGCATCGTGCAGCACCGCAACGTCAACGGCCCGTTCAGGTCGCGCCAGGCGCTGAAAGCGGTGCCTCGGCTAGGACCCAAGGCGTTCGAGCAATGCGCCGGCTTCCTGCGCATCAGGGACGGCGACGATCCGCTGGATGCGTCCGGCGTGCATCCGGAATCCTATCCGCTGGTGCGGCGCATTCTGGCGGCGACCAAAAGCGACATCAAAGCGCTGATTGGAAATGCCGAGATGCTCCGTCAGGTCCGGCCGCAGAATTTCGCCGACGAGACGTTCGGCCTGCCGACGGTCACAGACATCCTGCGCGAGTTGGAGAAGCCCGGCCGTGATCCGCGCCCGGCTTTCAAAACGGCCATGTTCCAGGAAGGTGTCGAGACGTTGCAGGACCTGAAGCCCGGAATGGTGCTGGAAGGCACCGTCACCAATGTCGCGGCGTTTGGCGCCTTCGTCGACATCGGCGTGCATCAGGACGGGCTGGTACATATTTCCGCGATGTCGAAGAACTTCATCAAAGACCCGCGCGCGGTGGTGAAACCCGGCGACATCGTCAAGGTCAAGGTGCTGGAGGTGGAAGTCGCGCGCAAGCGCATCGCACTGTCGCTGCGGCTCGATGATACCCCGGGCCAGCGCGTGGATCGGGAGCGGGCCGGGTCATCTTCCGCAGGTCTTGGTTCGGCAGGTCCTGTCCGGCTCCGCACTCCCGTGGCGATGAAATCAAATCAGCGCGCCGGCGAGCCGGGCGACGGCGCACTGGCCGCGGCCTTGCGGCGGGCCAGTCAACAGCGGGATAACGGAAAACCGTGAACCGTGAAGGCTTGAGCAGGGCAGTGCCCTCAAGCCATTGAGACCTTGCGGCCCGTCTGCGTCGTCGTAATCACAGCCGGGGGGACTTCGCCATCAAGCCAGTCCTGTTCCTCAGCGAGTGCCCGCCAGGCGGCTTCCATGCGTTTGTAGCGGTTGTAGGAAGGTTCGTCTGTCGCGCGGTCGGCAAGCTGAGCGCAGTTTTCCGCATTTTGGATGAAATGCTGCGACTGTTTCATGGTCTACCTCCTGTGTGAAACATAGGAGGCCGCCGGTCGGTTTCAACGCCGACCACGTCTGACGCCGCTTTTCATGAAGGTGAACGGATGTTCATTGCGGGACCGCTGATGCGGTCGCAGCCTAGGGCTTATTGCGTACCGACGACGCCTTGCGTGATCACCTTTTCATTGAGCTTGATTTCGATGTCATCGCCAACCACGCGCAATTCGAAGGTCGGAATGTCGGTGGTGGCGAGTCCCGACAGCGGGGCGCCGCTGCGAACGTCCCACTGCGCCGAATGCCAGGGGCATTCGACCGCGCAACCATCCAGGAAACCGTCGGCCAGCGGGCCGGCCGCATGAGGGCAGACATTGCCGAAGGCGTAAAATTGTCCTTCGGCATTGGCGATGCCGACAAGGTCGTTGAATACCATCTTCATCTCGCCTTCCGGAATTTCGGAAGTCTTGGCGACCTTGAAGAAGTCCGGCGGAATGCTCGCCGCCGTCGGCTTGCCGTCGTCGCGCTTGGCGACATTGTTCAACCATTCGGCGGTGTCTTCGCCAAAGTAATTGGCGAGACGTTTGGTCAGGTTCTCATTGGGAGTTGCCGAGCCAGCCACGATGTTGTTCACCCGCGAGCGCTCGATCGCCAGATCGCGCGCCAGCTTGTCGGCGGTCAGACCCTTCTGCTGCATCAGGGTGGTTAGTTTATCGGTCAGCCAGCTCATGTGCGATCTCGGTTAGTGGCGGTCGGTTCCGTCAGGGATTGGCGGAGATATCCAGGCTTTCCTACCCGGCTAAAGGCCAAAGGGGAAGCCCGGTCGGGTGTTTCGGGTTAATGCTTCACGCCTTGGCCAGGGATTCGCGCCAGGCCGGCGGGTTCAGCTCGCCATAATGTTTGATGTAAGCCTCGCCGCCGAGGTCGCGGAGCACTTCCGCATCGGTCTTGAGTTGTCCCGTGTATTCGTCCGCCGTTTGCGCGGCCAGCATGATACTGGCATCGACATAGCTGTTGGGCGGGGTCAGGTCGTCAGGCTTGACGTCTTCATTGAGCAGGACGCCCGGCGTGTCGATGAATCCTACCGGCCGCAGGCAATTGATGGCGATGTTGTGCAGACGCAATTCCTCGGCCATGCCGATCGTATAGGTTTCGATCGCGGCCTTGGTGGCTTCCAACGGTGATCCGCGCTTACGTGAGCGCCCGGAGACATTGATGATGTTGCCGCTGCGCTGGTCCTGCATGATCGGCATGACGCTGCGGATCATGGTGTAGGATCCGAGCACATTGACCCTCAGCATCTGCTCGAACAATCGCAGCGAAATCTCGGTGGTCTTTTCACCCTCCGGCATCGAGTAGCCGGCATTGTTGAGCAGGATGTCCACGCGGCCAAAACGGTTGAGCACCTCGGCCACCATGCTTTCCGCCGAAGCGGAGTCGGTGATGTCGCCGACCAAAGGGAGTGCTTCGGCGCCGAGCTCTTCCTGAATGTGTTCGGCGGTGAGGAATACGTTGCCCGGCAGATGCAGGTTGGTTTCCTTGGTGTTGCGTCCGATCAGCGCCACCTTCGCCCCGGAATAGGCGTAGGCAAAGGCGCAATATTCTCCGAGCCCGCGGCTGGCGCCGGTGATGATCGCGACTTTGCCGGCGAGTCGTGACTGGGCTTCACTCTGCTGCATCACAAAAGTCCCATCTGGAATTCGATTGATTGGAAGTGACCTGGAGATCGTTTTTTAGACGATGAAGGAGACCTTGCCGTGGGGACGCAATGCCTCGAGGTCGAGGAAGACGCGTCGCTCCAGGATGCGGAACGAGCCGTTATGCGGCAACAGCTGGTAGTGATACTTGCCGATATAGGGATCGATGTTCTGGAAGCGCATCCGGTACACCACGAAATTGGCCTGCACTAAAATCGTA
>Ga0105240_10011773_pt1 | contig 12154 bp, 11 predicted proteins | sample KBSC54metaG_FD_80426 | JGI IMG/M metagenome (GOLD analysis project Ga0105240, IMG submission 80426) | Corn rhizosphere microbial communities from Kellogg Biological Station, Michigan, USA - KBS C5-4 metaG | ecosystem: Host-associated > Plants > Roots > Rhizosphere > Soil | place: Michigan, USA...
CTGGCGGCGCCCGCGACCACGCCAACGCGCCGCCGCCGCAGGTCGATCTCAACCTTTCCGCCAACACACTCACCGTGCTGCTCTCGATCGCCAGTATTTCCTGCTGTGTCGCGATGGCGATGCCGCAGGTCCATATCGTCGCCTATTGCGGCGACCTCGGTTATGGCGTCGCGCGCGGCGCCGAGATGCTGTCGATGATGATGGGATTTGGCATCATCAGCCGGATCGGATCGGGTTTCCTCGCCGATCGGATCGGCGGCATTCGCACGCTGCTGATCGGCTCGATCGCGCAGGGATTTGCGCTGCTGTTCTATCTGTTCTTCGACAGCCTGACCTCGCTCTACCTGATCTCAGGCATGTTCGGCCTGTTCCAGGGCGGCATCGTGCCGAGCTATGCCATCATCGTGCGCGAGACCATGCCGGCGCGCGAAGCCGCGACGCGTGTCGGCATCGTGATCTTCGCCTCCGTGTTCGGCATGTCCTTCGGCGGCTGGGTGTCCGGCGTGATCTTCGATGCCACCGGCTCCTATTCCGCCGCCTTCGCCAACGGGCTCGGCTGGAACGTGCTCAACATGGCGATCGTGGTCAGTCTCTTGATCCGCGCGCGAGGCCGCGGACGGCTCGCGATGGCGTGAGAGTAGCGGCAATCGCTGGGGCTTGTGCTGTTGAGAAGCTGCATCTCACTCCGCAGCCCTGTTGATCCTATATCGCCGGAATCTGGCCAGCGTGCCGATGGGGAACAGTGTCGCCCGGTGCCAGAGGCAGCGTGAACTGAAAGACGGCACCCCGAGGTTCATTGGCGCCAGCCCAGAATCGTCCCCCGTGGTTTTCGATGATGGAATGGCAGATGGCCAATCCCATGCCCATGCCTTTTGATTTTGTGGTGAAGAAGGCATCGAACATGCGGTCTATCGTCTTCGGGTCGAGCCCTGGACCGGAATCCCGTACGCTGACCGACAGGCTGTTCGAGGCATCTTTGATGGTGCTGATCGAGATCTCCCGCTCGCCATCGCCCATTGTGCTCATCGCCTCGACCGCGTTCATGATCAGATTGAGGATCACCTGTTGCAGCTGGATTCGATCCGCTTGAATAAGTGGCAAGGCTTCCGCAAGCTGCGTCCGCACCATGACGCTGTTCCTGGCTATTTCGATGCGGGTCAGGGCGATGACCTCGACGACTACCGCGTTGATATCCAATGCCACCCTCTGCTGGGGCTCCTTCCTGACAAGGGCCCGGATCCGCCCAATGACGTCGCCGGCTCGCAAGCCATCGCTGATGATGCTCTCGAGTGACTGCCGGACCTGCTCCAGATTCGGCGGCTGGGCCCCCAGCCAGGACAATCCGGCTTCGGCATTGGTAACCGTAGCGGTGATCGGCTGGTTGACCTCATGTGCGATGGAGGCCGCCAGCTGCCCCATCGTGGTGATGCGATGGGCATGCGCGAACTCCATGAGAGCGTCGCGATATCGCTGCTCATTTTCGCGCGCCTCCGCTTCCGCTCGATTGCGCTCTGTCAAATCGAGGGCGAAACCGACACCATGGCTGCTTTCCTCGAACATCGCCCCGCCGACCAGCACGGGCACGCGACTGCCGTCTTTCCGAACGTACTCCTTCTCGAATGGCGCGATGGTCCCGATCAGCTTCATATCCGCTACGTTTCGCTCGTCGACCTCGTGCCATTCCTCGGGCGTAAACATCCTGCGGTGCAGGCGTCCCGCTGCGAGATCCTCGCGGTCGTATCCCACGATACGCAGAAAGGCGTCGTTGGCCTCGAGAATGCGTCCCTCAAGCTCCCAGATGATGACGCCTATGATGTTGGAGTCGACGAGGCGTCGTATCTTCCTGTCTCGCTCCTCGAGATCGCTGTGGAGCTGGATGTTCTCCTCTGTCGCTTTTCGCCGCCGCTTCGCCTCGAGCCGCGCGAGCGCCATCGCGGTCCCCACCAGGACGGCGCCGATGACGCCGGCTGCGACGGTAAGCCGCGTCCTGCGCTGTTCGAGTTCCCCGACGCGCTTGTCCCGACCGACGAGGCGCAAACGCTCCACGTCCTGCAACAGGTCGATTTGCAGTCGGATGTCGTCCATGCCGCGGATCATTGCCTGGGCCGCCTGTGCGGATACACGGGCCGCCGTTTTGACGAGGTCATCGATCTCACGCAGCTTTTCCGAGATGATCAGAGCCAGGTGTTCGGCGCGGAAGCTTTGTAAGGGATCGTTCGCAACCAGAGTCTGGAGCGCCTCGGTTTCCCGTCTTACGCTTTCGTCCGAGACGCCGTAAGCCTTGAGGTACGTCGGGTCGAGGGTCAGCAGATACCCGTGCCTTTCAGCCTCCAGGTCGGCGATGATCGTTCGAAGCCGATCAAGCGTGTCGATCACCTGGTTGGCGTGATCGAGCGAAAGTTTGACCGCGCCGCGGTCACGCCAATTTTGGAGAGCGAGAAGTCCGGTTACAGTGGACAACGTCAGAGACGCTGCAATCACAGCGATCAGCGGTCGCGCAAACCATCGCAAGAAATGGCTCCGAGCAAAAGCTGACATCGGCCTCGTGTCTTCGGTGACCGCGCGGCGGTTGCATGGTAGAATAGCGGGCAGCGCGTGCTTGGAATGATAGCACAGGCGCGTCGGCACGGGAGCCGGAACCCGACATTCCCGGCCGTGCATCCCGGCTTCGCAATGTTGCGAACTGATGGATATGGCTCAGCTTCGCATCCTGTGAATGCCATAGCTACGGGAGCACCATCATGGATGGAAACTCATCAAGCGGTCGCACGCCCATTAGCCGGCGCAGCCTCGTCAAGGGATTGGGTGCCGCGGGAGCAGTCCTGCCTGTCTTCACCATGCTGCCGCGCACGAGCTTCGCCGGGGATGACCAGGCCTATGCCAGCGCCGCCATCGACTGGAAGCAGTTTACGGGGCAGACGATCACGCTCGTAGGTGCGATCCATCCCTGGTCGAATGCGATCGCGCCGCTCTTGCCGGATTTCACAGGGCTGACCGGTATCAAAGTCATCGCCGACTTCGAACCGGAAACCACATATCTGAGCGCGATCCCGATCAGGCTCGCGCGCGGCGGCAGTACACCTGACGTTTGCATGTTTACCACTTACGGCCAGGGCATCTCCGGCGGGTGGCTCGAGCCGCTGAACGCTTATTATTCCAACAAGTCGCTGACCGATCTCGCCTGGTATGACGAGAGTGACCTTCTCAAGACGGCCCGGACCTTCTCGGTGTGGTCGGACGCCGAAAGGTACGAATTTACGATCACCTCAGAGGCGATGACCCTGTTCCTCAATAAGGAAGCGCTGGCGGGCAAGGGCCTGCCGGTTCCCCAGACCTTCGACGAACTGCTTGCGACCGCCAAGGCGGTCAAGACCAATGCGATGTCGGGAATCACAATGCGAGCCCAGGCAGGCGGCAATTCCACCCCGCCGGCCATGGGCTTCGTGTTCTCTTACGGCGGCGCCATGATCAAAGACAATAAGGCCGCTTTCGCGAGCCCGGAGGCGATCGCCGCCATCGACATGTACGGACGGCTGCTCAGCGAGGCCGGGCCTGTCGGCGTCGGGAGCTATGAATGGTACCAGGTGCTGGACGACTTCCTGCAGAGCAGGACGGCAATGGCAATCGACAGCAGCAACTTTGCGACCGACATCTCCAATCCAGCGAAGAGCCATGTCACCAGGCAGGCCGCCTTTGCTGCCTTTCCGCATCTGCCCGGCCGCAAACCCGTCCCCTTCATGTCGCACTGGCAGGCGTGCATCAATTCCAAATCAAAGAACAAGAAGGCCGCTTTCCTGTTTCTCCAATGGGCGACGAGCAAGCCGACCTCGCTACAGACCGCAGCCGCAGGGCTGGCAACGACACGGGTGTCGGCCTGGTCGAGCGAAGCCTTCAAGAACGCATTCGGCCGGCAAGCCGCCGAGGCAGCACTGAGCAACCTGCAAGACGCCGATGTCGATCGCGCCAAGGCAATCCTTTTCCATCCGCGATCAAGACCCATCCTTGATGTCTTCATGATTGGCGTCAATGAAGTCGTGTCCGGAGCCAGATCGGCAAAGGATGCGATGATCGCTGCGGCCGAAAAGGCTAATGCGGCGATCCGAGGATAACGCAGTCCCGCAACCGAAAGCGGCTATGCCTGCCGCCGGGCAATGCTGTCGATAGCAGTCAGCGATTTCTATTTGAGATTGTTGCCGGTCTTCGCCACAATGCACGCCACTTCAGCCGGAGGGCGTGCAAATGGCGACATCCGAAAAACCCGTACAAGCCTGCGACATCGTCATGAAGGGAGGCATAACCAGCGGTGTAGTCTACCCACTCGCGCTGGTCGAGCTTTCCAAAAAATATCGCTTCGCCAACATTGGAGGGACCTCCGCCGGTGCGATTGCTGCTGCCGCGGCAGCCGCGGGTGAGTATGGCAGGGGAGAAGCGGACGCGGGCTTTGAACGGCTTGCGCAGATTCCGCGGGAGGTGGGGGCTAACCTGCTCTCGATGTTCCAGCCGGAGCCTGTGCTGAAGCCTCTGTTCGATATTTTCGTCGCGGCTTTGCAGGCGAACTCGCGATGGGCCGTCGTCATCACCGCAATCCGCGGCTATTGGCTGAGCGCCGTGGCGGGTGCGCTGTTTGGAGCGATCGTCGCTGCGCTCGCGCTGGTTGATGGTTGGGGCGCGGGATATTTCCTGCTGGGTCTCTTGCTGGCGTTAGTTGGCCTCGTCGCAGCTGTGATCTGTCGCTTGTGGAAGGCCGCCAACACCGAACTGGTGGCGAACGATTTCGGGCTTTGCCCTGGCATTCGCCAGTCGGCATCCGCGCCGGATGGTTTCACCGATTGGCTGGCGCGGCTGATTCAGGAAGCGGCCGGGCGGACCATGGCGAACGATCCTCTGACATTCGGCGATCTGGACGCTCCGCCGGATGGCGCTCCGCCCATTCAACTCGCGATGATGACGACCAGTCTGATGGAGCAGCGTCCTTATACGTTGCCGATGGACACTGGACGCTTCTTCTTCCGGCGCGACGAATGGGAAAAGATATTTCCAATCGAGATCATCGGTTTTCTGGTTCGCACCTGTGATCGCTTCGTGCCGGCAGCCGGGGACGCAAGCGAGTTCTACCATTTTCCGGCGCCGTCGGATTTGCCGCTCATCGTCGGCGCGCGGATGAGCTTGAGCTTTCCGGGATTGATCTCGGCCGTGCCGCTCTGGACCCGCGATTTCACGCTTGTAGAGGCCGAGCGCCAAAAGCTCAGGCGCTGTCTCTTCAGCGATGGCGGTCTGTCGAGCAATTTTCCGATCCACTTCTTCGATCACCTGTTCCCGAACCATCCGACCTTCGCGATCTCGCTGGACGAATACGACGCGAAGCGAAATTACAGCGACGTCTGGCTTCCGGAGTCCGCTGGAAGCGGAAGCCAGTTGCCAGTCTTGCCCTTCGCTGGTCTCGGTGGTTTCTTGATGCGGCTGGTCTATTCCGCCAAGGACTGGCAGGACAATCTGCAAAGCACCCTTCCGGGTTACCGCGAGCGCATCGTTCACGTCGTGCTGAAGGCTGATGAGGGCGGACTCAACCTCACCATGAGCCCGACGACGATCGACAAGCTGGTCGATTTCGGAAAGCAGGCCGGCGTGCTGTTGCGCGACGAGTTCAATCTCGAGGAGCACCGCTGGCGTCGTTTTCTGGTCTCGATGGCCAGGATGGAGGAGACGCTCGACGACGTCGCCGCGGCCTATGCGCAAGTGCCAGGTCAGTTCGGCGTCTTCCTTGGCGACTTCGTGCGGGACCGCGCGCCCTACCGGCAGCCTCCGGCGCCACCGGAGGACAAACCGCCTTACACCCAGGATACGAAAGCCAGGGTCGACGAGATGTTGAGCCGGGCGGCCGAACTCGTGGCGCTCGGAACGAAGTGGCGCACGCCGCCGACGGTCCGCGGCGGCAGCATCCCCAAGCCTGCGACGCACCTGCGGATCACGCCAAAGTACTGACCGCAATCGCAGGTGTTGAACGGCGCGTGGCGCGGATGCGCGATTGACTCCTCACGTCGCCTGTTCATATGTCCTTTCCACATGGAAGGACTTGGCGGTGATGCGCCAGGCGCCGTCGATCTGGTGCCAGGACAGATAGTCCAGATATTGCTGGGTATCGATGCGGACCCTGACCTTGACGATGGCCTGCGTCGGCGAGGCGAAATCGACCAGCAGCACCTCCTGAAGACGCGGCGCATGTTTCGATTGCGGCGAAGGCCGCGCGGCGAGGTTGCTCCGATAGGCCGCCGCGAGGATGAGTTTCAATTCACCGTCGCGAAGTCCATGCAGTTGCGCGCTCGGCGCAAACACGGAATCGAAGCGGGAGATGTCGTTGTCGTACATCAGCGCAAAATAGCGCTCGACGGCTTCGAGCAGGGGTTCGGCGGGGCAGGGCTGTTTGCTCATCGTGGTCGCTCCGTTTTCAGGCCGCGACCATCCCATGAAGGGGCAAGGCAGGTCCTTGCGAATTGCGTCATTCCAGGCTTTGTTGGCGCAACAACATGCCCTTCATAGCCTTCAGAAAGCTGTTTCATGCCAAAATGTGAGCTGGATGCGATTGACCGCCGCATCGTCACCGAGTTGCAGGCCAACGCCCGGCTCAGCAATATCGAGCTCGCCGAGAAGGTCGGATTGTCACCATCGCCATGTCTGCGCCGTGTGAAGCGGCTGGAGCGCGACGGCTACATCGCCGGCTACCGCGCGTCTCTCCAGCGCAGCCGCGTAGGGCTGGGTTTCTCGGTCTTCCTCGCCGTGAAGATCAACGGTCATGCCAACGCGGAGGCGGTTTGCTTCGAGCAAGCGGTGGTCGAAATGCCTGAAGTCGTGGCCTGTCACCTGGTTTCCGGCGAAGCCGATTATTTCCTCGAAGTGGTGGTGCCCGAGCTCGAGGATTATCAGCGCTTCCTGGTCGGCAAGCTGCTCAACCTGCCGATCGTGCGCGAGGTTTGCAGCAACATCGCGATCCAGACCTTGAAGGCGAGCGCGCCGTTGCCGCTCGGCCATCTCGGCTAGCGTGGTCTAGTTCGCTTCCTTCAGAGCCGCATTGACGGCGCGATAAGCGAACACCACGGCGGGGCCGAGCGTCGTTCCCGGACCGGGATAGGAGTCCGCCATGATCGACGCCATGTCGTTGCCGCAGGCGAACAGCCCCGGGATTGGTCTTTCCTGCTCATCGACGACGCGCGCGTCTTCGTCGGTCGAAATCCCGGCACTGCAGGCAATCTCCGCCGGCCACACCTCCATGGCGTAGAGGTCGGCGGTATCGATCGGCGCGACGCATGGATTGGGCTTTACGGCGGGGTCGCCATTGAATCGGTTCAACTCGGAATGCCCGCGGCCAAAATCCTCATCGACACCGCGTGCGGCCTGTTCATTATAGCGCTCCAGCGTTGCCTTTAGCCCGGCGGGATCGACGCCGAGCTTGCTCGCTAGCGCCTCGGCGCTGCCACCACGGACGATGTATTCGCTCGCCACATGGGAGCTGAGATCGCGCACACCGGGATAGATATGCCCGAGGCCATATTTGCGAATGAACCCGCCATCGCAGATCAGCCAGGAGGGAATGGCGCTGTCGGGATCGTTCGACCTGTACATGGCCTCGACGAAGTCATGATAGGAATCCGCCTCGTTGCAGAAGCGTCGTCCGGCGCGGTTCACGGCGATCACGCCCGGCTTGGCGCGGTCGAGCACGAGATGCGGAAAGAGGCCACGTGTGCCGTCGTTCCTGCGGGTGATGGAGACGGGCGCCCAGAATCCACCGCTGCCGTTTTCGTTTTCGCTGACCCGCGCGCCGAGCGCCTCCGCTGCAGCGACGCCGTCGCCGGCGTTGGTCTCGCAGGCGAGTGAATGGGCCGGTGTCGGATCCGGCATCAGACGCTGCCGGTAGGCGTCGTTGTGCGCGAAGCCGCCGGTTGCGAGGATCACGCCCTTGCGTGCCGTGACCAGCCGCGTGCCTGATGATCCGGCAATCATCGCTCCCGTGACGCGACCGTCATCCATGACGAGCTTGTCGAGCCCTGTATTGAATTCCAGCCTCACGCCGAGCTTCAGCAACGAATGATACATGCGCCCGACCAGCGCATTGCCCATCATCAGTCGCGTCCCGCGCGAATAGCGCAGACGGTCGGTCAGGTATCGCAGGAAGAGCCCAGCCGAATAGATGAAGTTGCCGGGCGATTGGAAGCGGCCGACGAGGCGCGGAATATCCATCTTGCCCACCATCATGCCGCCGAAGATCATGAACTCCGCCATGGGCGGACGCACGCGCTCGAAATCGGCGCCGAGAACGCGGCCGTCAAAGGGAGCCGGCACGATCGCGCGGCCGCGGACTGCCGCGCCTTCCCTGCGGTGATAGTCGGGGTGGAGGCCGCAGGGCAGGAATTTGACTTCGGAATTAGCTTCCAGAAAGTCGATCGCCTCGACGCCCGTCGAGAGATAGGCCTCGCGCTGGCGACGCGTGCGCGGCGTTTGACTGGTGATGAGACTGTCGAGATAGCCGGCCGCCTCGGAGATGCTGTCCTTGTCGCCGGCTTTCTTTCCCTGGCTGTTCTCGGGAATCCAAAGCGTGCCCGCCGACGTCGATGCCGTGCCGCCGACCTTGTCGGATTTCTCGACCAGAAGCACGTCGAGCCCTCTGAGCTTTGCAAAGATCGCCGCCGCCATGCCGGCGGCTCCAGCGCCGATGATCAGGAGATCCACCGAGCGCGCGGGCGGAGCGCCATGCCGGGCCGTTTGCAGCATGCTCATGATCAGGCGCCTCCCCACAGGCCGCTGTTTGCCAGTGTTGCGGCGTCTCGCCCGCGATCATTCCAAACGTCACCAGTTTGGACAATCGGTCCGGCATCCCCCGCGAGGTCGTATCACGGCGTCCAGAACCACACCGGAACGGTTTCCTCTTGAGGTCCAAAGCGTATCACCGGGACCGGGGGCGGGCCGTATGGATCGACCCGGTCGTCCTCGGGGCGATAACGATATCGTGGAACGATATAAGAATCCCAATAAGGAGTTGGCCTTACCACGGGGCTCACGAAAAGCCTCTCCCGTGGTGGTTCACGAACCACTCTGGCCGTTCGCGCTTGGGCTACCGCACTAAACGTCGCCAGATTACACAGCACCAAGGCCGTTCCGAGAGCCACGGTCCTTATCCTCATGCCTCACCTCCTTGCCACAGGGGCAAATTAACGAGCAGTTGCTCATGATTGTTCCAGCTGCTTGGACGATCTCTGCCCTTGCATCAGGTGACCTTGACCTAAAGCCACACCCTCTAAACCGCCTCGCCCGCCTTGAGCAGCGTGCAGCCGGTGATCTTATAGCTGCCATCGGCCTGCTGCTCCAGAGTGTACAGCGCTTCCCACGCTTCGCCGTTGGCATCGATGATGTGGACGCGCTGCGCGACCGAGCCCGCCTCGGTGCGGGCCTCGCCGAATTCGAAGCTTTTGTGGCGATAGACCGGTGCGTACTGGCTTTGCACCATGGTCATGAAAATCCCGGCCTGCGGGAAGAGCTGGCGGATCGCCGGCGCGGCGTAGGAATAAGCAGAGGCGGCGTCGTCGCGAGCAAGGGCCTGCTCCTGCGCGCGGATCACGCTTTGCGCGGCGGCGACATCGTCTGCCGCTGTGGCAGGCGCGGCAAACGCAAGCAGGGCGAAGAAGAGCAGGGCAGCGGCGCGCATGGGTCAGCCAACCGTTGTTGCAGCGTGGCTAGCTACGAGTCTATGCCACCACGGTTTCAGCTACAATGGCGGCCGCCTCTCGTCTGGCTGCGGCGCCGCAACCATTGTGCGGTGAGGCAACCGCCCGATCGACCGACCTCTGAGAGGAACGGCCGCTCGATCGTAATTGCGCCGCAATCGAGCTCGGCCGAGACCCGCTTGGCGCTGGCGGTAACCGCGGCGTCGATCTCCACGCCCGGCAGATGGGCGACGATCAGGTCGGTGATGCAGAGCCGCCTCTGCACGCGCAAATCGTCATCGACGCGATAGCGGAACAGCGCGTGCACGATGCCGCGGCAGTCGCGAATGGCGATCAGGCCGCTCTCGCCACCCGCATGGCAATGTCGGCGGACGAAGCTCAGCCATTGCTCCGTAGTAATACTGGCGTCATGCAGATAGACCAGTGGATAGGCCGTCGCGGCGCGCTCATCGTCGATCGGAAGTGCCTGGAATTGCTCGCTCATCTAAAAACATCCCAATCTGGCCCAGATTGGATGAACCTGCCCCCTGCGTCGTTGACGCAGGTCAATGACCGTAGCTTTTGATCCAGATCAAATGCGGTTAGGGTATATTTCTCTTGTCCGCAAAAAGAGTTGGACCTGCCCATGACCGCCGCCGCCCAATCCCTGCTGCAACCCTGCACCGGTTCTGCGAACCGCGATTGCAAGCACGGGCGCAGCGCGAACGGCTGCGAGGATTGCCGGGTGCGGCTGTTCAGCGTCTGCGGCGCGCTCGATTCCTCCGAGCTCGACGAACTCGATCGGATCAGCCAGCGCAAGAATTATCCTGCAAAGACCACGCTGTTCGAGCAAGGGGCGCTCGCGGGCAGCGTCTTCAACGTCACCGAAGGTATCGTGCGGCTCTACAAATCGCTGCCGGATGGTCGCCGGCAGATCGTCGGTTTCGCGCTGCCTGGTGATTTTCTGGGGCTCGCGCTGCAGGACCGCTATAGCGTAACGGCCGAGGCCGTTACCAGTGTCTCGGTGTGCCGGTTCACGCGCTCGGCGTTCCTTGCCTTTGTCGATGGCAAGCCGCATTTGCTCCGCCGCCTGCACGAGTTTGCCGGCCATGAGCTGAGTCTCGCGCAGGAGCAGATGCTGCTGCTTGGACGGCGCGTCGCTGAGGAGAAGGTCGCGGCCTTCCTGCTCAACCTGCAATCCCGCTACGGCCGCATCGGCGCCATGTCGGTGACCGTGCCGCTGCCGATGAGCCGCCAGGATATCGCCGATTATCTCGGCCTCACCATCGAGACGGTGAGCCGCACCATGACCAAGCTCGCGCGCGACAAAGCTCTGGTGATCGTGCCCGACGGCGTCAGGCTGCTCGACAAGGCGCGTATCGAGCAGATGGCCGGCGCGTGATCCGTCCGCGCATTTTTTGATTCATCGCAAGGCGGCCCGCGCGTTCGCGCGCTAGCTTTCTCTCCATCAGCGAAGGGAGAGAACGATGACCCTCGATACGATCATGGTCATCATCGCAGTGACCGCAATGTTTGCGACGCTGGCGTTCGTGCTGGGTTGGACGGACCGGCAGACCAACGGGCGGGCGAAGAAGGGTTGAAGCGTCGGCGTCGTGCTAAGAACGGCGGCCTAAAGACCGCCTGCGCCACCTTCTCCCACAAGGGGAGAAGGAAGAAAGCAAGCCGCGTTAACTTTCCGCCACGGCATCCGCCCAGGGCTGGAACGTCTCCGTCGCCCCGCGATTGGTGCTGCCCTCGCGCAGCACGACGCTGGGGCAGGCGAATTTGTTCGGCACGGCTTGCACGCGGGTTTCTTCATAGTCGAAGCGCGAGCGTAGCGCGGCGCGGACTTCGTCCGGCATTCGCACGTCGCCGATGACGATGTCGCCTTCGCTCGCATCGATGCGCGGATGGTGGATCGCGGTGTCGAGGTCCATGCCATAGTCCATGACAAAGGACAGCAGCTGCATCACCGACGGCATGATGCGGCGTCCACCGGAGGCACCGACGGCAAGCCGCGTGCCGCTCTTCGTCTCGGCCACGACCGGCGTATAGTTGCAGAGGCAGCGCTTGCCCGGCGCCAGCGAGTTGGTCGTGCCCGGTGTCGGGTCGAACCACATGATGCCGTTGTTCATGGTGATGCCGCTTGACGGCGTGACGAATTTCGAGCCGAAGCCCGACAGCAGCGTCTGCGTCACCGCGGCCATGTTGCCGTGGCGATCGACCACAGAGAAATGCGTGGTGCAGGCCGGCGCCAGATATTCAGCACCAAGTGCGCGCTTGCCGGCGGCATCGCCCATGCCTTTCAGCCGCTCGCGATAGGCTGAGCGGACCGCCTCACCATAATTGACGTAGGCCGACCCATCCGGCCCGCCGCCCGCGGGCTTCCATTCCTGCAACAGGCGCAGCGCATGCGCGAGCGTCGGGCCCGCGGTGAGCTCGGGCGTCGCGAACACGGTGCC